>Ga0209488_10001984_pt1 | contig 17233 bp, 18 predicted proteins | sample Rivendell_Oct201_8_FD_188349 | JGI IMG/M metagenome (GOLD analysis project Ga0209488, IMG submission 188349) | Vadose zone soil microbial communities from the Eel River Critical Zone Observatory, Northern California, USA -... | ecosystem: Environmental > Terrestrial > Soil > Vadose zone >...
TTTGCCGAAGCCTTGGAAAAGGTCTGCATCGAGACCGTCGAGGATGGCGATATGACGCGCGATCTAGCGATTCTGATCCGCGCCGATCACCCCTGGCTGACCACCAACCAGTTTCTCGACAAGCTCGACATCAATTTGCAGCGCGTGATGGCGTAATAAAAAGCGGCCCGGACTGATCCGGGCCGCTGGCGCAAGAGGGGCGCGCCGCGCGCCTCTACTCCTCGTTGCTTATTGCTTCGGCGGCGTGCCCGGTGTCGTGGGCCCGGTGTTCGACCCAGTGTTCGAGCGGCTCGCCGGCGCCGTCGAGCTGCCGCTGCTCGTGCTGCGAGCGTTGCCGTTGAGATCGTAGGCCTGCGCCGCCTTCAGCTGATCCTTCGTCATGTCGACCGTGAAGCGCGGCTTGTTGCTGTTGTTGTTGTCTTGCGTGATCTTCAGATCGTTCATGCTGACGGCGACGTATTTCCCGCCGATGCCAAGAAACGCGCCGACATCGAGCACGACCGCGGCCACCTTTCCGTCGCGGTCGAGAATGATGTCTTTTACATCGCCGACCTTCTGGTTCTGCGTGTCATAAACCGTGGCGCCATCCATCTGGGTGGCGCGGATCTGGCCGGGCTGCAGCTGAGTGGCGGTGACGTGCGTCGGCGAGTTCGACGCGCTGCTGGCCGATGTGCTCGGCGACGACGTGCTGCTGGATGAAGTCTGCGCGTAAGCCGGCACGGCCGCGGCCAGCATCAAGGCCAAGGCTGCCGTCATCGTAGTTCTCGACACGGGTTCCTCCTTCCGATTGATAAGCGATTCTCTCCGACGGAACGGGTGCCGGTTGGGTTGGTTCCGGCCTTTCAGAGCGCGTCAACTCGCGGTTTTACTGAAGCGGGGAGCCTTTCTTTGCCGCGAATGTTTTTAGTTGAAGGATTACGCGAAACAGGAGCATTGCAAATGGACGAGAACGCGACGGGGCATCACACGGGAACTGATCCCGCCGGCGCTGGCACGAGAACGCACGATCAGTCTCGCGGACAGCAGCAGAGCGGCACCGCCGATCAGGCGATGCAGCAGGCGAAGTCGACAGCCAATCAGGCGATCGAACAGGCCAAGACGATGGCCCGCGACCTCGGCGAGCAGGCGCGCAACGTCGCCTCCGATCCGGCCGCCAGCGCGCAGGATCTGGCGCGGCGGGCGCGGGAGCAGGCTGGCGTGGCCGGCGATGCGCTTTATCGGCAAGGCCAGCGCGCCGGCGAATATCTGACGCAGAACGTCAATGAATACCCGCTGACCGCGCTGCTGATCGCCGGCATGATCGGCTATGGCTTGGCGTTTCTGGTTCATACAAGCTGGCAGGATCAGGCGCTCTGGGGCAACGATGCTGGCGCTCGGCGGCGCGCCCGGCAGTAGGACCGCGGCTAAGGCTAAGGTGCTGACGTAGGGATCGGGGTTCGGGCGGCCGGTCGGCCCGAACCCTCCCTCCACTCGAAGCGCGCCAAAAAATCCGCGCCCGGACTCGCTGATAGGCCTAAAATACCGCCGGTTTCACGCGGGAGGCCGGCGGCATGGGGCTGCGGCTCAAGCATTTGTCGCGCGATGCGCTGCGGCGCGGCGCTCGCTTTTATCTCATCATCGCTCTGGCGTGGGTCGCGCTTGCGGTTTCGATCGCTTGGGCGGCCGATGCAGCAACTCCGCCGGCTGAGGCTCCGCCCGCCGTGGCTGAGGTTCCCGCCGAACCCAGCGAGATGACCACCGGACCCGCCGGCTGGCTCGCGCACATCATCATGGGCCTCGAGCACGAGGCGATATCGGATGTCAGCATGCTGCCCGATACGCCGTCGGCGCTGGAGCGCGAATGGCGCTCGCTCGACCGCAACGGCTCGGCCTTGGGTGCACTGATCGGGCTTGGCTGGGTAGCGCTGGCCACCTGCCTCGCCCTGTTGGCCGAAAGGCTGACGACGCGCGGCGTGAGCTGGCGGTTGCGCCGTGCGCTGCGGACCCGGATTGCCGGGCCGAGCGTCGGCGACCTGCTGTTGCTGCTCCTCTGCGACGCCCTCGGCTTGGCCGTGTTCGGCGTCGTTTTCGTTTACAGCCGGCATTGGCTGATGAATGTCGGCGTCTCGCTGAGCCTGGTCCTGCTTGCGGCCAATGTGCTGATCCGCTGGCGGATTTTTGTGCTGATCCCCCGCATCGTGCTGCGCCCCGGCGCGCCGGCTGCGCGGCTCATCGATATTCCGGAAGACGAGGCGCGGCGCCTGTCCCGCTTCCTCTCGGTCGTCCTCTTGGCGATCACGGCCCTGGTCGGATTTGGCCGCTATGGTCTCTCCGATGAGGACAGCGGCGCGCCGCATGTCATCGGTCTGGTGGTCGCCTCTGCGGTGTGCGCGCTCGACGCCTGGGTGGTCATCCGCGCCCGCTGCGCGATCGAGGCGCTGATCCGGGGCCACCGCTCGGAGGGGATCATCGCGGCATTGCGAGGCGCCCTCGCCCGGGCATGGGTGCCCATCGGGTTGACCATCGTTGGCGGGCTCTTGCTGTTCTTTATCTTCGGGCTATCCCTCGGGCTCTTGGCCTACTACCACGCCTTCGTCTCGACGCTGGGCGTCCTGCTCGTCCTCATGGTGGTCGAGCGGCTGACCGAGCGCGGCTGGCACGATAGCGAGGCGCCTCACGGCCGCGCCGCCGGCGTTCATCGCTTCGTGGCGCTGAGCTTTCATCGCATCCTGCGCGCGATCGTGCTGCTGATCGCGATACTGACGCTTGCCTCGTTCTGGATCGACGCGCTCGACCTCACGGCCACGAGCGCGGCGCAGGCAATGCATACGGTGACTGCGGCCGTCGGGACGTTGTTTGTCGCCTATCTCATCTGGGAGCTGACCCGGCTCGCGATCGACCGCAATCTGCAGGACATGCCGGGCGGGCCAAAGCTGCCAGGCACGGCGGATGACGAAGAGGAGTCGACCCCGGCTTCGCGGCTGCAGACAATCTTGCCGATAATGCGCGCCTTTTTCGGCGTCGCGATCGGGGTCTTGGCGGTATTGATCGTATTATCGCGGCTCGGCGTCGACACCGCGCCGCTGATCGCCGGCGCGGGCGTGTTCGGATTGGCGGTGTCCTTCGGTTCGCAGTCGCTCGTCCGCGACATCATCTCCGGTCTGTTCTACATGTGGGACGACGCTTTCCGGGTCGGTGAGTACATCGATACCGGACGTCTCAAGGGCACTGTCGAATCGCTCGGCGTGCGCTCGGTCAAGCTGCGCCATCACAACGGCCCGCTGCACACGATCCCCTACGGCCAGCTCGGCGCGGTGACCAATCTCAGCCGCGACTTCGCGACCATAAAGTTCAACCTTCGTCTGGAGCCCGGCACGGATATCGAGCTCGTCCGCAAGACCGCGAAGCAGATCGGCCTCGCCATGCAGCAGGAAAGCCCGGAAGTCGCCTCGGAGGTTATCCTGCCGCTCAAAATGCAGGGAATCGCCGAGGTCGCCGACAATGCGGTCGTGTTCCGGTTCAAATTCACCGCGCGGCCGCTGAAGCCGAGCTGGATCCAGCGCGAATATCTGAAGCGGATTTATCGGGTGTTCGCCGAGAAGGGCATCAATTTCGCCTCGGGCGCGCTGACATTACAGACCGTGCCGGCCAGAGCCGGTCTCTCTGGCCCCGCGGCGCAGGTGATCGAAGAAGCGTTGTCGCCGCGCGAGAGCGCCGGGGTGGCGCCGTTGCGCGCACCGGCCGCGAGCGGGGCCGCCTGAAACTGGCCGCGCCGACTTACTGGAGGACAAGAGGTGAAGATCGGGGTTTTTTACTTTCCCGCCGATTACGGCATCAACATCGTCGAGCTAGCGCGCGCGCTGGAGGACCGCGGCTTCGAATCGCTGTTCGTCCCCGAGCATACCCACATCCCGGTCAGCCGCAAGACGCCGTTCCCGAGCGGCGGCGAATTGCCGAAGCGCTACGCCCATACCCATGATCCGTTCGTCGCGCTGTCCTTCGCCGCGGCGGCGACCCGAAAGCTGATGCTCGGCACCGGCATCGCGCTCATTCCCGAGCGCGATCCGATCGTCACGGCGAAATGCGTCGCCAGCCTCGATCAACTGTCGGGCGGCCGCTTCATCTTCGGGATCGGCGGCGGCTGGAATGTCGAGGAGATGGAGAACCACGGCGCCCGCTACAACACGCGCTTCAAGCTGATGCGCGAGCGTATCCTCGCGATGAAGGCGCTGTGGACCGAGGAGGAAGCCGAATATCACGGCGAGACGGTGAATTTCGACAAGGTGTGGTCGTGGCCGAAGCCGCTGCAGAAACCACACCCGCCGATCATCCTCGGTGGCGAGACTGATTACACGCTGCGCCGCGTCGTCGAGTATTGCGATGGCTGGTTCCCGCGCCCCGGCCGCGGGTATGAGATCAAGGAACAGCTCGCGCGGCTGCACCGGATGGCCGAGGAGAAGGGGCGCGACCCCAAGACGCTGTCCACCTCGGTGTTCCGCGCCCCGCCGGAAAAAGGGACGCTGCGCGAATACGAGGAGGCCGGCATCGACCGCGCGGTGCTCGAGATCCCCGACGAGGGCCCCGACGAGATCCTGCGCGTCCTCGACCGCTACCAGCCGCTGCTCGCTTGACAGGGATGGCTCTGTAGGATGGGTTGAGCGAAGCGAAACCCATCCTCGTTTCAGGGGTCACGTCATGCGGCTCAGCATTCTCGATGATTATCAGGGCGTCGCGCTCGATATGGCGGATTGGGCGCCGGTGCGCGCCCGCGGCATCGAGATCGCCGTGGAGCGCTTTCCGTTCGCCGATGCCGAGGATGTCGTGCGCTCGCTCGCCGACAGCGAGATCGTCGCGGCGATGCGTGAGCGCACCGCGTTCCCGAAAAGCATCGTCGACCGCCTGCCGAAGCTCAAACTGCTAATCACCACCGGCATGCGCAACGCCTCGTTCGATATGGCAGCGCTCCGCGACCGCGGCGTCACGGTGTGCGGCACCGGCGGACCGGGTGGCGGTAACGAGGATACGGCCGAGCTCGCCTGGGGCCTCATCCTCGGCGCGGCGCGACGCATCGCCGAAGATCACGCCTTTATGCGTCATGGCGGCTGGCAGACGCGTATCGGTCATCGCGTCGCCGGCAAGACGCTCGGACTGTTGGGGCTAGGCCGGCTCGGCAGCGCGGTCGCGCGCGTCGGCCTTGCTTTCGGCATGAAGGCGATCGCCTGGAGTCAGAACCTGACCGCCGAGAAGGCTGCCGAGCAGGGTGTCGAGCGCGTCGAGAAAGACGAGCTGTTCCGCCGCGCTGACATTCTGTCGGTGCATCTCGTGCTGAGCGACCGGAGCCGTGGTCTTGTCGGCGCCCGCGAGATTGGGCTGATGAAGCCGACCTCGATCCTCGTCAACACCTCGCGCGGACCGATCTGCGATACGGCTGCGGTCATCGAGGCGCTGAAGGGAGGCCGGCTCGCCTATGCAGGTCTCGATGTCTACGACCAGGAGCCGTTGCCGCTCAATCACCCGCTGCGGACCGCGCCGAACGTCATCCTGACGCCGCATATCGGCTACGTGACCGAGGAGAACTACCGCAGCTCCTACCCGCAGATCGTCGAGAACATCCTCGGCTATCTCGACGGCAAGCCGATCCGGGTCATTTGACCGCGCGCGAATGCAAGGCGCCGATTACACGATCCGCCCGTCGCGCGACGAGGACGTTGCGGCGATCACCGCGATTTATGGGCATCACGTGCTGCACGGCCTCGCATCGTTCGAGGAAGTGCCGCCGAGCGTCGAGGAAATTGCCCGCCGCCGCGGCGACATCGTGGCGCGCGGCTTGCCGTATCTCGTCGCCGAGCGCGAAGGACGGATCGTCGGCTATTGCTATGCCGGTCCGTTCCGTCCCCGTATTGGCTACCGCTACACGCTCGAGGACTCGATCTATATCGATGCCGGCGAAGTGGGGCGCGGGATCGGCCGCCGGCTGCTCGCGCCCTTGATCGAACGCTGCACCGAACTCGGCTACCGCCAGATGATCGCCGTGATCGGTGGCCGCGAGACGGTCGCCTCGATCCGCCTGCACGAAGCGCTCGGCTTTACCCATATCGGCGTCTTCCCGGCGATCGGGTTCAAGTTCGGCCGTTGGATTGACACGGTGTTGATGCAGCGCGCGCTCGGCCCGGGTTCGGAGACATTGCCAAGCGCCGGTACGCCGAGCGCCGCCCCAGGCGGCTGAGGAGATCAGGATGGCAGAAGGGTTTGTTGATCCCAGCGCGACCCAGGGCTACCACGCGCACATCTATTACGATGCCGAAACCCGTCCGATTGCGGAGCGCCTGCGCGAGGCGATCGGCAACCGCTTCGGTGTCGAGCTCGGCCGCTGGCGCGACGAGCCCGTTGGGCCGCATCCCGTGCCGATGTATCAGGCCGCGTTCCCCGCCGCCGAATTCCCGCGCATTGTCCCGTGGCTAATGCTGAACCGCGGCGGGCTCAGCGTGCTCGTGCATCCGCAGACCGAGGACGCCTACGACGACCACACGATCCACGCGCTGTGGCTGGGCGCTCCCTTGCCGTTGCGCGTCGAAGGGTTGCGGCGCAACCGCGACCGAAAGCCCGCCTAAATTCGACCGACGACCAGCAGGATGATGACGATCAGCAGGATGAGGCCGGCGCCGCCGCTCGGGTAATAGCCCCATCCCCCGCTATACGGCCAGCTCGGCAGCGAGCCGAGTAGGATCAGGATCAGGATGATGATCAGTATGGTGCCAAGCATCGCAGCGTCCGGTTGCAGCCTGTGTTGCTGCTACAAACGCGTTGCGACAACAGCCGGTTCCGCTATGCGCGCGCCCGGCCGAAGAGACTACCGGAGATCCTAATGCGTGACGGGCTCGGAGGCGCTTACCAGTAGCGCACCGGCCCGCAATCGACATGCACGAAATCGGAGCGCGGGTAGTATCCGACGCCACCGCCGCGGAGGCTCGCCGCTGCCGCCCGGAGATGCGGCAGGCTGCGCCCTTCGCAGCGCAGATCGATGGCCATCCCGTGGATGTGATAGCTGTTGCTGGCGACGCCGTTATGGCGCAGGTACAGCTTGTGGTTGGTGGCGGGTGAGCGATAGCCGCTGACCACCAGGAACGGCTGATTGGTCTCCAGCCGGTCGCGCGTCATGCCGAGAAGGTCGAGGACGCCGGCGTTCATCGGCCGGACCTCATCCGTATAGTGGTCGCGCAACACCCAGTTGATGTCGCGCACCGCCTCACGGATGTAATGGCCGTCCGCCCAGTAAACAGTACGGACCCATTCGCCGGTGTGAGTATTGTAAAGAGACACCGAGCGCGGTGCGAAGGAGAGCGCCGGGACCGGCGTGACAAACGCAACGGCCGTCGCGGCAGCGGCAGCGCCCACGACACGACGCCGGCTCAGCACGGAAGACAATTGCACTGGCTGTTTCCCCCAAATTCCCCGAGGGACGCCATAGCATTGGCCCGCGCCTCAAACAAGCCTCTAACGCAAAATTAAGTATACAAAGCCGCGTGTCGCGCGCTTTTTTCGCCTTTAAGTTGATCGAGGATCAGAGGCGTTCAGCCGCGGCGCTGACCCGCCTGCTCGCGCTCGGCGACCGGAGCCTGCGTTGCCCGTTGCAGGTGGGCCCAGACTTCCTCGTCGCGCTGATAGACGTCCGGGCGGAATTCCAGGGCGCCGTTCTGGTCGATAAAGGCGGTCTGGTAGACAAAGAACACCGGCACCGGCGCGGGCAAGGACAGGCTGTTGGTATGTCCCAGCGCGATGCGCTGCTCGATCGTCTCCATCGGCCGCTGCAGCAACAATGACGCCAGCTCGCGCGGGTTCTGCACCCGGACGCAGCCATGGCTGCGCCGCCGGCTGTCGGAGCTGAACAGATTCTTCAGCGGCGTATCATGGAGATACACGTCGAAGCGATTCGGCATCTCGAACTTAACTTGACCGAGAGCGCTCTTCTCGCCGGGCAGCTGCTGGATCAGCCCACCCTTGCGCATGATCATATGGTGCTGCGCCAGGTAATCGGGATTGGCGCTGAGCTTCGGATAGATCTCCTTCGCGGCGATCGAGCGCGGCACGTTCCAGGGCGGGTTGAACAGCACGCTGCCGATTGTCGCCTGGACTTCGGGCGTCTGCTTGTCGGTCTCGCCGACGACGACCCGCGTCGTAAAGACCGGGCGATTGCCGCGATAAAGAGTGAGCTGCGCGTTGGCGGTATTGACCCAGACGCGCTCCGCCGGCATCGAGCGGGGCAGCCAGCGCAGCCGCTCGAGATTGACCGCGATCTCGCGCACGCGGCTCTGATAGGCGGCAGGGCTCGACGTCGGTTTTGGTTGCCGCTGGCCGGGCGCAACATGCACGGGTTGGGAGCTCGCCGGCGCCGCTGCGGCGCTCTGGTAATACTGCAGGGCGCGGCGCATCGCCTGATATTCGGGCGTGTTCGGCGCCAAGGCCTCGATCGCCGCGGCCGGGTCGGCGCTGTTGATCGCGCTATCGAGCGCCATCGCAGCATCAACCGGCTCCGGCTTCAGATCCTCATCATCCATCCGTAGCTCGACCGGCAGCACGCCGCGCGCCAGTGCATCCGCATAAGCCAGGAATGCGTCGGACAGCAGCAGGTCGCGATCGGTTGCGGGCAACGAGGCGGCATTGCGGAGGGCCGTCGCGTGAAAGAGTTCGGGGTCGAGACCGTGCTCACCCGCGCGCGTGATTGCCTGCGTCAGCGCGGTGGCTTGGGCCTGATGGCTGTCCCATACCGGCTCGTAATTATGGGCGGCGTAGAAGCGGCGCAGCAGCGCCACGTGCAGATGCTCGCCGGCTACTGCGAGGCCTGAGCGCTCGAGACGCGCCTGGATCTCGGTCTGAGGCACCGGCGGCGCGGCAGGAGCCGCGACCGGCGGCGGCGCGCCGCCTGCATCGGTCGGCAATGCGACGGGGGTCAGCGTCGCGGTCGGGCCAGCCGAATTTTGAGCCCGGCTGACCTGCGGCGCGGCGGCCGCAATCAAAAGAAAAACGGCAACAGTCAAGGCATAGCGGTGGGAGCCCGCCTTGCGATTTGTTTCGGCCAGGGGGGAGATCAACACGACGCCCTCGCTTGAAGGGTGATCGACGCGCGGCCCGCGCGCTCCGCCGGTGGAAACGGCGCAGTCAAATCGTGGGTTCCCGGACCGGTGCATTCTTCACCCCTGGATTAATGTGCTTGCGCCGCACTGTTCACCGTGGCCGCGAATGATTTACAGGTAATTGATAACAAACCGGGAGAACTGACGTTAGGGGGTTTGGCCGATGGGTGCAATGCGGCGAGCGCGCGCGCCCGCCGGCGTGTCTTGCCCGAATCGGCGCATCAATCGGCGTTATCCCCTCACGCGACGCGCGGCATGACCTCGGTCCAGAAGCGCTCGATCGTCTTCATCAGCACGTCATGCGGCACGAGGCTGTTTATTAGGTGTAGCAAAACACCCAGTCGATCGGCAGCCGGCGGCGCAGCTTTTCGAGTGTGCGGGTAACCGTGTCGACCGTTCCGACCAACGCATAGCCCTTCTCGATCGACTCCTCGGGGCCGGCCGGCGCCAAGCCCGGATGCGCTTTGTCTGCGTCGCAAAGTAAAGATCGAGCAGAACCGGGTTATTGGGAACCTCAAAGCCTTCGATGTGAAAGTGATGCTCGGTAAAGCTGACCGAGTCGTAGCCGAGATCGTCGGCAAGCCGCACCTGCTCCGAGATGTCGTGCAGCATTCGCTGATAAAGCTCGGGCCGCATGCCGGCGAGACCCGCCTCAATCTCGCGGCGGTTGCCGACAGTGGGAAGATAGAAAAGAGACGCTTTCACCCTTGCCTCCGCTTACGCACCCCGACGTTACGGCCTGATTTGATCATTGCAGAGCGATCACCGCGCGGACAGGATAAGCGCAGCGGTTTATTTGGCACTGGCTTTGCACGCCCTTTATGATTAACAATGTCTTGATCGGGTTTCCTCCACCCGACGAGGCGGTCATGGTCAAGGCTCCTATCTTGGTCCTTCTCGGAATGGTGCCGCTGCTGTCGAGTGGCGGTTCCGAGGCGGGGTGCCCGGCGAAGCAGACGCGCGATTGCGTCATCAACCTCGATGCCGTGCCGCAGATCTCGCAACAGATCGTCAGTACCGAACAGGTCATCCCCAAAAGCAAGACCGCTCCCGGTACGGAAGCCAAGGCGCCCTACACCGGCCCCACGCTCGGGATAACCCCGACGGTGCGGCAATACCCGACAGTCGGCTATCGCTGGTCGTTTGACTGAGCCGAGCCCCGCCAATCGGCGGGTGCGTTGGGCGGAACCGGCCCAATATAAGCCGATGACGGGCGGACAAGCCGCCCTCCCTTCTGCTGCTCCATCGCATGCGCGACCCACCCCGCGGCACGGGCCACGGCAAAGACCGGCATAAAGGCGTCGCGCGGGAAGCCGACGGCATCGAGCAGGAGCGCCGCGTTGATCTCGACATTCGGGTTGAGTGGCGGCCGGCCCGGCTTGAGGCGCGCGAAAGCGGCGCCGACGGCGCGCTCGACCTCGGCGGCGAAGGCGAGCCGCCCGGCGCCGGGCCCAAGGCTGTCGCCGAGCTTATCGAGCGCCTCGTGCAAGAGCGCGGCGCGCGGATCGCCAAGGCGGAAGACGCGGTGGCCGAAGCCGATCAGCCGCTCGCCGCTGCGGAGCTTCTTCTCGGCCCAGGCGGCGACATCGCCGCTGGCGGCGGCTTCATCGAGCATGTCGAGGGTCGGGCCGGGAGCGCCGCCATGCAGGGGCCCGGTGAAGGCGCAATAGGCGCCGAGCGCCGCCGAGACAAGCGAGGCGCGGCTCGACGCGATGACCCGCGCGGTGAAGGCCGAGGTGTTGAGGCCGTTATCGATGACGGCGCAGAAATAGGTGTCGAGCGCCGCCGCCAATGCCGGCGCGACCGCTTTGCCGTGCGTCATGCGCAGGAGATCGTCGGCGGTGCCGCGCGCCGGGTCGGGGGCAAGCGGCGCCGCCCCTTGGCGCCGGCGCAACAGCGCGGCGATCGCGACCGGCAAGGTCGCGAGGATGTCGGCCGGGGCGCTGTCGTCCGGCAGGCTGGCCAATGCCAGCCGCACGGCCTCGACCGGCGGCCGGCCGGTGGCACGGTCGAGCCACTCGCCGAGCCGCGCAAAAGCCTTCTGACGTCCCTCGGCGAGACGGGCGCGCATGATTTCGCGGCTCAGCCCCTCGCCGGCAAAATCTTCCCACAACAGCCCCACCGCGCCGTCATAGCCGAAATTGGCGGCGAGATCGGCGAGCGTGTGCCCGCGCACCCAGAGAATGCCGCGCGCGCCATCGCTGTAACTCAGCACTGTCTCGGCGGCGACGAGCCCGGCCAGGCCGCTATCGACCGGCAACGGCCGCGGCCTATTCGGCGGCGAGCGCCGGTTGCGCCTCGCGGGAGAGCCCGGCGGCGGCGATCGCTTGCTTCAACCGCTCGATTTCCGGGGCCGGCAATTTGACAAGCGGCGGGCGGACAATTGTGGGCGGCAGACGGCCGAGGAGATGCAGCATCTCCTTCATGCGGTTGTGCATATCGAGGAAGGGCGGCGCGTAGAAGGCCTGCACGATCGGGAAGATGCGGTCGTTGACCGCGCGCGCCCGGGGGAGATCAGCCGCGCGCACCGCGTCGAACAACGCGACCTGCAGATCGGCGATGACGCTGCCGGCACCGGAGAGAAGTCCGCTACAGCCGAGCACGAGCGAGCTCATCAGCCAGGCGCTATGCGTCGTTAGCACCGTGACAGGCCGCGGCAGGTTCTGCAGCGCGCGGATATTGCGTTCGTGCTGCATTGGATCGCCGCACCAATCCTTGACCGCGCGGATCGACGGCACGGCCTCGACGAGGCGCAACAAGGTCTCGGGCGGATAGCCGAGCCCGCCCGCCAGCGAATAATTGAAGCAGATCAGGGGTAGGCTCGTCGCGGCCGCGACGGTCGAGAAATGCGCCAGCGCCATCTCCGGCCGCAATTGCCCGCCCATGCTCATGCTTTGGGGCGGAAAGACAAGAAGCGCGGTCGCACCGTCGGCCTCTGCATGCCGGGCGATGCGGGCGGCCTCTAGACTGCCGTCGGCGTAAACGCCGGCGATGATCGGCAAGCGGTCGCCGAGTTCATCCATCGTGAGGCGCATGACCTCGCGCTGCTCGTCGAGATTCAGCGCATGCACCTCACAGGAATGGCCGTTGACGGTCAGCGCCGAAAGGCCCGGGACAGCGGCGACATCGCGCAGGTGCTTTCGATAGGCGGCCGCGTCGATCGAGAAATCGGGTTTGAACGGCAGCAATACGGCGGGGATGACACCCTGCGGCAGCCAATTCTTGAACATTGTCATCGCGGCGATGCCTCCTCGGGAGAGAGAGCGGAACGAAGGCTGCTCACAATAACACAGTGCGACACCGCCCGTGTCTCGCGCGCGAATCGAAAAAGATCAGGACGATGTCATTGATTTTCCAAGGTTTCGACTCCGAGAAGCAGCAAAATGCAGCGACGGCTTTGACGATCCCATTGAATTTTCCCGGTTTTTCAATTCAGAAAGCAGCCAGATAAACGCGACGGTGTTTCGGCTGTGCCTACCGACTTGGCCGCGTGCCAACAACCTCTCCCGCGATTGCGGGAGAGGTTCGGCGATCTCACCGGTTCCGCCTGTTTTTGCAGGCTGAATACAGGTGACAGCCGGCTAGCGCGGCTGGCGCGCGGCGGCGGGTTCGGCGGCGGCGGTGCGGCCCCGGCCGAAAAAGGCGCGCTGCTTATCGTGCCAAGCGGCTCGCTCCGCGGGATCGACGACGCCGTCATGGTTCGAGTCCATCTGATCGAACCGCTCGCGGAAGCGGCGGTCGCGCTCGGCGTCGCTGAGCCCGGCAAACCAGTCGTAATACGCCTTTGTCTGGTCGAGCCGGGCGCGCTGGCGCGGCTGTAGTTCGGCAGCCGCCAACTGGGCGGCGAGCTGCGTCTGCCGGCGTTCGATAAAGCGCAGGCGCCATTCGCGGTACTGGTCGAAGGTGATCTTGTCCTCACCTGTCGCGGGGAGAGGGGCGGCGGTTTCCGCCGGCGCTGCCGGTTGGGCGGCGTAACTCATGGTCACGGGGCCGGGCAGCCAAAGGCCGGCGGCAATCGCGGCGGAAGCGGCGAAAAGCATCCATTTCATGGGGGTCTCTCCCGGGCGGGTTGAATGCGAACGGGAGAACAAACCATGAAATCGGATCCGCGGTCAATCATAATGTTCATGCTTTATTCCCAATTCCCGGCGACCGGGGTCGCCCTTGCGTCGGCCCCGGCCGCGTGGCACAAGCGGCTCGGGGGAGACCCTGGGCCGGGGCCCTGGGGGGAGGGCGAAGGCAATGCCCGATTTCGCGATCGAACGCGGCTGCGCGGGGGTGGTGTGCGGCGTCGACGAGGCCGGGCGCGGGCCGCTCGCGGGGCCGGTCGTCGCCGCCGCGGTGATCCTCGACCGCCAGCGGTTTCGCGGCATGGTGCGCCGCGAGCTCGACGATTCGAAAGCGATGACCCGCGAGGCGCGCGAAGCCTGCTTCGATGCCTTGCTGCGCTGCGCCAAAATCGGGGTCGGGGCGGCCAGCACCCGCGAGATCGACCGCATCAACATCCTGCGCGCGAGCCTCCTCGCGATGCGCCGCGCCGTCGCCGCACTGGGGCTCGTACCCGATATCGCGCTGGTCGACGGCAATGTCCCGCCGCCGCTGTCCTGCGCGGTCAAGACGGTCGTCAAAGGCGACGCGCTCTCGTTCTCGATCGCCGCCGCCTCGGTCATTGCCAAGGTGACGCGCGACAAGGCGATGCGCGCCCTGGCCGGCCGCTATCCGGGCTATGGCTGGAAGACCAATGTCGGCTATTCGACGGCCGAGCATTTCGACGGCATCGGCCGGCTCGGCGTGACGCCGCATCACCGCCGCTCCTTTGAGCCGGTGCGTCTCGCGCTCGCCGGGACGGCCGATTTGCTGACCCTGCTCGAAGCCGCGCCCCTCGCCGCCGCCGACGACTGAGCCAAAACCACCGAATAGACGGCCGGAATTGACGGATTCCGCGGCCGCGCTCAGATTGCACGCCATGGTTGAAGCCGCGCGGTTGCCGCTCGACGACATCATTACCGGCGATTGCCTCGCGGCGATGGCGCAGCTGCCGGCCGCCTCGATCGACCTCGTCTTCGCCGACCCGCCTTATAACCTGCAGCTCAGCGGCGATCTGCACCGGCCAAATAACACCCGGGTCGACGGTGTCGAAGCGGATTGGGACAAATTCGCCGATTTCGCCGCTTACGACGATTTCACGCGTTCCTGGCTCGGCGAATGCCGTCGCCTCCTTAAGCCGAACGGGGCGGTTTGGGTCATCGGCACCTATCACAACATCTTCCGCATCGGCGCGGTCTTGCAGGATCTCGGCTTCTGGATCCTCAACGACGTCGTCTGGCGCAAGACCAACCCGATGCCGAATTTCCGCGGCCGCCGCTTTACCAACGCGCACGAAACATTGCTGTGGTGCGCGACGTCGCGCGAGGCGCGCTACACCTTCAATTACGAGGCGATGAAGGCGCTCAACGCGGATGAGCAGGCGCTACAGATGCGCAGCGACTGGCTGATCCCGCTATGCGGCGGGCCGGAACGCCTGCGCGACGGCGATGGAAAAAAGGCGCATCCGACGCAGAAGCCCGAGGCGCTGTTGCACCGCGTGCTGCTCGCCTCGACCCGGCCCGGCGATATCGTGCTCGACCCGTTTTTCGGCACCGGCACCACGGGTGCGGTCGCCAGGCGGCTCGGCCGGCGGTTTATCGGGATCGAGCGCGACCCGGCCTACGCCGTCATCGCGCGCCGGCGCATCGCGGAAGTCAGCCCGGCGGCAAGCGAGGCGCTGGCGCTCGAATCGCGGCGCGAGGCCCCGCGCATCCCGTTCGGCAACCTCATCGAGCGAGGCCTGATCCGTCCGGGCGAGGTCTTGTTCGACCAGACGCGCCGACATCAGGCGCGGGTGCGGGCGGATGGCAGCCTGATCTCGGCCGAGCACCGCGGCTCGATCCACTCCGTGGGAGCCCTGGTTCAGGGAGCGGCGGCCTGTAACGGCTGGGCCTTCTGGTACATCCAGCGCAACGGGCAGCCTCTGCCAATCGACAGTCTGCGTCAGCTTGTGCGGGCCGAGTTGAGCCCCCAGTAGGCGGGCCGGGCGGGGCCTTAACCACGCCTTAACCACGTTCCCTGGCGAATCGCCGTCGAATTGACTTACCGCAAGGCATACCGCGCCGGGACTTAACTACGAATAAACCTTAGGGCGGGTAGAATTCTTTGACGGGACACGTCATCATTTCTACTTAAATACGCCTGAAAGTTGCCCGACCGGGTCCGATAGGGGATGCCGCGTCGTCTGGTTACGAACGTTCAGATGGAGCAAGGACGTTGAACATCAAAAATCTCGCACTTTGCCTCCCATTGTTGCTTCTCGTGGGATGCACCAACGCGGATCCGGTGCCGATAGCTCAGCAACCGCGCATCCCTGCCCGCTCGCAAGGCGTAGATCTGGCGACCGATGCCGGACGCGTCGCGCAATATATCAAGAGCAACGGGCTCGACTTTGTCGCCCGCTATTACCGCACGCCGGGCTCGCGCTGGCCGGCGCTGAGCGCGAATGAGGCGAAAGCGTTATCGGCGCTCGGATTGAATGTCGTTGCGGTCTTTGAGTCGCACTCGCATCACCGCGATTATTTCAGCTATGCGCGCGGCTATTGGGACGCCATGCAGGCCGCGCAGCAGGCGAAGGCGGTCGGTCAGCCGGGCGGCAGCGCGATCTATTTCGCGGTCGATTTCGACGCGCGCGGCGCCGACATCGTCCCGATCGACCAGTATTTCCGCGGCATCACGAACGGGCTCGCGGCGGCGGGCGCCGGCCGGCCGGAGTACAAGGTCGGCGTCTATGGTTCGGGCGCGGTTTGCGAATCGCTGAAGGGACGCGGCCTCGCGCAATATGCCTGGCTGACGAACTCGACCGCCTGGGCCGGCACGATGAATTATGCCGACTGGAACATCCGGCAGGGCAGGCCCTACGCCACGCTCGGCTTTATCAATCACGACTCCAACGAAGCGCGCGACGATTACGGCGGGTTCCGTCTCGCCGGCATGTGAGCTTCCTCTCCGCGCTGTGTTATTGCTCCCACGAGGGATCGCAATAACACAGCGCCGAGGGTGCCTTGTCCTACGACCCGAATAACGTTTTCGCCCGCATCCTTCGCGGCGAATTGCCCTGCCGGAAGGTCTATGAGGACGAGCACGTCCTCGCCTTTCACGACATCAATCCGCAGGCGCCAACCCATATCGTCGTGATCCCGAAAGGCCAATACATCTCGGTCGACGATTTCTCGCAGAAAGCGTCGGACACCGAGCTCGCTGCCTTCATCCGGGCGATCGGTCATATCGCGCGGCAGGAAGGGGTCAGCGAGGGCGGCTACCGCATGCTCGCGAACCACGGCGCGGCTGCGCACCAGGAGGTGCCGCATTTCCACCTGCACCTCTTTGGCGGGCGCGATCTCGGCCCGATGCTGCGCCGCCCGCAATCGGCGTAAGGGCAAACGGGTCCTGAAACGCAACGGGCCGGGGTTAGACCCCGGCCCGCTGTTGCTTGAGGAACCAGCCGGTCAGGGTTGGTCGGGAACAAGGGGCGGTGCGCCGCCGACCTCGTCCCAGATCTTCACGTGGTGGGTTGGCTCGCGCCGGAAACTGAGGCTGACCACGACACCGATCGCCGCGATCGCCATCGGATAAGCCAGCCCGCTCAGCGCGATTCCGGTCAAGGCCGCGATCGAGGCGCCGGCCGCGGGTACGAGCCCGCCGAAGACGCCGTTCCCGACGTGATACGGCAGCGACATCGAGGTGTAGCGGATGCGGGCCGGGAACAGCTCGACCAGGAAGGCGGCGATCGGCCCGTACACCATCGTCACCAGGATCACCAGGTAGAAAACCAGGATCGTCAGCACGACGGGACTGTCCTTGAACGTCCCCATCAAGCTGAAGACCGGCCAAAACGTGACGACGGCGAGCGCGAAGCCGGCCGTCATGATGTTGCGCCGGCCGACCCGGTCGGAGAGCGCGCCGAAGACGATGAAAAACGGCGCGGCCGCGGTCAGCGCGATCATCATGACGATGTAGACCGTGACGTAGCTGATCTTGAGCACGGTCGTCATATAGAACAGCGCGTAGAACTGGCCGGTGTACCAGACGACGCC
>Ga0209488_10001985_pt1 | contig 17215 bp, 17 predicted proteins | sample Rivendell_Oct201_8_FD_188349 | JGI IMG/M metagenome (GOLD analysis project Ga0209488, IMG submission 188349) | Vadose zone soil microbial communities from the Eel River Critical Zone Observatory, Northern California, USA -... | ecosystem: Environmental > Terrestrial > Soil > Vadose zone >...
CGCGAGATCCCTGCCGGCCGCCAGGGCCAGCCCGAGGAGATCGCCGCGATGGTGCGTTTCCTGGTCGGCCCGGAAGGGCGCTACGTCACCGGCCAGACGATCCACGTCAATGGCGGCCTGTTCCTGGCGAAGTGACCCCGATAGGGGTCATCCCGGAAGCTAGGCGAGCCCCGAAAACGCGTTGCGTTTTCGGGAATGCGAGCCAGCTATCCGGGATCCATGGCGCCGTTCGCGCGCGTCGGTCGTGGATCCTGGCCTTCGCAGGGATGACGACGAAAAATTTAGTTCAGCCGCAATTCCGTGATGTGGCTGGGATCCTGCTTGAGTTCGCCGCGCTCGACCTTTTTGACGAGATCGACCAGCCGCTCATTGGCGCGCGCCGCGAGCCCGACCTTCTCGCCTTCGCGCACGACAAAGCCGTTGAGGAATTCGATCTCGGTGCGGCGGCCCTTTGCCATGTCCTGGCCCATCGACGGGCGCTGCTCGGCCGAGCCGCGGGGTTGCGTGCCGACATGCTCCTCGTAGCGCGCCAGCGCGTCCCGGTCGCCCTCGCCGGCGCGGGCGATGACTTCCGGCGGCAGATGGCCGATCTCTTCGAGCTTGTAGCCGAGCGCCTGGCCGATGCGGATCGCCTCGCCGCCGAGGCGCGCCTGGAAGCGGCGTATCGCCTCGTTCTGCGCCATCTGCGCACCCGATAATCCGGTGCAGGCGGAGACCCCGTTCGCCATCGAGTTCGTGACGAGCTTCGACCAGCGCTCGCCCCAGAGGTTGTCGGTCACCTTCGCGCTGTCGGCATGCGAGACGAGGCGGTAGACCTCCTGCGCCCGTTCGGTGATGCGGCCATGCACTTCGCCGGTGCGATAGACCGTGTGGCCGCGGTCGACGCCGCGGATGCCGCCGCGATGCACATGGCCGGGCTCGATGAGGCCGACGCTGATATTGCTGGCGATGCAGCCCAGCACCTTGCCCCACCCGACGATCTCGGCGATCGCCGCCTCGTTCATGCAGTTCTGCAACGAGACGACATAGCCGCCCGGCGCGAGATACTGCCGGATCAAGAGCGCCGCCCAGTGCGTGTCGTAGGACTTCGTGCAGATGAACGCGATATCGACCGGCGCCTCTTTCGCGAGCTGCTGCGCTTCGGTCAGATGCAGCGCACGCGGCCGCGCCGAAAACGGCTCCGGCCCCTGGTGATGCGTGATGCGCAGCCCGTTTTTTTTGATCTCCGCGACATTTTCAGGCCACGCGTCGACGAAGGTCACGTCCTCGCCCGCCTGCGCCATATGCGCGCCGGTATAACCGCCGACGGCCCCCGCGCCGACGATGACAATGCGTTTGCCCATGGCTCCCTCCCGATTAGGTTCTTGCTTCCCATCCTAGCCGCCGCTCAACGTTGCCGACAACGCAGGAAACCCCTCCGCCGTCGTCCCGTGGGCCTTTAGCCCACGGACTTGATCCGTGGGGAAAGCCGGGACCCATTCCTCAGCAACTCGTAAGCGGATCGGTGGGCCCCGGCCTTCGCCAGGACGACGATGTAAGTGCGACTCGATGTGATCCCGGTAGGCGGGATTGATGGGCAACGCTGCAATGCTGAGGGACGGGTTGCCGCCGCATCGCTCGGCGCGTTATCAGAAGCGCGCCTTGCCCAAAACCGGGCAGTTGGACGGAGGGAAATGCCGAGTAATGGCCGATTTCGCTGACACGACATCGGCCGGGATTGCGTCTTCCGCGCCTCATCGAGCAGCGAGCATTGAAGGGCGCGGCTCGTGGATCGCCGCCGGCGTCACGCTCGCGCTGCTATCCGTATCTTACGGCTCGCCGCTCCTGGTCGTCGTCGGCCTGAAGCCGATCACCGAGGATCTCGGCACCGCGCGCCAGGTCGTCGCGCTCGCCGGGGCCTTGACGTGGCTCGGCACCGGCGCCGGCGGCATCCTGATGGGCTGGGTCGCTGAGCGCACCAGCATCCGCTTCACGGTCATCTTCGGTACCGTGATGATCGCCCTTGGTTTGACCATTTCGGCCAGCGGCAACATCTGGGCGATCCTGATCGGCCACACGCTCTTTGTCGGGCTCCTGGGCAACGGCGCGCTCTACCCGCCGCTCCTCGTCTATATCAGCCGCTGGTTCGACCGGCGGCGCGGCACCGCTCTCGCGCTGATCTCGTCCGGCCAATACATCGCCGGGATGGCCTGGCCGATCCTGTTCGAGCGCGCGATGAGCGACTATGGCTGGCGGACCACGATGATCGGCTGGGCCGTCGTCATGCTGGTGACAATCCCGCCGATCGCGTTTCTATTTCTGCACCGGCCGCCCGAGGTGCCGACCGCGTTCTTTCGCGCGGGAACCGCCGAGGAGCGGCGCATCGTGCTCGGGCTGCGTCCGAATACCGTACTCGCGATCATCTCCATCGCGGGGTTTTGCTGCTGTGTTCCGATGGCGATCCCCCAAGGCCATCTCGTCGCCTTCTGCAGCGATATCGGAATCCCGGCGGCGCAGGGTGCGGCGATGCTGTCGGTCCTGCAGGCTGCGGCTTTTACGAGCCGCATGTTCTGGGGCTGGCTCAGCGACCGGATCGGCGGGTTGTGGACAGTGCTGATCGGCTCGGTCTGCCAGGCATTGGCGATTGCGGCTTTTCTGGCGACACAAGACGAGGCCGGTCTCTTCGCCGTCGCCGCCGCCTATGGGCTCGGCTTCAGCGGCATCATCCCGGCTTACGTGATGGCAATCCGGGAATTGTTTCCGGCGCGCGAGGCGTCGTGGCGGGTCCCGACGGTATTATTCGTCAGCATGGGCGGGATGGCGTTCGGCAGCTGGTTCGCCGGCGCGCTCTACGACCATTTCGGGTTTTATGCGCCGGCCTTTATGACCGGGGTCGTCTTCAATCTCGCCAATCTGGCGCTGATCGGGTTTCTCGTGATGCGGCAGCGGTGGGACGGCGGGCTGCGCTCCCAGCCGGCGTATTAGGCATCAGGCACAGAACTGGGCACAAAAAAACGACGCCCGGCAGCGCCCTCTGGCGCCGCCGGGCGTCGTCGGAAACTGACCGACGACGACGAAAGCCTACAGCTTCGTGGCGACCGTCGAAAACGTTGCAGTCAGGTTGGTGCCGACCGTGCCGAGCACAGTCACGGCCGCAACCGCGATCAGAGCAGCGATAAGGCCGTACTCGATCGCCGTCGCGCCATCCTCGTTCTTCAAGAGCTTGGTGAAAATCGCAAACATACCGGGTCCTCCATTGGCCGCTGACAGGCGCCAACATGCCCTGGATTTCTTGCCAAACCCTTAAATGGCGGCGGCCCTGACCTCCGGAAACTGTTGCGACGGCGCGCGAAAACCCCGCGGAGAACTGCGGTGGGCGCCCATTTCTGTCGGCATTTTAGAAATAGCTCCCGGCTCTGCCGGCGGCCGAAAGGAAATGGCGCGCCGCACGCAGGACGCGCCATCCACCACCCCGTGTTGGCGCCGACTCTACCCAGCGCCTACCGCGTCGATCTCCTCGTCGGTCGGAAACCGGCCGGTCTGCTTCTTCGAAAAGGCGAGCCGGCCATCGACGGTAATCTCAAACACCCCGCCGACCCCGGGCACCAGCTCGACATCGGCGCCGTATTTCTGCTTCAGCCTATCCCTCGCACGGAGGGCACGCGGTTCATAGTTTCAGGGTTTGCACCACTCGATTCGCACTTTCATCGCTCGTCCTCTCTCGTCCGCAACGATGGTGCAGTTCTACCACGCGGCTTCCGCAGCTTCCAGGCGCGCCGCCGGAACGCGCGATGGCATCGTGAGCGTCTCGAAAAAGCTGGCGCAGCCCGCGGCATTGCCGGCGATCATCTTGGCTGCGGCGCTGATGCTCACCGTCGGCCCGAGCGCTGCGCTGCGGATAGTGGACCGCGCGGGCGATCCGGCAACGGCTCACCGGCTGGGCACGGTCTCTTCTGAAATCCAAATGACGGCATTCCCGCGCCGGCGCTCCGCCTCGCGGTGCAGGGTTGCGTTCGGTGGCGTGCGCTGCGAGTTTTTGCCACAGATCACGCGCGGAGGCGTAAATGCCCGATGACGACGGCAGCGCGGCGCGCTGGCAGGACGAGCTCTACGATCTGCTGCGCCGGCACAATGTAACGCAATTCGCCTATGTGCCGGATGCCGGCCACCGCATCCTGATCGACCGCTCGCTCGCCGATCCCGGCGCGCAGTCGGTCGCGCTGACCACAGAGGAAGAGGGTGTGGCGCTCCTCGCCGGCGCCGATCTCGGCGGCGCGCGCGGCGTCCTCTTGATGCAATCGAGCGGCACCGGCAATTGCATCAACATGCTGTCCCTGATCAAGGGCGGGCATTTCCCGTTTCTGACCCTCGTCAGCATGCGCGGCGATTTCGGCGAGGGAAACCCGTGGCAATACCCGATGGGCCAGGCGGTCGAGCCGGTATTGCAGGCGATGGGCGTCATCTGCCTGCGCATCGAACGGCCCGAGGATGTCGTGCCTACGGTCGGCGCCGCCCTGACAATGGTGTTTCAGGGCGGCCGCGCGGTCGCCGTGCTGCTGACCCAGAATTTACTCGGCGCCAAGTCGTTTTGAGGGATCCGGTAATGGCGAATGACTACCCGCAGGGCGTCGACATGGCGGCGGCGATCGCTGCCGGCTTCATCCTCGACCGCCGCAAGGCCGTGCCGAAGATGATCGGCCGGCATGAGGATTTCCTGTTCGTGACGGGGCTCGCCGGCACCGCCCGCGATATCGCCGCGCTGACCCGAGACGGCGCGCACATCTACACGATGGCCGGCGCGATGGGCGGCGCCTGCATGATCGGGCTGGGGCTCGCTCTGGCGCGGCCCGACAAGCGCGTGCTGGTCGCCACCGGCGACGGCGAGCTCCTGATGAATCTAGGCGCGCTGGCGACGATCGCGGTGTTGAACCCGGCCAATCTCGCGATCCTCTGCGTCGATAACGGCCATTACGGCGAGACCGGTTACCAGAAGAGCCACACCAGCCTCGGCGTCGACCTCGAAAAGATCGCCGCCGGCTCCGGCATCAAGCGCGCCCGCACGATCGCCAGCGAAACCGAACTCGCCGAGGGCAGCCGCATGCTGCGCGAGGGCAACGGCACCGCCTTTGTCGTGCTGAAGGTCAAGCCGGACGACCCGCCGCCCTTCAAGCGCAACATGGACCCTGCCTCCTGCCGCACCCGCTTTCGCGGCGCGCTCCTCGGCACGGGGTGACGCTCGCGCGGCACAGGCGTAAAGTCGGCTCCTCGATGAAGGGGAGGTCGACATGCCCGAGATGAAAGGCGGCTGCCTCTGTGGGCAGTTGCGCTATATGGCCAATGCCGAGCCGGTTTTCATCGGCGTGTGCCATTGCAAGAATTGCCAGAAGGAGTCCGGCACCGCGTTCAATGTCGTCGTCGCGGTGCCGCAGTCCGCCGTGTCCATACAGGGCTCGCCCCGGACCTATACGAGCAAGGGCGACAGCGGCATGGATTACGTCCGCCGGTTGTGCCCGAATTGCGGCTCGACGATCCTGTCAGAGCCTGCGGCGTTGCCCGGCATCGCCGCCCTGCGCGCCGGCACGCTCGACGACACCTCCTGGCTCAAGCCGAACATGGAAATCTTCTGCGAGAGCGCGCAGCCCTGGGTGCAGCTCGGCGGCGGGATGCAGCGCTTCCCGAAGATGCCGCCGATGCCGGGCTGAGGCTGCTGCGCTTCACCCTCGACGAAAACGTCTTTGCCCTCGAAAGGAAACCGACATGCCGAATTTCGAACACCACGGCGCCCGCATCTATTACGAGGAATTCGGCCAGGGCTTCCCAATCCTGACCTTCGCGCCGGCCGGGCTGCGCTCGGTCATCGGCGTGTGGAGCCAGCCCTCTGCGCCGATCAACCCGACGACCGAGTTCGCGTCGAACTACCGCGTCATCGCGATGGACCAGCGCAACGCCGGCGGCCGCTCGCGGGCGCCGATGAGTGCGCAGGACAATTGGGACAGCTACACCGCCGACCATGTCGCGGTGCTCGACCATCTGCGCATCGACCGCTGCCATCTCTACGGCCAGTGCATCGGCGGCTCGTTCATCATCAACATGCTGAAGCGTCATCCCGAGCGGGTCGCCGCCGCGGTCATGGCGCAACCGATCGGCCGGGTCGGGCCGCTCAAGCCGGAATGGAACGCCAACTTCAAGGGCTGGACGGAAACGCTGACGGATCGCCCGGAGGCCACCCAGCAACTGCTCGACGCGTTCTACAAGAACCTCTACGCGCCGGGTTTTGTCTACTGCGCCGACCGAGATTTCGTGAAGACGATCAAGGCGCCCTGCCTGGTGTTGGCCGGCAATGACGAGGCGCACCCCTGGCCGATCTCGGAGGAATTGTCGCAGCTGATCCCGGGCTGCGAGCTGGTCAAGGAATGGAAGACCGAGCCGGCGCTGACCGCGGCCAAGGCAAAGATCAATGAATTCCTCGCGAAGCACACCCCAAAGCGTTAGCGGAGAAGGGCAGAACCGGCGTCCCGGCGAAGGCCGGGACCAACCCCCGGTAAACGATCAAATGAGAGGTGGACCCCGGCTGCCGCCGAGGCGCCATTTTCTATGCGTGGCGCTATCGCTTACGCGACTCCGTGCTCCTTGAACCAGGCGAGCATGCGCGCCCACGCGTCCTTCGCATCGGCGGCGTTGTAGCTCGGCCGGTAATCGGCATTGAAGCCGTGCTGAGCGTCGGGATAGACCTTGCTCTCGCAGGTCTTGCCGGCCGCCTTGCACGCCGCCTGCCGCTTCTCGATCAATTCCGGCGGGATGCTTTTGTCTTGGCCGCCATAAAAGGCGAGCACCGGACAATTCAGTTGAGCGGCGACATCGGCCGGGTTTTTCGGCCTCAACTCGTTCGGCTGTTGGTCGACGCCGTACCATGAGACCGCCGCCTTCAGGTTCGGATTGTGCGCGGCGTAGAGCCACACGACGCGCCCGCCCCAGCAGAAGCCGGTGATCGCGAGCTTCGCCGTATCGGCCTTGCCCGCGCTCTTCGCGTAAGCAACTGTCGCGTCGAGATCGGACATGACCTGATCGTCCGGCACCTTGGCGACGATCTCGCGAAGGATCTGCTGGGTATCGGGTATGGCGGCCGCGTTTCCCTGCCGCGCGTAAAGCTCGGGCGCGATCGCGTAATAGCCCGCTTTGGCGAGGCGGCGGCAGATGTCCTTGATGTGCTCGTGCACGCCCCAGACCTCGTGCACGACGAGCACGGTCGCGAACGGCCCGCCCTTATCGGGCATCGCGCGATAGGCCGGGATCTCGCCGTCCTTGGTCTTGACCTTGACCTCGCCGGCGTCGAGCCCGTTCGTGTCGGTCGTGATCGTCTGCGCCGAAACCGGCTGCACCGATAGCGCAAAGCCGGTCGCGAGCGATGTCATGACAAAGCCGCGCCGCGACCAGCGGCTCCGCGGCGCTAGTCCCTGCTCTTCGAGTTCCTCGAGTTCAGTGAATGCCACGCTGTCCTCCCTCGCCTTGGTTGCTCGCAAGGAGGATAGGAGGAGAGCGGCCGACCAAAAACCCGCTCACGTAAAGGTGAGCGTCTCCCGACGCGCTTTCTCTGCCCCGTCTTGGGGCAGAGGGCCTATGCGGCGCAATGTGTGCTGTGTCGACGTTACTGCTGCCCGCGCGGCATGACCCAGGCGTCCAACACATCAAATGTCATGTTGGACGTCTGGGGCGAGATGGCGAAGCGGATAGCGGTCGCTCCGCTCGCGATTGCGAGCGGCGCCGTCGTGTTGCCGGTGAACGTTGCAGCGCGGTAAACAGAATTCGCATCGGTATAGGACCGAAAGCCGGTCGGTATCGTTGCGGTGACGGCATTCAGCTGCAGAACCTTGCCGCTCGAATTCACCTGATTGAGGGTGATCCTAAGCGCGCCCGCATTTGTCCCATGCGATACGGCCGAAATTCCAAAATCATAGGGCAATCCCGCAGTGATTTTGGATATCGGTATGTCCTGATAGACCATCTGCGTCGATCGGCAGGCGCCGCCGCAGCCGAGCGACAGGTACGATACCCCCGCCCCGGCTTGAGTATCGATCGGAGCTTTGGAGTGCAGGGGGCTCGCGACCGTGTTTGGGCCGGCTTTGGTCCATGACGTGAGCGATGTCGCGAAGTGGAAATTGGATAAACGGTTCAAATCGGGAACCGGCCAGACCGGGTGTTCCCACCCGGCGCTCAACAGCACTGTCGTCGACCAATCGCGGCAATCAACCAGCGTAAAGGCCATGCCCTGATAGGTCATCGTGGTCGGACCCGTGCAGGTCTGCTGCTGTTGCGGCGGGCGGTTCTGCGCCGCAGGCGCCCATGCTTCCCAGCGCGTGCCGCCGTACTGCTTTGTGAAATAGAACACCTCCAAGCCGCCGCTGCTGGCAAACTGGGCGGTGTTCTGGAAACCATGCGTCGAAATGATGGTGTCCATGTTTTTGACCGGCGCGCCATTCAAACCGCCAAAGGCGTATTGCGGTACGAATTGCCATGAGGTCAGGGTCGAATTATCGAAACCCGAAAACACATTGCACGAGCCCGGCCAATTTTCCGCGTTCGCCTCCCAGTAATCGCCGCGGATCGGTTGATACGTCGATCCATTTGCGCCCGGCGTCAGATTGCCGAGGAAGCTCGTCGGGAAAAACACCCAGCCGTTATAGTCCGTACATCCCGAACCCCAGAAGGTTTGCGAGTAGCCGCCGCCATCGCGGGTACCGCCCACGCTCACCCATCCATTGTGAATGCTGTATAGATCGTAGCCGTCACCGTCCCCAGCCTCGAAGGTGCCGTAGGGGCGGTCATATCCGAAATCCATCTCGACGACGATGAGCGGATTGCCGGCTTTGTCGAGCACGGGATAGGCATCGTGGCGCTGGTAGCCATCGGGATGGCCGGTATAGGGCTGGTCGTGATTGAGGTAGGGGAGCGCCTCGCCGATTTGGATATCGCGCTGCGTCGTTCCCGCTGGGCAGCCATCATACGGGTCGGCGGTGGCTAGCTGGTTTGACGCGTCCGCACAAACGTCCTTGGTAATCCAATCATAGACGGACGGCAGTGCTGCCGATTGTGCTGCGCCGCCGTGCGCGACAATGGCGAAGCAGGCGGATACAATCACCGCCAAAGGTGCTTTAAGCGACATCGGTGGATTTCCTATCGGTTTAGGCCAGTTTTGGCTAATTCTGCCGGACGAGGCAATAAACGTTGCCCGCGAGTGTCTTAAGTATTTGTTCTCATCCGGCGTGCGGTCTCAGCCGGGCCACACTTCAGCCTTCAAAGTGGCAAGATGATCTCGGCCGTCCGGACGTCCAATTCCGGGAGTTCAGCTAGCTCGCGCGGCGCGCTTCGGCGGTCGTGATCCGCTTCTTCAAGCGCCGGATCTCAGGCGACAATTTGCCGTCGGGCGTGCCCTTGACGAACGCGTCGATGCCGCCCTTGAACTCGATCGTGCGGATCGCCGCCGCCGAGAGGCGCATCCGCACCGGGCCGAGCACATCCGACAACACCGAGATTGTCTGCAAATTGGGCAGAAAACGCCGTTTTGTCTTGATGTTGGAATGGCTCACATTGTGGCCGACTTGGACGCCCTTGCCGGTCACCGGGCATTTGCGCGCCATCTCATACCTCGTTCAGCGGACGCTATCGGAAAACGCACCGCGCGGCTCCTGACCGCAGGTCCGGGCCGCGCGCCGGCGGTTTCTAGGCCGCGCCGATGCCAGCGTCAAGGCTGGAGGGGCACCCGCAGACCCGGTATCGTGCCCGCCTGATCTCGGGGATGAGCCAATGATCGATTACCGCAGCGACAATACCGGACGCGCCGCGCCAGAGATCCTCGAGGCCTTGGTTCGCGCCAATACCGGCACCGCGCTGGGCTATGGCGCCGATGAGTGGACAGCCCGGCTGCAGGAGCGCTTCCGCGAGTTATTCGAGACGCCGGTGCGCGTTTTTCCGGTCGCGACCGGCACGGCCGCCAACGCCCTCTCTCTGGCAGCGGCGAGCCCGTCCTGGGGGCTCGTCTATTGCAGCGAGGCGGCGCACATCAACACCGCGGAAGCGAACGCCGCCGGTTTTTTCGGCGGCGGGCTGAAGCTGGTGCCGGTCGCCGGCCCGCACGGCCGGGTCGATCCAGACGCCTTCGCCCGCTCCCTGGCTGCAATCCAGCCTGGCCAGCTGCATCGCGGCCAGCCGGCCGCGGTCAACATCACGCAGGCGAGCGATGTCGGCACCGTCTACCCGCTCGCCGAGATCCGCGCGGTCGCCGAGATCGCGAAACGACGCGGGCTCAAGGTACATATGGATGGCGCGCGCTTCGCCAACGCATTGGCGCGCCTCGAATGCAGCCCGGCCGAGATGAGTTGGCGCGCCGGCGTCGATATCCTGTCCTTCGGCGCGACCAAGAATGGCGGCGCGCTCTGTGACGCGATCGTCGTGTTCAATCCGGAATTGGCCGACGGACTCGCGGTGCAATTGCGCCGCGCCGGTCAGGTCTGGTCAAAGATGCGGTTCGCCTCGGCGCAGCTGATGGCCTATGTCGAAAACGGGCTTTGGCTGCAGCTCGCCGCTGCGTCGAACGCCGTTGCCGCGCGGATCGCGGGCGGGATTGAGGCCGTGCCGGGCTTGCGCCTCGTGGCGCCGGTCGAGGTCAACGAGCTCTTCCTCGAACTGCCCGGCGCCGCGATGGACGCCCTCGAGCGCGAGGGGTTCCAGTTCTACCGCCGCAGCCCCACGCTCGCCCGCTTCGTCTGCCGCTTTGACACGAGCGAGGCCGAGGCCGATGCGCTCATTGCCGCGCTGCGCCGGAATTGCGCCGCAGCGCCCGCCCGCGCCGCGGAATGACGGCTACCTCGTGCAAGGTCCGACGTAGTGCCCGGTGATGTGCTGGGTCGTTTTCATCGTCTGGCCGCCCGCGCCCGGCACATGCGTCGTCAGATTGGCTTCCATCGTATTGCCGGAATAGCGCGCCACACCCTCGGACCGGACAGTGCCCTGCCCCGTCGCACAGGTGCCGGTCCAGGTGACCGTCGCGCCCTTGCGCTCGACATGCTCGATCTTGCACTGGCCACGCGGATCGCTCGGCACTGCCTTTTCCGAGTCGACGCAGGTCCGATAGGTCGATTTCATGCCGGCCCCGGGTTGCGTCGTCGTACCGGACGGCAACTGCGCCCCGGCTGGAAGCTGCGGCATTGCCGGCATCTGCAGTTGCGAGTTGAACTCCCACTGGCCCGGCTTGACGGTTTCGCCGAGGAGGCGGGCTTGCGCCGGCTGCGCCGCCTCCCTCGCGCTCGCGGTTCCGGCGAGGCCGGCGCCGACGAAGGCCGCCAGCAATGCGGTAATGCAGAGCCTGTTCATCGCTCTCCCCTATCTCCATGCGCCTGCAATGGTCGGACTGCCGTTCAACGGTTGCGGCTGAAACTCCGTTCCCGCTCACGCTGCCGTTGTGTCTGACAAAGGAGCCTTGATGGACCGCAACACTCGTCCTTTGGCGCTGGTGACCGGCGCCTCCAGCGGCATTGGGACGGCATTGGCGCGCGAACTGGCGCGGCACGGGCACGATCTCGTGCTGACCGCGCGCCGGGCCGCGCCCATGGAAGCGCTCGCCGCCGAATTGCGCGCTCTCGGCGCCGGGGCGAGCGTCATTCCCGCCGATCTGTCGAAGCCGGGCGCAGCCGCGGCGCTGGCGGATGACCTCGCGGCCGGCGGCCTCGACATCGACATCCTGGTCAACAATGCCGGGCTCGGCGCGCTCGGCGGGTTCGATCGGATGGATTCCGGCCGGATCGGCGACATGTTGCAGGTCAACATCGTCGCGCTGACCGAGCTGACCCGCCTTTTGTTGCCCGGGATGATCGCGCGCGGGCACGGCCGGATCATGCTGGTCTCGTCGGTCGCGGGGTTTCAGCCCGGACCGCGCATGGCGGTGTATTTCGCAACAAAGGCCTATGTGACGAGCCTCGGCGAAGCGCTCGCTTACGAATTGCGCCGCACCGGGGTCAGCGTGACGGTGCTCTGCCCCGGCGCCACCGAGACCGAATTCTTCGCGGTCGCCGGTGCGACGAACTCGAGCATGGCGGCCCGAATGCGGCGCATGATGCGGGCCGAGGATGTCGCGCGGATCGGCTATCGCGGGCTCGCGGCCGGCCGCCGGCTCGTCATCGCCGGCGTGATGAACAAGATTCTCGGTCTCGCGGGCCGCTTCGCGCCGCATCGCCTCAGCCTGCCCTTTACCGACATGCTGATGATGGCGCCGCGCGATGAGCGCGCCGGCTGACAGCCGAGATCGTGCGTCCTATAAGCGCGGCAGCGACATCCGCGAGAGCGTGATGAGCAGCGACACATCCGCCCCGTGACAAAGCCGGACGGGCTCCCAACCAAGAGCATCCACCTGCTGCCGCCACCGAGCGCCGTAAAACGTCTCTGCTTCGACGAGACGACGCGGACATTGCGACCGAACATGGTGCTGGTCGATCGTCGGGGCGCAATCGTCTTCGAAATCAACGAGCTCGGACTGAAAGGCGCCGCTCGCGATCCGGCCCGGAAACTGGCCGTGATATGGGGGGACTCGGTGGTGTTCGGCATTGGCTGGAGTTGGCCTTGCCTGATTGACGAGATGGCTGCGGGCTATCAGTTCCTGAATGGCGGCATCGAGGCCGATCCCTACGACAACATTCTGCGCCGCGCCGAAGCCTCCAACCATGCGCATGCCGTCGCGCTGAACATTGTGATGCTCGGCTGGCATCCTTGGCATCTTCCAGCGGCGTTCGCACAGCCAGCAAGCGGCAGCGAGGGCCCGCTGCGCCGTCTGACACAAATGTTCCGCCCGTCGCCGCGTGAGCCGCACATGCCACCGATACCGGCCGATCCGGACCCGCAACCGATTCATCGGCGGCTTCGCGCCGACCTCGTCGAGTTCTTGCAACACATCCCGAATACGGTGTTGGTGACAATGCCGACAGCGCTCAACCGGACCATCGTCGATCGCGATCTGTCGCGCTATTTCAGCCCGGGCGGCCGCGACACGGTCTTCACCTTTGCCGGCGATCTTGCCTATTCGATGGAGGCGCAGCGCCACATGCTGGCGCATATCACCGAACGCAACGCGATCGTGCGCGCGGTGGCGCAGGCTAGCGGAGTGCGCCTCGTGGATCTCGCAGCCGCGTTCGACACCGCGGCGGCCGCCGACTTTCGCGAGGACTTCCACGACATGCTGCATCTGCGGCCGCGCGCCTACCCGAAAGCGGCCGCGATCGTCTATGAGGGCATCAAGGACCTGCTGTAGCTGGCCGCGGCGGTGTGACGGATGGCGCTCCGATGCGGCAAGCTCGCCGGCATCACCCGTAGTGCTCGATGTAGCTGCGGATGTAAGCTTCCCAGGTGACATTCCGGCCATGCACCCCATAGCGCGTCTTTTCGTTGGCCCACCGCACGCCGAGATCGCGCGCCACCTTCGGGTGAACCGGAACCTGAGGCTCGCGCAGCATCACGTCGACCTTCTCGGTGAGTGACACAGGCTCGCTGACCGACACCGCCTTCGCGACGTATCGCAGCAACAGGTTGAACACCTGCCAGTTCGGCCGCACGGTTGTATGGAAGATCCGCCGCTTTCGGAAGTTCGTCAGAATGAAATCGCCGATTGCGACACCGAATTGCTTGTCGTTCGCGGCGAGGCGGCGTTCTTCAAGCTGATGCAGCCGGCGGTAATTGACGATGCCGGGCAGCTCCAGCGCGCGATAAGCGTCGAACCGCGCCTCTTTGTCCGGGATCTCCTTGCGCAACCGGCCGAGCAACCCGTCGAGATAGGAGAAGGTCAAATTGGGCGTCTCTTTGTCGTGCGCCTCACGATCCCCCGGGCCGTTCCACGCATCGAACGGCCACAGTGAGGCAAAGCGCACGAGCGGAAATTTGATGATGTCCGCCGCCGGCGGGACGCAATCGCGCAACGGAAATGTGTCCCAATTGCGAAGGTCCTGGACGAGCAGGATGTCGCAATGCTCCAAATCGCGCGCGACGAAGTCGCGCTGGTTCTGCTGCAGATCGACAAAATGGTATTTGGTTTCGAAGCGCCGGTTCAATGCCTCGATATGCGCGAAACCCTGGCGCAGCGTTTCGGATTGGCAATTGCCGATGATGACGATCCGGCGGCGCCCCCCGGAGCGCACGCCCGGCACCGGCGGGCGCGGCAGCACGACGGGCGCGGGCTCGTCGTCGCCGAGCCTCATAAGATCGACTGCGTCGATCCGTAAACGCGCGTTGCCGAGGTGGTGGAGGCGGAAGTCGAAGGGCGCGTCGGCGCCCGTCTCGAGCGCCAATTCCGCCGGTACGGCAAAATCGAGCGACACAGTGCCGCAAGCGAAGTCGGCAACCCCGAACTCCTGCCGTGTCTGCCGAATTCCATAGGTCTGGGGTGACCGCGACAGTCGCGTCAGAGGCCCGGCGCGCCGCCATCGGCTATCGCCGAAAATTTCCACGGCGAGAACGGGTTCTTGGCCGGAGTGCGGCGCAGCCGCGGCGGCACGGACGCTCAGCCGGTAATGACCGCGCGGCAGACGCAGATAAGGCCACCCGCCATGCAGCAGGCAACCCGGCGGCGCATAGCGCGAAACCGTCACCGCACCGTCGCGGTCGCGGCCGCCGATCCAGCTTTTCTGCAGCCGGCCCAACATGCGCCAGCGCCGCGGCTCCGGCGCCTGCTCCACGCGCGGCGAATGCCGCTCCAGCTCGACACTCGTGATCGTCAGCGAAGCGTTGCCGAAATGAAAGAAGCGAAACTCGAAGCGACCTGCATCGGCGCTCTCGATGCTGTGTCCGGGCGGCACCTCGAAGATCAGCGAACCGCCGCCGGTTTGCAGCTCGGCCGCGGTGAAATCTTGCCAGCCCCGCTGAAAGCGACTCAGCACGATAATTTCGAGGCCGAGCACCGGCTGCCCGGCCATGCGCGGCGAACCGGCCTCGCACCGGAAGCTCAGCCGGTAACTCCCCTCCGGCAAGTGGAGATAGGGGCCATAAAGAATGCAGCCGGCTGGCTCGCTGCGGCGAACCCGGGTCGTGCCGTCAGCCAACCGCGCGCCGATCGCGGTGCTCTCAAGACGCGGCAGCAGCGGCCAGCGCGCCGGTGCCGTCTCGTGCGGTCCGGGAGCCGCGCCCGGCACCGTAGCCGACACGGCGCCGAAATCGGCCATGATCGATACCATCAAGAAAAATCCACCGGCGGCCTTTGCATGAGCCTCGTCAGAAGGGCGGCCTCATCTTGACCGCATGGAGGGGCGACTGTAGCGTCCGGCCCGACGGCAACGCAATATAAGCGGGTAGCGCGGGTTTCGCGTCACAAGCTGTGGTTTCAACCGCTGCCAGCTGGCGGGCCGCACCTCCGCCGAGCACGTATCGAATGACGAGGAGAGTTGTTTGCCGCCGGCCCGTGTCACCGAAGCCGATATTCGCGACTGGTGCATCGCCTATTTGCAGAAGACCGTCGACAATCCCTCGATCGCGATCGGGCCCGAGGCAAATTTTGCTGAGCTTGGTCTCGATTCCGCGACCTCGGCCTATTTCATCGTCGAACTCGAGGAATGGCTGGGCGCCGAACTGAGACCGGAGCTGGTGTTCGAGTATCCGACGATCTCGGCGCTGGCGCATGTTATCGCTCATGCCGAAGGCGGAATACCGGATGCCGGATCCGGCTGACCGCGACCCCGCGCTCATTGCCGCGCTGCCCTCGCTGACCGCTCTGCTTCGGCATCGCGCCGCAACCCAACCGGACGACCGCGCCTATGTCGCACTGTCCGACCGCGGCGGAGAAGGGAGTGCGACTACCTTCGCCGAACTCGACCGCCGCGCCGCCGCCCTCGCCGCGCGTATCGCGAAGCGCGCCGAGCCTGGAGCACGCGCCCTTCTATTGTTTCCGATGGGTATCGATTGCCTCGTCGCGTTCTTTGCATGTCTCTATGCCGGTGTTATCGCCGTGCCGATGATGGTGCCGCGCCGGCAAAGCACGCGCGATGCGAGCAGCAGCATTCTCGCCGATTGCGAGCCGCGCCTGGCGCTGACCACACAGGAGCTCCTGTCCGGCATGCGCGGCGATCTCGTCGGCCGGCTCAATTATGCCGGCCTCGAATGGCTGGCCGTCGATGACACTGCTGAGCGCGCGGCTGAAGCCGATCCCGTCCGGCGCGAAGTTCGGCCCGAGGATATCGCCTTTCTGCAATACACCTCGGGATCGACCTCGGCCCCGAAAGGCGTGATGGTCAGCCACGGCAATCTGCTCGCCAACCTCGAGATGATCCGGATCGCCTGCGGCAATACGAGTGCCTCGACCTATGTCAGCTGGGTCCCGCTCTACCACGACATGGGGCTGATCCTGAACGCGCTGCAGGCGCTCTATATCGGCGCGTTATGCGTGCTGATCCCGCCGCTTGCCTTCCTGCAGCGCCCCTGGCTGTGGCTGCGCGCCATCAGCGATTACCGGGCCGAAGTGGCCGGCGGGCCCAATTTCGCGTTCGATCTATGTGTCGACCGGCAGCGGCCCGAGCAGCTTGCCGGTATCGACCTGTCATGCTGGAAGGTCGCTTTTGTCGGCGCCGAGCCGGTGCTCGCCCGCACGGTCGAACGCTTCACCGCGAGGTTCCGTCCCTACGGGTTCGCCCCGCAGGCGATGTGGCCGGGCTATGGCATGGCCGAAGCGACGCTGCTGATATCCGGGGGGCGTCGCGGCGAGGGGCCCCTCATTCGTTCGGTGAGCCGCGCCGGTCTTTTGCGTCACGCGGCCGTGCCGCCACGCGAACCCGCCGATGATCAACCCGTCGTCGGCTGCGGCCGCGCGCTCACCGGCGAGGAAATCGCGATCGTCGATCCCGAGAGCCGAGAGCGGCTTGCGGACGGCCGCGTCGGCGAGATCTGGGTGTCCGGCCCCAATGTCGCGCAGGGCTATTGGCGCAATCCGGACGAGACCAAGGCAACGTTCCGGGCGCGGATCGCCGGGGAGGAAGACCGCGCGTGGCTGCGAACCGGTGACCTCGGGTTTCTCGATGACAGCGGCGAGCTATTCATCACCGGGCGCATCAAGGACGTCATCATTATTCGCGGCGCGAACCACTACCCGCAAGATATCGAGGACACGGTGCAGCAGAGCCACCCGGCGTTGCGCCGTCATGGCGGCGCGGCCTTCACGGTGCCCGACGACGACAAAGGCGAGCAGCTCGTCATCGTGCAGGAGGTAGAGCGCACC
>Ga0209488_10001986_pt1 | contig 17207 bp, 15 predicted proteins | sample Rivendell_Oct201_8_FD_188349 | JGI IMG/M metagenome (GOLD analysis project Ga0209488, IMG submission 188349) | Vadose zone soil microbial communities from the Eel River Critical Zone Observatory, Northern California, USA -... | ecosystem: Environmental > Terrestrial > Soil > Vadose zone >...
AGCGTTGCTTCGAGGCCGAGCGGTTCGCAGATGTCGCGTAACGCTTGCCCGAAGCTTTGCTCCATCGCATCCAGCACGACCGCCTCGGGATGCCTCAGGTCGACCGAAAAGAGCACTCCGCCCGGCACCACGTTTCGCGAATTGGGGAATACTTCGACCATCCCGACAGTGCCGACGGCGAGCGGCGCATGCAAGCGCGCAATCGCCTCGACGCGATCGATCAGCCGGGCCGCTCCGAGCAGCGCGTCCTTGCGCATGTTCATCGGCGTCGCACCGGTATGGGCCTCGGTGCCCTTGATCGCGATTTCGAACCAGCGCACCCCCTGCACGTCGGTGACGATCCCGATCTCCTTGCCTTCGGCTTCGAGTATCGGCCCTTGCTCGATGTGGAGCTCGAAGAAAGCTGAGAGCGGATGTGCACCGCAGCGTTCGGGCCCGCGATAGCCGATCGCCTCGAGCGCGTCACCGAACGTAATTCCGGTGCGGTCCTTCTGCGCCCGCGCCCAGTCTGGATCGAAGACTCCGGCGAACACGCCTGAAGCGATCAGCGCCGGGGCGAAGCGCGAGCCTTCCTCATTTGTCCAGTTGACGACCTCGATCGGCGCATAGGTCTCGTAACCCGCTTCGACAAGGGTGCGCAGCGCCTCGACGGCGGCGAGGACCCCGAGCACTCCGTCGAATTTGCCACCCGTTGGCTGCGTGTCCAGATGGCTGCCCACCAGAATCGGCGGGACGTCGACCGTTAGCCCAGGGCGGCGCGCGAACATCGCGCCCATGTCGTCTACCGTCACCTCGCAGCCGAGCGTCTCCACGCGCTGCTTGAACCAATCGCGTGCTTGTCGGTCCAGGTCGGTGAGCGTCAGCCGGCAAATGCCGCCTTTGGGCGTGGCGCCAATGGCGGCCGTTTCCATTAGCTCACGCCACAGACGCTCGGCATTGATGGTGAGATTGTGCATGGGGAATTCCGTCGGCAGGACTACCTATCATATGTTGCCGAATAGTGATCCGCTCACAACTCCGGAACGACATGTTGCTCGCACCCCAAGCGCGCTCAGCCTCAGCAACACGCTGAGGCCGAGCGCAACCGCAGCCCGCGGAATGCTCCGGCCCTGCTACGCGACCGTGTTTCGATAGATGGCCTACGGACCTGTGAAGATCGCCTTCGGAATCATTCCGTGAATACCCTTGGTGCCGTCCACGACCTGCGTCACATGATAGTCGACTGCCACGCTCGCGATCATATAGGCTTCCTCGCGTGTGAGATGCGCGAATCGGCTGGTGATGAAATCGATGGTTTCACGCACCGCGATCTTCATCGCCTCATCGAGGTCCGGATTGAGACCCATCACGACCCAGTGCGTGGGGGTCTCGGCGCGCGGCCACCGGAGTTTCAAATCCTTGCGCACGACGAACTGGAACTTTCCGCGCAAGCCAGTCTCGATGGCGGTAAGGTCGACTTCGCCGTGCCCTTGCGCTGCATGCGCGTCGCCAACGGAGAACAACGCCCCGGCGACGTGGACTGGCATGAACAACGTGGTGCCGGCGACGAGGTCCTTGTTATCGAGATTGCCGGTATGAATTCCTGGCGGGCCGCTGCTTATCCGGCCCAACGTGGCATCCGGAGCAATGCCCATTGTGCCGAAGAACGGCTTATCAACGGGCACGACGACGCCACGCGCGACTTCCGCCGTCTTGGTCTGGCGATTGATTGGGATTATCCGAGACCAGAGCGCGGTGAAGTCGTCGGGCAGAGTACCGGTATAGGGCCGCTGGCGATTGAACCCCCAGTCGAGCGCGAGATCGATCTCCAGGATGCGCACTTCGAGCACGTCGCCCGGCATCGCGCCCTTGATCTCGATCGGTCCAGTGAGCACGTGCCCTGCAGGGCCGCGGTCCTTCACGTCACGAAAGATGTCGCGTTGGTATTGCGGGATGGCGCTAGGTGGAACTACGCCGGACTGGTCGACGACCTCCGGAGGCAACAATGATGAAGTCTCGATCGTAACGGTGTCGCCAGAGTTGATACTAAGGACGGGCTTCAGGTTGGCCGCAAAGTGCCCGATATGCACAGTCTGAGGGCTTGGCATAAGCGTGAACTCCGCGCCCTCAGCAATGCGCTGCATCGATCCACCTACCAATAACAAGAGCCCTGCGAAAGAAGCAGCAACGCGTAGAGAATTCATGGTGCTCTCCTACGCCCTATCTCAGACGTAGATTATCAGCGCGTTGCAAGCACCGCCAGCGGCGCTTGTAACGATACGGGTCGCCTGCACGTCTTTATCCGCTGCGGCGCTAGCTAGCGCGCAACCGCCGGAGCGTAAAGATATCGGCAATGGCAAAATTGTCCTGCGCCCGTTCCAGGCGGTACCAGTGGCCGAACTCCCTCTCCTCCCGCCGAACCTGGAGCAAGCTCACGACCACGCGTTCGCCCGGGTCGATATTGCCTCGGTAGACGATGTCGCGCCGGCGTGTGGTCGGAAACGGGGCGGCCGGACGGAAGAATGCCCATTCGGCACGATCAACAAAGGCCTGAAAGCTGGCGAAATACAGAAAATCAGCGCCGTTGAAATCCAGTCCGGGACAGGGATCGATGACAAGACGATCAACAACCGCCGCCTTGCTTCGCTCGAAACCGAGATGGATGCACCATCGATTGGAACGCAACGCTGCAGCCTCGGTCGCGAACGAAGTGGCGCGCGGCTCCGGCTCGAGCGGCGCCAAACTGGGGACTTCGACCCGGGCGATCGAATGGTTCCGGCCCTTCTGCGCACGCTTGACAAAGGTTGAGGTCATTACAACCTCGGCTAGCGGGCGCGCTCGAATAGAGAGCCGGTGGATGCTTGTGAATTGCGTGCGCGAGGTGCGCACAAGCTGCGAGGCAATGACGAGCTCGTCATGCTCCCGTACGGTGTCAAGCGTTGCATCGCGAACCGAGACCCCGAGGAAGGCTGCGTAGATCGGCTCGCCGACCTCATCGCGGAAGTCTGGCCGAGCAAGACCGGCGGCGGCCGCCAGTTGAAACCAGTGGCGGTGACCGCACTCCTTGAGCAGCCAAGTCTCCGACAGCCCAGCCAAGCTCAGGTGCGGCATTCCCAGAACGATGACGTTCGGCAGCGGCGACGCCCCGTGGCGGAGCAGATGCATCACCTCGATCGGACGGATGAGACTGTTCATGCGGCACCTACGATCCGATTGCGGCTTCGTTGACAACACTGCGGCTCTCTCCCGGCGCTAGCCCGACGCGAGCCTTGATGTGCTCCGCCAGATATTCCGCGTCGCGGGCCACGCCGGAAAACCGACCCGAGCCCCAGGTGTAGAGCCAGGGCAGTCCGAGAAAATACACGCCCGGAACCGGGGTCACTCCCCGCACGTGGGCAGGCTGGCCGCGCCCGTTGAAAACAGGCAAGTCGATCCAACTGTAGTCGGTGCGAAAACCGATGCACCAGACAATGGAGGTGATGCCAGCCGCACGGTAGTCGAGTTCGGCCCGTTCCTGCGGTGGGATCCAGACCGGGCGATAGCACGGCTCCTCCGGCGCCGAGACTTCGTGTTCGCGGATGAAGCCGTCGATGCTAGTCTTGATGCTTTCCGAGACCTGATCGGCCTGGTCGAGGCACTGCATGAGATCGTCGTCCAGCCCGAGCTTATTCCCGCCCACGTCAAGCAAGCGGCCATAGAGCTCCATGCCTTCCAGCGCGCGCCGGCGCAGATCGATGTCGCGGCCGCCGTCGCGGCCGGTGACGTAGTGATTGGTCTTGTCGCGCACGCCCTCGCGCAGCGGATGCTCGTGGACCGGAATGTCGTAGTACCCCATCAGGTGCAGCCATTCGACCACGTCCTTGCCGCGATAGCGCCGCGCCACCCGCGGCGCATCGCCGACGCACAGATGGACCTTGCGGCCGGCGAGATGCAGATCCTCCGCGATCTGGCAGCCGGATTGTCCGCTGCCCACCACCAGCACTGCCCCGGCGGGAAGCATCTCAGGATTGCGGTAGGCCGAGGACTGAATCTGCACGATGTCGCCTGGGAGCCGTTCGGCGCAGCGCGGGATGACGGGAATTTGATAACCGCCGGCCGCGATGACCACCTGATCCGCAACGTGAACACCATCCGTCGCCTCTAGCGTGAATCCGTGCAGCGCATCGCTCCGCACATTGCGCACCGCGACCCCTTCTCGCAGCGGAGGATTGAACGAGGCGATGAAGTCGTCGAGATACCTGACGATCTCATCTCGCAGCATGAAGCCGTGCGGGTCCGGACCCCGGTATGGAAATCCCGGCAACTGGCATTGCCAGTTCGGCGTCACCAGACAGAACGTGTCCCAGCGCTCGGCTCGCCATGCCTGCCCGGCACGCGCTTTTTCCAGCACCACATGATCGATACCGCTGCTCGCGAGATACCAGCTGATTGATAGACCGGCCTGGCCGCCGCCGACCACGGCAACGGAATGGCGCGCGACGGGAGTGGGTTGTGCCATGATTGCGACTCCTCGTCCTACTCTTCGAAGGCGTCGACAGTCACACGCGCATCGGCGTCATCGCCAAATGCCATCGCGGCGGACTCGATTCGGGCAAGCTGAGTGATGGCCTGGGAGCAGGCGAAGCCGTACCTTGCCCGCACCCTTTCATTCGCGATATTGAGCGCGGCACGGCTGCGCGCGAGAAAGTCCTCGAGCGGATAGCTCTCTCCGACCGAGAAGAAGTCCTTTATCACCAGCGAAGGCGAGTAACAGGTCTCCGTTGTGCCGTCCGGCCACCGAATGAAGAAGCGCATCTCAGGCATGAACCGCCTCCCTCAGCCTGTCGTAGATCGCAAGGTGGGCTTGCGCGGTTGTCCGCCAGTCGTGCCGTCTGGCGACGACGAGCCCGCGAGCAACAAGACGTTCGCGGCAATGAGCATCGAGCGAGGCGGACATGGCCCCGGCGATGGCAGTCGGATTGAACGGATCGCACCACACCACGCCGTCATCGCCGAGATATTCGGTAAAGGGGGCGACCCGCGACGTCACCACTGGCACGCCACTCGCCATCGCTTCGAGCACGACGAGGCCGAAGCCCTCTTTCGTCGAGGGAAAGACCAGAGTCGTGGCGGCGCGGTAGAGCGCGGGCATCAGCTCCTGCGGCCAGGGACCGGTGCGGATCACGGCGTCGCCTGGCAGGCCGCTGTGGGCAAGAGCGGCGGAAAAGCGCTCCTGATAGGCGCCATGGTCCAACAGCGAGGCGCCTCCCGTGATCACTAGACGGCACGCAGGGCGGCGCGCATGGACGGCCTGAAATGCTTCAAGCAGCCGGATCGTGTTCTTGCGCTCTTCGACTCCGCCGACCGCGAGAAACACCGGCGTCCCGTGCGACAGGCCAAGCCGAGCGCGCAGCGCCGCATCCGTTGCGTCGGGCGTTGGCGAAAAGCGCTCCATATCAACGCCATTGCCGACGTGATGCGCATCGCGACCGAGCTCGCGCGCAAGCCATTGCCGCCACACGCGGCTGACCACGAAGAGGCCATCGGCCGCCGTGATCGAGCGCAACTGCAAGGCCGAGAGACGATCGTCATCGAACGTGTCGACATGGTGTACGGTGCGGGCAAAGCCTTGGATGAGGCCGCGCTCCTTGAGCGTTACCAACGCATTCCCCGAGATCCCATCCTGAGCGTGCCAGATGTCGAATTGCCGGTTCCGGGCAGATTTGAAATGGCCGACATAGTCGGCGATACGGGACTCGACCATCGCAAAGACGCCTCGACCGGCGGATGAGGCAGCAACGCACGCCATCCGGCAGGACGCGTCGCGGAAAAAGCCCGCGCCCGTCGCATCCGGCGCGTACACGGTCGGCTCATGACCGAGACGGCCAAGTGCCTCGCCGAGTTCGAGCGCATGCACTACGCCGCCGCGCGGGTTGGTCGAGTGCGTCAGAATCGCGATGCGCAGCGGTTTAGTCATGCGAACGCCCCGACCTGGTGGCAGCCGATCAGCGGTTCGCGGGTAAAATCCCAGATCGTCTCGGTGGTGATGCCATCGCTTAGGAGTACCCGGCGATCCGGCGTGACTTGCCCAATATCGGCCGCCGCTATGCCGCGCGCCGTGAAGCGCGCCAGCACGGCCGGCACATTCGCGGGCGGAACCGACAAGAGATATCCGTAGCTTGGAAACGTCTGCAGCCAGCGCTCAAGCGCAACGCCCCCAGGTTTCGGCACACGCGTCACATCGATCGTCGCCCCGACGCCGGAACATTCGGCAAGCATCATCGCAGTGCCGATGAGGCCGCCTTGCGAGATGTCCTTGGCGGCCTCCGCCAGACCGGATTCGGAAATCGCCGGCAGCAGGTCGAGGTCGGCGCGCAGCCGCGCGGATGGAGCCTCGGTTGCGGCCTCCCAGTTCGAGAACGGCTCGCGATAGCGGCCGCGCAGATCGATTGCGGCAACCAGGCGATCGGCGGGACGCGCGTCGAAAGAGGTCAGGAGGCGTTGCGCGCGGCCGAGGATCGCGACCGACAATTGCCCGCGGTCGGTGCGCGCATTGGTGTGTCCTCCGACGACGGGAACACCGAAAGCCTCCGACGCTGCGCGCATGCCGGCCAGCACGGGCGCAGCATCGGCGTGGCTCGCAGCCCAGACCGCGTCGACCACCGCGATCGGCCGGCCGCCCATCGCCGCAACGTCGGACACGTTCACCATGACGCCGCACCATCCGGCGAACCAGGGATCGCCTGCGACGAACTCGTTCATGAAGCCTTCGATCGCGAGCAGCAGGAAGCCGTCGCCATCCGGAATGGCGGCGCAGTCGTCGCCGACCGGAACGACGGACGACATTGACACACCGAGCCTCGCGGCCACCGCAGCGATGTCGCGCTTCGCCGTAAAGCCACGGCTCGCGCGCAGCGCCGCAGCAAGCTCAGCAAGCGCGATGGAGCCGAGCATCAGGCGGCCTTTTTCGGCAGGGATAGAATTCCGGTCTCGGCATCGGCGATCGGCGGATAGTGCGCAAGATTGGCCTGCATGAAGTGGTGTGGCCGGCCGTGAATCTTGAGCTCGTTTATTGTGTCCCAGTGCAAGCGGCGGAACAGGATTGCGTTCTGACTCTGCACATGCGCGAAGAAGCGCTGGCAACCCATGGCATGCGCCGACGACACGGCAAGGCGGATCAGCGCGGAGCCGAGTGCGCCGATCCGGCGATAGTCCGAAGCCACCGCGAGCCGCGATCCCCACCAGACTCCTGGCTCGGCCTGATGGATTCGGACCGTGCCGACAACCTCCTGCGAGACGACGCCAAACGACGAGATTGCAACGATCGGGATCGCCACCTCATCGATCGCGTCGCGGTCGTCGCCTGCAAAGATGCCCTGCTCGGCGCAGAACACCTGGCGTCGCAGTGCGGCGACCTCACGCCGTTCCCAGGCATCGGTCGCGAACTTGACGCGATATTCCGACGGCAGGAACACGGGGAATGGATCGAAGATCATACGACGGCCTCCCGCTCATAGGTCGATAGCGCCGAGCAGGCACCGCATTTGCCGCAGCCCGCCTTGATGTCGCTCGACTTCAGCCCGCCCGCGAGCAGCATCGACGCCAGCGGAGCCAGGATTGCGTGCATGAATGACGGCGATGGACCCGGATGACTTTCAAGCGGCGTGCCCGAGATCGGTACAAACGGAACGACAAACGGGTAGACGCCAAGCGCTATCAGCTTCTCACATGTCGCGAGGATCGCCTCCTTATTGTCCCCGAGCCCGGCCAGAATGTAGGTCGACACCTGGCCGCGACCGAACACCGGCGCGGCCGCCGCGAAGGCCTCGAAGTAGCGATCGAGCGACACTTGCGCTTTACCCGGCATTATCCGGGACCGCACGTCTGGCGTCACCGCTTCGAGATGCATACCGAGCGCATCGACGCCGGCATCCTTCATGCGCGCGAACCAGTGGTCCTCGTCCGGCGGCTCACACTGCCCCTGGATCGGCAGATCAACGGCTGCCTTCACGGCAGCCGCACTCTCGGCGAGGATGGCTGCGCCGCGGTCGCGGCCGGGTGGCGTGCCGGTCGTCATAACCATGTGCTTCACGCCATCGAGCTCAACGGCAGCCTTCGCGACCTCGGCGAGTTGCGCGGGCGTCTTGCGCTCGATGGTTCGGCCGGCTGCGAGCGACTGCCCGATGGCGCAGAACTGACACGTTTTGGTTCGGCTCTGAAAGCGGATGCAGCTCTGCAACACAGTGGTCGCGAGCACGTCGCGACTGTGCAGCAGCGCGATCTTCCAATAGGGAATGCCGTCCGCCGTCATCCGATCGTAGAAACGCGGGCGCCTTGGAAAGCTCACATCCCCGAGCGAGATGCCGTCGCGGCTGATGCGGCTGCGACCCAAAGCATCAGGCTGCTCGACCACATATGGGCTCTCGAACGCCGGTGCCGTGTGCACCGGCACCATGACGGTCATGCCGTCGATGGTCATCGCCTTGTGGTCCGACGGCCCTGCGCCGCCGCGGCGGCTTTCGTGGCCGGCCCGCGGATCAACCAGCCTGACCCCGTGCGACTGCAACTCGTTGATCAGTTGCTCGGTCGGCATGGCCTTCGGCATCGTCGGCTTCATGTGACCCACTCCCATTCAATGGCGCATGAAACGGGTTCGGTTGCGGTTCCGCCTCGGTCGCCATTGGGCGCGCCGGACGGTTGTCGAGGACGAGCTTGAGAAGCTCGGGACGGGCATAGTGGCCGACCGAATCCATCATCCGCTTGCGCTTGACGATCAGTCCCATATCGAGATCGGCCGTGAGAATTCCCTCGCCCTGGGTGAGCGGCGGTACCACGTGGGCACCTTCCGGTGACACGATGGCCGTCATGCAGCCTCCGCGCAGAGCTTTGCGGAGCTTCTCCTCCGGCGAAATCTTCGCGATCTGTTCCTCGGTGAGCCATCCGGTTGCGTTCACGACGAAGCAGCCGCTTTCAAGCGCGTGGTGACGAATCGTCACCTCGATCTGATCGGCGAATATCGGACCAACCATCGAACCTGGAAACTGCGCGACATGGATTTCCTCGTGCTGTGCCATGAGGGCATAGCGGGCAAGCGGGTTGTAATGCTCCCAGCAGGCAAGCGCCCCGATACGCCCGACGGCGGTGTTCACAACCATGAGACCCGAGCCGTCGCCCTGCCCCCAGATCATTCGCTCATGAAAAGTCGGAGTGATCTTCCTGCGCTTGAGCAGCAGCCTGCCGTCCGCGTCGAAGACGAGTTGCGTGTTGTAGAGCGATCCGTGGTCGCGTTCGTTGACGCCGAGCACGACCACGATGTTGCGTCGTTTTGCGACGGCTGCGACGGCCTCGGTCACCGGTCCAGGAACGACCACCGCGTTCTCATAAAGGCGGATGTGCTCGGCACCGGTGACGACCGGAGGATGGACAAAGGAAAAATAGGGGTACCAGGGAACGAAAGTCTCCGGAAAGACAACGAGACGGGCGCCTTTGTCCGCGGCCTCCGAAAGCGCGGCGAGAACTTTCGACACTGTTCCGCCGGGTGTATCGAGATCGGGCGCAATCTGCACCGCCGCAACCCGAACCAATGCTTTCTCCGTCATGTCGTTCTCCTCCGCGGCAAGCTGTGCCGACGAACGACGTCACACCGTCCAGGTGTGAATCATGAAGGCGTCGGCGCGCCGATGCAGGAGAATGAGATCGAGAACGTCCAGCGGGCTGATCGGGCGAATACCGGGGATCAGCGAAGGCTCGCCGTGGCCGTAGAGCATTTGCAGGGCAAAGCGGCAGGCATAGACCTCGCCCCCCTCCGTCATGAACTTGTCGAGCTGATTGTTGAAGTTCTGCGCGCCCGGGAATGGCTCGTCTCCGAGCTTCGGAAATCCGCGCTGAACGCCAAGCGTCACACCCGGCCCATAAAGCAAAACCGTAGTCTTGAAGCCTTTGCGCTGCAGGCGCAGCGCCTGAAGAATATTCACCAAGCCGATGGAGCCCTCGAAGGCAACAGTGTGAAACGTCACCAGCGCCTTCTCTCCCGGGTTTGCCTTGACGTCCTCGAACACCTTCTCCTCATAGTCGACCAGGTAGTCGCCCTTCTTGTGGGCAGGCATTGTCACGGCAGGCATGGTGTACTCCTTGCTAACAGTTGCCGGTGCCCGTGCGGGTCGGCGGCGTAGCTCTGTAGTGCAAGGCATATGCCACACGCTTTGTGCACATCCATTCATCAACTCCAGTCAATTCCACGCAAGTTTGCATTCAATTCGTGCCTTCGCCTGATGCAGCCGATGTTCTGCTCGAAACCGGACAGCCAAATTTAGGCAGCAGGCTGCTGGTTTCGGATGCAAGGTCACGCCTTGGTGGTTTCGTGCCCAATTCTTGCATGGAGGAGAAAACAACAACGGACCGCACCCGGGTGCGCGACCGTGCAGCACGATGCAGTCAATTTGCGATCTGCCGATTGACTAATCCGCCTTGGAGTTTGCTCGACTATGAGCGAATGGACCCCAGACCTTTCAAGGCTCAACAAGCCTCGCTATCTCGCGATCGCGGATGCAATCGCGAACGACATCCAAAGCGGTCGCCTTTCCCCGTCCGATCGATTGCCGCCGCAACGCAAGCTCGCCCGTCGCCTCGACATCGATTACACGACGGTCGCGCGTGGCTATGTGGAAGCAAAGAAACGCGGTCTCATCGAATCGCGCGTCGGACACGGCACTTTCGTCCGCGCGTCCGCCAAGCGGCGGCACGGTCCGATGGCCCGCCATCCGGAGATCGTCGATCTCTCGATGAATCTGCCGCCCGAGCCGGACGACCCGGAACTTCTCGATCGCATGCAGGACGGACTGGAGGCGGTCGGTCGGGATCTTGTCTCGCTCTTGCGGTATCAGGGTTTTGGTGGCGTGCAGGCCGACAAGGATGCGGCCGCGAGCTGGCTCAGCCACCGCGCCATGGTTCCGCTCCAGGATCGCCTGTTCATTGCGCCCGGTGCACATCCCGCGCTTCTCGGCATCCTGGGAATTCTGGCAAAGGCAGGTGATGTCGTTTTCTCCGAATCGCTCACCTATCCCGGCACCCGCTCGATCACTGCGCAACTTGGCTTGCGGCTGGTCGGCTTGCCAATGGACGACGAAGGCGTGGATGCGGATGCCTTCGCCGATGCCTGCAAGCGGCTGACGCCGCGCGCGCTTTATCTCAATCCAACGCTGCTCAATCCCACGACCCACACGATCTCCGAGCCGCGGCGGATCGCCATCGTTGCGATCGCGCGCCGGTTCGGCGTTCCAATCATCGAGGACGACCCTTACGGCTTTCTGCCAACTTGCGGACCTCCGCCGTTTGCTGCGCTCGCGCCGGACATGACCTGGCATGTGGCAGGTCTCGCCAAGTGCCTCGGCGCCGGATTGCGCATCGCTTACGTTGTCGCACCGGATATTCGCTCAGGCTGGCTGTTCGCCTCGTCGGTGCGAACCGCGACGGTGATGGCATCTCCGATCACAATCGCGCTTGCGACCCGTTGGATTACAGACGGCACGGCCGATGCCCTATTGGCCGCCGTCCGTCAGGAATCGATCGAGCGTCAGCGGCTGGTGACCGCGACCTTGCCGGCGGGCAGCTACCGTTCGGATCCCGTCGGCTTCCACCTTTGGGTATCGCTGCCGGACTCCTGGACCCGCTCCGCCTTTGTTGGTCACATGCGGTCGACAGGCGTTGGCGTCGTCGCGAGTGATGCCTTCGCGACCGAAGGAACGCCGCCGGAAGCGGTGCGGGTTTGTCTGGGTGGCCCCGCCACCCGATTCGCCGTACGTGGGGCGCTCGAGTTCATGGCACATGCCTTGACTGAATCGTCGACGCTGGCGTCCACGTTCCTTTGATCAGTTGTATCATGCGTCGTCGGTGCTCCAACCGATGAGCCAGTTTGCAGGAGCTTGTGCATGAGTCGACCGCCGCTTCCCCCGTTCACCATCGAGACTGCCGCCCAGAAGGCGCGCATGGCCGAGGATGCGTGGAACACCCGCGAACCCGCACGCGTCGCGCTCGCCTATACGGTCGACAGCCGGTGGCGCAATCGCGCCGAGTTTCTGCATGGCCGCGAGGCCATCGAAGCGTTCCTGACGCGCAAGTGGAGCCGCGAGCTCGACTATCGTCTGATCAAGGAAGTCTGGGCCTTTCGCGAAAACCGCATTGCGGTGCGATTTGCCTATGAATGGCACGACGACAGCGGTCACTGGTTTCGCAGCTATGGAAACGAGAACTGGGAGTTTGACGAGCACGGATTGATGCGGCTGCGGATCGCCAGCATCAACGATCTTCCGATCAAGGAGAGCGAGCGCAAGTATCACTGGCCGCTCGGCCGCCGCCCCGACGATCATCCGTCATTGAGCGATCTCGGCCTATGAGGAAGACGGCCTGGACTGAGGCCGCCCCTTTGGCCGGCCGCATAAAAGGCTTTGCACCGGCGGCAGGATCCTATGCGGGTGAGTAGAGGACCGGCGCGGCGCGCGTGAAGCTGCGGCGGCCACGTTTGAAGCCCAGAAGTGGATGGGCAACTTCCGCGATTGCCATGGCCGCATCGCTACAGTCGAGGACGATCAGATCGGCCGGGTTGCCAGCCGCAACGCCGTAGTCGCGCAGGTTCATCAGTTTGGCAGGTTGCGTGGTGACCAGGTCAAGGCATGCCGCGAGTTCGTGCGTGGCACCGACCTGCGCAATATTGGCGTATAGGTTTGCCATCCGGACGAGCGAGCAATCGCCGAAGGGTGTGAATGGGTTGAGCACATTGTTGGTGGCGAACGCGCAGATCACGCCATATTCGGCAAGCTTGTGGGCCGGGGTGACGCCGCGCGGGACATTGTGGTCGCAGTCACGACCCATCAGGAACAGGTCGGTCGCCGGCAGCACCGTGACCGCAACGCCAGCGTCGGCGAGCCGACGTGCTATCTCTGCAAATTGGTCAGGCGGCAATGCCGACAGTTTGGTCACATGCCCGACCGCGACTCTGCCGCCATACTGGAAGGCATCCGTCTGCCGGCAGACTTCCGTCAGGTCCATCCGCGCTGGCTCAAGATCAAAATCGAGATGGAAGTCGATGTCGACATCAAAGCGACGTGCGATCGCAAAGATGCGCGCGATCTGTCCATGCGGATCGCTATCGGTATAGGGGCAACCGCCGATCAAATTGGCGCCGGCCTCACAGGCTGCAATCAGCAGGTCCTCGGTGCCGGGGTCATTAACCAGCCCTTCCTGCGGGAACACACAGATCTCCAGGTCGATCGCCCAGGCATAGTCGCGCTTGAGCCGTCGAATGGCTGCGAAGCTGCGCAGCTCAATTCGCGGATCGACCTCGACATGGGTCCGCATATGCGTGGTGCCCTGCACGATGGCCTTCTCGATGGTGCGCCGGCCGCGCTCGTACACATCGTCTTCGGTAAAGGCGCGCTTGGCGGCGGCGACCAGCGCGATCGCCTCCTGCAGCGTGCCCTTCTCCGGGTGGCAGCGATCGAGAATGCAGGACTTGTCCAGATGGATGTGGGTCTCGACGAACCCTGCCGTCACCAGCCGGCCACCGACATCTTCGGCAGGCGCATCGGTCGCTATCCGTCCGACTTCGGCGATGGTGCCGCCGGCGATGCCGATATCGAACGTCGCTGAGCCACGTCCGTGGATACGGGCATTGCGCAAGACAAGATCGAGCGGCATGGTCTATCGCGATTTGGCTACTGAGGGGCCTCTGCACGGCCGAGATAGGCGGCTTCGAGCGCCGGATCATGGGCCAAGACGTTCGCGGTGTCATCTCGCACGATGCGCCCGGACTCCAGCACATAGCCCCGGTCGGCGACGGTGAGCGCCAGCGCAGCCATCTGATCGACCAGCAGGATGGTGACGCCCTCATCCCGTAGTTCTGCAAGCACGTCGAACAGCTCGTTGATCATGGCTGGTGCCAGTCCGAGCGAAGGCTCATCGAGCAGCAGGATCCGCGGCTTCGCCATCAAGCCGCGGGCGATGGCGAGCATCTGCTGCTCGCCGCCGGACAAGAGTCCCGCTTGGATGGAAAGCCGCTCGCGCAGCCGTGGAAATCGCACGAGCAGCGCTGCAAGCTCCGCCTCGCGATTGACCTTTCGTCTGGTATGGGCGCCCAGCATGATGTTGTCGAGGACGCTCAGTTCCGGAAACACTTGGCGGCTCTCGGGCACGAGCGCGACGCCGCTTGCCGCGATCTTGTGGGCGGGCATTTGCTCGACTGGCTTGTCATCGAGCACGATCGAGCCGGTTACGGGACGTAGCAAGCCGGTGACGGCTCGCATCGCAGTGGATTTTCCGGCGCCATTGGCGCCCAGCAGCGCCACCATCTCGCCCGGCCTCACCTCGAACGAGATCTCGTCCAGAACGGGCACCCTTCCGTATCCGGCGCTCAGCTTCAGACATGAGAGCACCGCGTCGTGCGAGCCACGCCAGGCAGTCGCGCGTGGGCGCGCGTCTATTGTGCCGACGCCGAGATAGGCCTTGAGCACGCGGGGATCGTGCCGGACTTCCGCCGGCGTGCCGGCGGCGATCACCGATCCTGCATCCAGCACGACAATGCGATCCGATATGTCCATGACCATCGCGATGTCGTGCTCGACCAGGATCACGGCGATCCCGCGGTCCGCGATGCGGCGAATGAGCTTGCTCAAGGCGGACTTGTCGGCGCGCATCAGGCCAGCGGCAGGCTCGTCGAGCAACAGGGCCCGAGGCCGGGTCGCAAGCGCACGCGCGATCTCGACCAACCGTCGGTCGACATGGGGCAGGCTGTTGGCTGGCGCAGCGATCGCGCCCTGATAGCCGACGAACGCCAGGAGAGCTTCGGCCAGTGCACGCTCCTGCGCGCTCGCCGCACCGCTGAGTGGATTGCCGAGCCGTCCCTGGCGCAGCGCGATGAGCACGTTGTCGAGGACGCTCATTTCGGAAAACAGCTGGGTCGTCTGGTAGGTGCGTGCGACGCCGGCCCGTGCGACCCGCCACGCGGGTGCTCCGGCGAGCTCGGACGGCCCAAGCCGAATGCTGCCCGCTGCGGGCCGATAAAACCCACCGATCATGTTGAGCACGGTAGTCTTGCCCGCGCCGTTTGGCCCGATCAAGCTAAGGATCCGTCCTGGGTTCGCGGCGAAGCTCACGTCGAAGGCTGCTTTGATGCCGCCGAATGAAATGCTGATGCCCTGAATCAAAAGATCATGCTGTATAACGTCCGGCGCAAGGAAGGCGGACAGGCGGGACTCGTCCGCATTCGCGACGGCCGGATCAATCCGGCGGAAATATCGCGCCAGCGTGCCGATGATGCCCTCAGGCGCGATCCACAGCACCACCAGGAGCAGCAATCCGACGAACAGCAGGCGATATTCGGCGAGATGCGACAGCAATTCCGGCAGCATGACCGTGACGGCGGCACCGATCAGCGGGCCGAGCACGAAGCCAGCGCCTCCGACAATGACCGCAAGTAGGAACAGAATCGACTGCGAGAACGGGAATGAGTCCGGCGCAACAAACATCATCAATGGCGCGAAAATCGCTCCAGCAAGCCCCGCGAACAACGCGGAGATCGCGAACGCTGCCGTCTTGATGATGACGGGGTTCAGTCCGATCGACTGTGCTGCCGTTTCGCTATCGCGCACCGCCACCATGGCGCGCCCCCAGGCGCCGGCCGCGAGCTTGTGGAACGCATAGAGCGAAAGTCCCGCGAGCAGGATTGCAAACAGTGCAGTCTCGCGTTCCGTGAATGCGAGACCGCCGATCGCGGGTGCCGCGATCCCCATCAAGCCGTTCTGCCCGCCAGTGACGGTCTTCCACTCGATAGTGCCATGCTGGACAATAAAGGCGAACGCGATCGTGACCATGGCCAGATAGGGTCCGGTCACTCGCAACGCCGGCAGGGCCAAGAGCGCACCGATCATTGCGGCGGCCAGCCCCGCGGCTGGGAAGGCAAGCCAGAAGCTCACGCCTTTCAGGGTCAGGATCGCGATCGTATAAGAGCCAATCGCATAGAAGCCCACGTGGCCAAGCGACACCTGCCCGGCAAGCCCCAGCAACACGTTCAGTCCGGTGCCGACGACCACCGTCAACGCGACCAGCGCAAGGATGAAGTGCGTGTAGCCCTCTGATGCGAACACCAGACTTGCGCCTGCCGCGGTCAGTGCCAGGATCACAAGCGATGTCGCGGACGGCTTGAGCGCGGTCTTGCCCATCGTCAAACCTTTTTCGCCGCCGCGCGGCCTAACAGCCCATTTGGCATCGCGGCGAGAGCGAGAATGACAACCGTGAACGCGATGATCTGGGTATAGGTCGAGCCCGCGAAGGCCGTCACCAGCGCCTCGATCAACCCGTAGAACAGGCCTGCCAGCATCACGCCCCAGGCCGAGCTGATGCCGCCCAGGATCGCGACCGCAAAGGCCTTGATGCCGAACAGCGTGCCCATGTCCGAATGCACGCTGAACAACGGCGCGATCAACATCCCGGCAAGACCGGCGAGCGCGGTCGAGAGCGCGAAGGAGCACGCAATCGCAAGCCGCACGTTGATCCCCATGAGGCGGGCGGCGTCCTTGTTCTGCACCACCGCCAGCAGGGCCTTGCCGAGCTGCGTGCGCTGGAACGCCAATTGAAGTGCGACGGTGATGCCGATGCCGACGACGGGGATAATCAATTGCAGCGGAAATACGCCAGTTCCGAACAGCTCGATAGGCTTCTGGGCGAGGAACGAGGGAAATGCCCGCGGCTCCTTGCCGAAGGTGAACAGCACGATATTGTCGAGCACGATGCCGCCGGCCACGGTCGCCATCAGCCACCCGTTGGAGCCGCGCTCGGCGAACGGTCGCACCAAGGTCCGCTCAACAACCAGACCGAGCAACACGCAAAGAAAAAGCGACATCGCGGCCGCCGCCGACACCGGCCAGCCGAGCCTGATTGCGAAAGTATAGCCCAGCACGGCTCCAAGCATCATGGAGGAGCCTTGCGAGAAATTGACTGTATTCGAGACGGCGTAGGTGACGTGGTAGCCGAGCGCAATCAGCCCATACATGCTTCCGACCGCAAGACCGGTGACGATCGCAGAGATCAGAAGCATCGCTTGCGCCCTGAGTGGAGACGGCGGGACGCGGTGCCTTTCCCGCCGCCTGCAGTCTGTCAGTCTAGTGCGGCGAATTTGAAGTTCCTATCCCATCGCCGCAAACGCGTTTAGGAACTTCAAATTCAAAAGCCGCACTAGGAATCAATAAGTTGCTAGTGCA
>Ga0209488_10001987_pt1 | contig 17197 bp, 22 predicted proteins | sample Rivendell_Oct201_8_FD_188349 | JGI IMG/M metagenome (GOLD analysis project Ga0209488, IMG submission 188349) | Vadose zone soil microbial communities from the Eel River Critical Zone Observatory, Northern California, USA -... | ecosystem: Environmental > Terrestrial > Soil > Vadose zone >...
GATTCAGATAAGATACTCGTGGCTTGGATCAGATATCGGTGTGTGTGGGCGCTCCGCTGCCTCTTCCGAGCGCAGCGGCATTCCGCACCTTACAATCATAATACCCTAAAGTTTGTTGCCATTTTCTCACACACTTCTGTAAATGCTTACTACAGTTTTAGAGTAGCACACCAGAAACTCATCGATACACACAACAGGCTCATGATTATGTTTGGGGAGGGCTGGGCGAAGAGAGAACATGAGGACGAAAGTCCTTCTCTGCATCCATCGCCTATCACTGGTCTGGCCAGAGTCACGGCCAACCATGTCACCTATTCGCACGAGAAATTCCCCGACATCCACTTCTGGAATGTACAAGACTGGAAAGACCATGAAAGCAGTACCAAGGACACCTCCGAATTGGACTCTCAGGCTGGAAGTGGCCAACGTGGTGGGGGAAGGGCCGCGAAAGGAAAAAACGTCTCAATGCTCTTTGTGGAGCATGCAGATGGCCGTCTGATAAGTGGGACTATGGCGATCGATATACGAGACTACGCCCAGGTACTCTGGAAAGACTTTGTCAAGGGTGACCTTGCCCCTGAAAAATGGGGCGATGCGTCTAAAGCAGTGCGGGAGGAGTATGTCTATGAAATGGAGAACCAATGGGAGGTATTGCGATACTGCGACAACCACTGGAAAGCGAACAAAATAGCGATGCAGTTGTATTCAGGTTGGTATACCTGAAACTACAAGAACTCGAGCAAAGGAAAGGGAAAGAGCAAAGTCCTCGAGAAATGCCCAAACAAGAAGGCAAAGGTTTCTATCACAGATACAGAGGATTCGGACAGTCCCCAGCCCAAAATCCATGCCAATGGAGGAGCGATCTCCAAAGGCTCTGATGAAGAAATCGATCGCACTCAGATAGAATCTGCATCCCAGTCCTCTCGCTCTTGTATACAGACAGAGAGCCAGGCCGCGATAAGCCAGATCACGTTGAGACCCAGAGCAAGGCCACTTAGAGACCCTCTGTAATGACCAACTTGCCTAAATTGCTGCTACCTGGCTAATGTCGTTCTTTTTGTAGTGCGGACGTCTTTGATCGACCAATTGCGGCGTGATTTCCTGTTCTGGACATTGTACCGGAATCGACTCCCACTTTGCACATCGCTCCCCCTTCACACGTCACTCTCCCTTCGCATGTTGCTCCCCCTTCGCACGTCACTCCCCCTTCGCACATCGCTCCCACTTCACACATCGCTCCCCCTTCACATGTCGTTCATTCCAACAACCAAAACAATTCAGTTCCCCCTTTGCATGTTCATTCCAACAACCAAAACAATTCGACTCCCCCTTCACACATCGCAGCGAATACTATCACTAATGGCGCACCTGTCACCATACCCCTGGGCCTCTCTATTGCCCCATCGCAGATTGAAATGCAGGTCACAAGTGGCATGCTTGCCAGCCTGACTTCGAGCCTCTCCACCACCCTGGCCCAAATCACCGCGTCTCAGGCCACTCCACCTGATACTGTGATGCTGACACCTGGGCCTGCTATGACAGCCCTTACTCATGGCAGCACGGAGCCTGGTCCTTTGACCACCAGTACCCCAAAGCCTGTAAGTGAACATACCACACACCACTGCAGCACTGACGACATTGTTGAGGACCACAGGAGATAGCTCAATTGTGGAAAAATAGGTACAATCACAAGCAGAAAATGCACCCAGGCTATGGTTGCATGGCCAGGTGAGGTAGTTACCCGTATGCAGCTATACAGTATCACTGAACTCGATGCAGGCGATTCTATGCTGAGGATTGGTGTCAGCTGCATCCCAATGGCACCGTTGGGGAGTTTAACCACAACTTTAAGTCTCTTGACCCCAAACTGTTAGAGGTACATTGATTCGCTCATTCAAGTGCATGGAATTCTCAAGCTGTTCCCAGCCATATAAGCAGTGGGAGAAAAAGGAGCGCGCGGAGGTAAGTACCAGCAACCACACACTTGTGATGCCCATTAACATGGTATTTCAGCATCCCAGGAGACCTCTTCCCCCTCGTAGAGTGCCTTGTGAGAAGAACTGAGTGTATTCAAGGCCCCAACAGCGTCTCTTTACGAATCAACAAAATGCCTTTTTTCCTCCTTTCATAGAACAATCGGACACTTGCAAGTTTCAAGATAGCCAAATAAAGTACAAGACATTGGACGTGGCAAGGACTTGAGTCACCAGAGGTGAAGAGGGTTTTGGTATGATTAGAAGTGATTAGATACGATTCGATTTGCTGTGATTAGGGATTCTGTCCCATTTGTTGAAATAAAATGATATCGATTGATATCGAATCTAAAACACAAAACGAACGAGAAAAATCATTTGATTTAATTTAAGGACATTTAATGACATTCGATATGATTTTCATTTTCAATGAACAAAGTCCAGAATATGTAGCAATTACAAATCTAAACAAATGTACAATATCATTCAATATCATTCAATATTGTTAGCCCAATTTCTGACTGGGTGTCAAGCCTTGTGGACTGGTGTGCAAGCTGAAAAGCAACAAAAAGTGCCCAAAAGCTGAAAAGCATTTTGTAGATTTGCTGATGGCCTGTGCCAGTGTTAATACTGCAGTTTAAGTGTGAAACCATGGGTTGATGGGTGCAATGTTGTTCAACCCTAAATTAGATAGCTGATGATAGCAAGTAAATTACTGAAATAACATAGCTATCTGGTGTGTTATATGAACAACATAGGCCAATATTGCAGGCCAATTAAACTACAAAGTGTGATATTGAATTTTCAGTGTTAATGTTCACTATACTAGCTACATTAGCAACAGATCACATGCTGGTCACTACTTTCAGGAAACCTTTTTCCTGACAGAATAAGTGACCAAATAAGTAACAAATAAGTAGGAAATATATACAACTTTGAATGCCCCTATTGTTTGGCCAAGGTGGCTCCAAACCAAATGCAGTAACAACAGTTACACAAGTTGAGCCTGAGGGTGAGTCCATAACTCAGACAACTCAGCTCAGGTAACTCCAAGTTGACTTGACTCTGCGGCAACACTACAGTGTTGAGATGATTGAGAATAGGTTAACATATATTTTAAGTAAGCTAGAGTGTCAAGGTGTAGTGTTCGAGAGATGTCTGGCAGGCCAACCCGTTCGAGGCAGAAAGTTACATCCCTTCACCACCAGTGGTTCACGCTGCGAGGATCCACGAACCAATGCCCCCCAGTAGGACAACGGAAGTAGTTCGGTGTCGAATCCAACGAATTACGGCTGGAAAGGATCAAGGAATGAACAAACGTCTTTAGTGAGCCGTCTGGAAACAAGTGATTGGAAACACCCAGCGAGAGAAGCATCCCGGTCGGTCTTTCTCGTAGCACCAACGTGAAGGTGGATTGGTCCAGTAAAAGCAACGCACGTACTTGCTTCCCAACGTCACTTGTTATGTGCTCATTACAAATTCTGGGGGTCATTACGATGGGCGCAGACCCTGTAGCGGCAGGTATGAGCCAGTCATCCTGGCGTCTCCCAAGTCAGGTGTGGGTTGCATGAGGAGTAGGGAAGGTGGCAAAGACCCCTTTCACAACCTATTGGCGATAAGGACGTCGGAGTGGGGATGGATCATAAGGAGTGCTTCCAACGGTTGTCGCGTTTCCGCACATGGTTACATTCACAGGGCATAAAGGATGGACTACATCGATAAGAGGATAAAGTTTATGGTAGGCACTTGTCGTGAGGGCATTCAACTTGAAGCACTGACAATGCAATGCTGGTGAAGGTGGTGATGTGTATAAGAACAGCAGGATTGAGCAAGGGTAAAGCAAGGAGAAAGTGAGGTGGGGGAAGTGGGTGCAACAATACGATCAGCGCCAGAGGGAGCTTGTGTGGGCCAAGCAAAAATACGAAATACGAGTGGTCCATACACACACGTCCATAAACCCCGAAGGGTTGCGGGATAGATTGAACGGGGGGGCTTCTACCGGTCAGCAGGATGAAGTTTGTGGGCAACCCAGGTGAGCAACTTGAAGGCGTGGCGCCAGGAATTACACGCGTTGATACGTGATATGCCGGATGGAGACAAGGCAGTCTTCGTCTGGATTGGTGGAGAAGTGCAGCGATGACACGCGGTCCGTGTGATAATATCGAACTTGAGGAGAAAGGGCACTTAGGGAGGGCGTGAACATATTGAGGGATTTTGGGTTGGTGGCAGGTGTTGGCGCGTATGGACTGCCATGCGACAGTCGAAACGGTAGGGGCTGGCGTGGTCCAGAAAAGAGTGGTTGCGGGGCAGGGGTCTGATGGATGACATAGAGGGTATCCTGGTGACAGTGGGGCGAATCAAGGAGTGAGTGCGCAGCGAGGACAGGGTGTGATATTTTGATCCCAGCTGGGAGCATGACATACCGTGACGATGTCCGGGCAAGGAGGCAGATGGAGATGGGGCGTGATGAGCTTATTCCTCATGCACGACGCAGGGTTGGGGGGGAGGGGGAGGCATTTGACGGACGGACGTAGGCTCAGCGGAGGAGGCAGCCAGATCGTCTACGGTGTGTCTGTGCGAGCCGTTCCGGGGCACATCAGGTGGGGGCAGACGTGGAGGGAGCAAAGCGAAGAGAGAGGAAGGCCACCAGGAGCATGTGACCATGGTGGGGTGACCAGGGTATCAACACGAGGAGTGTCGAGGGGTCCGATAGGCCACCCTTCGCCTCATTGAAGACACGTTGTAAGGACTGGAGTACGTCATTGGTTGCGTGTTGGGTGTTGTGTTGGGGGCGATATTGGATTGTCAAGGAAACTCGAGAATTAAAAAGGAGGATAACATGCTGTGCTCGGAGGGGACCCACTTTTTCGGAAAATACACGAGGTTCGCAGGCGGAGACAGTGCGGTCACGGGACCGCGATCTGATGACATAATCGTGTTCGGTTTTACGAGCAGTGAAAGGAGTACTTCATTAGAAGGTTCTTCCTTTACCCTTGCCTCGCCCAGTACCCCGGCTCTAACGTTGGATGCTCTCCGACCCCTATCTGTATCGCCTACCATCGAAGCAGTATAATATGTGAGTGTTTTCTTCCTCCTCTTTCCGTCCATCTTCGTCTTTCTTAAAGTACATTATTAGTATGGACTTTACCTTTGGAGGCAAATACCAACTCGAGGAAGAGCTCGCCATCGGCGGTTGTGGTTCGTCGCTGTTTTCCTGTGGCGTGTCGAGTATACTGATTGGGACCGGTACAGGGACAGTTTTCTACGGGGTTCACAAAGTGGCGGGGAAAGAGGTGGCTATCAAGCTAGAACCAGTGGTGGAAAAGCAACCGAGTCCACTGAAGCACGAGTCGCGGATTTACAAGACGTTGATGGGTGGACCGGGGGTGCCCTGGATGATCTGGTCTGGCAAGCAGGGCGACTATAATGTGATGGTCATCGATCTCCTCGGTCCTTCACTCGAGGACCTTTTCAAACTTTGCAATCGCAACTTTTCGCTCAAGACTGTCCTCCTCCTCGCTGATCAATTGGTGCGTTTTCCCGTTGCCACCCTCGTTTCCTCGCCCCCCCTTTTTTTAAACCGTGGAAACCCGCTCGGGCGGCGGCGCCATTGTTCCTAGCGCTGCGCTAATTTTAATTTCCAGCTATCCCGGATTGAATTTATTCATTCACACGACCTCGTTCACCGCGACATCAAGCCCGCCAATTTCGTCATGGGCACCGGCCATACCGAGCATCTCGTAAATGTCATCGACTTTGGCCTCGCAAAGAAATTTCGCGACCGCGATGGCGCTCACATCCCCTATAAACAAGACGCCCACCACGGCGTTGGTACCTCACTCTTCGCCTCCATCAATACTCATCTCGGAATAGGTACGTTATCCCCTTCCTTCCACCTTGGCGCCTCGCTCAGAACTCAACTCCTGCCTTGCAGAGGCTTCCCCACGTGATGACCTCGAGTCACTGTCTTACATGCTCGTCTACTTTCTACGTGGCACCCTTCCTTGGAGGAAACTAAAAGCCGCTACCGTTGCCGGTACCTGGGACCTCATTCGCGACGCCAAGCTCTCTGTTGGTTCGGCGCTACATGCCGGCCTTCCTCGCGAGTTTGTGATGTTGCATGAATATGTTCGCGCCCTTGAATTCGGCGATACACCAGATTATATGGGGCTACGTGCCACCTTGCGAGAGCTTGGCGCCCGCGTCGGTGCAAAGTATCCCGAGTCGGTGGATGATGTTGGTGACGCAGATCAGTGGGGTGTCTTTGATTGGAATATTGGCCGCACCAGTAACGAGCGCCGTGGACGTGTCTGCGAGGCGTGCCGGCGGCGTGAGGAGGCATCCTGGGCAACGACGCGCGAATGATGGGCTACCCCTCTGCGGTGAGTAATGGGCCACGCGGTATGTCGTACCCTCACCTTTCACACCACGTTGTTCTGACCGCTTTGGTGAATCCCCCCTTAGTTAGGAAATAGGCGCCTGCATCACCTCCTATCAAGGCAACTTGTACAATATTCCCCCTTCACACGCTTCTTGATTAACGATGGTGTGCGCGTACGCCCTTCTCCGCTACCGACCACATGTACACATGATCTTTATGTCTCCGACCCATCCCTGCGTTCCCCCCCATGAGTGCGCACGGGTAGCCGACTTTTTGCCGAAGACCCCTTCGCCCTGTATTCACAATCTGACCGGGCTGTCCGCGATCTCGTGAGCAGCATCCTCGTGTTAATGTCGAGCACTTGGTCTTATACTACCCCAGGGCGTGACAAATTCCATCGCGGGCTGTGGAAGAATGCATGGCAGAATCAGGTCTGGGTAATTTATGGCTCTCCATGGCGGTGATGATGCCAAGTATGTGTATATATGTTACGTTTATTTTGCTTTTATGGTCTTGGTTGGTATGCTGCCTTTTTGTATGTCTCTATGTATTTGATTATGTCATCAATTGACCCTTCACGACTGGATATGAATTGGACACGACTTGGCCAGAAAATGCTTGAACAATCACTCTGGGCGATTGCACTAGCATTCGTCTTTTCTTTTCCCTTGATACGATCTCAGAGCACACAGTCCTTGCTCTCCTTTGATACGCCCGTCACTCTTACCGGGAATAACTTTTCCACGGCCTCATCGACCCCCGTTCTCTTCTCCCTTCCATCGGCTTCTCAAATCACCGTTTCTCTTGCCCTATGTACAACTGCGTCAAACGATCCTCCTCGCGTATTTCTGAGCAATAGTAGCAACGTCATACCGGGGCCTAACAGCGGCGAGCCGAATGTCTATGAAGTCACGCTCAGCAGCTTGGGTCTAGGGAACTTTACGCTAGAGCTCCCAGCCGGGGGAGACTCGGCAGGTAGTGGGGGCGTGTTGGCTGTTTATGGTGGTACGACATCGGATAGCCTAGAGATTGGCGTGTCCCAAGGTGGTAAGCCCTCCTCTCTGCTCCTTTGCTCACGAGATTCATCATTCCTTCCTGCGAATCATAACATACTATATTTCTAGCGACGACACCACTCCACGCCCCCCTTGCAGACCCTCCCCTCTTCGGCGACTCAACAGCCAACCAAGCAATCCTCTTCTCCCCACCTTTCCTCCCACTAGAGCCAGTGCCCAAACCAACATATCCAAACTATACACTCCCACAAGCCAATACGACCCTCCCGGACCCGCCGTCCTCCTCATCCTCGTCAAATCTTACGCTCTTCTTTGCTTCTCTCGACATTGGACTAGCTGCGCTCCCGCAGACGGCGTGTGCTATCCGCGCGCGCGTACTGGCGACCGAAGGCAATGACACTAGCGCAACGCAGAGCCCTCGAGTAGTTTCGGAAAGGTTATGGCCTCGCGATGCTAGTGGATGGCGCAGGGAGTGGCTTGTTGGTAGTTTGCAGCCTCTAACGAATTACAGTGTCTATGCGATCCAGGACGGGACACGGCTCAGTGGGCCCATATACTTTATCACCAAGTCCGGTCCGTTGTCTTGTTCTCTCTTCTTCCAGGGGTGGTAGTATGCTGATATGTGGGTGCGCGGCTTTTGTGCTTTACTTTTGGCAGCGTCGTTCTCATGCCAGCTCGTGCACGATCTACCGTACTGCCCCACGACGGCGTATGCGGTACCGCTCCCGCAATTGCCTGATAATGTGCCCGCGTACGACGCGTCGAACCTCCCGGACAACCTCACATCACCCCTCCTCGGCTACCTCACAAATTTCACCACGAGCCTCCTCACCACCGCTTGCGGCCGCGACGCCTACTCGCCTCTACAGACCTGCGCCGATTGCCAGGCGGCTTACCGCCACTGGCTCTGCGCCATCTCTCTTCCCCGCTGCGCCGAATTTCCCCAAGCGTCTCCAACGTCCCCACCCCAACAGCAGGAGCAAGCGATGTTGGCGGCACAGCAACCCCCACCGCCGGCACTACAACCCCAGCCGTCGGGCGCACCGTGGCGCAACGCGGCTCTAGATAACGCCACCGCGAACTACACCGTGCTGCTACCTTGCATCGAGACTTGCAACGCGGCGGACCGTGCATGCCCCATTTTCTTGGGCTTTCGTTGTCCGAAACCAGAAACTACAGGCCCGGAGAGCTATGGTGTAGGGTTCATCGATAGTGCGGATGGGGACACTATGAATGGGGGCACACCGGGCGGTGCGCAGGATCGATGGGGGAATGTGTTTTGCAATGGGAACTAGCTCGCTGATTCCCCAGTATGAGCTAGTAAGATATTTACCTTGGGGTGAAGTGCGCGCCCCAAAATAAAAAACTTCGTCTTATATACATTGAATCTAGACAGAGCAGGAACGGCAGAAAAGCACAGGTGGATTCCTTTACATGACAATGTCACTATATAGGTTTGATTTTGAAGTGCAATGATATAAGGGAAAAGATGAGGCACTTTGTAAATGGAAGGGAAAACAAAGACCAATCGCCATCAACAGGCGAAGAATTTTGGGAAAAGGAAAAATGCGTACCTTCAGATCTTGCACCAAGTAGTAAAATACGCGTAGGCCTTCTGGGTCCTCACTATCTTGAATGTCGACCAGAGATCCGATTTTTGCTGTCTAAGGTGAATAAAGAAGATGATGGTTAGATATGCGAGGTGAGGAGCGAGGGACATAGAGGATTCCTGTGCGCACTTCAAATGCGATGTGGTCGTTGCCAACGCGGATTTCCAACTCTTGTTTCCCGACAATATTTTTCTTTGGCCAGTTCGTGTCGTCTTCCCTTAAAAGTACAGGCACATCAGTCAGTCGGTGTCATGGGCCGTCAGTAGCTGTGGTAGTTGAATGAAGCAAACACTTACTTGATAATCTCGCTCTGCTCGACGATGCGCTTCAACTCCTTTACGACGAGGGGGCCGACCCACACTGACAGATGGATGTGTATTAATTGCGTGGAGCGCGTAGTGAAGAATGATTTAGTAAATTAGCATAAAGTATGTAGACGGAGGAATGTGGGGGGAGACAAGGGACAAGGGTTTGGATGTACTTACTTTCTTTGCGAATGAGCGAGTCATTCCTGTAGTTAGAGTTATTCGCGTAGCGAAGACGTCCATGAGAATACTCGAATTCGAGGAACTCGTGGCCGTGCTTCCCAGAGTGACCCGTGCTGACGTTTTGAAGAGTTGAGGTGTGGTGAGCGCAGCCCCAGATATGGCGAAGACGAAGAAAAAGCGTACTAATATCTGTGGATGATGTGAGTACGTACATTCAACTGAATACAAAAGAAAGGGAGGATTACCTGAGGTAAAATGGGTCCTTGTCGTAGGAGGTCATCGGTAACTCGTGTGATAGACAGGGTGGCACTCCACTGTACGGGCTGTATCAACGCTTATGTAATATACTGGGCTTGCTGGATAAAACTTTCAACGGCAACTTGAACACTTACACCTCGCTTAAATGTCCTCTCTCGTGTCTCACAGTTCGTTTCATTTCCAACCCTCATGGTCAAAGTGCAGTCATTAACCACAATGTTTCTCCCCCGCAGCTGGTATCTCACAACAACAACAGCAACGCGAATCCTACGACCTTCGCAAGATACGGAATACCCGCGCCTGCGCCTTATCATCACCACGCCGAACCACCTCGTTTTCTATTACCCGAGGCAGCTTTCCTGCCCCAAAACGTGATCACGTGCGACATGCTGGAAAACCAAAAGCGCGCGCAGACGCCGTGCAAGCACTTTGAGAATCAGCTGGTGCCCCTACAGCAAGGGATGTCACTTGTGAGCAGTCTGAAGTGCCCTGCCCCGTCGCAGCGTCGTGTCTGCGAGTGGAGAAGGAAGTTCTTGATTCTGACAAATTGGCGTTAGGCTCCGCTCGTACTCTTGGAGTTATTGCTACTCGATCACACTGCGGCTATGTGACCGTGCAAAGACTACCAACCACGATTGACAGATGCCCTCTTAAAGTCCGTGTTAGGTAACGGCGATCAGACGAGGTATATAGAGGACGACCGCGCACAACGAACCTGTCTGCTGCATTCTAGTACCAATCAAGTTTACGTTCATTCATCTGCGCAGTGTGCACGTATCATGGTACATTTCTTTTGGCAAGCTACAAAACAGACAAACTTTCCGTTTCTTAACAGTGCAGACGATGGTGCTGATAACAGAAGACCTTGCTCTTAGAGTAGTTCCAGGACCTTTGATGCATCTGTGGTGGTCAGAGAACCCGCACTTTCCTCAACAATTACGTTCTCGATGTTGTCGTCGTTTGCGATGACGACAAAGCGCTGTTGTACAAGAAAAAAAGGAGATTGAAAAAATCCGTAAATTCAGTAGACTCACCTTTGCACGTGGCCCTCCAAGCGCGGGGGTGGCATCCAAAATAAGGCCAAGTGCCGAAACGAAGAGCGCCTGATCGTCAGCAATGAAACGGACAGCTGTTTATTGTCAGTGATATTTACGTCCGGGGAAAAAGAATCAGCCCCTCGCTAACCACCCCAAATTTTGGGGATGAAGTGGGACTTACGCGTGCCGTTAGGCGCGAGTTTTTCCTTCCACGCCCTATGTATGTGGAAAAATGAGCCAGAGATATATTTGAATGCGCAAGCGAGAAATGCTCTAGGATCTGAACGTCCGCACGAGCGAACACACGTACTTTGTCACGAATACGTCGTTCACAGAGACAATATAAATCTCGTTGACCCCCTTTGCTTTGAACTCGTCGTATTTTTCGATGTATCCTGGCGCTTGCGAGCTACAAGTAGGTGTGAAAGCCCCAGGCACGCCAATCTGAATAAATAAATAAATTCAAAAAAAATTATGAGGGAGAGGAATTGGGTTGTGCATAACAGGAATATCGTCAGCATTGTGCGCAGCGTAAAAAATAATAATAATAAAAGGGGGTGTGTGCGAGGGAGTGGAAGAACGCACGAATATTGTCTTGCCGGAGGGGGCAAGTGTGATTGGCGTGGTGGCGTCCGTCTCCTTCACCGTTTCTTTCAGTGGGAGCTTGTCGCCTTGTTTGGCTTGGGGCGCGGCGAGGAGCGCTGTAGCATGGGCATGGCCGGTTTTGGCGGCGTCTGTGGTGATGCTGACGATGTCGCAACAAGCCATCTTATTTTGGTGGGAGATTGGTGGGGGGTTTCGGAGAAGGGAGTCGTGGCATATAAATACCTCGGTACGATTTCCCACCGTACCGCCATGTTGCGTCATTGGGTGTACGCTTCTTATATAAATAGCCGTAACGGTACAGCATAGATATTTCCATACCACAATCCCGTCCGTCTCCATATGATCCATACTCCTCTCTTGAAGCCTCAAAAACGCTGGCACTTCTCCTCCTGCGGCTGCGGCTGGTCTCCATTCCGAACGGCATCTCCCAGAACCAGGACCAGGATAGGTCTCCCTGCACCAATGGTTGGTGGATAAACGGGACGGTATTCCCCAAGTTCACCCTCTTGCACCGCCCACGCCATGCCGATGTTGTCCATTCAACTCCCCTCCGCCTCGAAGAACTGGTGTCCGTGGGGCGCACAACCAGAACTCGGGAAGTACTCTTGAGCGTATCCCCGGGTAGAGGTGGGTTATCCATCTATGGGTTTGAGAAAGAGGGCAATTATGAGCAAAAAAGGCGGAGGGGATGAGAGCAAGGGAGCACGACCCGTACTGAGTGCGGGCACCGCTAACTTGCGTACGTCTCGGGTAACTGTGTCTTGTGCGGTTTTGTACAGGCCGCTCGGCGCTGGTCCGATAGGGCACCTGATAGGACGGGGGCAGCGACCTTTATCTGCGATGGCCAAGAGGATGTCGATGTGAGGTAACTTGATGTTATATCTGTCCTTCTCGATGAACCAAGGAGGCAAGACGAGCGGAGGGAGGGCAGCATCAGCGACAGCCATGAGTGAGTGAGTTGGGTTTTGTTCTGATCTGATGGAATGGATGTTGGAGATAAGGGGCAATGCGGAACAGGGCTGTGTGGGACAGATGTGGCTCAGACTTGAGTCGGAGCGGAGCAATCTTTGAGCGGCGGAGTAGCAACGAGTTGGGCCTAATAAGGGTGTCCACTAGGACGTTTTCCTTCTCGGACACCTGGTTCTGGATCGGAAGGTGATGATGTTTTTGGGATCCCACACAGCTAGCTCACCATCGCCTGCCGAACAAGCCAACCTGGGGAGACAGTGCGGCCCCGATACAGATTCTCGACCGAAAATCCCCTATCTTATGTGCGGAATGTGCCCCGCGGGTTACTGACTCTGTTGCATTGACGGCCCCAACCTCAATAACACTATCACTATCTTCCCTCCGACCGGCAGATCCTAGGGATTCCTCCTGTTGGGCCACTTGGAGATTCCCCATTCTTATCGGTGGGTACGAAGCGAAGTACCAGAGCCGACGAGCCGACGAGCAGGACCTATCATCTATGCACACCCAGCTGTACTGCATGTACGTGTACGCGTCCATGAAAGGACATGGGATGATCGATACGGAAGTCCATAGGCCGGTATCCTTTGTTTACCCTTGCAGCAGGTGCCGGGCTTCTCGCGATCTTCGAGTTCCCCCTTTACCAAAAGCAGGGGGACATGAAATGAGGGGGATAAGGCTGTAACTGCCAAGACGGCAACAAGTCCCTTTGTTGCACAGAAAGGTACCACCCGTGGCGTCTTTGCGATGCACGTTGGGAAGCGCACACCCCAACTTGAAGTACAGGTACAGCATATATTTGCTTCATGTGCCGCCAACTTCCACACGGTATGGTTGAACCAGTACACTCATTCGTGAGACAGGTTTCAGCGTGACGCAGATGGGGGCTTCCCGTAATTGGGATCGATGCCTAGATGGTGACATGTGTTGCGTGTTGGATATGGCCCGAAAACCATGGTGAGTACGGTCGCAACAAGGACAGCTAGTTCTCCGCATCGTGAAACAGCCCCATGGACCACGTGCAAGCGTTCGTTGGAGAGTCGAATTAATTCGGGCATGTCTCGATCTGTACAAGTCGCGATAGGATATCACCGAAATTGGAAAGCAAAGAAGAGGAAGAGAAGTCTGGGCGCCATGTCGTGTGTGTGATGTGCGTGATTAATATTGATCGGTGGTAAGGAAAGGGGGAGCCACAGGCGTGCCATTTGGACCCGCACAAAGTCGGTTTGTGTTCCTCAGGAGAAATTACAGCGATTGGGGATGTAGCACAATACCTGCATCACTCGGACCCTACTTGTGATACCTCCATATGAAGTGATGCCGTAGACGAACACCCGACTCCGAAGATTCGAAGAAAAATAGGCGAGCCAAACCTCTGGAACATAGTAAAACTGCACAACTTGGGTCTGGCAGGCGCGCTCAGTCCCAGGAACCAACACGACATAAGCTCTGTTCAAAAGAAAAAAGAAAAAAAAGGGAAGACCGGCAACCATCCCCTTTATCAGTCAACCTTTTCCTTGGATGCGGAGACAAGAGAACCAAGGAATAAGAAATATAACAAGGAGCTCATGAGTATGTACTGACAGTGGACAGTAAGCTCGGTAAGCGCGGTGTCCCAGATTTACGCGCGCGGCGGCAACGGCTGCGAATATTAGACGCCTTGACACCTGGCAGTGATACGACGTACTTGACGTGGAGAAAATATCCCTCTCTCTTCCTCTCCTTCTTATACCGTAACAAGGTGTGCAAATGACAGCGGGGCTACTAGTAACAAAACGAAGGAAAAGGAAAATGGGAAAGACACTGTGACTAGGACTCGGAGACGCGCGTCGCGCATTTGTGAGCGCGCCGAGCGCCGCAGCAAATTTGAACACCTCTTCTTTTCTCCCTCAAACTCATATTGAATTTCAGATAGGTTAGGAAGAGGAGGGTGATAAGGGAAGCTTCCGTAGCTAGCACAATTCCCCGCGTGTTGCTCAACTGTTACTCGCCGATGATGTAGCATGTCATACTGTAGTACACATGCAATGTGTCCTAGGATCACTATCGATGACTGGCCGAGAACGACACCAAACTATTTCTATTTCTAACTGCTCCATAGGGATAACAGAGCACCGTGCGCGTCAGTCACCTCCAAAGTTCGAAAGATGGGTATGTGACCCCCCCCTTTTTTTTCTAGAATCGCATGTTCCTAACTACTGTAGAAGTCGTCAACAGTCAAGCCGAGCGCCGGCTGCAGGGACGGAACAATCGCAACCAACAATAGTCCCATCGTTCGGATCCAATCAGATTCATTTTAGAATCCGCTGGGCCGAACTGATTGTGAGAAATTTGTGCGATACTGTAGCAGCAGTTAGCTCGCAGCTCCCACACCCGTGGAGAGAAATCAGCTACGGGATTACTTGCGGCGCAAGCGCGCTGATACAACTGTATGTTCGCTCGCGAATCCTATCGTGATTAGTCTGGAGCACACTGTGAAGTTCAAAGTCTAACATACGAAGCCTGCTTATAGATTACACGATTGTATATTGCATATGTGGTATCACGCCGTGCCACCCTGCTAGCACCTGCTAGCAAGGGCGTTAATGGGTTAATAACTACCTGTACAGTGAATTTTCGTGAAAGAAAGGCCCACGAGTCGGGGCCACCGGTTTACGCGCAATCTACGGGATACGAAGCCAAGGCGGAATTTTTTCCTCCGAAAGAGGCGGTCGTAGACCGACTATTGTCAAACGGGGACCCGCCGCTTGTAAAGTTGATTGTCGTGAGGTCTAACCCAATTGAACGATCTGGCCTCGTATCGTACACTTCTTGGCCAATTTGCATGCAGACGATGGTGATGATGACCGCCGGATACATACTCTACCAAGTACGGGTCAAATTCCTAACCAGGTCGGTTCACTCAATATGGATACGCACCGAGAGGTAAAGCATGACCAGGTTAACGATGTATGTGCCAGCACCGGGGAGAACGTTGTACGCACTTAACAAGTAAAACGTCTGCAGCACACACTATTTAGCGGGATGCTCTGAGGTGATGGAGGGCCGAAGACTATTACCCAAAGGAGACAATATACAAAACCGGACTCGATCAGAAGGGCGAAAACCTTCTCCACGCGCTCCGAAGGGCTGGCCTTTGTAAGGTGCGCACCCATGGCTCGGCGGTACTCCCTTATGATGGTATATCCTCATGAGAGCAGAGAAAGGTAGAAATCGATTCCCACAACGCACCATGCCTTCCAAGCGATGAGGGACGTTGATAGGATGTTGGTGCCAAGCATAGGCCCTACAACAACCACCGCAACTGTGCCCTGCGGAAGATTCTCTTCCCCTTCACGGCCCGGGTGAGTCCCGAGGGCCAACGTGAGATCATATACGCACGCGCCTGGGAGCCCATCAGGAGTTTGATCACCAATAGAACTACCAGAGGTGACGCACCTAACGTCCCCAGTAAACAAATGGACAGGATGGTGACCACCTTCCGATCATACTTCCATAGAGCCATGGCTCGCCAGGCACAAACCACGTCACTGAGGACAGGCTAGAAGAGTCCTCCATTAAAGCACAACGCGGAACGAGATGATGGCGGAAAACGTGCATTTAATCTGGTGATAACAGCAATGATGCCAACAATAACGTCGAGCTTGTGCGATGACCAGCCAACGGCGACCGATGAGTCGATCATCTTAATAATGAAGGGGAGACCCTGGTATGTGAGGCCAGAGCCGAGAGCGATTACAACAGTGGCGAGTATAAAGATGAGTGTTGTCATTCCGAACATGAACAGATGTCCAAGAGAGCGAAACAAGGATCCCTTAGATCTGAAGGATGGGGAACATGGGTTTTGAGCGCCCGAGAGGTTTCGCAAATGAAAGAACGCGCGCACAGAAGTATCCTGATTGACATGCAGTACACGGCGAAGAACATTCCTAAATGCCGAATGTGGGAATCAGACGTGGAGAGAGGCAAAATGGAGGTATAAAGTAAGAACATACCGTAGGCGAGACCAGTGTAGAGGTTATAGGAGATGGCATTTTTAAGCTGCTGGTGGATTGCATCGCGGAGCTGCTGTTCTGGATCGGACATCAGACGGGGAAAAGGAGGTTGGTGGGGATGGGGTAGGAGGTAGGAAAGGGAAAGGAGAGGTCATAAAAAAACAAGCTCAAGGCTCAGGCGAAGAAGAATGTTGATGAGGTGAGGTTCTTACATCCTCCGGGGGACGTACCATGACGAATCTGGCCCTTTGGGATTAATATATTGACCCGCGGGCGGCGAATCTCCTTTGTAGCAATTTCCAGGCGATTGAGGTCTCCTCGCAACGAGTTTTCATCTACTCCTTTGGGATTCTCCTCGTCCAGTCAGAGGATTCGAGAACATATGTCTGGCCAAGGAAGGGCAGCTGAGGAGGGGATGCAATCACACGCCCATGTGGTCTCAGCGGAAATCGGCCCTTGTGCGCCTGTGAAATGTTAAAAATGTTCGGGATAGGGCCGTCTCCGAAGTCGAGGAATGCTTTTGGGGGGGTAGTGGAGGGGTGGCCCGGGGCCGGGATCAGAGTGAGCGAGACAGTACCTTATCGTGTGGTTTTTTCCTCGGGTCAGAGTGCAAAACTGGCGTCAAAGGTTTTGGTGTACGTCGTGTACGAGGATTGGAAGTCGCATTGCACTGGCCTTGCCTTGTTGAATCCGTGCGCGAGTATTGCGATCAAGACGGGCGCCGCGTGTAGGGCGCGATATCATGATGCTGCATTTTGAAATTAGACTTCGCCCCCTCGTCAAGTTACAACCATGGATCACATCACGGCTGTGCGAATTACACGTGTACAAAGTCTATCGAAAGATTCGAATTGTGTATTATGC
>Ga0209488_10001989_pt1 | contig 17192 bp, 15 predicted proteins | sample Rivendell_Oct201_8_FD_188349 | JGI IMG/M metagenome (GOLD analysis project Ga0209488, IMG submission 188349) | Vadose zone soil microbial communities from the Eel River Critical Zone Observatory, Northern California, USA -... | ecosystem: Environmental > Terrestrial > Soil > Vadose zone >...
TGGTGACGAGAACAAGATCCGGTTTAAGAGCCGCGATTTCTTCGAGACTCGGATTGATTGCGCCGCCAACCTTGTGTTTCTGCATCGCCGCCGGGGGATAGTCGCAGTAAATGGTATCTCCTACCAATAGGTCTTCCATTCCCAGCGCGTACAGCGATTCAGTCAAGCTAGGCGCAAGCGAAACCACACGGCGCACTGGAACCGGAACGCGAACGCCGCGGCCAGTTTCATCCTGCACCGTTCGGAACGAATCTTTCGCGGCCGCCGGCCCTGCATTTTGATTCGCACACAATTGCGCCATGCCGAATATGGGGCACAACATCGCCGCGAAGACCACACTCCGTCGGAGCGCAGATGTGACGCAAATTTTCAAGGTTGCCCCAACTCCCTGACAGCAGTTCTGTGTTTCTTTCGCGACAGCTGCAAAACAAAAATGCCCCGCGAGTTTCGTGGGGCAACGAGCGCAGCTCCCTCTCGCGAGGAGTTCGCAAACTGCGGCATGGGAGGGTAGCCTGGCTTACGGCCTTTCAGCCGATTACAGTGGCGGGACCGCGGCCGATTTTCACGGCCTTCCCCGCTGCCCTTGCCTGCAAATTGTGAATTGAGTGTATGCCCAGCACGCAATGCTCGTCAAACGAATCAAGCGTTGGCTCACAAATCGCCGGACAGCACTCGGAATTTTTTGCGGTTACCGGTTCTTCCAGTTCGGTTTGCGTTTCTCCACCAGGGCTTGCAAACCTTCCTGCGAATCTTCCAGCCGGTACAATTCGTTCAAGAAAATATTCATGGAATGCTTCAGCCCGTCTCGCAGCGACAGCCCCATTCCTCCGAGAATTGCTTTCTTGGCCATGGTCAGAACGGGTCCGGAATGCCCGGTCATGCGCGCCACCAGATCCTTCACAGTCGTTTCCAGCTTGTCTTCGGGAACCAAGCGATTCACCAATCCGAGCTCCAGCGCCCGCTCCGCCGTTACCGGCTCGCCGGTCAGTACGAGTTCGAGCGCGATCTTTGGACCGACCAGGTACGGCAAAATTGTGGACGCCAGTGGCGGAAACATTCCGATGGTAATCTCGGGCTGCGCGAATCGGGCTTTCGGACTGGCGATTACCAGGTCTCCAAAAGCCGCCAACTCCGCGCCGCCACCGATCGCCGGACCGTTCACAACGCAAATCACCGGCTTGGCTACGTCCACCATGGCCGCAAAAGCCGCGTGAAATGCATCCAGCATCTGGAAAACGCGTTGCGACGTATATTCGCCGATCTCAATTCCGCCGCAAAAAACTTTGCACGCGGAATCCAGCAAAATAATCTTCACGTCCTCGCGGGAACCGGCGTACTCGATGCCTTCTGCCATTTCGCGAAGCATGGCCTCGTTCAACAGGTTATGATCGGGGCGGTTTAGCGTCATATGCGCGACGCCGCCACTCAACTGGACTTTCACAAACTCGTAGTCTTCGACCTTTTTCTTTTGCTGTTGCGTCAGGAACTCTTCCTGATTGACTATTTCAACCATCGCCGCCTCCGCGGACCGTTCTGCAACCACCACTGAAACGAGCCCAGTTCTGCTTGTTTTGAGATGCTAGCACGCTCCGTCGCGGCGGTTGGCGGTTGCGCAAAGCGAGGTGCGCAAAGAGTTCTGCATGGGGCAGGTTCCGCTATGCTGGGTTCCGTATGAATACAGCTCGTTACATTCCGGCGAATGCCGTGGCGATAGAGCTAACGCGCGGGTTCGACACGGGAGGTTTCCCCAGCGCGCACTCATGGACTTTGGCTCCGCCGGTGCGTTTTGCGTGCGACTGGCGGGGAGAAAATGCGGATTTGGCGCGAGAGACCGAAGTGCGCGTTTTGTGGAACAACACCTTTCTGTACCTCCGATTTCTTTGTCGCTATCGCACACTCACGGTCTTTGCAGACAGCGATGCAAATGGGCGCCGCGATCAACTATGGGATCGCGACGTTGCCGAAGTTTTCCTGCAGACAGATGAGAGCCAGCCGCGCCATTACTGGGAATTCGAAATCGGCCCGAACGGAATGTGGGTTGACCTGGAAATTTCTCCAGACGGCAAACGCAATCCCGCTAGTGGCATGAAGTCACGAGTCGCCGTGAATGAAGCCGATAAAATCTGGACCGCGGAGTTGACCCTACCGATGGCCGTGTTGATGGCTGGTTTTGATCCTTCGCAAGAATGGCGCGCGAATTTCTTTCGCGTCGAAGGCGCAACTGAGCCGCGCTTTTATTCTGCCTGGCGGCCTACCGATACCCCACAGCCGAATTTTCACGTCCCCGAAGCCTTCGGTATTCTGCGGTTTCAGAAATCATGACTATAGCTATCAATTCCTCGGCGTTTTTCATTATTCTTGTTCCCTGATGAGGTCGAACTTTCTTCGCGCTTCCACGCTTTTAGTCGCGGTATTTTTTTTCGCGGCAGCGCGTAGTACCGGCTCTCCGCAGTCGACTGCGGCCACTGCGGCGCCGGTGGTCACAAAAGTCGAGCCGCCGAATTGGTGGGTCGGAGTTACGCCGGATTTGATGGTTCTGCTTTCCGGCCATGGGCTCCAAGCCACCCGGGTTGGTTGCAATTTGCCCGACGTGGTCGTCGAACACACGGAAGCAACGCAACGTGGCGAATACCTTTTCGTCTGGCTGAAATTCGGACCGCACCTGCGTTCAGGAACCGTCGTTTGCCGCCTGACTACGTTGAACGGCGACGCGTCGTTCGAATTGCCGATTTCGAATCGTGAGCCGACCGCGCAACGGTTTCACGGCTTGAGCTCGGGTGATGTTCTCTATTTGATCATGCCGGACCGATTTGCAAATGGCGATCCCACAAACGACGAGCCAGCGGAATTCCCCGGATCGCATGATCGCTCCAAACCGCGCTCGTGGCATGGCGGAGACTTGCGCGGAATCCGAGAACATATTGATTACCTGAAAGAGCTGGGCGTCACCGCGCTATGGCTTACACCGGTGGTCAAAAACGGCGCGGAACAGGATTATCACGGCTACGGCGGCGTGGATCTCTATGCGGTCGATCCGCATCTGGGCACACTGAACGACTACAAGGAACTTGCGTCCGCTCTGCACGAGCAGCACATGAAGCTTTTCTTCGATACCGTGCCCAATCATGTTGGTCCACGCCATCCGTGGGTGGCAAAGCCACCGCTGCCGGACTGGTTCCACGGCACGCAACAAAACCATCTCGACACCTTCGCTCCGGTCAAGAATTCGTTCTACGGCAAGACCGGTTCCACTGATGTTTCGAACGATCCTTTCGAAGCGCTTGCCGACCCACACGCTACATCCGCCATGCGCCGCAATATTACCGACGGATGGTTTTTCGGCATTTTGCCGGATCTGAATACGGAGAATCCCATCGTCGCAAAATATCTTTTGCAGAATTCCATATGGTGGATCGAATTGGCCGGACTCGATGGGCTTCGTGTAGATACTTTTCCCTACGTTTCGCGCGTCTTCTGGCAAAAGTGGCACGCCGGTTTGCGCACCATTTATCCAAATCTCAGCACCGTCGGTGAAGTGTTTCATCCCGATCCAAGTGTGACTTCGTTTTTTGTCGGTGGAAGGAAAGAGTGGGACGGCATTGATACCGGCCTTTCCACCGTTTTTGATTTCCCGCTGTACTTCACGATTCGCGATGTCTTGCTGCGCGGCGCTCCCACAGGGCGCATCGCAAATATCCTCCGACAGGATCGACTCTATCTACATCCCGACTGGCTGGTACCTTTTTTTGCGAATCACGACGTGCCGCGCTTTTCCAGCGAAGCCGGAAGCTCGCCGGCAAAGCTGCTTTGCGCGTACGGACTAGTCTTGACGCTGCGCGGAATTCCCCAGCTTTATTATGGAGACGAAATTGCCATGCCCGGCGGCGGCGATCCCGATAATCGCCGTGATTTTCCGGGCGGCTGGCCGGGAGACCCGCAAAACGCCTTTAGTGAAGAAGGGCGAACGCCTGAACAGCAGAAAATCTTTTTTGCCGTTCGGAATTTATTGCAGCTTCGGCGTCGGCACTCTGCCCTGCGCATCGGAAAACTCTTGCACGTCTATTGCGACGAGGAGTTATATGCGTTCGTTCGGCAGACCGACGATGAGCGGCTGTTGGTGGTTTTCAACAACGGTGGCAAATCACGAACGATTACAATCCCCGAGGCTGACACGCCACTTGCAGACACTTTGCGGACGACAATTCTTTTCGGGACGGGAACTGCCCAAGCCACCGGCAAGGAAATGAAAATTACCTCTCCGCCACAATCTGTCAGCGTTTTTTCCCTCGATTGAATTTGGTCAAAATACCAATTCTGCCGTCCAATTGTTCTTCGCTTCTGGCACTGCAAATACAACCGCATGTTGCGCGCTATCATATCGCCACTCGTGCAGCGTCGCGTCGCCAACGCGCACTTCCTTCGGCGCCTTGTCCATTCCGAATACTGTAATTTCGGCCACATTCCACCAGGGCTTATAGCCGTCTGTTTCGACGGAGCTGGCAATTTTGATGGCGTTCGCGCCAACCTGGCAAGAATAGTTAACGCGCAGGAACTCGCCCTTTTCGTAATTCAGCGAGTGGCCATCGTCCGCATAAAGAGTTCCTCGGCAGTCTGGCCCTGGATAAACGCGCAGCTCGAGCGGCCCTTTTGGCGTCTCGCCGGTGCTTTGCACCAACGGCTGACGCGGTACAATGCCACCAGCGCGTACGTAAACCGGCACCTGGTCCAACGCTGGCTTCAGTTTTTTCAGTTCCCTGTCGGAAGTTTTCTCGCCTGTCCAGTAGTCGTACCAACTGCCCGGCGGCAACTGGATCACTTTTGCGTCTTGCAACTCATTGGTGACCGGCGAGACGAAGAGATCGGGGCCAAACAGAAATTCTCCGTCATCGTCGAAAAACTCCGGCGATTGCGGATATTCCAGAAGCAGCGGCCGCATCAGCGGAATTCCATTGCGCGTCATTTCTTCGACGCTGGTATAGATATAGGGAAGCAAGCGATAGCGCTCTTCGATAAAGTGTCTGCGGATGGCCTCGTGCTCCGGTCCGTGCACCCACGGCTCCTGATCCGCAGTGCCCTTCGCCGTGTGATCGCGATAGATCGGATTGAATGCGCCCGCTTCGATCCACCGTGTCAGCAGCGTTGGCGAGGGCGATCCGGCAAAGCCGCCGATGTCGTCGCCCACCATGCCGTAGCCTGAGATTCCCATGCTCAGCAGCATGGGCGTACTCATTCCAAGATGATTCCACACAGCTACGTTGTCGCCGGTCCAGGTCGCCGCGTAGCGTTGCGCACCCGCATAAGCTGCGCGCGTCAGGACGAATGGCCTTTCGTTCGGCCGCAATTTCAGCAAACCCTCCTCCGTAGCGCGGACATTCTCCATTCCAAATACATTGTGAATCGCCAAGTGGGGCAGGGTAGTTCCGTCGTCCATGCGGTGGCGCACATCGAGCGGCATGGTTTTCGTGGCCGTCAAGAATACCGAAGGCTCATTCATATCGTTCCAGAAGCCCGCCACGCCCATATCCGCAAAATTCTTGTAAAGACCGCCCCACCATTCGCGTGCGCGTGCCAGGGTGAAATCGCCAAACACGCTTTCGCCCGGCCAGACCGCCCCTACGAAGGTGGTCCCGTCGGCGCGCTTCACGAATACATCGCCCTTTACGCCGCTATCGTACGGTGCGTATCCGTGGTCAGGATCTTTCTTGATGTGTAAGTCCGTGATCAGCACGGTATGAAACCCCTGCGCGCTCAGATCCGTGATCATTTTTTCAAACGTTGGAAATTCTTTCCGATTGATGGTAAACGGCGTATTTTTGTCCTGATAATCGATGTCCAGATAGAGGGCGTCGACGGGAATCTTTTTATCGCGGAACGTTTTCGCGACTTCATATACGCGCTCTTCCGGTTCGTAGCTGTAGCGTGACTGCTGAAAGCCTAGTGTCCATAGCGGCGGCAGCTTGGTGCGTCCCACCAGTGCCGTGAAGTCTTGGACAATTTTCGCCGGCGTTGGTCCTGCGAAAAAGTAGTAGTTGAGTTCGCCGCCCTCCGCACCAAACGAATAGAAATCGTGGCCTTCCTTGCCAAAATCGAAATTGCTGCGCCAGGTGTTGTCGAAGAAAATTCCGTAGGCCAGGCCTTTGCGTACGCCCATAAAAAACGGAATCGTTTTGTATAAGGGATCAGTCGACTCGCGCCAAGCGTAGGCATCGGTATTCCACATAGTGAATGCGTGGTCGCGGCGATTCATGGGTCCAGCTTTGTCTCCCAATCCGTAGTAACCCTCGACCTCCGGCATTTTCTTCCAGACACGCACACGGCCGTTGTCCCACGCCATAGGGAGGTCGTTATGATCGGCAACGAGTACATCGCCGATGTCGCGCAGGAAATCGATGAGCAGCGGTGACTTCCGGATGCGCGCGACAATATTTCCAGAGCTGACGCGGACTTCTTCCTTGGTGTCGTCGACCTTAACCGCCGGAGGTTCGGGCGTTTCGATCACCGCCCACGAGAAATCCTTGGGAAACGTGCCGGTCTGCGCCACGCGCACACGAAAAATTCCATCGCGAAATACTGTTACGCGCACTTTGGCCTTACCTGCCGTCAATTCCACACCGTCAGAAAGCTTCTCGACTTTTTGCACGCTGCCAATGTGTTGCCAGCCCTGAGCGAACAAGGCAACGGGAGCAACGAGAGGAACAATAACCGGCAGCAGCAGTTGTCGCGAGCTTCTGAAGCGTGGCATTTTCAATCCTCCGGAACTTGTGCTTCGAATGGCAATTGGCGGGAACGATCAGGTGACGAGCCAGTGCTCGAACAGGGCCGAGGCTCTTGCTCCCTCGATTCGTCGCCGTACCGCATCCATCGCGCGGCAACGCAAATCTTCCGACGTGCCGTAGAATCCCAGCCAGTATGGGAGGTGAATCTCTGCCGGCAATTGTTCGGTTTCCAGCTGTACATTGCGCACCTTGAAAAATCCCCGCTGGAAAATCAGACGTAAGACTTTGTCGCGCAGCAAATTTTCCGAAAGCGCTTCGGTCAGCGACGGCGGAGGATGATTCCTGGTTGCGACGGTAAAGGTCTCGGCATCGCCTGGAGGTTTGGCGAATTCAAACAGGTCGAGCGAACCGTCCACTGCATCCAGGGCAAAATGATGCGTGTGCCGTCCACCGCCCGCAGAATAGCGCACCTTATAAATGCGGAACGGAATGTAGGCGTCAGCGATGCGCTGCAACGAGCCGATTCGCAGTTTCCAATAGAGTGAAGCCGGGCCGGCTGCGGTAAACGCTTGAATCGCTTCTTCGCGCGTGACATTGGGCCGCAAGCTTCGGATCGAACTGACTTCCGTAGTCATCGTTTCACTCTAGCGGAAATAGATCCACAGCCCCACTACAGTGCTCAGCAGCACTAGAGTGAACGCCACGTTCATGAAATGCTCGGTACGCGTTTCCTTTGCGAGAGAGGGTCTTGCGACGCCCTCGATGTCCATCTTTTCGCCGACCGTGGCAAACGTTAGCCCCGCCAGCTTTTTTCGGTCCGGCGCCGGATACATATAACTAACGCCGACCAGCACGGCCGCACAGACCACGAACATGAAAATGGCATAGTGCAGAAAATTCATGTCCACCAGCCAGCGAATCGCACCGGAGTCATAGTGCCGCGACTTATCCAGCACTTCGAAAATAAACCGGGTCGCTCCGAGCACAAACCCTGTCAGCAGTGAGCTGATCGCGCCCTGTCCGTTCACCCGCGTCCACAAAATTCCAAAAATGAAGCACACCGCGATCGGCGGGCTGATGTATGCCTGAACGCTCTGCAAATAAATGTATAGTTCAGCGCTGAGCTTGTGAATGAACGGGACCCAAAGCAAGCCCAGCAGCACCATCCCGCCAGTGGCGATTCGTCCGAACATCACCAGTTGGCGTTCGCTCGCCTCCGGGCGGATTTTTTTGTAGAAATCCAGTGTGACCAGAGTTGACGCCGAATTGAATACCGAACTCATCGCACCCATCACAGCTGCGAGCAACGCGGCCATTACCAATCCAACCAAACCCACCGGCAACAAGTTGAGCACCAGCGTGGGATATGCGTAATCCGGCTTCACCACCTGCTCCGGAAACAGCGCGAACGCGATGATGCCTGGCAGCACCAGCAGGAACACCGGAAGGATTTTCAGGAATCCGGCAAAAATCGTGCCGGCCTTGGCGTGGCCTTCGTCACGCGCGGAAAGGACGCGCTGCACGATCACCTGGTCCGTACACCAATACCAGATGCCTAAAATTGGCGCCCCAAAGAAAATTCCCGTCCACGGAAACTGCGAATCGGAGGCGGGCTTCATCATATGGAAGTAACTCGGCGGCACCATGGTGCGCAGGTGCTCGATTCCGCCGACCCGGTGTAAACCGATGATCGTCAAAGCCATCGCGCCGGCGATCAAAATTAACGTCTGCACGGTGTCGGTATAAATCACCGCGGCCAGTCCGCCGGCGATGGTGTAAACACCGGTTGCGATCACCAGCACTACCGCCGTCTTCCATAGTGACCATCCAGCGACGCGTTCCAGAACTACGCTGGCGGCATACAGCTGCACGGAAATCTTCGTAAAAATGTAAGCGATGATTGAAATGCCAGCCAGGTACACCGCGCACTGGCGGTTAAATCGCCGCTCCAAGAATTGCGGCATGGTGAATACGTTGCTGCGCAAATAAAAAGGAACAAACACCCAGCCGAGGATCAGCAATATCAGGCAGGCCAACCATTCGAAATGCCCGACTGCTAGTCCGGAAGAGGCCCCAGTGCCGGAGAGTCCGATGAAATGTTCAGTGGAAATGTTTGACACGAAAAGCGATGCTCCAATGAAAAACCAGCCGATATCGCGTCCCGCCAGGAAATATTCTTCGGAAGTGCGCTCTTTGCGCGAGAAGTAAAACCCGATACCGAACACCACCAGGAAATAAACGCCGATGATCGTAAGATCAAGCGGAGCTAGCGCACGGTGCGCCGCGACTCCCGCTTGATACACTGCCGCTAGACTACTAACTCCAGCGAAGACCATTCAGGCCTCCTTTTAAATACGAATCGCGAAGCGAGCCCGTGCGGCCACACTCCGCCCCTGTCATTGCGGTAACGCTGCAGTTAAAAACGTCCTGCGGAGTGTATACCACCCGAGTTGTGCGCTCAATCCCGGATTCGCGCGCGGTACTTTTTCTGCTGGCGACCGCCGCACCACTTTGTTGCGATGAAAGGCCGTATTTCAGGTGCGTTTGCCGATGGACTCGAATCAGCGTAAAACAACAGGTGGACGGTAAACCCGCTCGATGGCGCTGGTCGAATTTCGCAATGTCGGCAAAGATTACGCAAGTGATGGCCAGAAGGTGCGCGCCCTGGACGACGTCTCGCTCTCAGTTGCTGCGGGCGAGCTGGTTGCCCTAGTCGGGCGCAGCGGTTGCGGCAAGTCAACGCTGCTCAATCTTGCCGGCGCGATGGATTTTCCCACGTCGGGTACAGTCCTCATTGACGGCCATCCAACCTCCGGAGCGTCCGATCAGCAATTAACCCAACTCCGCCGAGATAAAGTGGGCTTCGTGTTTCAATCTTTCCAGCTTCTCCACACTCTTTCCGCAGTCGAAAATGTAGAACTGCCACTGCTCCTCGCTGGCCGCAGCGACGCCCGCAAATCGGCCCTTCGCCATCTGCACGCTGCACAGCTCGACGGCCTGGAACAACGCTTGCCTCACCAACTTTCTGGTGGACAGATGCAGCGAGTCGCCATCGCTCGCGCTCTGGTCAATTCGCCAAGAGTTCTGCTCGCCGACGAGCCCACGGGGAATCTGGACACAGCCACCGGCAACGCAATCCTGGAACTGCTGCTACGGCTTACCCGCGATCAAAACACTGCCACGCTCATCGCCACTCACAGCGCGGATGCCGCGGCGATCGCCGACCTCATCATCACACTTCGCGACGGCAAGGTCGCCGACATTAAACGCCAATGATCTTGAGCGCTTGCACGAAACCTAACCGTCCACTCCGCTTCCGGAACACACGCGCGTGACCGCCCGCGTGAAACTTTTCTGGCGCCTGATGGTCAAGCCGCTCGCTGGCGAGCCAGTACGTACCGCTCTCACTGTTTTCGCCGTCGCGCTCGGCGTCGCAGTGGTTCTGGCCATGGATCTGGCGGGAGAGGCGGCCACCGGCTCTTTTCATTCTTCGCTCGAAACGCTTTCCGGCGAGCAGAATTTCGAGGTCATGGCCACCGGCGGTATCCCCGACGAGCTGGTCGGCAAGCTTGCTTCTCGGCCATACGATTGGCGCATCACTCCGCGCATGGAAGGCTTCGCCGTCGTCGCCAACGCAAAGACGAACCTTCCTCTCGTCGGCCTCGATCTGATCGCGGAATCCAATCGGCTCTCGCGCAAGGATTCCGCCGCATCTGCCGCCACGGCCATCGAGAATACTTTTGCAAGCGCTGATTCGTCGTTGCAAAGTCTTACAGCGCGCGATTCCGTGTGGGTCGGCGAATCGCTTGGCAAACGATCGGGCGAAACGATTCAGCTCTTAATTAACGATCGAATTGCGACCTACACCGTTCGCGGCACTTATCCCGATGCGAGCGGCAATGAATCCGCCATCGTCATGGACATCGCCGCTGCACAGGCGGCTCTCGGCCGTTTTGGGCGCATCGACCGCATCTACATTCGTATTCCACAATTATCCGGGAGCGCTCATATTTCACTGGATGAATGGCAGCGCCGCATCCAGGAAGTCCTTCCCGCCAGCATGCAAGTCCGCCGCGCAGGCGCTTCCACAGACGAAAACCGAAAAATGCTCGCTGCGTTTCGCTGGAATCTTCGCCTCCTCAGCTACATCGCGCTGGTGGTCGGCGCATTTCTTATTTACAACACCATTTCTGTTTCTGTGGTTCGTCGTCGTGCCGAGATTGGGATCGTTCGCGCCACCGGCGCCAGCCGTCGGCAAATTTTCGCCGCATTTCTCGGCGAGGCGGCTCTTATCGGACTCAGCGGGACGCTGCTCGGTATTCCGCTCGGTCGTCTAATGGCCACTGGGGCCGTCAAATTAATGGGCGTCACCGTAAACGCGCTGTACGTCACCAGCCGTCCAGGGACGATCACGTTTACAATGTGGTCCGCTGCGCTCGCTCTTGTTGTAGGCGCCGGTGTAACGTTGTTTTCCGCCTGGTCCCCTGCTCGCGAAGCTGCAGGCGTTGCCCCGGTCGAAGCCATGGCGCGTGGCCGCCGAGAATTCGAAATCCGCGCCACAAAAACTTCCGGGCTGTGGTTTGCTCTGCTACTTGCTCTCGCCGCGGCTGCCGCGTCGCGGCTTCCACCAATCGGCGGTAAACCGCTTTTCGGATACATCGCCACGCTTCTAACAGTCGGCGCAGGCGTCTTCGCGATTCCGGCGTTCGTGGATGCTGCCATGCGGATCGCTTCGAAATTCCTGCAAGAAATTCTCGGTGTCGAGGCGCTTCTTGCCTCACGCAGTCTCGCCGGCTCGCTTCGCCGGACTTCCGCACTTGTCGCGGCTCTGTGTACTGCCGTCGCCATGATGACCGCCGTTGGAATCATGGTTGGCAGCTTTCGCCAGACCGTTGTGACCTGGATGGATTCCGAACTCCCAGCCGACCTGTATCTCCGGCCCGCCGGAAATCCCGCGACGGACCAGCATCCTACCATCTCGCCAGCACTCTCCGACGCCATCGGCAAACTCCCTGGAGTGCAAACCGTGCAGCGACTTCGCGCTTACGAAATCAGCTATCAAGGTATGCCGGCCACGCTCGGCTCTCTCGATATTGCAAACACGCCCATCAATCGCAACACGGATTTTCTTTCCGGCCGTCCGACCGACTCGGTACTCGCTGAACTCCGCGGATCGAACGCAGTCATCGTCAGCGAGCCTTTCATCTACAAACATCACGTGCGAACCGGCGATCCGATCGAACTCGCTCTCGGCGAATCGCGCGCCAGCTTCCGTATCGCCGATGTCTATTATGATTACGGCAGCGAACGCGGCGTGATCCTCATGGACCGCAACGTTATGCTGAAATATCTTGCGGACCCTGCGCCATCGAATCTCGCAATCTTCATAAAGCCTGGTGTGAACGTTGCCACGGTCCGGAGAGAAATCGAACGTGCGGCGACAGACAGCCGGATTGTGATTTTCGCGAACGGTGATCTGCGCACCCAGGCCGTGCAAATCTTCGACCGCACTTTTGCCATCACCTACGCCCTCGAAGCCGTGGCTGTCGTCGTCGCTGTGATGGGCGTCGCCGGAGCGCTTCTGGCGCTGGTCATCGACCGCCGGCGCGAACTCGGGCTCCTGCGTTATCTGGGCGCATCCAGCGAACAGTTGCGGAAGCTGATTCTCACGGAAGCCGGACTGCTTGGCTTGCTGGCAAATCTTTCCGGCCTGGTTCTGGGATTTTTTCTTTCGCTTATCCTGATTTTTGTCATCAACAAACAATCGTTTGGTTGGACCATTCGTCTTCATTGGCCCGTCGCGGTGCTTCTCGGCTCAACGACCGTTATTTTTCTTGCGACACTGTTAGCCGGATACTACCCTGCGCGCATTGCTATTCGCTTGAATCCGATCGAGGTGGTACATGAGGAGTAGCCGCAATTCACTGTGCGCGGTGGCCTTCGCCCTGCTGTTAGCGCTGCAGCCGCTGCTCGCTCAATTCAAACCTGCGCTACCTGGGTACCGTTACGAATTCCCGCGCGATTATTTCAACCATCCGGACTACCAGACCGAGTGGTGGTACTACACAGGAAATTTGCAAAGCACGGATGGCCGCAAGTTCGGCTTCGAACTCACTTTTTTTCGGGAAGGCGTAAGCCGTGATCCTGCGAACGCCTCTACCTGGGACGTTCGCGACCTGTATGTCGCGCACTTTGCGGTCAGCGACCTCGATGGAAAGAAATTCCTTCACACTGAACACGCCAACCGATCCGGCCCTGGAATTGCCGGCGCGGATGCATCCTTGCAGAAAGTTTGGAACGGAAACTGGAGTGTGATTTGGAAGGATGGCAGCGAGAAATTGTCAGCGATGGCGGATCAATTTGCGATTAACCTGACGCTAGGATCGCAGAAGCCTGTGGTGATTCACGGCCAAAACGGCATCAGTAAAAAATCCGCTGGAGAAGGTCGCGCCTCGCATTATTTTTCGGAAACTCGTCTACGAGCTTCTGGCCGCCTCGAAATCGGTTCGAAACAATATGACGTTGCGGGCCTGGCTTGGACGGACCACGAATTTTTTACGCAGCAGCTTGATGCGAACCAGGAAGGTTGGGATTGGTTCAGTTTGCAACTCGATGACAACACGGAGCTGATGTTATTTAACATTCGAAGAAAAGATCACTCCCGCGACCCGTACTCGGCAGGTACCTTCGTTGATGCGATGGGGAATTCACGGGAGTTGGGTATGCACGATTTTCAACTGGAGCCGATTGGGAGTGAGAACTGGACTAGCCCTGAAACCCGGGCAACTTATCCGATGCAATGGAAAATTCGCGTGCCTTCGCTCGGCATCGACCTACAGGCAACAACTAAGCTCCCCTCGCAGGAGGTTAGCGATAATTCGAAAATCGTTCCGAGTTACTGGGAGGGCGCGATCATCCTGACCACAGCGAAGTCGGTTGCAGTACGCGGGTCTGGCTATCTGGAGATGACAGGCTACGAGCATAAGTTGAACATCCCGTAGCCGGCATCTCGCCCCATGGCTAGTGCGGCCACACGCGGGGCCAAGTTCAAAGGACCGGCCGCCGACCCTGGATCACGCGGATCAGCACGACCGCTATCGCAAGAATCAGCAGAATGTGGATATAGCCTCCCAAGGTATAGGAAGAAACCATTCCAAGGAGCCACAACACGAGCAAGATTACGAAGATAGTCCACAGCAAAGTTTTGTCCTCCTCTTACTTTCTAGTTTCGATACTATCCGAGTCCAGCTGAGCGCGGAGCTCCCCTTTTGAGAGCTCCGCATTCCATTCTTTACGCCTCGCCTATCGGCCGGCGCCGCGAGCGCGATCACTACGCTTTTCGGTTGCCATCTCATCGGTTAGAGTGTCGAAATAATTATCGACTTGTGCTTGCGCCTCTTCCTTTGCGACGCCGTAGCGCTCCTGAATCTTGCCGATAAGTTGATCGCGCCGGCCTTTAATCACCTGAAGGTCGCTGTCGGTCAACTTTCCCCACTTTTCTTGTACTTTGCCTGAATATTGTTTCCATTTGCCTTCGACTTGTTCCCAGTTCATAACAACCTCCGGTCTATTTGGGCGGCGCACGCGTGTTAATCCGCGATGCGCAATCTGTTTATCTGTTTTGAGCAGACCATGTTGTTAAACTTGCCGGAATACGGCGAACTCCCGAAGAGACTGGGAATCAAGTTGTAGGCGTCCCCAACCGGAACGCGGCGAAGGAAAATACGATCCTTAGGCACGTGGTCTAGACGTGGCAGTCCATGTAGTCAGTATGGTTTTGTACCTTCGAGGTCATCGGGGGTGAAAAATTCCCTGCACTTTATCGCCACTCGTACCGCTGGGATGAGATGCCTTCCGGACTCGATCTTGAAAAAACAGCCGCAGGCGCCTGCCCTTCGCGCCTCGTCAACAAACGCTGGAAATTCATGCAGTGTGGTCAAGATTACGCGGGCTTTCTGGTTGAATTTGAGAACCTGCCGCGTAGCCTCCAGTCCGTTAATTTCAGGCATCACGAGATCCATGACAATGATGTCCGGATGAAGGCTGGTGGCCAGCGCCACCGCGGAGTTGCCATTCTCTGCTTCTCCGCAAACTTTCCACCGCGGGACAGTTTCGAGAATGTTGCGCAGAAGAATTCGCACCGCAGGGTGATCATCCGCGATAAGAATTCTTAATGCTTCCATCACGCTCTCCGCGCTGTTCTGTCTCTGCGGGCACATCGCCACTGCAACAGAACTCACGCGGGTCAACAATCAGCATAACGCTGTAAAAGTTAGGACGCGCACAATCGCTGCGGTGCACGGAACATCAGAGTTGCGACTACGCCTGAATAATATTGTTGCGGATCGCGTAGCGCACCAATTCACTGACCGAGTGGCAATCCAAGCGCCTCATGATATTGGCACGGTGGGTTTCCGCCGTCTTTACGCTTAAGCCCAATGCGACAGCAACTTCCTTGCTGCTCTTGCCTTCGGCGAGCAACTGTACGATCTCCCGCTGCCGTGGCGTGAGCCGCGTCGCTGGCACATCCGTTTCCGACGACGCCCGTGGCTTCTTGTCGAGATAACCATCGAGCACCATCTGCGCCACGCGTGACGTGAAGTAAGTCTTGTTTCGTCGAATAGCCTCGACCGCGTTCACCAAGTCCTTGGTCGCATCGGACTTCAGCAGATATCCGCGCGCGCCCGCATCCAGCACTTCGCGAATAAGTGGATCTGATTCGTGCATGGTCAGAATCAGCACCTTGGTCTCGGCGTTTTGCCGCAGCATCTGCCGCGTGGCCTCCAGCCCGTTCAAGCCTGGCATGCTTACATCAACTACAGTAACGTCGGGTTTCAACGTGCGCGCTTTATCTACGGCTTCTCGGCCGTCGCAAGCCTCGCCTGCGACTTCCCAACCAGGCTGCTCTTCCAAAATACTCCGCAGGCCTTTCCGTACGATTTCATGATCGTCCGCCACCAGCACTCTAAGAGTCCCCATCGTTATCCTCCTCAGGCTTTTTCCAATCGAGCGATTTTCCAGAACACATCGCGTGAAGCAGCGGCACACGTGCAATGGCAAGGCATAGGCCAATCGGCGAGCGCTGGCTAGATTACTGTAGGAAAAGACTTTAGGACTTCCAACCAGTCCTAGTACGTCGATCCACCATGCGCTGTCCTAGGAACTTTTTACATCGCAACCGTGAAATTAGTCCGCCGTACCGCCTTTTGGTTTTCGCAAATTCAGGTAGTCGTGCGATATGTTACTACGGCAATATCGTACTAGTCCGGCGCCGGGCGGCCAGAACCTCCGTGTTTTATTGTGCTTACCGACAATGCGTTTCACTTCCAGAAAAAGTAAATGGTCCGCTGTATGGCTTTGGGTAAGTTGCGTGCCCCAGAATGCCTGCAGTTGAATTTTCACTTCTCTTGGGAATTGACGAAAGTGCGTTTGTTCCCGATCTTGATGAACCGGAGGATTCAATTATGTTGCGCTGGGCTCTGATCTTTTTCGTTGTAGCACTGATGGCGGCAGTTCTTGGTTTTACAGGAATCGCCCTTGCGGCGGCCGGCGTGGCCAAGATCCTTTTCTATATCTTTGTCATTTTGTTCGTTCTGTCTTTGTTGGGCCATGTTGCTCGCAGACCTTGAGCCGAGCTGATAAAGGCTGGGTCGGCTGGTAACAAAGTGGAGGCACAGGAATGCGAAGCGGAACGCTGATTGGGCTGGCGCTGGTAGTGCTCGGGATTCTGGCGCTAGTGTACCAGGGCATTGGCTATACGAAGCATAAGGATGTAGTAGACATCGGCCCGATTCATGCTACCGCCGACGAGCACAAAACGATTCCGTTGCCGCCGATTCTTGGCGCCATTGCTTTGGTGGGAGGAATTATCCTGATTGCGCGAGATCGAAAATAAGAATCAAAAGAATTTTGCAGATAGGGTCCAAACAGAAATGCAAAGCCAAATGGGAGGAATGTGATGAAACTTACAAAATATCTGGCGGCGGCGCTGCTTTTGATACCGCCGGCCGCGTTTGCGGCGCCGGCCAGCGGCGATAAAGATAAAGACGAAGTAAATCGCATCGAAAATGCCGGCACGGTAATGGAAGAAATCCTGAACGTGCCCGACGACATTCCGCAGGACTTGCTCAACAAGGCGCGCTGCGTGGTCGTCCTTCCGTCGGTGCTGAAAGCGGCTTTCGTCGTCGGCGGCAGCTACGGCCGGGGCGTGATGGTGTGTCGCACGGGCGAACATTTCCGCGGTCCCTGGGGCGCGCCTGCGATGTACGCGCTCGAAGGCGGCAGCGTTGGATTACAGATTGGCGGACAAGCGACTGATTTCGTCATTCTGGTCATGAATGATCGCGGCGCATCGAGCTTGTTGAAGAGCAAGGTGAAGCTTGGCGCGGATGCGGCGATCGCTGCCGGACCGAAAGGCCGCGATGCACAAGCAGACATGGACGCGTACATGCGCTCCGAAATGTTGAGCTATTCGCG
>Ga0209488_10001991_pt1 | contig 17185 bp, 15 predicted proteins | sample Rivendell_Oct201_8_FD_188349 | JGI IMG/M metagenome (GOLD analysis project Ga0209488, IMG submission 188349) | Vadose zone soil microbial communities from the Eel River Critical Zone Observatory, Northern California, USA -... | ecosystem: Environmental > Terrestrial > Soil > Vadose zone >...
CGCTCGGTGCGATGGCGCTCATCTCCGGTTCGTTCCTCGCCACCGTGGCGGCCGTGAAGACAGACATCGAGTCGCAGCTGGCGGCGCAGGCGCCCACCGGCGCGCTGAATCCCTGCGCCCTCGCGGTGATTCCGCCCGCGACGGCCTTCAGCTTCTCCGACGGCCGTGAACTGAAAGCGGTGATCGGCGGCACGCATGGCGAGAAGCTGTTTGCCGACAGCTTCACCGGCAGCGCGGTCGCGCGCACGTACACCATCGATCTGCACTTCCTCATCTGCGACAACTTCGGCGTCGACGAAACCGATTTGTACGCGCCCGGCCTGCTCGGCTTCTGGATTCTTCAGCACGAGCGGAGCGCGAGCGCATATGCGCCCTTCATCAACGAGCTCGATCTCACGGTGACCGTCACCGGGACGTTCTGAGTTGAGGACGATGTGTGCAGGCGCGGTTAGACACGGATACCGGGGATGGCCATGATGACGACAGCCTCGCGTGAATCGAATCATCGGATCGGGACGATGGACGAAGGCCGTGCGCAACCGCGCCATTCAGCGTCACCGCCGCCGGCGATGAATCCGGTGTGGACGGGGTTGGCGCTCGGCGGCGTCGTGCAGCGGAAGTGCGCGGCATGCGCAGGCGGCGGAAGCTGTCCGGCGTGCGAGGAAGAGGAACAGACGGGAGGCGCCTGATGTTTTCGTGCGCGCAAGCGGCACGGCGTTCGCCTTGCGCACCCGTGTGCGTCTCGCGCAAAGCTCGAGGCGTGCAGCGCAAGGCGGTGGCCGACGGTCCGACATCGTGGAGTCACCTCGCGACGTCGATCCGCGTGTCGAAGGCGGACGAGGCGTCGGAGCGCGAGGCCGATCGCGTGGCCGAACTCGTCACGCGCCGCGACACGCCGGCCGGCGTGGGCGGCATCGCCGGGCCCGGTATCGTTCAGAGAGTGTCAGCCGGGTGTGACGAGGACGGCGTGCATCGTCTGCCCGATCGCACCGGGTACCTGAGCCGGCTGGAAGGGCGAGGACACCCGCTTCCGCCGGACGTCCACCGCGAGTTCGCGCCGCGCTTCGGCCGCGACTTCAGCAACGTGCGGGTCCACACTGGTGGCGAGGCGGCCGATTCCGCGCGCGACTTCGGCGCGCTCGCGTACACCTACGACCGTCACGTCGTGTTCGGCGCCGGCCAGTTCGACGCCGCCTCGTCCGGCGGCCGGAAGCTGATCGCGCACGAGCTCGCGCATGTCGTCCAGCAATCGGGCTCGAGCGCGCCCGCCTCCGTGCAGCGCAAGGGACCGTTCGACCTTCAGCCCGATCTGTGTGTCACCGCTCCGGGGCTCGGAACGGTGTGTGGATCGGGCGCCGCGAAGCTGTGCGGAAAGATGCCGAGCCTGCCGGGCTGCAGCGCGGTCTGCAAGATCATGGACTGCCCGAAGTCGACCGAGCCGACGACCATCTGCCCTCCCGGATGGCAAGGGACGACCGCGAGAGGATTCGAAGATCAGTGCTGCCAGGGCACGACGGCCAGCGCACAGGCCTGTTGCCCACCCGGTCGCATCGCCATCAATGAGAGCGTCGGCGGCCGCTGCTGCGGCGCCGATGAAGTGGTCGTGAACCAGCACTGCGTCAAAACCAAGGATCTCCCGACGCCGACATTCCCTACCCCATGCTTGCCGCCCTCGCGGCCGAACCTGCTCGGCAAGTGTTGCGTGCCGCCCGAAGTGCCGCAGGGGATCACATGCGAGGTGCCGTTCGTACCGACGCCGGTGCCGCCGCCCACGCCGACACCGAAGGCGGTCCCCCCGGTGCTGCCGCCGATCTTCTTCAACCTCGATCGTCCTTCGATCGGCGAATCTCTGAAGTCATTCGACCAGGCGACGACGAAGGAGGGCAAGGCCAATTTCGACGCGCTGGTGAAAGCGCTGACCGACAACCCCGCGCTCAAGGTGCACCTCGTCGGACGCGCGTCGCCTGAAGCGGGCGAAGCGTACAACTTCTCGCTCGGCGGCAGGCGGGCCCAGCTGGTTGCCGACGCGCTCAAGGCGGCCGGCATCTCTGAAAGCCGCATCGCCGATGCGCCGTCATTCGATCCGGGCGCCGGCTGCACGCGACTCGGCGATGGGCTGTCTACGTGCGGTAAGACGGGCGCCACCGGTGAGAAGGACCGGCAGGTGCTCCTTCGCCTGCATGGGGGGTAATTTGAAGGCAAGAACGAATAGAATCCCCTGCTATGAAGAAGGCGATTCTGGCGATCGCGCTGACACTCGCGACCGTGACGACCACCGCGCAATCGCAGTCATGGGATGAAAAGTTCCGCGCGCTGCCCAGGCCGGAAAACATCCGCGCGAACATGCAGCGGCTGGCGGCGCGGCCGCGCCACGTAGGCTCGCCGTACAACAAGGAAGGCGCCGAGTGGATGCTCGCGCAGTTTCGGAGCTGGGGCTGGGACGCGCAGATCGAGCGCTTCGACGTCCTCTTCCCGACGCCGAAGGAACGTCTGCTCGAGATGATCGAGCCGACGAAATTCGTCGCCAAGCTCGACGAGCCGGTCATCGCCGTCGATCCGACGACGGGACAGAAGACCGAGCAGCTGCCGTCATACAACGCGTACTCGATCGACGGCGACGTGACGGCGCCGCTGGTGTACGTGAACTACGGCCGCGTCGAAGACTATCTCCAGCTCGAGCGCATGGGCGTCTCCGCCCGCGGCGCCATCGCCATCGTCCGCTACGGCGGCATCTTTCGCGGCGTGAAGGCGAAGATCGCGGCTGAGCACGGCGCGGTCGGCTGCATCATCTACTCCGATCCAAAAGACGACGGGTACTTCGGCGGTACGGTGTTCCCGGCGGGGCCGATGCGGCCGAGCGACGGCGTGCAGCGCGGATCGGTGGAGGATCTCGCGACGGGCTCAGGCGATCCGCTGACGCCTGGCATCGGCTCGGTGCCGGGCGCGCCGCGGATTCCCATGAGCCAGTCGCCGCTCCTGACGAAGATTCCCGTCCTGCCGATTTCCTACGGCGACGCGCAGCCGCTGCTCGCGGCGATCGGCGGTCTGATGGCGCCTGTCGAATGGCGGGGTGCGCTGCCGATTCCCTATCGGATTGGCACTGGCGGCCCTGAAAGGGCCGCCCCACAAGGTGGGCCTCAACAGAAGGTCCACCTGAAGGTCGCGTTCAACTGGGATCAGAAGCCGCTCTGGGATGTCATCGCGAAGATTCCCGGCTCGACGTTTCCGGATGAATGGATCATCCGCGGCAACCACCACGACGGCTGGGTGAACGGCGCCAACGATCCGATCAGCGGCATGGCGCCGGAGCTCGAAGAGGCGCGCGCGCTCGGCGAGCTGCGCAAGCAGGGCTGGCAGCCGAAGCGCACGATCATTTACGCGTCGTGGGACGGCGAAGAGCCCGGGCTGCTCGGATCGACCGAGTGGGTCGAGCAGCACGAGAAGGAACTGCGCGAGCACGCCGTCGCGTACGTCAACACCGACGGCAACGGCCGCGGCTTCCTCAACCTTCAGGGCTCGCACACGCTCGAGCGCTTCCTCAACGGCGTCGCGAAGGACATTAACGATCCCGAAACGAACATCAGCGTGCTGAAGCGCAGGCAGGCGTCGGTCATCACGCGTGGGCCGGCCGACGATCGCAAAGAGGCGCGCGAGCGCACCGACGTCCGCATCGGCGCGCTCGGCTCCGGCTCCGACTACACGCCGTTCATCCAGCACGCCGGCATCGCGTCGATCAACATCAGCTTCGGCGATGAAGACGATGACGGGATCTACCACTCGATCTACGACGACTTCTACTTCTACACGCACTTCCTCGACGCCGACTTCGCGTACGGCCGCGCGCTCGCGCAGACCGTCGGCACGACCGTCATGCGCCTCGCCGACGCCGACGTCGTCCCCGTCGAGTTCACGGACTTCGCAGACACGGTGCAGAAGTACGGGCGCGAGCTGAAAGAGCTGCTGAGCAAGAAGCAGGACGACATCCGCGAACGGAATCGTCAGATCACCGACGGCGTGTTCGCGGCGATGCACGATCCGAAGAAGCCGGTCCCCATTCCCAAGATCGAGACGGTGCCTCCGGCGCTCAACTTCGCGCCCATCGACAACGCGACGACGGCGTTGGCCGAGAGCGCGCGCCGCTACGACAAGGCGCTCTCAGGCGCCCGCTCGAAGGTCGCGGCCAACCAGGCCGCGCTTGTCGCGCTCAACGCGAAGCTCCGGCAGGCGGAAATCCAGCTGATCGACAACGACGGCCTCTACCGCCGGCCCTGGTATCGCCACCTTATATATGCGCCGGGGTACTACACCGGCTACGGCGTGAAGACGATTCCCGGGGTGCGTGAGGGGATTGAAGACGGCCGGTACGCGGACGCGGACAAAGAAGCGGTGCGCGCCGCTTCAGCGTTGACGCGTCTGACAACGCTGATAGACTCAGCGTCCTCAGACTTGGAAAAACTGCAGTAGCAGGCCTGAAGGCCTGCGCTACGTACGGGGGTCGCATGAAACGCGCACTTGTCGCTTTCGTTCTACTGGTCACCTCTGTCAGCGCTCAACGGGGAGCCCCGCCGCCTGGGCCTGAGACGACGGGGCCGGGACGGCCGGCGTCGTCGATTACGCCGGTGACCGACGCGATGCTGCAGAACCCGGATCCGAACGACTGGCTGATGTGGCGGCGCACGCTCAACACGTGGGGCTTCAGTCCGCTCGATCAGATCAAGAAGAACAACGTCAAGGATCTCCGCATGGCCTGGACGCGCGGCCTCACCGCCGGCATCCAGGAGGGCACGCCGCTCGTGCACAACGGGATCATGTTCATTCCCAATCCCGGCGACGACATCTACGCCGTCGACGCCCGGACGGGCGACATGATCTGGGAATACAAGCGCAAGCTCCCTGAAGGCGTCCGCGGAAAGACGACCCGGACGATGGCGATGTGGGGGACGACGCTGATCAACTCGAGCAGCGACAACGTCATCTACGCGCTCGATATGGCGAGCGGCAAGCTCGTGTGGGAAACGCGCGTCCTCGACGCGAAGATGCGCGCGCCGACCAGCGGCGGTCCGATCGTCGCCAACGGCAAGGTCATCACCGGCCGTCAGTGTCAGCCGGACGCGACGCGCGAGTCCTGCGTCGTCACGGCGCATGACGCGAAGACCGGCAAGGAGCTCTGGCGCTTCCACACGATTCCCGGTCCCGGCGAGCCCGGCGACGAGTCGTGGGGCGGCGTGCCGATGAATCAGCGCTGGCACGTCGGCACGTGGATGGTGCCGAGCTACGATCCGGAGCTCAACCTCGTGATCCTCGGCACGTCGGTCACGATTCCCGCGCCGAAGTTCACGCTCGCGGGCGCCGACAAGCAGTACCTCTTCCACAACTGCACGCTCGCGATCAACGCCGACACGGGCAAGCTGGTCTGGTACTACCAGCACATCGTCGATCACTGGGATCTCGATCACCCGTTCGAGCGCCTGCTCGTGGACACCGCGGTCGCGCCGAACGCCTCGGAAGTTCGCTGGATCAACCCGAAGGTGCGCGCGGGCGAACGCCGCAAGGTCGTGACCGGCATTCCCGGCAAGACGGGCGTGGTCTACACGCTGGATCGCGCGACCGGCGAATTCCTCTGGGCGCGTCCGACTGTGTCGCAGAACGTGATCAGCAACATCGAGCCGACGACAGGCAAGGTCATCGTCAATCCGGAAGTCGTGTTCACGAAGCTCAACGACGAGCGGTTCGTGTGCCCCGGCAGCAACGGCGGCAAGAACTGGCCGGCCGGCGCCTACAGTCCCCTGACGAACACGATGTACATGCCGCTGCAGAATCTCTGCATGACGGCGACGACGACCACCGACCAGCGCGATCCCTCCAAGGTGTACGGGATCACCATGAAGCCGGAGTTCGCGATCGGCGCGGACAAGGTCGGCACCGTCTGGGCCATCGCGGCCGACACGGGCAAGACGATGTGGAAGCACGAGCAGCGCGCGGGCACGCTGTCGCTGATGGCGACGGGCGGCGGCCTGGTGGTCGGGGGAGATGCGAACGGCCGGTTCAAGGCGTACGACGACAAGACCGGCCAGGTGTTGTGGGAGACGATTGTCGGCTCCGCGTCGAGCGGCTATCCGATCACATACGCGGTCAACGGCAAGCAGTACTTCGCGATCATCACGGGGCCGTCACTCGCCGCCCAGAGCGACGAGCGCCAGACACCGGAGTACACCGCGACCAACGCGCCCAATATCTTCGTCTTTGCCTTGCCGTAAGACGAAGATGAATTGCGGCATCTGGTGATTCGACGATCTCGTGCTTTGGCTTGAGCGATTCGTCGCACTGGTCATTGGAGCGACCATCGCCGTGGCGGTGTTGTTCGCCGGCCAGTTGGCTCTGGTCATGTCATTCGTCGCGGTGCCGATGTTCTTGCGTCCCTGGCTGATGTTCGCTGGTTATCCGATCCTGCTGATTGGCGGCCTCATCGTCGGTTGGCGATTTGCGAAGCGAACATCGAAGACGCCCCTGACGCTCTGGTGGACTCCGGCGTATCTCGCAATCTGGATAGTGTTCGGCGCTGTGGCGTTCTATTTGAGCCTGTCGATCCCGGGCAACTCCTTGTGAGATCACTCCGTCGCGGTCAGTGACCTGTCACTGACCTGCACTTGGCCATCCGGGTCGCGCGGCCCGCTGAATCTGGTGATAGTGTTGGCCGCGCGAATCGATGATGAACTATCTGAAGTGGCTGGACTGGCTCGAATCGACGGGGTTCAGCACGTGGGTTCGTGAGGAACCGTCGGTCTGGGCGTTTCCCGCCATTCTCTCGATGCACACCGTCGGGATGGGACTGGCGGCGGGTCTCAATGCCGCGCTTGCCCTCCGCCTCCTGGGCGTCGCACCGAACATACCGCTCGCCGAGGCGCGCCGCTTCATGCCCGTGATGTGGTTCGGCTTCTGGCTGAACTTCTTCTCCGGCATCGTGCTCCTCATCGGCTATCCGACGAAGGCCCTCACCAACCCGGTTTTTTACCTGAAGCTTGGCCTGATCGCCACCGGCGTGTGGCTCGTCGGCCGGATCCGGGATCGAATGAACGCCGGCGTGAGCGCGAAACAGCTGGCCATCGCGTCGCTCGTCTGCTGGGGCGGCGCGATCTTCGCGGGGAGATTCCTCGCGTACACATACCGCCATCTCATGGCCGGGCTGGGGTACACCGGTGGCTGATTTTCAGATTTGGCTGGTGCATTGGCTCGCGCATGCCGCGCCACCGGTCGCGGCCGTCATGCGGACGGCCTGGGGCTGGCCGATCATGGAGAGCATGCACTTCATCGGCCTCTCGATGCTCATCGGCTGCATCGGGATGTTCGACTTGCGCCTCCTCGGCATCGGGAAACGGATTCCGATTGCGGCGGCGCACAAGCTGATTCCCTGGGGCCTTGCCGGCTTCGCGATCAACATCACGAGCGGATCGACGTTTCTGCTGACCGAGCCGAATCAGTACATCTACAACCCGTCGTTCCACTTCAAGGTCCTGTTCGTCACGCTCGCCGGCCTCAACGCGTTGAGCTTCTACGCGATCGACTGGCGCCGCGTCACCGCCGCCGGGGCGCCGCCAGACGCACCGCGCTACGCCAAAGTCGTCGCGGCGGTGTCGCTCAGCCTCTGGATTGGCGTGATTGTCGCGGGCAGGCTCTTGACGTTCTACAGACCGGGCGATTGCCCCAGCTCAGGCCCGGGCTTCATCGCTGACTGCATCCCTCACGTTAAGCGGTAAACGTACGAGCCACTGAGGCACAGAGAGACACACAGAGGACGCACAGAGAATCTTTCTTTTCAAAAGAAACTCTGTGATCCCTCTGCGATTCTCTGTGCCTCTGTGGCTCGTACGTGATCAGGGAATGATCGCGCTGGTGCGATCGACGGACTTCGCGGCGCCGACCATCAGGTTGGGCGCGTAGTTCATCTGCTGGCAGACGTACTCGAAGAGCTCGGTCCCGTTTTCCCACCGCAGATCGAACGCGTTCGTCCACGACTTCGTGTAGGCGCCGGGATCGTCGACCATCGTCTCGTAATGAATCGTCGCGGCGTTGGTGCGCGTGAACTTCTCGAGCGTGTGGAGCTTCTCGGTCGTCGGCGACCCGCGGCGATCCATCCAGAAGCCCTCGTTGTAGCCGATGGTGTCGACGACGAGCGTGTCGCCTTCCCACCAGCCGATCGAGTGGCCGTAGTACGTGGGCGAGAGGTTGGCCGGATGCGTGCGGCCGTCCATGTAGATCTCGCGGTAGGTGTGCGGTCCGCCGATGTCGAAGATGAAGACGCGATCGATCTCCGGCAGCTCGACGAACTCGACGCCGTACGGCGTGAGGAACTGGCGCACGAACCCTGACGGCTTGCAGCGCGTGTGCGGCTCGAGCTGGTTCTTGTTGCGATCGGCGAGCAGCGCTTTCGCCCACGGCTGGTACGGCACCGGCTCGGCGGACTGGACCGTCTGTCCACCGCCGCCGCCGGGCAGCCAGACGCCCTTCTGCCCGGGCTCGGCGCCGCCGAGGATCACGCGGCCGGCGGCGTTGCGCGGCGCGGGTCCGGGAGGCGGGCCGGCCTGACGTCCGCGTCCACGGCCCTGCGGCGCATTGGCCGCTCCGCCGGCTCCGCGGCCTTCGGGCACGCCGACCTGGACGCCGCGATTCGGCGCCGGCGGTTGCTGCGGCTGTTGCGCGACCGCCACGACTGACACCGCCAGCGTGGCCGCCGCCGCGACGAGCAGCGTCCTGTTATTGATCGACATTCGCGCTTCCGCTGCTGGCCGCGTCCAGTGTTTCACCCGGCCGCGCGCCGGTGGCCGTCAGCGTCACCTTGCTGGCGTTCATACGCTTGACGCCGCTCTTCGCCATCGATCCGGCAACCGTGACCGCATCGCCGATCTTCAGCGTATTCTGCCGCCAGCCGCGGCGCTGCAGGCCGTGCGGCGGTCCCATCTCGGCGCCCCAGTTCGTCACCTGGCCGGTCTTCTCGTCCTTCACGTTGACGTAGAACCACACGTGCGGATTCGTCCACTCGACCTTCGTGACGATGCCCGTCAGCGTGATGGGCTTTTCGGAGTCGAACTCCGCGGCAAACGAGTGATGCGCCGAGGCCGGGGCACCTGCGAGGATCACGCCCAGCGCGAAGAACCCGCCGAGGACCAACGATTTCATTCTCATGATCGATTCTCCTGACAAATATGCCGGGGCATGTCTTTACCCGCCACCCACCGCAACGTCCAACTCGCCGACCAGGGGCGCGTGTACGCGCCGGGGTCGTCCACCGTGAGGTCGTACTTGAGCGTATCGAGATTCGGCCGCGTCAGCTTCTCAATCAGCGTGAGCTGATCGGTGTGCGGCAACCCGCCGTTGGTGAACCAGAAATCCTCGTTGAAGCCGCGCGTGTCGATCGCCAGCGTGCCAGCGTCCCACTTGCCGACCGCGCGCCCGTAGAACAGCGGGTTCTCGTCGTCGCCGCCGACCTGGCCCTGATGGCTGCGGCCGTCCGTATAGATGATGCGGTAGTTGTTGTTGCCGCTCCCGATCAGCACGAAGATGCGCTGCCGCGCGCGGTCTTCGACAAACTGCACGCCGTACGCGAGCTGGAACTGGCGCGGTCCGCCCGGCGGCTTGCAATTGAGATACATCGGGTCGTCTCTCAGGAACCGTTCCTGCCGCTCCTTGTATACCTGGAGCGCCCACCGCTGCATCGGCGCGACCTTCGGCGCGTCGGCGACGTTCTTCAGGAGTCCCCACTCGTCCATCGGCGCGTTCACGCCGTTCTCGACGAGCGCCGTCGCGCTCGGAAACGCCCAGTAACCCTGCACGCCGCCCGCGACCGACCCGAGCTTTGGCTGGCCGTCGGGCCATTTCGGCGGCGGCTGCTCGCGCAGCGGCATGGGCGGCGGCAGCGTGTTGACGGTGAACACTTCCTTGCCCGCGCCGTTCACGACTGCGGTCGCCCATATCTGCCGGCTGTTGTCGCGCGCGGCGAGGCCCTGAATCGCCACCTTGTCACCCGGCTGAATCGTCGTCTTCAACCAGCCGTTCAATTCGAGATCGATCGGGCTTTCGAGCTCGACCGCCCAGTTGGTCACACGGTCGGCGCCCGCGACGTTGACGAAGATGTGCGCGTGCGGATTGCGCCAGTCCACCAGCGAGACGACGCCGCGGATGCGAATCGGCTTCTTCGCGTCGAACTTTGCGAGCGGTTCATGATGGGCCACAAGCGGCGCTGCCGCGGCGATCGCAAGAACCGCGAGCACCCCGAGAACCCCGAGAACCCTGAGAACCCCGAGAACCCTGTTCACTGTCGCCCGATCCTGAACGCGCCGGTGTTGCCGCGGCTGTCTTTCCACGTGCCGCTGACAACGCGGTTGGCGAGCGGAAGGTTTTCGATCTTGCCGTCGATGGTGTACGTCACTGCCTGGCCGGCCTTGTCTTTCGCGTCGGCCTCGAGGTGCACGAGCCAGCCTTCAGGGTTGAGCGTCGCGTTCTTGACCTTGATGTTGTCGGTGCCCGGGTTGATATCGCCGGTGACGTTCTTCCCGTCCCACGTGAGCACGAGCAGGACGTCGTTGCCGTGAATCTTGTTGCCGGCCCACGTGCCCAGCCACGATCCCTTCAGCGGGTGCCCTTCCTGCGCGAGCACAGGGACGGCGAGCAGGCAAACCGCGAGCAGCGCAAAAGCCAGTCTCTTCATCGCCAATATTCTACAGGGTCCGCCTGAAGTCGGACACTACGTACGATCAGCCTTACCGAGCCGGTATGGCGTACGGCCCGACCTCCGGTTTGCCCTGCGTATCCTTTAGGCCCCCAAGCTCTGCGGCCACACCTCTATTAATGGCGGCCGTTTCGGTGCCGGCTTGAAAACATGTGAAGTCGGGCCGATCGCGCCAGGCCAGCGGCCCGCACAGCCGGACGTTCGCCTTGAGGGCTGCGTCATGGACGATGTTGATGGCGCGCTCGTAGTCGGGATTGCCCTGCCGGAATCCCGAGAAGTTGCCCAGGTCGCCGCTCGCCGCGAACACCGCAGTCACGCCGGGAATTTTCGCGATCGCCTCGGCGTTCTTGAGCCCCTCGAGCGTTTCGATCATGAGGATCAGCACGAGGTTGTCGTTGATCGTCTGCCGGTAACCGCCGGGCACGCTGCCCCACATGGGGGCGCCGAACGCCGCGCCGCCGCCATTGCTGCGCTTGCCGAGCGGCGGGAAGTACGCCCAGTTGCGCGCGGCGATCGCTTCTTCGACCGTGTCCACGGTGGGCACGACGAGCACCAGCGCGCCGGCGTCGAGCGCGTGCTGCTCTTCGCGCTCGTCGGTGTACGCGACGCGGACGCCGGGAACCGCCTTCGCATGCGGACACGTCCCCCACATCGTCGCCACTTCCTTCCAGTTGTGGGCGTCGTGCTGCATCTCGGTCCAGACGAAGTCGTAGCCCGCATTCGCGAACGCGCAGTACGTGGACGGATCGCTCGACGCGAACAGCGTGCCGCCGGTCACCTTCTGCCCCGCCATCATCTTCAGCTTCACGGGATTCCAGATCTTCGATCCCGCCGGCGCGTTCCACGCGGGGCCGTACTTCCACGTGTTCATGTCGAACGGCCCCTGGTTGACGGCTCCGGGCGGCGCGACGGTTTTCGCGTTGCTGTCCTGTCCGGCCTTCGCGGCCAGCGGGAAGGTGCCGCCGGCGGCGACCGCGTCCTCGGTCGCGCTCGGTTGCTCGCGCGCCGGCTGTTGCTGCGCGCTGATTGCGGCGAATGCCACGACGGCCGCGATCGCGGCCAGTAACAGTGTCTTTTTCATTGTGAGCTCCATTCCAACGTAGCGTCCGCCTTCAGGCGGACGTCCGGCTGAAGCCGGACGCTACCTGTCAGATCGCAGACTATGTACCGCCCGTGCCGGTCAGGGCAAGGACACAGTGACGGCAATCGGCCCTGTCGCCGTGCCGAACCACTTGATGTGTTCCGAGACCAGATCGACACGCAGATACTCGGTGCCCGGCTCGGAAAACGTCAGTTCGCAGGACAGGTCGATCGACCCGCCGGGCTCGACGTCGCGTGGCAGCGACACGCGCCGCCAATCGCGATTGACCACGACGCCGCCCTGGTCGCAGCGCATGATCCCGAGCGTGACGACGCCGGACTGGCTGGCATCCGCGGTTGCCGACAGCCAGCGTCCCTCACCGGAGTTCCTGCACGACACCTTCATCACTGCCGGCGTATTGACGGCCGCCCTGAGCGATGACGGGGCCGCGACGGACGCGGAGAGACACGACGCGTACCGGCTGTCCAGGGCGAACGTGCCCTTCTGAAGGAAAAACACGGACGTCGACGCCGTCCCGTTCATGAGCGCGTCACGGCCGCCGACGCCGACGCGACCCGTCTTGAGCAGCGAGAGGTAGCCGTCGAGCGACAGTGAAAACGAGGCGTCCATCATCGGGCGGATGTCGATGCCGCTGAATCCGGCGTTCCGCGCCAGTTGCCAGATGTCTTCCACCACGATGTCGTTTTCGAGCACGCGGAAATTCGCCATCTCCTCCTGCGACGCCACCGTCGTCGAGTGGTGACGGCCGGGCTCGGAAAAGCACGCGATGCCGCCAGGCTTCAGCACGCGGAAGAACTCGCGCAGGATCTCCGCCTGATTTGGCACGTGATGAAAGACGTCGAAGCAGATCACGCGATCCATGCTCCCGTCCGCCAGCGGGATCGTGTGGCCGTCGGTGAGGGCGGTGGCGCATGTCGCCGTCGGCCACGTCAGCAGCGGGCGGCGCTGCTCGAACAGCTCACGCGCGAGCGCAAGCGCCGCATCGCTCGGATCGATGCACGTCACGTGGCATCCCATCTGCCAGAGCAGCGCCGCCAGCCACCCGGCGCCGCCGCCGTACTCGGCGACCTGCAGACCCGCCGTCAGCCGCGCGCCGTCGAGCAGCCATCCGAGACGGACCAGCACCTGCGGCGAGTCGTCGAACGAATGAAACGGCTTCGACTTGAGGAATGCCGTGGCGCCGTTCGCGATCGCGCTGCGGTAGTACTCGTCCGCGCCGGCCACGAGCGATTCGACGCTTTCACGCTGGATCACATCGGACGGCTTGATGACGTCGCCGGCGCGAACACGGCGCGCCACGCCGAGCAGGCCGAGCCAGGACAAGATCAGCCGAACCAGCGAACGAAAGCTCATGTCAGCGGCTCGATGCCGGCGCTGGAGATTCTACGTCGATTTGAACTTCTGCAGAACGTTGGATGCAGTTCGATGGATGCGGATGAGGCGGCGCGCGTTTGTGGCGCAATTACGACGCGCGCGCGGCGGTACCTCACTTGCGTTGGGAACACGCACCGTCGGACGGGGTCTGAACTAACGAGCAGTCTGAATTCGCAGGAGGACGTAATGAGCCGAGCCTTGAAGTCGTCAGCCCTGGTGTGTCTCGCCGTAATTGTGACGCTCGTCATCGTCGGCGCTCAATCGAGCACCGGCACTGTTCGGGGCGTCGTCAAGGATTCCAGCGGAGCAACACTGCCCGGCGTCCTCATCAGGATCGCGGCGCGCACCGCGATCACCAACGAGAAGGGAGAATTCATTGTCGTCGGCATCAAGCCCGGCTTCTACGAAGTGACCGCCGAGCTCGCGGGCTTCGCGACGACGCGCACGGTGGCACAGGTCACGGCAGACCACATCTCCACGTTCTCGCTCACGATGCAGGTCGGCGGGGTCAACGAAACGGTCAACGTCGCCGCGGCAACACCAACCGTCGACGTGCAGTCGGTTTCGTCGGCCCGGGCCGTCTCCCCGGGCAGTGCCGGCGTCGCCGGTGGCGTTATTGGCGGCGTTCATGGCGGCGTGATCGGCGGCGGCACGTTCAACACCGAAGCGTACGATCGCGTCGACGACAACCAGTGGACGAAGACGGCGCGCAAGCCGCTGTCGACGTTCTCGATCGACGTCGACACCGCGTCGTACTCCAACGTGCGGAGATTCCTGAACCAGGGAGAGCGGCCGCCGAAGGACGCCGTCCGGATCGAAGAGCTGATCAACTACTTCACCTACGCCTATCCCGAGCCCCGCGACGGCCGGCCGTTCGCCGTCTTCACGGCCATCGGCGACTGTCCCTGGAACGCAAAGCATCGTCTCGCGCTCATCGGGCTGCAGGCGCGGCGGCTCAACGCCGAGAACACGCCGGCACGTAACATCGTGTTCCTCATCGACACGTCCGGCTCGATGTTCGACCCCCACAAGCTGCCGCTCGTGAAAGCGTCGCTGGCCCTGCTCGTCCCGAACCTCACAGCCAGAGACCGCGTGGCCATCGTCGCATATGCGGGACGAGCCGGGCTTGTACTTCCGGCGACGTCGGGCGCAGACACCGAGACGATCATGGACGCGATTTCGCGCCTCGAGGCCGGCGGCAGCACGAACGGCGCGGGCGGGCTCGTGCTCGCCTACCAGATCGCGCGTGAACACTTCATCAAGGGCGCAGTCAACCGCGTCGTGCTCGCCACCGACGGCGATTTCAACGTCGGCGTGACGAGCCAGGGCGACCTCATCCGGCTGATCGAAGAGCATCGCGAGAGCGGAATCACCCTGTCCGTGCTCGGGTACGGCATGGGCAACCTGAAAGATTCGACGATGGAGAAGCTGGCCGACAAGGGGAACGGCAACTACGCGTATATCGATTCGCTGCAGGAAGCGCAGAAAGTGCTGGTCGAGCAGGCCGGCGGAACGTTCGTCACCGTGGCGAAGGACGTCAAAATACAGGTCGAATTCAACCCGCGTGTCGTCGGTGAGTACCGGCTGATCGGCTACGAGAACCGCGTGCTGCAGGATCACGACTTCAACAACGACCGCAAGGACGCGGGCGACATCGGCGCGGGCCACTCGGTGACCGCGCTCTTCGAAATCGCGCCGGCGGGTGAATCGACGGAAGGCACGGGCGTCGATCCACTGAAGTATCAGCGGCCGAATCGGCTGTCGGCCCAGGCCAACGGCGACGAAGCGATGACGGTGAAGCTGCGTTACAAGAAGCCCGACGAGTCGGTGAGCACGCTGGCGATTGTGGCCGTCAGGAACGCGACGGAGTCGACGCCGGAGCTGGGATTTGCGTCGGCCGTCGCCGAGTTCGGGATGCTCCTGCGCGACAGCGAGCACAAGGGCTCATCGTCGTTCGCCGATATGCGGGAGCGTGCCGCCAGATTCAAGGGCGGGGATCCGTTCGGCCACCGCGCGGAGTTCCTGCGCCTGGTCGACGCAGCCGAGGGGGTGAACCGAGTCAGCCGGCGTTAGCGGGCGACCGGGCGGCCTTCCATGAGCACGGCGTGGTGCTCGCGCGACTTGAAGCGCCATCCCTGGGGCGTCTTCACGTAGACGTCGTCGTAGTAGCCGTCGTATTGGATCTTGTTCGGATCGCCGCCGAGGCCGATCATCAGCATGTCAACGACGCCCACCGCGCCGGTGGGCGTCGGCGTGATGACGTGATTGGGATACAGGTGACGGATGCCCTGCTTGATCCAGCCGACGTCCTTGCACCCGAGCTTGCCGCCGCCTGACGCTTCGGCCAGCCGTTCCCGGCCTTCGAAACGCGGGCCGGGCTTGCCGTTGATCGTCGGCGCGAACACGCCGTCGGGCGTGTAGAGGTCCGCGTAGTCGTAGCCGTTGTTGGTGCAGGTGTCGAGCGCGCGCGAGTACTTCGCGATCAGCTGCTCGATCTCGATGTAGTCCATCGCCGTCAGCGTCATCGCCCGGGGTTTCGGCGCCTGGGCGGCCGCGGGTATGCCAAGCGTGAGCGCCGCCACAATCGCAGCCGACGCGATCCGACCCTTCATGAAACCTCCTACAGTGGACTGGCGTTGCGCACCATCGTCTTGATGCGCTCGATGTTGCTTTCGCGGATGGGGCAGGTTTTGTCGGTCGAGACGCACTCGGCGAGACCGAGGCCGCAGCCACAGCTGCAACGCGCCGCATTCGCTTCCTTCAGCGCGGCTTTCTTCCCAGTGGCCGAGAGATCGGAGAAGTTGATGACGCCGATGGCCTTGTCGTCGTAAGCCACCCCGGCCGACTGCGACACGAAATAGACGACGCCCGCCGCGAGTGACAGACCCACGATCCATTTAATGGCTCTGAGGTAGAGCGGCGCCTTCTTCTTGCGGCGACGCCGCTCTTCCTCCCTGGCGGACGGCTTCACACGAGCTTTGTCTTGCTGATCGGCAGCTCGCGCACGCGCTTGCCTGTCGCCGAGTAGATGGCGTTGGCGAGCGCGGCGATGACCGGCGGCAGGCCCGGCTCGCCGACACCGGTCGGCAGGTTGCCGCTTTCGACGAAGTGGACGTTCACCTGAACGGGCGCGTCGTTCATGCGCGCGACGCGGAAGCCGTCGAAGTTGTTCTGCACGATCCGGCCGCTCGCCGCCGTGATCTCGCCGAACATCGCGAGGCCCGCGCCCATCACCGCGCCGCCTTCGAGCTGCGCGCGGACGCGATCCGGGTTGATGACGACGCCTGGATCGGCGACCTGGTCGATGCGCGGAATGCGAACGCGACCCTGCGCGTCAACTTCCACTTCGACAACCGAGGCGACGTACGTGTTGAAGCTGCGGTGCGCGGCGATGCCGATGCCCCAGCCGTTGCCGGGCTTCTTCTTGCCCCAGTTGGATTTCTCGCCGGCCACTTCGAGGACGCGACGCAGCCGCCGGCTGTCGACCGGGTACTTGGCGATATCCGCGCCATAGTTCGAGTAGTCCACGCCCTGGGCCTTGAGATCGACGATCTTGCCGGGACCGATCATGTCGAGCAGGTACTCGAGCGTGTCCCGGCCCGCCGCGTGCGCCATCTCGTCGGCGAAGCTGTGCGCCGCGAACGCGTGGAAATTGTTCGTGACGGCGCGGAACCAGCCGATGCGGACGTGCACGTCGGCGCCCGCGTTTTCCGCGCGGATGTTCGGCACGTCGTAGAGCGTGTCGTCGAGGCCCATGTCGAGCTCGAAGCCCAGCGGCACGGGCGATCCAAACGTCGATCCGATCGGCGGGAAGACCGATCGCTGCAGCCACGCGGTCGGCTTGCCCTTCGCGTCGACCGTCGCCTTGTGATACACGGCCGCGGTCGTGTGGTAGTAGTCGAAGTGGATGTCGTCTTCGCGCGTCCAGATGACCTTGACCGGCTTGCCGAGCTTCTTCGACAGAATCGCCGCTTCAGCCGCGAAGT
>Ga0209488_10001992_pt1 | contig 17181 bp, 19 predicted proteins | sample Rivendell_Oct201_8_FD_188349 | JGI IMG/M metagenome (GOLD analysis project Ga0209488, IMG submission 188349) | Vadose zone soil microbial communities from the Eel River Critical Zone Observatory, Northern California, USA -... | ecosystem: Environmental > Terrestrial > Soil > Vadose zone >...
ATAGAAAGCTTATCCTCGTGAAGCCGCAGACCAGGTTGCGGAGCCCGCACTTGTAGCGTTTGCAGTGGCGTGCGCTTGCTTCATTCGGTTCAGTAACGATTCCGGTTTGTCGCTCGGGCCGGCGACGACATAGGTGATTTCGGCCCGCACTCGAAAGTGATCGCCCCACCACGCGATCTCCGATTCACTGATTTGCTGTGAGATGAGCTCCGCCATAGCCTCGACTTTGATGGGGCTCGAAGTGTGCAGTATGGCCAGGAAATCGTCGTCCGCCCACCTTCCGAAGAAATCTTTCGCGCTTAAGTTGTGCCGGATCGTCTGCGCCGAAGTGCGCAAAAAGGCGGGGATGGAGTCAGTGCCGTAACGGGCGGAAAGGTCCTTCAGTCCCAGGATCCTGATATGTAATAGGCCAAAACAACCGTGTGTGCGCTCCAATTCGGCCAAGCTCTCCGACAGCATTGCTCGTGTCAGACGCTGCGAGGGAACTCCCGTCACTGGATCGAGGCATCCGTGCATCGGCGTCCCGGAAAGATCCGGGATGGAACTGATAGGGGCTTCTTCGAACGCAACCGTGACTCCCACGATCAGGCCGCTGTCGTCTACAAAGGGGAAGGTGCGGACCTGTATCCCGAGACGGTGTCCCTCCTTGTGGAGCGTGAACACGTGGTTCTGAACCGCGCAGCCATCAGAAAAGGTGGTGGTGATCGGACATTGGTCACCAGCCAGCACGCGGCCTTGCGGATCACAATGCGGCAGTGACTCGCTGCAAATATGTCCCTTGACCTCGTGTGCGAGGTATCCCGTGATTTTCTCGGCACCGCGATTCCAGAACCGCACCCGCTGCTCGCGGTCCAGAACATAGATGCCAATCGGCAGGTTCTCCAGCACCGACCGATACAGTGCCGGATCTTCGAAGAGTGGAGACATGATTGGCCACTCAGGTTATCGGCAGATACTGAGGAAACTTCAGGAAGCGCCAACGCAAGATCGGTCGGAGCGTGTGAGACCTGCTTCAGGCGGCCGGACGCGAGGCGGCCTCCAACTGCTGGCTAAGTTCCGCTGGATCGAAGACGGGGGCCTGACAAGTGAATCCCGAGCATATCACCGCGAATGATCGGTTCTCCCGTAAAGCGGGGAGATTCGGAATCGTCTCCGCCAGGGCCGGTGGCAGATTTGGTGGGGCGACAGAACTCGCTGAGAAGCGGAGAACCGCTTTGTTGAACGACACTGGGTGGAGAGCAGTTCGATAGAGCCGGTCGGCAACTTCGTCTTGTCCAACGACGATGACCTGAGTATGGGGCTCCATAGAATGCACTACCGCCAAAGCGTAGGTGGCGGCGAACATCCCATATTTTTCCGCGCCTCCTGCGAAGACTTCAAGCGTTCGGTCAGCGTGGTGGCGATAGGGGGATTCGCCGCTGTAGACGTGCAGGCGCGAAAGGGCAATCGCCGCCGCTGGATTTCCCGCGGGAGTAGGCGAATCCTGAAATGGTTTGCGGCGCGTGCCGAGGATGCCAAGAGTGTTCTGTTCTTCGGCCGCTTCACGGCGCGGCGTGTCGAAAAAACCGCCGGCACCGGCATCGAAAAAACGGGCAATCATCGTGTCGGCAATGGCACGGGCGAACCGGTAGTAGCTCAGGTCGCCGGTGGCTTCGTAAGCGTCGAGGCAAGCGATGACAGTGAAAGCGTAATCGTCAAGCACGCCATCCGTATCGCGATGCTCGGCCTTGGGATCAGAGTATGCGATCACGTGTCTTAGGCTGGAAGCATCATTCCAGCCTTCCGCCAGCAGGCGATCGATCGAGCGTAGTGCAAAGCGCAACGCATCCGGAATTTCGAGAACGCGGGCGGCATCCAGGTAGGCGGAGACGCACATCGCATTCCAGCCTGTGTAGACCGTCTTGTCAACGTAGGGCGTTGGACGCTCAAGGCGGACGGCGTACATCTTTTTCTCGGCTGAAGCTAACAGCTCGCGGACTCGCTGTTCGTTCGCGCCGATGCGGCGCGCGATTTCGTCCACGCCCGCACGGATGTAGAGCACGTTCTTCGCGGGATTGTGATGCATCTCGCCGATTTCGTTGATGTCATAGTGGAGCGCGGCAACTTCTGCTTCTTCCGGTGTCAGCACCGCCTTCGCTTCTGCCAGAGTCCACGTGAAGTAGTCGCCGTCGTCGTCCATGGAGTAGTCGGCATCCTGCGAGGCGTAGAATCCGCCGCGTTCGCGGTCGCTCAGCCACTCGTCCATCCATCGGATAATGTCACGGGCGATATCGGCGAAGAACTCATTGCCAGTTGCCTGCCAGGCATGAACATAATTCTTGAGCAGTTCGGAGTTGTCGTAGCACATCTTCTCGAAGTGCGGCACGATCCAGCGTTCGTCCACCGAGTAGCGATGGAAGCCCCCAGCGAGCTGATCATAGACACCTCCGCGCGCCATCTTCTCTAACGTTGTGACGATGACCTCGCGAAGGTCTTCGTTTCCGGATCGGGCGTAGCGATCAATCAGCAAATCGAGCGTCGAGGGATGCGGAAACTTTGGAGCGTTGCCGAATCCGCCATTGCGTTCGTCGAACATCTTCAGTGCGGATTGCGCAATCGCATCAACTACCGCGGGAGACAAGTCCCCGCGTCCACCCGCGAACGACTCCGCTTGCGAGATCGCGTTGGTGACCATGTTGGCCTGCTCGACGACCTCGCCGTTTTTATCCCGGTAAGCTTGCGCGATCGAAAGCAGTACACGCTTGAAGCTCGGACGTCCGTATTGCTCCTGAGGAGGGAAGTAGGTCCCGCCGTAGAAAGGTTTGCCGTCGGGCGTGAGGAACCCTGTGAGCGGCCAGCCCCCCTGTCCGGTGAGCGAACTTATGGCAATCTGATAACGGCTGTCGATATCGGGCCGCTCGTCGCGGTCCACCTTCACGGCAATGTAATTCTCGTTGACGATCTTCGCTACCTCGGGGTCGTCATACGACTCACGATCCATCACATGACACCAGTGACACCACACGGCCCCAATGTCCAGCAGGATGGGCTTGTTGTCGCGCTTCGCGGCCGCAAAGGCCTCTTCGCCCCACTCATGCCACCGGATGGGTTGGTGCATCGCCGAGCGCAGGTAGGAGGACGCGGCGTGGGCCAGGGCGTTGGGGGAGGCGGCGGAGGTCATGTTGTAAGGATATCGTTTGATGCGGAAGGTTGCTGGGTTGAAACCTAAACACTCGGCTCTCAGATTCCCGTGGTCAGTTCCTTCGCCATCGCGCAATACATCTCCACTGCTTGCGTCAGCTGTACTTTTTCCACGTACTCGCCTTCCGTGTGCGCCACATGAATCGATCCCGGACCGAGCAGCAGAGGCTCGCCCCAGTCTGGTAGTGACGGTATGTCAGTGGTAAAGGCTGCGACCATGGTGGGCAAGCCGTCGAGAATGCGTAGCCGCATAAAGGGAGTTTCGCGGGTAAAGCGGATCTCGGCCAGAGAGCCGACTGTTTCGGTGATCTGGCGGCGCAATTCGTCGGCGGGGCCGACTAGGCGATAGAAAAGGTCAGCTCGCGCGATATCAGAGATCACGTTCGGAGCGCGTCCTCCGTGAATGGAGCCGACGTTTTTTGTGCATGGGCCGACGTCGGAATCTTCGGGCAGCTCCATCTTGTGCAGGCGGTGCAACGCTTCCACCAGTTTGTCGATCGCGGACTCGCCCAATTCCGGATATGCGGAATGCGCCATCTTGCCGCGGGCTATCAATTCCAGATGCAATGCGCCTTTGGTAGCGACCGCAAGTCGGTTTTCGGTCGGTTCGCCATTGATCATGAAACGCGAGCCGATCGGATGCTGGTTAGCGAGCTTCGCTCCGATCGAGTCGCGTTCTTCGCCAACCAGGAATAGCAACCCGACATGCACTCCTGCGTCCCGCAGATTTTCTGCGGCGACGATTTGCGCCGCGATGATCCCTTTGGCATCGCACGATCCTCGACCGTAAATCGCAGCGTCGTCCTCGGACGATGGGATGAAAGGCGGAACCGTGTCCATGTGGGTGGAGAAGACGATCGCGGGCCCAGGGTGTCCGGGCGAGGTTGCGAGCACGTTGGCGCGCGAGCCTTCGACGGGCATCCTTTCGGCGTCGAAGCAGCGGCTTCGGAGTCCGTTGTAAAGAAAATCTCCGACGGCGCCTTCGTTGGGGGTGATGGACTCGATGTCCACCAGTTGACGTGTGAGCGCAAACAAATCCATGGCAAGAGCGTAACAGTCGCTGGTCGGCGGTCGCTAGTCGATAGGCGGGAAACTGGTCGTTGGGCGCTAGTCATTAGCGGACTTCTGCGATACTAACGACTAACGATTGACGACTAACGATTAACGTCCATGCCCTCCGAAACCGCCAGCATTCGCTCGCTGTTCCTCGACGGTCCGGCCGGACGGCTGGAGGCGCTACTCAATGCCGGATCGCCGCCGGCGACCCATGTGGCGGTGGTCTGTCATCCGCATCCGCTCTATGGTGGCACTCTGCATAACAAAGTTGTGTTCCACGCCATGAAGGCGCTGAACAGCTTCGGATTTCCCGTACTGCGGTTCAACTTCCGTGGCACCGGTCTCAGCGAAGGCGAACACGCAAACGGGGAGGGCGAAGTAGAAGACGTGCGGGCGGCTCTCGATTGGGTGGAGCGCGAATATACGCTGCCGATCATCTTTGCTGGATTCTCGTTTGGGGCGGCGGTTGGCATGGCAGCGGCATGTCCAGATCCTCGAGTGACGGCGCTGATTGGATTGGGACTGCCAGTGACCCCTGTGCATGATCGCGTTTATGACTTCGATTGCCTTCGCACGTGTACCAAACCGAAGTTGTTCGTAAGTGGCTCGCGTGACCAGTTCGGCCCATTCGGGAAACTGGAAGCGCTGGTAAGCACATTTGCGGATCCAAAAAAACTTGTGCGAATTGAAGCTGGTGACCACTTCTTCGAAGGACGTCTGAAAGAGATGCGAGAGACAATTGAACACTGGGTTAGCGGACTCCAGATAACTTAACCGTAAAGCCGCTACCCTATGATCCCCGACATAACGGCGATTCCTTCCGATCGTGAGAAATTTCGACAAATGAGGGACATCGCCCGCGACGTGTTTACCTCTGCGTTGAAGAACGCCTCGATTGAAGGTGCCTTCGCGCGGCATGTGAGTTGCGAACGCGGGGTGCTGCGGATTTGCGAAGACTTGTACGATCTCGATTCGTATTCGCGGGTTCTGGTGGTTTCTATTGGCAAGGCGGCCCACACGATGGCGGCTGCGCTGGAAGCGCAGGTGGGCAGTCGGCTGGAAGGCGTCGTCGCATCTTCGGTTGATCACGCGAGCCAGGTGCGCGGCTTTCGATATTTTCACGGCGGACACCCGACCCCGACCGCAGAATCCATTCAAGCGGCCGATGCGATTTTGAAATCGCTGAATTCGCTGAACGCCGCGTCGCTGGTAGTGTTCATGGTCTCCGGCGGAGGTTCGTCGATTGTCGAGAGGCCGATGGATGACGAGATTTCTCTGTCCGATTTGACCGCTACCTATCGCGCACTGGTTCATTCTGGAGCGCCCATTGCTGAGATCAATGCCATCCGCAAGCATCTCTCGGCGGTAAAGGGAGGACGGCTCGCGCAGGCAGCTTATCCGGCGCAGCAAGTTTCAATACTCATCTCCGACGTTCCGGACGCGACTCCCGACGCGCTTGCCTCAGGCCCGACGATGCCCGACTCGACTTCGATCAGCGATTGCGAACGGATCGTCGCGAAGTATGGGTTGATCGAGCAGTTTCCCAAGTCGGTTGCCGATCTATTTCGTCAGCATACTTTTGAGGAGACACCGAAATCCGACGACCCGGCTTTCGTGCGCGCCCGCTGGTGGACAGTGCTCTCGAACAAGGACGCCCTGGAAGCAGCAACAGCCGCCGCAACGCAAGCCGGTTTTGCGGTCGAAGTGGACAATTCCTGCGATGACTGGGATTACGACAAGGCCGCGGAGTACCTAGTACAGCGCGTGCGGGAACTTCGCAAGTCTGTATCGAGAGTGTGCCTGATCTCCGGCGGAGAAGTGACAGTCAATGTTCGAAACGGCGGCACGGGCGGACGCAACCAGCAATTCGCGCTCGCGTGCGCGGAGCAGATTGCGGGCGAGAACATCACGGTTCTCAGCGCAGGGACGGATGGCATCGATGGGAGCAGTCCAGCTGCAGGGGCCGTGGTGGATGGTTCAACCTTGGAACGCGCAGGTGGGCGCGAAACAGTTCGGTTGGCACTGGATGGTTTCAATGCCTATCCACTGCTGGATGCCCTTGGCGATGCTATTGTGACGGGTCCGACGGGAAACAATCTGCGCGATTTGCGGGTTTTGCTCGCCTATTAGCATGCCGCCCCTAAAGAGGGCCCTTTTCATCAGTTTTCGACATCGCTGAAGCGATGTCCTGATACAAATCTTTAGGGGTTTTGAGCCATCGGCAGCGCCGCAGTTTCAGGCCGCATCCAACTTCCTAAGACTAACCAAAGGGGAGGTTCGCTTGAAACAAGCAAGATTGTTTCCCATCCGTCTCACGATTCTGGCTGCCGTTTTCGGTTCGCTTTGCAGTTTCGCTTCCGCCCAGGCACAGATCGACGTTGCGTTTGGTCTGAATACGGTGACGGCTCCTTCGGCCAGTGAAGCCAGTGGCAATCACACGCCGCAATCGCTGACTGGGGGCGCTTATCCCAGTTTCAGCGCGGACGTACTGATCTACAGAAATATTGGTTTCCAGGGTGAATTCGCATGGAAGGCGACTCGTGGCGATTGGCAGGGAGTCCAACCCGATCGTCCCATGTTCTACGATTTCAATGCGATCTTTGTGCCGAAGATTGCCGACCGCACCTATATGGAATTGCTGGCGGGGATTGGGTCGGAGGCTACGCGTTTTTACCAACCTTTCCAGATTTGCGACTTCAATACCTGTAAGAACTTCGTGACGATCAATCATTTCATGGGACACCTCGGCGTAGGACTCAAGCTGTATCCGGTTAAGAATTTTTTCGTGCGGCCCGAGGCGCATCTTTACCTCGTAAACAATAACCAGGAATTCAGCTCCGCACGCGCAGTTCGATACGGAGTCTCGATCGGGTATACGTTTGGGGGCCGCTGACATTGCGCTCTGATGTCTCTTAACGGTATGTGGTTTGAAGTCGTAGCGGTCTGAACGTCGTTTTTCCCAACATTCTTTCAAGGCTAGCGCGCGATTGGCCTGTTTCAGGTGTCCGCATTATCATAAGAATATGAACCTCGGCTTTTCAGAGATGGTGTTCCTGTTCATTCTGGCACTGCTTATTTTCGGGCCCAAGAAATTGCCGGAAGTGGGACGTCAGATCGGACGCTTTATGAACGAGTTCAAGCGGGCCTCGAACGAGTTCAAAGCGCAAATCGAGTCGGAGATTAGCTCGATTGAGACGGGCGTCAAGACCGAGATTTTGCCTCCGATTCATGCCCCGTTGAATTCTCTGGCGAACCGAATCTTTAATCCGCCGCCTCCCGAAAGGCTGCGAGAGGCTGAAGTCGCTGAGGAGCATGTCGCAGAAGTCACGCCGGATTCCGAGCCGCCTTCTACGTCGAAAGTAGCTCCCGATGCCTGAGGCGACCACGTCCTCGTCCGTGAACGAACCCGCCAAGGACGAAATGCCGACCATGGGGTTCCTCGAACACCTCGAGGAACTTCGGCGCAGGATCATTTACTCCATCATCGCGGTGGCGGTGGGCTGTGCTGTTTGCTGGAAATTCGTTGAGCGGATCGTCGACCTGATGCAGCGTCCGATCGTGCAGGCGCTGCACGCCAACGGATTGCCGGAAAAGCTGGTCTACCTGAATCCGGTCGACCCATTCAACTTGTATCTGAAGGTGGCGGGGGTCGTCGGTTTGTTCGTCGCTTCGCCGGTGGTGCTTTATCAAGTGTGGCTCTTCATCGCGCCGGGGCTTTATCGCAATGAGAAGCGCTATGTGCTGCCGTTCATGGTTTCGACCGTCAGCTTGTTTCTTGCAGGCGGATATTTTGGATACAAGCTGGTCTATCCCCAGGCGCTGCGTTTCCTGATCGAGTTCAGCAAGCAGTTCACGCCGATGATCACGATCGAAGAGTACAGCTCGTTGTTTCTGACGATCATCGTCGGAATGGGCGTCATCTTCGAGATGCCGATCCTCGCCTTCTTCCTGTCCATCATGGGAATGGTGACGGCCGGCTGGATGTGGCGGAATCTGCGTTACTCGATCCTGGTGATTTTTGTTATCGCAGCGATCCTGACACCTACCACGGACATCCTCAACATGTGCATCTTCGCAGCCCCGATGGTGGCGTTGTATATGGTAAGCATCCTGATTGCGTGGATCTTCCATCCTAGACAGCGGAAGAAGCGTCAAGAGAAGAAAAAGTCTTAACCACGGGGATCACGGGAAAAACAATGCAGCCACTCGCGATACGCAGGACGATGCAAAGTTCTGGTAGCAGTTCCCGCGTCCCCCAGTGTCCTCCGTGGTTAAGCTTTCTCACCCCCCTGCTGGTATTCATGCTCGTCACCACGGCCTGCAGCAAAGGATCGTCGTCCACACCGGCAGAGACTGCGAAGGCCGGAGCCAATTCTCCTGCTCTGCAGCCAGCAGTCGCGCCCGCCGGTGAAAGCGCGCCGCCCGATTCCGGCCCGCTGCCGCAGATCGATTCGAAGCGCACGTTTCAGTACATCAAGGATATTGTCGCTTTTGGAACGCGTCCGATGGGCAGCGAGAATCATAAGAAAGTCGAGAACTACATCACGTCGCATCTGAAGGGCGACCAGGTCGACGACGACGCTTTTACGGCTGACACGGTGGAAGGAAAGTATCCGGTCCGGAGCATCATCGCGAAATATCCGGGGACGAAAGATGGAATCATCGTGATCCTCGGCCACTACGACACAAATTATCCGCTGCGCAATATTGGATTCGTCGGGGCCAACGACGGCGGCTCCTCGTCCGCAATTCTGCTTGAATATGCCAACCAGCTGCGAGGCAAGAAGCGTGATGGGTACAGCGTCTGGCTGGTCTGGACCGACGGGGAAGAGGCGGTACGGGAGTGGTCGGAGATTGATAGCCTCTATGGCACGAAACACCTGGCCGAGAAGTGGGAAAAAGACGGAACGCTGAGGAAGATCAAGGCCTTGTTCGTGATGGACATGATCGGCGACGCCGACCTCAACATCGAAAAGGAAACTCACGCTCCGCCCTGGCTCACTGACCTGGTCTATGAAGCGGCCGAGCGCGGAGGCGTCCAGTCGCACTTTTATGCCCGCGCTGCGGCCATCGAAGACGATCACATCCCGTTTGTGAAACGGGGAGTTCCGAGCATCGACATCATCGATCTCGACTACGGATATAACAATGTCTTCCACCACACGGCTCAGGACACATTGGATAAATTAAGCCCGCGCAGCCTCGAGATCGTTGGGAATACCACTCTCGAGGCCATTCGCATGCTCGACCGTCGCTGATTTCGTTCAATGAAAGCGCTTGATTTAATCTCTACTAATATAGTAGGGTTTATTTCGTTGGAGGCGACCCCATGACTTCGCGTCGTGCTTTCCTCAGGACCGCATCGGCTGTCGCTCTGGTGGCGGGAGTGGCCCAGCCCTTCAGGGCGTGGGCAGCGGATCTGTCTGCAATCAGTGTTCCGGGCAAGGACGGCATGATTGTCCGTTCCTACCGGTTTCTGGATCTCGAAACGCCCGTTGAGTTCATGACTGAATGGATTACACCGGTCAATCATTTCTTCGTCCGCAACCACATGTTTGCGCCGGGCAAGGTCGACGCCAACACGTGGAAGCTGACGATCGGCGGCGAGGTCGAAAAGCCGGTCACGCTGACTTTGGCGGATTTGCAGAAAGTGCCCATCCACGCCGTCACAAACACAATGGAGTGCGCCGGGAATGGACGATCCATGCAGAGTCCTAAAGTTCCAGGAATTCAGTGGGGCAAAGGCGCAGTGGGCAATGCGAAATTCTCTGGCCCGAGTTTGAAGGTTCTTCTCGAGAAAGCTGGCGTCAAGGATACCGGCAAGCATGTCATGTTCCGCGGACTGGACGAAGTTCCCGGCAAAGTCCCGCCTTTCGTTCGCAGCATTCCCATTGAAAAAGCGATTGATGCCGACACCCTGGTTGCGACCCACATGAATGGCGCCCCATTGACGTCGCATCACGGTTTTCCGGCGCGAGTCGTCGCTCCAGGATGGGCAGGTGCGGCGTCGTGCAAGTGGCTTACGGAAATCACTGTGCTCGACAAGCCGGCGGAAGGAAACTTCATGACTCCCGGCTATCGTCTGCCCAATACGCCGGTAAAACCTGGCGAAGCGGTTAAGCCTGAGGACACACACTCCGTCACCGGACTGACGGTGAAATCTTTGATCGCTGGCCCAAGCGACGGAGCGAAACTCCGGTCGAGCAAGCAGGAAATCAAAGGCGTAGCGTGGGCCGGCGAAGCCGACATCGCCAAGGTTGAGATTTCGACCGACGGCGGCACATCGTGGAATGCGGCGGAGCTCGGTAAAGACCACGCCAGGTATGCGTGGCGCTTGTGGACTTACTCCTGGAAACCGGCGAAGAGCGGAGACTACATAATCCTCTCTCGCGCCACCGACAGCCAGGGTCGCGTACAGCCCGAAGCCGCAATCTGGAATCCGAGCGGCTATTTGTATAACGCCTACGATCAGGTGAAGGTCTATGTTCAAGCTTAGCGTGAGTGCTCTGGCCGTTGCTCTGATCTGCGTCGGAGTTGCCTTTGGACCGTCATCTCCGAATGAGGCATTGCCCGCTGGATCCATGCAGGAAAAAGCAGGCGCGGCATGTCTGAGTTGTCATGAGGCTCGGATCATCGTACAGCAGCGATTGAGTAAAGCAGCCTGGACGCGCGAGGTGGATAAGATGGCGAAGTGGGGCGCGGAGGTCGATCCTCAGGATCATGATGCCTTGATTGATTATTTCAGCGCCAACTTCGGTCCCGATCAACCTCTGTGCGCGGCGCCGACCACCGGCCGCGACTCTGCGTCGAAGTCGCGCTCAAAAGCAAAGCACTGACTCGTCCCAAGCGCGCGCCCGTGTGAGTGTCAACATTTTGACACTGAGAGCTGAGTTCAAACCTCATACATATTGTTCCCAACTTGACCGCTAATTCTCTTGACCCCTACCATGGAAACAGCACCCGAATGGGTGACTCTAAACGGCCTGAAGCCGTGAGTACGTGGGGTTCCAGCTTGTTCCAAAGATTTCTTCTGGCAGTATTTCTGTTCGCAGTTATCGGTCTGGCAAGTGCGCAGACCAAGCCCCTGCCGCCGGGGCCGATGCAGGCCAAGATTAAGGCGACGTGCACACAGTGCCATAACTCCAGCCGGATCACCGAACAGCATCTGACCAAGCAGGAGTGGTCTGCTGAACTCGACAAGATGGCCGGTCTGGGCGCGGAAATCCCGGACGCCGACCGGCCCGCTCTGCTCAGCTATCTCTCCAAGAATTTTGGTCCTGAGAAGACGGGCAAGACCACGGCCAAGACCGCAGCGAGGAAGAACGCAGAAGAGACCAAGTAGCCGACGATTTTCAACAGCAAAAAAGCAAAGCGCTACCGACCCAGCATCCCGGCGGGCGCTACGGTAGCGCTGCTACGAAAAAGGTCTAACTACCGGAAGCATGTGCGAGCCGCGGCCAGCCTTCAAGTGATTGTTTAGGTTCTGGCTGCGCGGGCAGCGATGCGGGCCATCTGGGCAGCCTCGGTCAACGCCTTTTCCAGTCCTTCGAAGTGCCGCTCCTCCGTCAAGTAGCTGACGACCATCACGCGGATTACACTCTCGCCGTTCACGACTGTTTCTGAGATCCAACGTTGACCGTCGCGCGTAACTTCGTCGACGATGGTGTTGTGCATCGCCGCGCGTTGCTCCGAGTCGGCGATTGCTTTCAGCCGCAGATTGAGTATCGGCACCACCATTGGCGTCGAGAGTTCGAATTGTTCGGACCTGCTCACCCAATCGGCAAAGGTGCGGGCGAGATTCATTTGATTGTCGATGTGTTCCTCGTAACCTTTTCTGCCGTGAACTTTCAGGGTGAGCCAGAGCTTCATCGCGTTCATGCGGCGAGTCCACTGTGTGCTGATCTTGGCATTGTCGGGCAGCACTGCGCCCGCCGCTTTCGGCATATACGGCGCATATACGGCAAACGCACGCTCCATGATTTCAGGACGACTGGTCAGGATGACTCCCGCGGCGAACGGCACGGCCAGCCATTTGTGGGGATCAATGGTGATCGAATCCGCGAGCTCGATTCCGCGGATCAGGCCTCGATGCTTGTCAGAAAATACGAGTGACCCGCCGTATGCGCCGTCGACGTGAAGCCAAAGTTGGTATCGGCGACAGACATCGGCGATCGCAGGCAGGTCATCGATAATTCCGGAGCTCGTTGTACCAACAGTTGCGACTACGCAGAAGGGCCCGCGTCCGGCGCGAAGGTCGGATTCGCTTGCGGCTTCAAGCGCGGCCGGATCCATTTGCAGGCGTTCATTGACCGCGACACGCTTGAGGGCTTTGCGTCCGATGCCGAGCAATCCCGCTGATTTGTCGAGCGAGTGGTGCGATTCCGAAGAAGCGTAGACAATCGGCTGCGCTCCGATCGTTGCGACTCCATCCTCGATTGCATCGGGGAATTTTGATGCGAGCGCCAACGCCAGGCCACTGAAGTTCGCTTCGTTGCCGCCGCTCGTGAACGTGCCGTTGAACGCGCCGGGCCATCCCACGCGCTCGCCGATCCAGCGCAGGGTTTCGACTTCAATTTTTGACGCGAGCTGAGACCTCGCTAAGGTTGCCAATTGCGGATTCAGCCCGGCTACCAGGGCTTCTCCGAGAAAGCCCATGTACGTCGGAGTGGGGTTCATCAGCCCGAAATAGTTTGCGGCTGGAACGTGAAAACCCTGATCGACCATGTTGCGGCAAACTTCGTCGAGGACCTGCACCGGGTCAGTGCCGTCCTCAGGGAGCGGATCGTTGAGCGGGCCATAGGTTCGCTGGTTCGCAGGAAGCTGCACGGGACGGTCAGGCAGGGAAGAGTAGAAGGCGTCGATGTGATCGATCAGCTTGTAGCCGAGCTTGCGGCGCGTGGCGGAGTCGAAATCGAAGGGCATAGGTATTCGACTAAGGAGAGCAGGTTGTTCGCTCCGCTCAGGATGACAATTTCTTTTGGGCGGTGCTGTCCGTGGTTTCCCCCGTGCCCTCGGTGTTCCCCGTGGTCGGGGGTTTCTCGGGGCGCAACAGCGGAAACAAAATCACGTCACGGATGGTATGCGAATCCGTCAGCAGCATCGCCAAGCGATCGACGCCAATTCCGACTCCGCCGGCGGGCGGCATGCCATACGAGAGCGCGCGGATGTAGTCTTCATCCATCTGGTGCGCTTCTTCGTCGCCGCGTTCGCGCTCTTTGAGCTGTCCTTCGAAGCGGCGGCGCTGATCTTCGGGATCGTTGAGCTCGCTGAAGCCGTTTGCGATCTCCATTTTTCCGGCGAAGACCTCCCAACGCTCGGTCCAGTCGGGCTCGTCCGGTTTTTGTTTTGAGAGCGGCGAGACGGCCGTGGGGAACTCGTAAATGATTGTCGGCTGCAGCAGGTGCTCTTCCGCGATCGCTTCGAAGATACCGGCTATCGTCTTGCCCGCAGGTGCGTTCGGATCGTAGGCCAAATGGATTCCAGCGTCACGCACGCGCATCACCAGATTCTTCACTGACTCGTGGGTGGCGAAATCGCTGACCACGGGCTTGACTCCTGCTTTCTCAGGCCAGAACTGAACGATGGCTTCACGCATCGTCATACGACGCCAGTTCGCGCTGGCCCAGTCGATCTCGTGCTCGCCCCACTTGGTTTTCGTTCCGCCGGTCACGTCGCGGACGGCCTGCTCGATTGAGCCCTGGGTCGTATTCATGATGCCTAGATAATCGGTGTAGGCCTGATAGGCCTCGAGCATGGTGAACTCGGGATTCCAACGCCAGCCCAGACCCTCGTTGCGGAAGTTGCGGTTGATTTCGTAGACGCGATCGAAGCCGCCCACAGTCAGACGCTTTAGATAAAGCTCAGGTGCGATCCGCAGGAACAAATCCATGTCGAGCGTGTTGTGATGCGTTTTGAACGGACGGGCCACTGCGCCGCCCGCAATGGGATGCATCATCGGAGTCTCGACTTCGATAAATCCGTGGGAATCGAAATAATGCCGGAAAGACTGCACCAGCTTGCTGCGCTTGAGAAAGACTTCGCGGACTTCGGGATTCATCACCAGATCTACATATCGCTGGCGATAGCGCAGTTCGACATCGGTCAGCCCATGCCATTTCTCCGGCAGCGGTAACAGATCTTTCGCAAGGAAGGTGATTTCCTCGGCGTGAATGCTGAGTTCGCCGGTGCGTGTGCGGAACAGATAGCCGCGTACGCCGACGTGGTCTCCGAGATCGAGCAGTTTCCAGAGTTCGAAGCCGGCGTCGCCGACGGCATCTTTCTTTACATAGAACTGTAAGCGCTGGCCGTCCTGTTGCAGGTGCGCGAACCCGGCTTTGCCCATCAACCGGATCGCCATGATGCGTCCGGCAACGCGGACGTTGACGCGTGTGGCTTCGAGTTCTTCTCCGGTCTCGCCGCTGTATGCTGCCAAGATCTGCGGGACGGTATGGCTGAAGTTGAACTTGTGCGGATAGGCGGGTTGTCCGAGAGCCTCGATCTTCTTCAGCTTCTCGCGGCGGATTTCGTAAATGTCTTCATCAAGTGACAATGTGTGATTCCTTGAAAGTACGAATCAGCGATTATAAACAACCACGTAATAGGGGAGGCAGCGGCAGCAGTTTCCTCGGTTGCAGCTAACCAAAATATTTGGTGCGTATGGCGCGCTACCGGTTGCAGGCCGTGGGCATCCAAGAATCTAACCGAAGGGATACCGCGGCATGCGATTCGCCAGATCAGGCTTTCTCGGGGTTGTTTGGTTTGCAGCCATGTGCGTCTTGTGTGGTCCAGAGAGTGCGCACGGCGACCTCCAGTGGCACTCACCCAAGAAGGAGTTCGTTCGTCTGCGGCTGGTTGCTTTGGCGTGGAATCATCCCCGGTCTTCTTTCTTCGGGAACGAAGAGGTTTTCATTGCGGAGAAGGAGCTGACCAAAGACGAAACTCAATTGGTCAAGCTGGTCTACAACTTTCTTCCCTATCAACCTCGCCTCTCTGATGAGGGGCTCCACTATCTGACGGTCCACGAACTTCGGGCGTCTAAAAATCCGGAATGCGACGAGACTCTGGCCCACCTGCTGACGTCGGAAGTGGGAGACTGGCGCGGACCACAGTCCCAACTGCAGTATGCAACCGACGCCCCGGTGCTAAACCTCGCCCGACGAAAGAGCCGTTTGCCCTGCTATGTGACCAGCGCCGACGACTACACCAAGCCGCTGGATGAACCTCCGAGCGAGCCAGAGCGATAGAAATTGCCCACGCACTGATAGTATGTACCGTGGTACACTGGTACCAGTGATTGCCGATCCCAAACTCCTCATTGAGCGCGTCCAGACCGGTGTCCGGATGGAAAAGCGCATCCTCAAAGTCCTGAAGGGTTTCGCCGAGTATCACGATATGACACTTGGCGACGTGCTGGAAGGCATTGTCCTGCACGCTTTTGATGGCAAGACTCCATTCAGCGCAGCATCGCTCGACCGCATTCGCGAACTCAAGAAGTTCTATGGCCTCGATCTCGACTCGAACGCCAGCCACCGCCTGACGGAAATCAAGAAGGGACAGACCAGAATGATGGCGCGCGAGAAGAAAAAATGACACGCGTCCATGCGGCCGGGACGAACTGAAATGCCATGACGAACGAAGAGATCATCGAGGAATTTGAACACAGCCGGGCTCCGGGAGCATCATTTCATCACGCCGACCACATCCGCGTGGCATTTGCCTATCTGTCGCAATACCCGGTTCTTGAAGCTCTGCAGAAATTTTGCGACGCTTTACAGCGCTTTGCCGCTGTTCAGGGCAATCCGGGCCTATACCACGAGACGATTACATGGGCTTACCTGTTTCTGATTCGCGAGCGAATGATGAGGGCGAGCCGGCCAGAGATGTGGGAAGAGTTCGCTGCTGCAAATCCAGACCTTCTGAGCTGGGAACGTGGAACGGGCGGCGTTCTTGCCCGGTACTATCGGCCCGAGACGCTGGTCTCCAATGTAGCGCGTTCCGCTTTCCTTCTTCCCGACAAGCTAATCAGCAACACTTAATCCGCCTTAATGCTTATAGCTGCCGCAGCAGGGCGGTAGCAGCGGAGATCCCGACGCGGGAGCGCGTCCGCTAAATGTTCATCCATCGCAAAGTGCTGTGATCCTGTATCTTGAAGCTTTGCCGCTGCGGCGGTAGCATGACGGGTCTGGCACCGTGAGGTGATGAGGAGTCATGCCACAGAACTACGTTCCTGCATTCTTGTTCATTGCTGTCATCGGTGTGCTGATCCCGCTGACCCTAGTGCTGGCAAGGATCGTTCGTACTCAGAATCCCCACCGGACCAAGCTGATGCCGTATGAGTGCGGCATCGACCCGGTGGACAGCGCCCGTGGCCGCTATACGGTGCGCTACTACATCATCGCCATCCTGTTTGTAGTTTTCGATGTGGAGACCATTTTCCTGTTCCCGTGGGCGGTGAAGTTCCGAGCTCTGGGTGTCTTCGGACTGGTCGAGATGTTGATTTTCCTGGGCATTCTAATCGTGGGCTACATCTGGATCTGGAAGAAGGGTGCGCTGGAATGGATATAACATCGGCTATTCCCAATCCAAGTGCTTCCGAGGAGACTTTCACCGCAAGCCGGTGGACGAAGGGGAATCTGTGGTTCCCGACGCGCATCGTGGTCAACCATCTGCGCGTTAGCCGTGTGAAGAAGCGTATGTTCGGCAGCAGCGAGGAAAACATTTCAATTTCCCAGGTAGCTTCAGTGAAGATTTCAACCGGAGTGTTTTGGTCGGACATTGTGATTGAGTCGAGTGGAGGTACGGACCCGATCACCAGTCATGGCCATCGCAAAGGCGACGCATTGCGCATCCGCGACCTGGTGGAAAGTTTTCAGGCGAGCCGTCATTAGATCTAGATGACTGAGGAACCCAAATCGTCAGTCCCGCCACCGGCCCCTGCGCCGCCGA
>Ga0209488_10001993_pt1 | contig 17176 bp, 16 predicted proteins | sample Rivendell_Oct201_8_FD_188349 | JGI IMG/M metagenome (GOLD analysis project Ga0209488, IMG submission 188349) | Vadose zone soil microbial communities from the Eel River Critical Zone Observatory, Northern California, USA -... | ecosystem: Environmental > Terrestrial > Soil > Vadose zone >...
GGCGCGGCCGATAGCCTGCGCCCTTTTTCCAGCCCTGAAAATTTTTTACGCGGCGATCTTCTCGTCCGGATCGCGCAGCACATAACCGCGGCCCCAGACGGTCTCGATGTAGTGCTCGCCATTGCACGCCACTGCGAGCTTCTTGCGCAACTTGCAGATGAACACGTCGATGATCTTGAGCTCGGGCTCGTCCATGCCGCCATAGAGATGGTTCAAGAACATCTCCTTGGTCAGTGTCGTGCCCTTGCGCAGCGAAAGGAGCTCGAGCATTTGATATTCCTTGCCCGTCAGATGCACGCGCGAACCGTCGACTTCGACCGTCTTGGCGTCCAGATTGACAGTCAGCTTGCCGGTTGTGATGACCGACTGCGAATGACCCTTGGAGCGGCGCACGACCGCCTGAATGCGGGCAACCAGCTCATCCTTGTGGAACGGCTTGGTCATGTAGTCGTCGGCGCCGAAACCCAGGGCTTTAACCTTTGCTTCCACGATGGCATTGCCGGAAAGGATCAGGACAGGCGTCTGCACCTTGGCCAGACGCAGCGTCTTCAGAACTTCGAAACCGCTCATGTCCGGCAACTGCAGATCGAGCACGATGATGTCGTAGTCGTAGAGCTTGCCGAGGTCGATGCCTTCCTCGCCGAGATCCGTCGTGTAAACGTTGAAACCTTCAGAACGCAGCATCAGCTCGATGCTGCGAGCCATTGCGCTGTCGTCTTCGATCAGGAGCACGCGCATGAACTTAATCCCCTTGTCCGACGTGCATTTAGGATTCCCCCCAAGGCCGTCGCCGTTAACCGATGACGAACCCTAAACGGAATTGGTTAAAAGGAGCTTTCCAGCCGGCAATGAAATGCATCCCTAACTTTAAGATTCTCACCACGGACGTCCGCCAACCCCTTGGCGTCAATATGTCGTTGATTCGCTTCGTTAAGTTTACCGCCACTTAAAGCATCTGGTCCAAAATGCTTGTGGAAGGCCCCCACGGGTACTGCGGGCCGCCTGTCGAATTGGGGTTTTCGTGGACGCTTTGATCGAGTCTGTGGCCGGGCTGCCCTGCCTGACGCGCTTTGGCCGGGTCGCCCGCGTGGAAGGACTCCTGGTGGAAGTCACGGGTGCTTCGGGCGCGATCGGCCTGGGCGGCCGACTCCATATCGCCGGCACGGATGCGCGCGAAACCTCCTGCGAGGTGGTGGGATTTCGCGACGGAAGAGCGCTTGCCATGCCGTTCGGGCAGCTCGAAGGCATTACGCTGGGCGCAAGGGCCACCTTCGAGGAGCGCGTCTTTGCGATCTATCCGTCAATGGACTGGCTCGGCCGCGTGGTCGATGCGTTCGGCCATGCCACGGACGGGAAGGGACCGCTCGGTTGCGGCATGGCGTCCTACCCGTTGCGGGCGTCGCCGCCACCGGCGGCCGCACGGGCTCGCGTAGCCGGCAAACTCGACCTCGGTGTTCGCGCCCTCAATGCGTTCGTGACGTGCTGCCGGGGGCAGCGCATGGGCATATTTTCCGGCTCGGGCGTCGGCAAATCGATCCTGATGGCCATGATCGCCCGCAACACGGATGCCGACGTCACGGTGATCGCTTTGGTCGGCGAGCGCGGCCGCGAGCTCAAGGAATTCGTCGAGGACGATTTGGGGCCGGAGGGGCTGGCGAAGAGCGTTATCGTCACAGCGACCTCGGACGAGGCGCCCCTGACGCGCCGCCAGGCAGCATTCGTCGCCATGGCGGTAGCGGAATATTTCCGCGACCAGGGTTTGCACGTGCTGCTGCTCATGGATTCGGTCACACGCTTCGCCATGGCGCAGCGTGAGATTGGACTTTCCGCAGGCGAGCCCCCGTCTTCGAAAGGCTACACGCCGACGGTCTTCGCCGAACTGCCGCGCCTTTTGGAACGCGCGGGGCCTGGCCACGCCGGCACCACGGGGAGCATCACCGGCCTGTTCACCGTCCTGGTCGAAGGCGACGATCACAACGAGCCCATATCCGATGCCGTGCGCGGCATTCTGGATGGACACATCGTGCTCGATCGCGCGATTGCCGAGCGTGGCCGCTATCCCGCTGTCAATGTGCTGAAATCCCTGTCTCGCGTCATGCCTCAATGCAATACGGACTTGGAACAGACGATCGTGCAGGAAGCCCGCGCTCAGCTTGCCGTCTATGAAGACATGGCAGAGCTCATTCGGCTTGGCGCCTATCGCAGCGGTACCAATCCGGAAGTGGACTGCGCGATGCGGCTCTATCCCCAGCTCGAAGCTTTTCTCACACAGCGAAAAGACGAAAGCACTTCGCTCGATTCCGGTTACGAGGCCTTAAGCAAAATCCTGGAGAGTGTGCCGGCGAAAGGTAGTACGCGATGAAACGCCGGGACTCGCTTTTGCGCTTGAAGCGCTTCCGCGTCGATGAGCTGAAGCGGCGCGTTGCCACATTGGATGAAATGCGAGCGGACCTCGAGAAGAAGCTCACCGATCTCGACGATACGATCGTGCGCGAGCGTCAGCGGGCGAGCGATTCGGACATCGGACGGCTGGCTTTTCCGAGCTTCCTGCAATCCATCGACGTGCGCCGAAAAAACATCCAGAACACCCAAAAGGATCTGGAGCGCGAACGCGCCCTGCAGCAGGACGATCTGGCTGCCGCTTTTCAGGACCTGAAGACCTTCGAACTGGCCGAGGAGGAACGCCTCAGGCGCGCCTCGGAAGCGGAAGGCAAGGCCGCGCAATCCAGGCTCGACGAGATGGCCATGACCCGCCACCTGCGCAAGCACGCCGGTCGCCAGGCTTAACGCAACGACCAGCTCTGCGTGAAAATACACCGCCGGCGGCGTTGACGTTCTTCGTGTACGTGCTACCTGATAAGCGACATCTGATTCGGGAGTTGCGCATCGATGTCTTTCGGTGAATCGCTGGCACCATTCTTGGGACGACTGGCTCTGGCTTGGTTTTTTTTAACCCAGGCCTATCGTTACGCGCTCGACTGGAACGACACGGCCATTCTTCTCACCATGAAGAACGTTCCAACGCCGCCGATCCTGCTGTTGCTGGCTTTAACGGGGATCATCCTCGGAAGCATTTCGCTTCTGTTGGGATTTCGCACGCGCGCCGGCGCGCTCGCTCTGTTCGCCATCACGATCGCGGCGACGGTGACGATGCACGATTACTGGCATTTGCGCGTGGCGGCGGCCCGCACCGCCGATTTCGATATTTTCGCCCGCAATATCGCCATCGCCGGCGGGCTCTTGATGTTGATCGGGATGGGGTCGGGCCGTTTTGCGATGGACAAGCCCGGCGGCGGTGAAAAGCCGCCTGCTGCGGCTCCCAAGCGCCGTTGACGTTTTCTTGCGGCGAATTTTCGGATTCGCCTCAGGCGACCTTTTGGGCGGTCCCGAATGGCGCCTCCTCAAGCAAGGTCCGAGAAAGGGTCAGGGACGTCAGCGTTTCGAACCCATCCGCAAGATAGGGGGACGCCGTTACCTGCTCGAGCCCGAGGCCTGAGCAAGCGAGCGCAACCAGGGCTCCCTTGCGGCGCGCGAGGTCCAGACCTGTAACGATCAATTTCGTGGCGCCAAGCTTCCCCAGCGCGCGGGCGAGGTCACTCGCCTCTTCCGCATCGCATGCGGCGGAAGCCACCCCGGCTATCTGAAGGCGCCCGACCGCCAGGAAGCGAACAAGTTCCGGAGAGAGCGGCCCACGCGGATCGCAGCCGGCGCCGTCCACGATGAGGAATTCGCCGGTACGCCTTGCCTGATAAACCTCCTCGGACAGAATCTCCGGGGTCGAGGCAACCACCAGCGGCACCTCCAGACAGACGGCAAAGTCTTCGAGCCGCGCCATTTGGCCGGCGGTTTGCGTGTCGGTTGCCGCGAGCACCACGTGCTTGCCGGTGAGGCGGTGGTGGGCGGCCAACTTGGCGGCGACCGCGGTCTTGCCCACGCCGGGAAGGCCGAGGAGGATCGTGCCGGCGGCATCGTTCGCCGCGGTAGGGCCGGCTTGCATGAATCGGTCGAGCGCGGCGGCCAGGGCCAAGGTCAGATCGGGGATGCCGCTTTCTTCGGCTGCGTCGACTATCGCCTTGCCGAGTGCATCGGGCGTCCTATGGGCGTGCAGAGCGCCAATGAGGTGGCCACGGTCGAAGGGGCGCGGATGACGCAGGTCATCAGATCTCGGAACGCGCAGCCTCATCACCAGAGCTTCCCGATAACGCGCGTCGAAAGAATGGGAGGCGCCAACGGCAAGTGAAGCATCGGCGGTGGGACGGCCAATCTCCTCTGCTGAGGCGGCCGCTGTATTTTGCGTCCCCTCGATGCCCGCGCGCAGAAGCGTCGTGCCGTCTTTCATCTTCTCGCTTGCCACGATAATGGCTTCCTCGCCCAATTCCGCGCGCATGGCGGAGAGCGCATCCTTCATATCCTTGGCGAGGAACGTGCGCAGCTGCATGGCCGTCTAGATCTGTCCCATCGTACGAAGCCGCACGGACGGATGAATCTCGTTCTGCGACATCACGGTCGTTTGCGCCCGGAACCTCTCGATGATCGAACGCACATAGGGGCGGATCAGCGGACTCGTCAGCAATACGGGGACATCGCCCGTGGCCGATGCGTTGTCGAAGCGATCGCGCACGGTCTGGATGAAGGCCTGCAGCTGCGATGGGGCCATGGCGAGCTGGCGTTCTTCGCCCTGTCCGGCAAGCGATTCCGCAAAGGTTTGTTCCCATGCGGGCGACATGGCGATGATGGGAAGGAATCCCTGCGGCGACAGATGTTGATTGCAAAGCTGCCGCGCCAGCCGCGCGCGCACGTGCTCGGCGATCATCATGGCGTTCTTGGTATGTCCGACGGCTTCGGCGATGCCTTCCAGAATCGCCGGCAGATCGCGGATCGAGACGCGCTCGGTGAGGAGGGTTTGCAGCACGCGCTGCACGCCGGTCACCGAGATTTGCGAGGGGATCATTTCTTCGACGAGTTTCTTGTGCTCCGCCGGCAGATCGTCGAGCAGCTTCTTGGTCTCCGCATAGGACAGCAGCTCCGCCATGTGGCTTTTCAACACTTCGGTCAAATGCGTGGTCAAGACCGTGCCGGGATCGACCACCGTGTAACCGCGGAAGGATGCTTCCTCGCGCAAGGCTTGATCGACCCAGGTGGCGGGAAGACCAAACGCCGGCTCGTTGGTATGGGTGCCGGGAAGCTCGACGGCTTGGCCTTTGGGATCCATCAGCAGAAGCTGGCCGGGGTACAGTTCACCACGCCCGGCGGCTAGTTCCTTGACCCGGATCGCATATTCATTGGCCCCCAACTGCATATTGTCGAGGATGCGGACGGCAGGCATCACGAAGCCCATTTCGGAAGCGAGCTGACGGCGCAAAGCCTTGATCTGGTCGGTGACGCGGTGACCCTTGGCGTCGTTGATGAGCGGCAGGAGACCGTAACCCAGTTCGACACGCAGCAAGTCGAGCGCCAGCGCAGACGAAATCGGCTCTTCCACGGGCGCCGCATCGGCCGCTTTCAACGCGTCCTTGCGCGCGGTCTCGGAGCGCGCCACTTCCTTGCTGCGCCATGAGACATAAGCGATCGTACCCGCGCCTCCGGCAATCAGCGTAAACACGACGTGTGGCATGCCGGGCAATACGGCGACGACAGCCATCACGAACGCCGCCATGGCGAGCGCCTGGGGATAATGGGAAAGCTGACCGAACAGGGCCTTTTCGGCCGAGCCTTCGATACCGGCCTTGGACACCATCATGCCGGCCGCCGTGGAGACAATAAGAGCGGGCACTTGCGTCACCAGACCATCGCCGATGGTGAGCAGCGTGAATGTCTGGGATGCCGCGGTAAAGGACATGCCCTGCTGCGCCACGCCGATGATGATGCCGCCGATGATGTTGATGCCGACGATCAGCAAGCCGGCGATCGCATCGCCGCGCACGAATTTCGAGGCGCCGTCCATGGCGCCGAAGAAATTGGATTCGGATTCGAGCGTCTTTCGCCGTTCCCGCGCTTCGGTTTCGTTGATCAAGCCGGCCGAAAGATCGGCGTCCACCGCCATTTGCTTGCCTGGCATCGCATCCAAGGTGAAGCGCGCCGCGACTTCGGCGATGCGGCCCGCGCCTTTCGTGATGACAACGAAGTTCACGATGATGAGGATCGCGAACACGATGATGCCGATGACGAAATTGCCCTGGGTGATGAGCCGCCCGAAAGCCTGGATGACGAGTCCGGCAGCGGCGGTCCCTTCCTTGCCATGGGAGAGAATAAGCCGCGTCGAAGCCAGGTTCAGCGCCACCCGCAACATGGTGGAAATCAGCAAGACCGTGGGAAAAGAACTGAATTCCAGGGGCTTTCTGATGAACACCGAGGTCATCAGAATCAGGATCGCGAAGGTGATGGAAAACGAGAGCGCAAAATCGAGCAGCCATGGCGGCAGGGGCAGCAGCAGGACGACCAGAATCGCAAGGATGCCGATCGCAAGCGCGATTTCACCGTTCTTGAGGTAATCGCGAACAGCGTCGAAGGCGCCTTGCGGCCCCGTCGTCTTGGCTTGGGATTGCGCTATGAATGCCATAGGGGATCAGTCTGCCTCACGCGGCGCGGCCTTCCCCGGGCGGTGCAACGCGAACGCCGGCTTGCGTGTATTCGCGCAGCTTGTTCCTCAAGGTACGAATGGAAATGCCCAGAATGTTCGCGGCATGGGTGCGGTTGCCGAGGCAATGGGTGAGCGTATCCAGAATCAGGTCGCGCTCGACGTCCGATACGGTACGCCCAACGAGCGCGCGGGTCGTGGTGGCGGCGGCCTCGGTCGCAATGGACACCGCGTCATGGCCCAGACGCATCGGCGTCTCGCCGAGCTTGGCGCCGTCGGGCAGGCGCACCGCTTCGGGCGCGATTTCATTTCCCGGCGAGAGCAGCACGGCACGATGGATCGTGTTCTCGAGCTCGCGAACATTGCCGCGCCAGGCATGGCCGAGCAGCAACCGCTCGGTCTCCGGCGCAAGCGGCCGGAAGGCGACACCGTTCGCCTCGGCATATTTGCGGGCAAAATGGCGGGCAAGGGCAAGAATGTCCTTTGGCCGTTCGCGCAACGCGGGCAGTTTCAAATTCACCACGTTGAGCCGGTAGAGCAAGTCTTCGCGGAAATTGTTTCGCTTTACGGCCTCCGTAAGGTCGCGGTTCGAGGTCGCGATGATTCGGATGTCGACCTTGACCGGCTTGCCGCCGCCCACCCGGTCGATCTCGCGCTCCTGAAGCGCGCGCAAGAGCTTGGCCTGCAGCCGCGAATCCATTTCGCTGATCTCATCAAGCAGCAGCGTGCCGCCATTCGCCTCCTCGAATTTGCCGAGGCGGCGCGCGATGGCGCCGGTGAACGCGCCCTTCTCATGACCGAACAATTCCGATTCCAAGAGATTTTCCGGGATGGCCGCGCAATTCACCGAAATGAACGGTTTGTCCGCGCGCAAGCTCCGGCGATGGACGTAGCGGGCTAGAATCTCTTTGCCGGTGCCCGATTCGCCGCTGATCAGGATCGAGGCCTCCGAGGGGGCGATCTGATCGGCCATGGCGATGACGGAAGCCGTTGCCTGGTCCTCAAAGATCAGTTGATGCGATTCGTCGGCAACGGCCGCGAGCACCGCAGCGATCAGGTCGGGATCGGGTGGAAGGGGAAGATATTCCTTGGCGCCGGCGCGGATCGCGTCCACGGCGCGCCGGGCATCGGTTCCGATTCCGCAGGCGACCACCGGGGTGCAAATGCGCTCGGTGGCGAGGGAGCGCACCAGCAAACCGATATCGAGGGCCACATCGCACATGATGAGGTCCGCGCCGTGGCCCTGGCGAAGCTCAGAAAGCCCCTGATCGACGCTGTTCGCGTGCGCGACTTTCGCGCCCTTATCCATGGCGATTTTTGTCGCCGCGCCAAGCTGGCCTCCTAGGCTGCCGAGAATGAGAAGTCGCATGATTCTATTCCTTCATTTGCATCCCATGCGCCGACGAACTGGGCATGGGGAGTCCAATCAGATCTGTCCTGCCTTGATGATTTCCGTCATGGTGACGCCCAAGCGGTCTTCCACCAGAACCACTTCGCCGCGCGCGACCAGACGGTCGTTGACATAGATGTCGATGGCTTCACCGACCTTGCGATCGAGCTGCACCACGGTGCCGCGCCCGAGTTTTAAGAGCTGGCTTACCTCCATGGCGGATTTGCCCAGGATCGCTTGCACGGTAACCGGGACGTCGTAGACCGCTTCAAGATCCACGGCCGCGTGTTTGGGCTCGGCATCGGAGGCGCTCTGCTTCTTGAGCAGAGGCTGTCCCTCTTGTGCCGTGCCGGCGCCCTCGCTCAATTCGGGCAAACCGACGTCGTCCTTTTCGGCCATATCTATTCCTTCCTCTCAAGGGCGCCTTGCGGAAAACGCCGCGCCATCAGATCCGCCAGAGCGCTTTCAATCGCCGATTGCGCACGCTCGATGCCGCCGCCGCGCCATTCGACCCGGCAATCGGCATTCGCCAATCCGTCGTCGGGCACGAATTGCATGCGTCCCTCGTAGCCTTCATGGTGTGCGATGTCGTCCGCCCGCTCTTGAATCTTGTGCGCGATCAAAGAGGCGGTCGTAACGATCACACGCGGTTCTCCGATCGCCTGGTGCAGGGCCGCGCGCAACGCCTCTTCGATCTCGGCCTCGGGCGCGGTGGCGAGCGCGGCGTGTGCGAGTTTCTTCGCCGCCACGATCGCGAGGCCCGCGGCTTCCGCGCGAAGGCATTCGATCTCGCCATCCATCGCTTGGATGGCGGCAAGCACGGCAGCCGCGACCTGACCGATCGAAGCGGCGATCGCATGGCTGGCGAGCACATCGCCGTGCGCGCGGCCCTCTTCGCGCGCCGCATGTTTCATGGCGTCGATCTCTTGGGCGCTGTAGCTCTTGCGCGAGCGCGCTTCGCTCTTCTCGTTGCGCGGTTCCGCGCCGTCGAAATGCGTGTCGAAAGTGAATTTGACCGTCGTGTTCATCAGTAGATCAGCTCGTCTTCGCCTTGCTTGCTGGCGATCATGATCTCGCCCTTATTGGCGAGGTCCTTGGCGACGTTGACCATGCGCATTTGCGCCTCGTCCACGTCTTTGAGGCGCACGGGGCCGAGGGCTTCCATGTCCTCACGAAGGATTTTTCCGGCGCGTTCGCTCATGTTGGAGAAGAAGACATCGCGCAGGGAATCGGTGGCGCCTTTGAGCGCCAGGCCCAGCTTGTCTTTCTCGACGTGGCGCAACAGCGTTTGGATTGAGCCGGGGTCCAGCTTGCCCAGATCCTCGAAAGTGAACATGAGGGCTTTGATGCGTTCGGCGGCGTCGCGGCTTCTCTCCTCGAGCGAGGTGAGAAAACGGTTTTCCGTCTGGCGATCGAAATTGTTGAAGATTTCCGCCATCATTTCGTGGGCGTCGCGTTTGGCGGTACGCGCGAGATTCGACATGAATTCGACGCGCAGGGTCTGCTCGATCTTATCGAGGATGTCCTTCTGCACCGATTCCATGCGCAGCATGCGCTGCACGACTTCAAGCGCGAATTCCTCCGGCAGCGACGCCAGCACGCGGGCGGCATGCTCGGACTTGATCTTGGAAAGCACGACCGCAACGGTCTGCGGATATTCGTTCTTGAGGTAATTGGCGAGGACCGATTCGTTCACATTGCCGAGCTTGTCCCACATCGTGCGGCCGGCCGGACCGCGGATTTCTTCCATGATCGCGCCGACTTTTTCGGTGGGCATGAAACGCGTAAGCAGGCGTTCGGTGGATTCATAAGAGCCCATCAGCGATCCGGTCGACGACATCTGCGAGACGAACTCGATCAGCAGCTTCTCGACGAGGGACGAGCTGACGGTGCCAAGGTTGGACATGAGCTGAGAGACCTCTTTGATCTCGTCCTCATCCATCATCTGCCACAGCTTGGCGCCGAGCTCTTCGCCGAGCGAAAGAAGGAAGACGGCCGCACGATCGGGGCCCGAGAGCACCCGGAGGTCCTCTTTGATCTGGGTCTTGGGAGCGCGCGCCATCTTCGTTCCTTAGACCGGTTGATGGAGCCAAGTGCGCAGGATCGCCATCGCCTCTTCGGGATGGGCTTGCACGACATCGCCCACTTTGCGGATCGAGGATTCGCGCACCTGCCCGTCGATCTGACTGATGTCGATCATGCTTTCCCGTTTCGGCTGCAAGGGCGCGCCGGCCGCTTGAGGCTGGGGCTGTGCTTCGCCTGGCGCATGCGTCAGCTGAGGTGCTCCGGGCGTGCCGGGGGCAGGAAGGGCGGCGCCGCCGGCCACCGGCGCCACGGGTGTCGTGAGCCTGCGGATCATCGGCCTCACCACGAGAAGAAAGACCAGCAGCGCGGTGATCGAGAGGATGAGAATCTGAGCGAGTTTGAATAGGGCGGAGGAATCGAGCCCAAGCACGGCCGGCGCCACGGCCGATTCCGGGCCGGTATCGATATCGGCAAAGCGCATATTGGTGACCTGCAACTGATCGCCGCGCTTTTCATCGAAGCCGATTGCCGACCGCACCAGTGCCGTGATCTTGGTCATGTCATCGCCGCTGCGCGGGGCATAATTGCGCGCGCCATTCGCGCCTGGCGCATAAGTGCCATCCACGACCACGGCGACGGACAGTTTCTTGACTTGGCCGGCATCCAGCGTTTGCGTTTTTGTGGTCTTGGAGATCTCGTAATTGATGGTTTCTTCGTTGCGCGTGTTGTTGGAAACCGAAGCGTTGTCGGCCGCCGGAGCGGGCGGCGCCGCCTGGCCCGGAATCGCCGTGCCGACGCTGACGGCTGCGGCCGCGCGATTGTCCTTCGACGCGGAATCCTGCTGAACCGTCTGCGAAGACCGCACAACCTTGCTGTCGGGATCGAACGTCTCGGCGGTTTCTGTAACGCGGTTGAAATCCATATCCGCTGCGACCTGGACCCGAGAATGCCCAGGTCCAACGATCGAGGAAACGATGTTCTCGACCCGCTGGCGAAGCCTGTCTTCGAAACCGGAGATGCGTTCTTCCTGGACAGCTCCCGAAGCGCTGTCGCCATCGCCGTTGCCGCCGGCGAGAAGCTCGCCCTTGTCGTCGATGAGGGCGACATTGTTCGGCGTAAGGCCCGCCACCGCCGCCGCGACAAGATGCTGGATGGCGCTCACTTGGCCGCGGGAAAGCCGTGCACGCGCCTTCACCACGACCGAAGCGGAAGGCGGTTGATTGTCCCGCGCGAAAATCTGACGGTCGGGAATGACCAGATGCACGCGCGCGGACACGATGGAATCGAGGGAGCGAATGGTGCGCGCGAGTTCGCCCTCGAGCGCGCGAAGGCGATTGACGTTCTGTACGAAGGCGGTGGTCCCGAACGTATCGGACTTGTCGAAGATCTCGTAGCCGACGCCGGCGGACGGCAGCCCATCGGTGGCGAGCTGCATGCGGATTTTCGTCACTTGGTCCGCAGGAATGAGAATCGTGCCGCCGTCGCCCTTTTGCTCATAGGGCACGCTCAATGCGTCAAGCTTGGCGACCACCGCCGAAGCATCGCGTGCTTCGAGGCCGGAGAACAGGATCGCCTTTTGGGGCTCGGCGATGAGCCCGAACACATAGAGAAAGAATCCGGTTAGCGCTGCAGCGACGCCCGCCATGGCGCCAATACGCGCAGCACCGATCCCTTTGAAGAACTCCGGCAAGATTCCCCTCCGTCTAGACTGCAACGCCGAACGCGCGCGAATATTGCGTCGCTTTGGGCTTGTTGCTCGACTAGGCAAACATTGCCGGGAGTTGGGTAAAGGTGAGCTTAACGCAAGCAGCGAATTTCGAACGATCGCAGCGCGCCAGCAGCGTTACGGTGAAATCATTCCTTAACCTGGCGATTTGGAAAAAGCAGATTGCGAGAGGGATTCAGAAATTGGAAACCAAATAAACAAAAATCGCACGAGTCCGACGAGGTTCCCGATGCTTCGAATCCGTTTGGCGAATTTCGCCGTGATTGTCTCTTGCGGCTCGTCAATGCCGGTATTGCTGAACGCGCGTGGCGCGCAATCCCGGAAGGCCAAACCGTTCGATCGCACGCTGCCAGGCGAGGAATTCCTCCACCGTCAGCGTATAACGGCGGCACGCATCTTCTAGGCTCAACAGGCCGCCTCTGACAGCCACCACCACTTCCGCCTTGCGCCGTATGACCCACCGCTTGGTATTGGGTGGCGGCAAATCAGCCAAGGTGAGCGGACTGCCATCGGGTCCGATCACGTAGCTTACGCGCGGCCTCCGTTGCTCCTCGCTCATTTCTCTCATAACTCCACCGCCTTCTTACCCGTTGGGGTGAAGGTATCCCGGCGCGGTTTAAAAAAGCCCAAAACACCAGGGTAAATTAAGGACTAAGCCAATGATATTGTTTGCCTTTGTTTAGTGAAACGGCGCCTTCATTTCGGTAAAGACGCCGTTTCATTTGTTAGTTCTTGATTTGCATGAGTTCCTGCAGCATCTGGTCGGCCGTGGTAACGATCCGGGTGGCGGCGGAGTAGGCGCGTTGTGTCGTTATGAGATTCGCAAACTCGCGCGCGAGGTCGGATGTCGATGATTCCAAGGAATTCGATACGATGGAGCCCGCCCCGCCGGTCTTGGCTTCGGTGATCGTCGGCGTTCCCGAATTGTCGGTGACCAGGTAGGCGTTTCCCGTGGTGGCGGCGAGCGCATCGGGATTGGCGAAGGTTGCCACCGGGATCTTGAAGACCTTCTTCTCGATGCCGTTATCGAACAGCGCGGTCACGAAGCCCTCATCATTTACCGAGACTGAGCTCAGCGAACCGAACGGTGCGCCGTCGATGTTGGCGGAGGTCAACTGTGAGGAGGCATCGAATTGCGACACGCCGCTTGCAATGCCCGGCGTGCCGAAATTGAGCGTCAGAGGTTGGGGCAAAAGGCCGGTAGATGCCGCCCACGGTACAGTGAAGTTGTTTAGGCCCGACACGGGGGTCGCCAGCGTGCCGTCGGCATTGAAGGTCAGGTTGCCGGTCGTGACCGGATTGCCGCCCGGTCCCCCGACATCGGCGTTCGGACCCTGATAGGCAACTTCGTATGACCAGGCATCGGGCCCGGTTTTCACGAAGGAGAGCTTCATCGGCCGCGAGGCGCCCTGGCTATCGAAGATATTGATGCTTTGCTCGAACGCCGCAGGCACGTTTCCTGCCGTCATATCGCCTGCAACGTAGGCGGGGGCGGCGACAGTGGAGGCCTGAAGATTGGCTTTCAAAGTGACATTCGCCGTGGGTTGCGCAGTGCCGTTGAGCGAACTCAGATTGATCGGTACCAGCGAACTGCGGTTGGCCGGCATGTTGCCCGCTGGTGTGAGCTGCCAGGCTTTCAGATAAAACCCTGCGGCATTTCGCAATCGTCCGCTCGCGTCGGGCGTGAAGGAACCCGCGCGCGTGTAAAAGTCCGCTTGATTGACCAAAGCTGGGTTGTCGGTAACGATGAAAAAACCGTTTCCCGACAGTGCGAGGTCTGTGGAATTGCCGGTGGAGGTCAACAGACCTTGCTTCGAAAGCTGTTGGGCCGCAGAGACCTGCACGCTGGAGGGCGCAATTTCTCCGCCAAATCCATTGCCCGCGAGGAAGGTCGAAAAGTCCGCGGTGCTCGTCTTGTAACCGACCGTATTGAGGTTCGCGATGTTCGATGACGTGATCGCAAGTGCACGGCTATTGGCATCGAGGGCCGATACGCCGGTGAGCAGGGCGCCATAGAGACTCATATTACGTTTTCCTTGATGATGGTTCGCGGCGCTTGGTGCCGGTTCCGTTTGGTTTCAGCCCGCCAATTCTCAGCGGACCCATTCGTTTCAATGTGCCGAGATCAATGTCGCCTTGCTGAGCGGCACGCTTAGGGTGCCGATCCTCAGCATCGGTTCGGTCCCGGAAAGATCGACTTCGTCCACCACGCCTTGGCTCGCCACCTGCGTGTCGACGGTGGTTCCGTCGGTTGTTTGCGCAGCGACGCTCAGCGTATAGGTGCCATCCGGCAGCGTGTTACCTGCATTATCCTTGCCGTCCCAAGTGAAGGCGTGGAGGCCCGACGCGGTATTGCCGGCGCCGGTATAGACCGTGTGTCCTTTGGAATCGGCGATGACGAGACGCGTGGCTGCCGAATCACTGGCCAGCGAGTAGGCCCATTGTGCCTGACCGCTTTTGAGTCCGGAGCTGCCGTCGGTGAGCGTCACCGTCTTGCCGAGAAAGCCCACCGCGTCGCTGCCGGCGCGCGCTTTTGTGAGTGAGATCAGCGATTCAAGATTCTGGTTGGCGTTGATGGATTGCTCGACCTGGGAGAATTGCACCAGCTGCTGCGTGAACTGGCTCGAATCCATCGGCGATAGCGGATCCTGATTCTTCAACTGGGTGGTCAGCAGCGTCAGGAAGGTGTCGAAATTGCCGGCGAGCGTCGTTTTCGACTGCGTGGCCGTGGTTGGAGGTGTGGCAGATACGGCGGATGTCGCGTCCATTTTCCGTGCTCCTAAACCCTGATATCCAGACCCATGGAGGCCCCAGTGCCCCAGGCTTGCCCGGTCGACGTCAAACCCAAAATCGCTGTGCCGTTCGCAGCATCGAGCGCATCGATCTGCATGGCCCGGTTGCGGGCCGAATTCTGCGAATCGCGCCAAGCGGCGGACTTGCCGTCGCTCTTGAGCGAGAAGGAGAGGCCTCCGGGAAGGTCGAGGCCCGCATCTTTCAATGCCCGCTCGAGCGAGCCCGAGTCGCGCTGGAGCGCGTCGAGCGTCTGTGGCCGGTCGGCGCTCAATTGCGCCTGCGCGTTCCCCTGCGAATCCATGTTCAGATGAATTTCGATGCGGCCGAGTGAGGGCGGGTCGAGACGGATCTGGAATTGGCTCTCGCCATCAGCGGATTTCGCCGCGATTCTGAGCGCGAGCGTGTCCATGCTCGCTTGGTCCGGTACGACGCCGGCCGCGGTCAACACCAGATTGATCGGTACATTGCCGGTTTGCGGCGCGTCGGCCCAGATCGCATTCGCCGCCACGATGCCCGCGAGTGCGATCGGGGCATTGTTGGCTGGGATCTGGGAGACGTATCCGTTCGACGCGAGGTTTGAGACCGAATTGTCGGGCCGCGGAAGGGCAATTGCCGTGAAGTCTTGTGATGTGTGCGAAGCTGTCTGGGTATGACCGTTGGAGTTGCTTGGCGCCTTGTCGGCTGTGCCCGATAGGTCGCTCGTGGGGATCGGTGGCGTCGCATTGTCGGTTTGGGCAACGGCGGCGGACGCCGTGGTCTTCGATGCGCCGGCAATCGTGTCGGTTTGACCGCGACGGTTGGTAGGGCTGACTGCCGGTTTTTCGGCAGTCACTGAAGCCAGACTTTGCAGCGAGAGTTCCGCCGCAGCGTTGCCTGCTTGCGAAAGAATGAGTGACATAGTCCCTTGGGCCGGTATCGCCTTGGCATCGCTTGTTGCTGGCTGTGGCGTCGTATCCACAGGAAGGTTTGCGGCGCCGGCATTCGCATCAGTTTTTTGCGGAGCGACATTCGTCTCCGTGGCTGGCAATGGATTCGCGCCCGTCTGGCCGCCATTTCCGATCGTCACATCCTGGACAGAAGGATTGACGGGAGCGGCCGGAACATCACCAGCCGGTAATTGCGGCAAGATCATCGCGAGAGCCACGAGGCTGTTGTTGGACGCCGCGTCGATGTTTGACGGTGCATTTGCTTTAGCCTGATCGCTGCGTCCCGGGCGGGGCTGCAAAGGCGTAATATTTCCGTCCGCAGGCGGCGGCAGGCCGGTGGGATCGGCGATGATGGGAGTCGGAAGCGCCGTGTCGGGCATTAGAGGATCGGATTGCGCCTGGGACGGCAGCAACTGCAAAGCCGCCATTGCATCGCCAAGTGCCGTCTCGAGCGACGCAATGGCATCAGGGACGACCGATTGCGTTGTGGTCGCGTCGGACACGTTCACGGGAGCGGGCGGCGTAGCTTGCGGGGCAACTTGCGGGGCAGCTTGCGCCGCCGAGCCAGACTGATCCGAAACGATGGGCGCCAGTGCGGCAAGCAAGGCATCGAAAATGGATCCCGTACCGGGCGCGCCGTCGCCGATATTCGGCATCGCCGGGGCAATGCCCGGAATGCTGACTGGTGATAGCGCTGCAACGCCGGTCATGGCGGCTCCACATAGTTCCGGCATTCCGGTAGCAAGTCCTGGACCAGAACAGCCGGTGACTGCGATCGCCTATGGAAAGCCCTGTAAAAGCTATGATTGGGCGCGCGTCGAAGATGATTCAGCGGATGTTCCCGGCACCGTTTTTCGCCCGGCATGAATTGCCGCGCGCGGCAAAGCCTACCGGTGTTTCGCGCAGCCATGGCGCCCGTTTCGCCACCGCCATGGCCGCTTCAAGCCCCCCACCGGTTGGCACCGGCCTTGCACCCGGATTTGCGAGCCCGTGTCATTCGACAGGAGCAAGAGCGCACCCGTGTCACTCGAAGGCATCCTTTCCAGCGGCCTGTCGGCGCTGTTGACGAACACAGCCGCGTTGCGCGTGACGTCGAACAATATCGCCAACGCGAACAATCCCAATTATGTGCGTCGCGTCGTCCAGCAAGGGCCGCTCATCGCGGGTGGCGAACTTGGTGGCGTCAAGATCGAAGAGATCCAGCGGATCGCGGACGCATTTCTGGATCAGGAAGTGATCAAAGCAAACAGCACAGCGGCCCGTTACGACGTGCAAGCGGACATCATGAAGCAGCTCAATACTGCGCTGGGGCAACCCGGCGACGGACAGTCCATCGGCAGTCAGCTGAGTGCGGTTTATGCAGCCCTGGGCCAGGCATCTCTCGACCCTACCGCGTTGGCCTCCAGACTCGGCACGGCGGGCCAGTTTCAATCTCTCGCCAGCTCAATCTCCGACCTTTCGGGGGCAGTGGCCGATTTGCGCGCCTCTACCAATCAGCAGATCAGCGGTGCCGTTTCGGAAGCCAACACGCTAATCAAGAAGATCTTCGACCTCAATCCTGCGATTCATCAGGCGCAGATCACCGGCGACACGGCCTCGCCGCTGTTGGATGCGCGCGATGCCCTGGTGAAGCAGCTTTCCCAGATTGTCGATGTCCGCACGTCGCAACAGCTCGACGGCCGTCTGTGGGTGTCTACGACCGACGGCGTGCAGCTCGTCGGCGACGCCTACGCGCAGCT
>Ga0209488_10001994_pt1 | contig 17172 bp, 27 predicted proteins | sample Rivendell_Oct201_8_FD_188349 | JGI IMG/M metagenome (GOLD analysis project Ga0209488, IMG submission 188349) | Vadose zone soil microbial communities from the Eel River Critical Zone Observatory, Northern California, USA -... | ecosystem: Environmental > Terrestrial > Soil > Vadose zone >...
CGTTCCTCGTTGCGTGGCGCGCTGTACGGCAGCAAAGGAGCTTCGAGGGCGATATGGGGATCGGCGGTGGCGGCGTGCCGGGCACTCCATCGCGCCAACAACCAGGCTTCACGCGGAATGCTGCGGGTGGCAGGGGCCAACGTTACAAGTCTTGGCCTTGCTCGCGATTCGACGTCGATTGTGTCGTCGAAGAATGGTCTTACTATTGAAACGCATGGTCGCATTTGCTTGGCGCCGAGGCGGCGAAATGAGAATCGCATACGGATAGTTTCGGGTTTTGGGGTACCTTCTGCTAACTTTAGGGGGATGGGCTTGGCTCGTTGAGAACCTCGTGATGTTTACGTATTTGATTTATGAGGAGAGGCAGTAACCCTGTATGCGTATGTACCATCGAGGAATTAGTGTATTATTTTAAGATTTACAATAAATATTTATTTAATTTATATCTGGATTTGTAACTGTACCCCCAGACACTGTTAGCTCATTTAACCAATCGGAAGTAAACATTTGCGGCAATGTAGGTGGATATGGCATGCCGCGAATGGACAACCTACCCTTTCATCCTCGCTGACCACTTGCCGCTCGAATCACAGACACCTCGACCCAATAGACCACTAATTTTAACATGATGAGTCTCTGCATAACCTCACATAGTCATATTCGCCCTCCTCACAGCATCGTATTCTCCACAGCACTCCCAAACGGCGCATCGAGACCGATGTCATGAAGCTGTGCGTACTGGTAGTGTATGCTCAACCACGTTGCTAACTGCACATATTCTCAGACTAATGTCAGACTATGAAGTGACGCTTGTAAATGATAGCATGCAAGAGTTCTACGTCTGGTTCTATGGCCCCAATGAGAGTGCGTCCCCCCTGAGCCACTCTTTCAGAACGCTCACACGAACGGGTGTGGGTGTGGTGGATGCCCTCAGCTCCATTCGCCGGTGGGATTTGGAAGATCCACGTTGAGTTGCCTGACCAGTATCCATTCAAGTCACCCAGTATTGGTTTCATGAACAAGATTTTCCACCCAAACATCGATGAATTGTGCGGACATATTTGCGTATGCTGTTGCGCGATGACTGACTCACACAGGAGCGGTTCGGTCTGCTTGGACGTCATCAATCAAACATGGTCGCCAATGTTCGGTGGGCCTTCTTCCATTGGTCCTGACCGCGTTTCATCGAACCACCCACGTCATAGATATGATAAACATCTTTGAAGTGTTTTTGCCGCAGTTGTTACGATACCCTAATCCAAGCGACCCACTGAATGGCGAGGCTGCTGCGCTGCTCATGCGCCACCCGAAGGAGTACGAGCAAAGGGTAAAGGGTACGAGCTTCGTTTGCCCAGGCGTTTCTGCGGGTTCTGAAACGTGACATGCAGAATACGTGCAGCGGTATGCAACCAAAGAGGCAGCTAACAAGACCGGTGGAAAAGAAGAGGATGATGATGATGCGGAAATGAGTGACATAGGGAGCATCAGTGACAATGAGTGACGACTGGATGGTCTTCCATTGCCTCCCCTACCTGCACGTTCTCGCCCTTTTCTTCGTTCTTGATTCCTCACCATTTTTGCTATCGCACTCTTAGCCACGTAGTCCTCACGATCCATTGTTCTCTCTTCATCCTCTGCCATCTCGAGTGAGTCGTCCTTACTGGAGACTGAAATTTCGCGCTTCGCCATCCTCTCCCATCCCCTCTACACATTCACCGCCTGGCCCAGATTTGGCACCTCGGATATCCTTATCCAGGCGGATCATATTTCTGTCTCTCATTCTTCCTTAATCTGTACTTAGTACCAATCAAGTTCATTACTGTTTGTGCATGTCGGCTATGGAACCCTGCGATGGATGATACGATATGAACGGGAAAACACGGAAGGAATCGAGACGAGCCGCCCGATGTCAACTCGAAAGGGAAGTATCTTGGGGCGAACTAGTAACAGCCGGAATGAGCTCTTCGACCTTCTTTCCGATTTCCGATGCGGTCTGGGTGGATAATAAGAAGGGCTTCAGATACGCGAAAGGCGAGGGGTACCTTCAGAAGGGTCTCGATCTGCACCTTGACACTCTCCGTTGTGGCAGATTGGGATTTTGAAGTTTTCAGTAGGTCTTCCTTCTCTTGTGTAAGCTCTTTGACCTTTCGGTCAAGTCTGGAAGACATGCAAAGACGAGAATGAGTATGAACCAGCTACAACAGCCGATGAAAATCTCAAAGGGACCTTTGTCGTTCAACGAGCTCGAACCCGAGCCGGTTAAGCATGAGTTGATGTTCGTCCGACAACACATGTTCCGAATGAGCATCTGGCGGGGAGAGCTCTACGAATTGTTCCACTGGATACAACTGTATGTCCTGGTACACAGAGCTAGTGTGGAGTGCGTGAGCGAGCAGGAAGCGAGGGGCTCGGAACCAAAAGGAGCGGGAGCGCAATCAGAGGACGCACGCAAACTGGCGGCATTTCTCGATCTCGCGCTCGAGATGGCGTTTTTCGTAGAGAAGGTTCTGTAGGCGGAGGTGGGTCTGATCCATGTCGTGTCTGGCATCGGCGGTGATCTGCTTATGAGCACGCGCGGAGGCGTTGGCATCGCGATTGAGGGCTTTCAAGCGGGCGAAGAGGGCGCCTGCGCGAATATGAACGGACGCGGGATCGTCGTTTGGGGAGGCAGTGGCAGTGGCGAGCTGGCGGAGGGCGTCGATGACCTCGTCCCCTGCTGTGGTGGATTGCTGCTGCATGGGCCGGGACGGAACCGGACCGGGAATGACCGAGGATTGGTGATTTGATGCTCTGTAATCCAGGCTCGACTCTTTCCCCTCTCCATATAACACATTGCGGTGTTCTGAATAGGCTCCCTTGTTCATTCCCACCATGTCAACACATCGGCGCAGAGAGTCTGGCGCCATCCCATCGATGGTCGCCGTGCAGCATCAGCTCAGGGATAACACTATCATAATCGGTATGCGATTATCTCCTTCAATGGTAACGTCTCCAGCTCACCTTTCCGCCTTTAGTCTTTGGCGCATCCGGCGATCTCTCAAAGAAGAAGGTCCGTGCGATTCGAAATCGCTCTCTATCATCCTCTGATCCTCCCCAACATAGACATTCCCGGCACTATTCGGGTTATACCGTGACGGCTACCTGCCCGAAGGCGTCAAAATAGTCGGGTATGCACGGACAAAGATGGACGAGGTTGAGTTCCACCGGCGTGCCACTCAAAACATCAAAAATCCCGACGATAACCCAGACATCGTTGCGAAGATCGAGGAATTCAAGAAACTTAGCACCTACATCTCGGGCGGCTACGAGGACGACGCCTCGTTTGAAAACCTAGAGAACCATCTCAAGAGCATCGAGTCTAGCTATCAATCAGAGGGGCGCAATCGCGTCTTTTACCTCGCATTGCCCCCCTCAGTCTTCGTCCCTGTTTCCGCGCGTGTCAAGCAATTCAATTATTCCAAGGACGGTGTTAATAGGATCATTGTCGAGAAGCCCTTTGGGAAGGATCTTGACTCGTCGCGCGAGCTTCTCGGCGCGCTCAAGCAGTACTGGACCGAGGATGAAACATACCGTATCGATCATTACCTCGGAAAGGAGATGGTCAAGAACATCAGCGTAGTCCGATTCTCCAATGTCGCGCTGAGCGCCGCTTGGGACAAGAATTCCATTTCCAATATTCAAATCACATTTAAGGAGCCCTTCGGAACTGAAGGTCGTGGTGGTTACTTTGACGAATTCGGTATCATACGCGACATCTTACAGAATCGTGCGTGAAGTTTCTATTTTGATACGACAACTTACTGACACTCGACTCGTGCGCTGTCCGTGAAAAGATCTGCTCCAAGTACTCACTGTGTTGGCCATGGAGCGGCCAGTGTCCTTCGCAGCTGAGGATATTCGTGACGAAAAGGTACGTGCTGTGCCAGTCGCGATGTCGTCATGGCGTAGTGCATTCAAATTCCCATATCCGTTTAGGTCAAGGTTCTACGCGCAATCCCGCCAGTCGCACAACAAGACACACTCCTCGGTCAATATGTGACTGCCAACGGGAAACCGGGCTACCTCGATGACGAGACAGTCCCGCCAAACTCCAGGTGCCCCACTTTCGCCGTAGCGGTGTTGTGGATCCAGAACCCGCGTTGGGAAGGCGTGCCCTTCATACTCAAAGCTGGGAAAGGTAAATTCAAAACATTCACCATCCCTCCCCTCCCTCTTCAGCTGTTGGCCACTGACTGACCAACCGATTGGGTTGACCCTGCGCACCGTGTTTATGTTTTAAGCCCTGAACGAAGCCAAGGTGGAAGTGCGGATCCAGTTCAAGGACCCCACGCAGGGCATCTTCGAGGACGTGGGGCGCAACGAGCTCGTGATGCGCATCCAGCCGTCTGAGGCCGTGTACCTCAAGCTAAACACTAAGAAGCCGGGCCTGTACACGCGCGCGGTGCCGACCGAGATGGACCTGACGTACAAGCGGCGGTTCGTGAGCGACAAGATCCCAGAGGCATACGAGGCCCTCCTCCTCGACGCGCTCAAAGGCGACCACTCCAATTTTGTGCGGAGCGACGAGCTCGACCACGCTTGGAAGGTAAGAGCGAGAGAAAGAGAGGGAGAGGGAGAGGACGCCCCCTCCTCTTCGTCGCTTCCCCCCCCTAAGGGCTGCCGTAACTTTTGGAACCGATCGCTCATGTCCATTCTTCGTTTGTGTGTGTGTGTGTTTTTTTAGATCTTTACGCCCATCTTGCACTGGACAGAAGGGAAAATTGGACAAGCCCCAAGGCCGTTGTCGTACCCTTATGGTTCACGAGGTCCGAAAGAGCTCGACGCGTTCGTCCGCAAGTACGGCTACACGCGGCCAGAGAGCTAGTAAGCGACCGTCCTATTCCCTTTCCTTTCTCTCCCCCACCCGACCCCTTGTGTTTTGACATGCCGCGCCTGCGCAGCTCGTGGCCTGAGACATCAAACTTGTGAGGCTTGAGGCCATATGGTGGATTCGGGTATGATCCGTCAGGGGCAAGCAAGAGGAGGTTTCGAGGCCACGCAGCGTTGTACGTGTATCTGGACGATCCCTTGTTAAAGAAGAAAACAACAAAAAGGAGTAGCTTTATTTCTAGAACTTGCAAGCGAGCCGGCTGGTTATGTACTGCATTTTTTGTAAAAGATCGAAGCATATATTTCTCGTCTCTTTTTTTCCAAGAGCTTTGTGCAAATGGCGTATTATTTTTCCTCTACGGAGGGCGCAGATCTTTATGCAATGAACCAGGAGGTTCCGGGTTGGTTTACTAATGTGATATACATGTCTCCGATGGTAAGCGAACGAGGACGAGATCAACGGCGTGGCAAATAGCTGATGAAATAGGGTTGGTTAAGGACGATGAGACAGTAATGCATTTGATCTTCTTTCTCGAGGACACGAACAAGGTTACAGAATGGTGCGCAGCAGCAAAGCGTGTACGAGGGGGTGAAGGGAAGAAGTCTGTCTGACACACGTGGTGAGGCGAGGCAAGCTAGAAAGGATGCGTGTGCACGACGCGCCGTTGATGTGAGTAAGACCACGGACGCTGATGTTGAACCAAGCCAAGATGTATTGCGATTGCGTCACGAGATGATACAGCCGTTCGTGAACCACCTGAGGGAATGCGCGTCAGGTTTAATCTCTCACGTGCTCTGCCGTGTCAACTCTACCATACGAACCAGTTGCTGTTCAACTGCTGAATCCAATAGACTACCAAGCGAAGACGAACGAGCGGCGACTTCACCGGTAGAAGTTTGGCCTTTTCCGTATCCTCGATCGGCAGGGCCTGCGGGTCGTCTCGATCAGCGATCGCGCACACATGCAATTACGCGCGCGCGAGGATGTATACGGGAAGAAGTACTGACCATGGCCATCCAATAGCTGAAGTGGGCGGGATCAGTCGGCATGGGTCCATATAAGTGGCTTAGTCTGTTCAATCTCTGGACGACCCACGGTGCCGCTCCGCGTTGTATCTGGTCCAGAAAGGCGAGACACGTATCCACCAATTCCTGCACTTGCTGTGCATCCGATACAGGCGGCCCAGGTCTACTAGCCATCGAGGATGCCGCGGCGCCCGATCCGGCGCTCGGTGTTGCCTGAACGTCGAGTTCGGCGTTTATTATTTGGGAAACGAGGGGCGGGATCGAAGGTGAGTCGTCATTGATGTCAGGATGCAGCGAAGAATAGTCCGATATTCTATTCAAAGGGTGGGGGGGGGTATTAGAAGAGGAGCGCCAGCATCCAGATCTGAAAATGCACCGTTCTATTCTTGCGACCATGTAACCGTCCATCGTACCGCGCTCCATGATTCGGAAAGGATAGGTGCCGCGGGTCTCGACCATGCTGCGGTCGTCCGGGAGTATCCTGACGCTCTTGATCTCGAGCATGGTTCCGAAATCGTTACCGGCGGATCGACCACCAGCGGACGACTGTGGCATGATCATCCCAAAAGACGGATTAGGTTTCTCGAGACAACGCCGGAGCATGAGACGGTATCTATGCGGCGTTAACCAATTTTGTACAAGATCGGGAACGTACGCACCTCGGCTCGAAGAAGTGGAGTACAGTTGGCAGGCCTGGAAATGACAGCTGACAGACAAAGATTGGCGTGTCAAGACGTGCGTGACATTCTTCTTGCTCAATCACGCGCCCGCGTTCAGCGTAGAGTTCTGGAAAGGCTTTGAGAACTGGGATTGCGCAGTGTCATTACGATCAAGGGTCGTGGGAGTGAAGAGGACACACTAATGGATAGGATCTTCTTGTTGAACGGATGGTCCTGGAAATAGGAAAAACCTGGCAAGTCGTGACGACAGATAGGGCATTGTGTGCCGTGGTCTAAGGAACGGTGAAGGCATCTTGAACAGAAGGTCTAGAAAATGGACAGAGGGTCAACGAGGATCAAGGAAACTGAACGGAAGAGGAGGGTTACGTGTTGGCAGGGGGAGGTCACTGGCTGATGGAGAAGGTTGAGGCAGATTTCACAACCCAGCTCGGCAAGTAACTCCTTTTCGAACTGATCGGACGACTGCGGAGGAGCGTCTAGCCTTGGCCTCTTTCTCGCGCTCGTGCGGGCCGGACCTCGCTGCGATCTATCGGAGCTAATTTGAAGGAGATCCGATGGTGGTGAGGAAGAAGAGGAGGGAAAGGAGGCTTCGCCGGTGCTAGAACCGGAGGTGAAGGCTTGAGTGGGAGAAGAGCGTTGGGAGTCGGATATCTCATCGTCAGTTTGTGAATCACTGCCGGAATCAGAGTGGAGAGCTGGGAGATGCCGAGAGGACTGAGCCTGGAGGTGGTCGTATCGACGGATAATGTTAGCAAGTTTGTTGAGGGTGATGTCAGAGCGAGAGTCAGGGATGGTCGCAAAGGCAGGGGCGTCACGGTCAGGCTGAAGATCGACGGTGGGGTAGAAGGTGACACGTGAAGAAGAAGGGATGTTGGGGAGAGGAGTTGGGGTGGACGGTGAGGCGGTGCAACGTTCGAGGGGACAAGGAGTCAAACGAAGGAGAGAGGGAGGGAGGTGGTGGGATGACTGAGAGGAAGGGATATGGGGGGCGGGGGCGGGAACGGAGACGTGTTTTGAGCAGACGGAGTGACCACAGAATAAAGTGACGGGAGCTGTCAATGGAGAGAGACAGAGAGGACAGTGAAGGAGAGGGAGGAAGTGAGAGGCCATGAGACGAGTGGAAGTGGTGGAGGCCAAGAGATGTGGATCGAGTTGTTGAATGGCAACATTATTGTGAATGTTGGAGATCTTGTGGACGTTGTCAGTGCGAGGCAAGGTCAGAGGGAGAGTGTGGTCGGCGGCGGTGAGCGGGTAGCAGAGAGGGACGGGAAACGGGGAACGGGGAACGGGATCAGGGATCAGGATCGAGCCTCTCGATCTGGAAGGCGTCGTTTGATCATCCATCGCGCTGCTTCTCGTTCAGCCCCACCTCTTCTACCATGTCTTTCTATGATTCATCCTCATCCGTCCCTCTCCCCCAATCCCTCCCTCGTCTCCTCCTCCCAACCGTCCGCAATCCTCGCTTGAATCACCCTACTTCTCCTCCCAGCGTGCACAAGTCACCAAAGATTAAATCCGCAACTTCCAGATCCACTCGTTCTCGCTTTGCTTCTCCACAGCTCACTTTGGATTCTCGCGATTCATCCACCACAATCGGTCAACTCTGGCTCGGAAAGGATGCAAACTTCGAAATCGTACACGATCAATTGGAACTTGATGGCTTTCAACTCTTTGCCGTCGAAAAGTGGTTCGTTCTCTTTTGTAGGCACTTTCGGAATCCAATCCAACCCAAAACTCAGGGTGACAGAGAGGCAAAGACCGATCGTAACTTTAACTGTCTACACCGGTGATCCACTTGACAAGGTCACACTAGTACTTTGAACACCCCCAGACTTGTCTGATCTCTTACCTGTGACGCAGATCATCGTGACAGCCTTGAGTCCCTCTCACACTCTCAGACCTGAGGTCGCAAAGGCAGAGTGGGACAGAGTGATTCGTGACCTACGTCAGGCTGGCGCTCGACCACGCGACGTGAGTCGCATCATCATCATCCCCACTCTCGTAGCCCTTTGACCGCCTCCCCTCCAAAGACAGAATGTGGCACCCTTATGGTCACCTCCCTTGCCAACTTTCGATCTGACTATACCATCGTCCATATACCCAGTGGTTTCTTTCTTGAAGCTCGTGATCGATTGTACGCCAATATCAATGTACTCCGGATGGGTTGCAGCGGCAGAATGGCCTTGACCCTGGAAGAACCCAGGCAGGCACATATCTCCCAATCACACTACTCGCCACATGAATGACCCGTTTTCCAACAGTGATACTACCAAAGACCGTTTCATCGCCATGTACCGCATGAGCGACAAGATCAGGTCCTCGGCCCTCTTTGGCACCACCATCCTTGAACTCGTAAAGATTACCCAAGCCGCTCTTTCCATCTTCGGCATGTTCAGTCTATGTCAAGATGAATGGGATGGGCTCTTATGTGATCTAACCGTCGACGGTATTCAGCGTTGGGTGACCGAGATCGGAGAACCGCACATGGGTGTCGAGGTATGGTACCACCACTCTTATCCCTATCCCGTCTTTTCGTTCATAATCACAGCCAACGGAGAGAGTGGCAGATCCTGTAGTAGTCTGCCCTCTTCTTAGCCAAGTCTCCGATGCCCGTAACAAGCTGTCAGTACTCGGATTTGGTCAGGTGTGTTCCCTGCCTTCTCGTCTACCTCGTTGTCTCAGTCATCACACAGCTCATCCCGCCAGATCCTTTCCTTGATCCTCTGCGTTTCCTCGGAGCCATTTCCGCCTTTCAGGACTCCCGTCTCTTCAGCTCCTCATCCTCCGTAAACCACCTCTTTTTGACCGAGGACGTCCTCAATGCCATCGATACTGCTTATTCAAAGTCCCGTACAACAGAACCGTACAAAGTTCACCGTGTACTGCTGAATAAGCTAGATGATTTAACAACTGACCTTCGCACCTCCGTCCCGTCAAACATCAACCCAACAGACATTGATCAGTTCGTTTTCTTTGCGGAGACCAAGGCCGCCAAGGACGGCGTGCCTTCTCTGAAGCACTTGTGGAGTGGACGAGCCGAGATGCTTGCCATCAAGCGGAAGGACCGACTGTGGAGTGATGGGGAATCTGACAATGCACGTGACCGCGACGGCAGCAAAGATAGGACGGAGAGGATGGAGGAGTTGCCGGTGAGCGATGAAAATGACCTGCCCAAGGCACGGAGAGGTAAGAGGGTACAGCGCAAGATTGAATCCTGGGCAGGGTGAGTAACCTTTACGTCTTTCATCGAATTGGAAGTACACCTGTGCCTTAGGTTGAGTCGCCAGATGAAGCGGAGCCGTGATGCGGGTCTGAAAGGTCACCGATCAGCTCTCGTCAATGACTCGCCGTCGGGGAGTCGAGTGAGTCCCTCAATACCCGAGGTTGTCGTGTCTAGGTACGGCCACGGTACCGGCTTCTCGTAATGTGCACATTGGAACTTTCTGCAGGGACGGCGAAGAAGACGAAATTCTCAGCAGCGGCCAGGTATCGCCTATCTGTAAGTCTCAATTCTCTTTCTTGTTACAGAATACCCGTCGATGATACCCCAGCGTATTCCCCAGGAAATTATATCGGCGCTGCACCATCCGCTGACACATCCACGTCAAATCTCTCACTATACGAACGCCGGGTGTCAGAGTTCAACAAGATCTGGTCTAGGAGACCAAGCACGGCTTTCCGGGTCACCAGTTGGCCCGATCGTAAAAGCGCGAGAGGCGATGAAAGTCCCGAATCAAGATATCGGCGCAGTGGTGGAAGCGACCAACACGTGCGCGATGGGACAGTCGAAGAATTGACATATCGGAGCTCAGGCAAAGGAAAGAAGGGGCCATATAGAACAAGGTCAGCATTTGGATCTTTAGAAGGGATTTCCCTTGTTTCGTTATCTGATAAGGCAATGAATGCCCTTTAGACGGAGAAGTTTTGACGACGCTTCCAAGCTGACCAGATCGCGTGTACTCCCTGTCCAACGTATGAAGATTGACGTCGAGCTCTGCGGTCAGTTGCTAGTCATGCGCCGTCGCGAACAACACCTCGAAGGCGTCGTCGCGTGTTTACATATCCTCACTTCACGACTTTCTCAAATGAACGCCCACCTCCGCGAAGATTATGAGGCACATCAGGCGGACCTCGCTAGCACCGAATCCCGCATCAAGATTATTGCCGAGATCGAAGGTGCACGCGATAAGGCATACGCGATGTTGCAGGAGACGCAGGCACTTTCTTACGAAGCGGGGCAGTTCCACGCGCCGGATCTCGTGAGCGCTGTCGCCCCGCAGCGGCAAAAGGTGTTCGAGATGCGCTCGCGTGTCTTTGACACTGGGCGGCGGGCGCCTGGCGCAGGGAAGTTCCACAGAGTGCTTTGGACGCTCGGTGGACAGGAAACACATGTGGACTCGGCAGGACGCACGGAAGAGGAAGCGATCGAGGAGCAGGGGCTACACGATATGCACCTGCCAGAAGAGGAAGAGGAAGAGCGCCAAGAGCGTGAACGGGAAGCGGTGCCCAAGCCGCCGCCTTCGTGGCTGCTCAAGATGATCGCTAGCTGGGGTAATCGTTGGGGTGCTGGTCGGAAGAAGGCAGACGATACGGCGACCAAGGGGCCTCCGATCGTGGACGGGGACAAGGGCGCGCCGTCAGAGAGTGGCGCGACATCGCCCGTGCTCGAATCCCCTACCCAGGACCCTGGTGGAGCCGCTGTATTCACTCTCGCTCACAACTAACAATGGTCCCCCATTTCTCTTTCCCTTACAATGGACAGAAAGGTATATGGTTTTGCTTAGATGGATGGTTCTGTATACATATGACACCAGACACCATCGAGGCGACCCTATTTCTTGACTATCTTTCCCTGTGTCTTGCGCAAATTACGCTTGCGATTGCGCTCCAAGAGCTGTAGTAGACGTGATGGTATAAGCCGAAAGAACGTAGGGGCAAGAGCGCCAGAGAGAGGGGAGAATCACCTTTTGCTGCTCCGCGGCACTCAAACTGGCAACGCGCTCCTCCTCCGCTCGGCGCTTCGCGACGAGCTTCGCATCAGCTGCATCCTCCCGGGCTTCCCGCTCGGCCTCATCCTTGACCGACTTGGCAAAGTTTTCACGCGTCCTCTTTATCTTAGTTTTGGTCTCCGAGCGGAGGTTGATCTTTTCGAGAGCGTCGATGAGGCCGAACAGGGCGGACACGAGCTGCGCAGAGTCGGCGGCGTGTGACGTTGGAGGGAGGGTCAGCGAAAGAATGACGTGCTTTGCTCCTCGGTTTGCGGAAATGGCGCTTGGCCGGACACGGGGTTGGTCGGTGATCTGCGGGTGTTTATCAGTTAAAGAAATGGATACCGGGTGGGCAGGGGTGTAGTGAAGAAGAGGGAACGAACTGAAAGTGAGCGGAAATAGGGCTGGATCTTGGGGTCTTTGAGGGCTTCTAGGACCGGCCCTGCGATCTTGAGCACGTTTTCTGTCACATCGGCGTATTCTGTGGCGCCGTTTTTTTTCGACGGGTCGTGAGTGAACGCGGTGATTTCTTTTTGGTTGTGGAGACATTAATTTATTCGCTTACCGCTCATGATCACCACGTTCGGAGGGACTTGCGAGTTCTCCGTAGTCTTTGTGAATGTCTGATCAAAGTTTTGGTTGTGCATTCATTTATTAAGCACAACGAGAAGGCAGGACAGAGTGTGTGCACACCACTCACCAGGTCCCATCGTTCCTTTTTGATAGAATTTACCCCACCTTTTGCGACGAGGGCCCAGACAAAGTCGGGTACGGACGCGCTCGCGTGGAGCTTAAAGTCGAGCGTGAGGACGTCGCTGGGCGCGTAGAGGAGGTCGACGAGCCCCCACGCGACCTGGAAGGCGAGCTGGAAAAAGTCGTGTCGCGGTCGGAGGGAGAGGACGGTGTGGAGGGAGGAGATGGCGCGTCTGCCGGTGGAGAAGACGAAGAAGTCAGCGTAGCCGTCTGCGGTTAGATCGTCGTGGTGGTGGTCGTCGCCTGCGCCGCTGTTGCCGCCCGCGGTGGGTCGGGAGAATTGCTTGTTGAGGATGGGCATGTGCGCGCGAAGCCTGTGTGCATTTGAAGAGGGATGTACATGTCACGTTTTGGTCGGTCTCCTCGCGAGTAAACGCACACGGAGGGTTATGGGACGAACCATGTTTTTGCCTTTGTTTGATTCGTCTTGCTTCCGATCCAGAAGAACGCGATATAAGCCAAGACGATGGCAAGGTAGAACACCTCATTTTTGAAGACTTGATTTGCATAAAAGGGGAAGGTGGGGCGTTAGATAGAAGTATGTATACGCGGTTCAGTAGACAGAATTTTGCGCAGGATAAGTATATGTGGTGTGTGGTGTGTGTGTGTATACGTGTTGAGTGACGAACGAATGGGTTGAAACTCACGCGCTGGGCGAAAGACGAAAAACTTCCAGGTGTACTCCAGGCCATCGTACTCATCGTCGAAAACTGGTGGTGCGGGTGTGAGAAACCCCGTAACGTCTTTGAGAATCTTCGACGCCATAGGATGTGATGTCCTGTCGATGGGAATGACCACGCAGACCAGGAAATCCCCGGCCCGAGCGCGTATCACAACACCAAACACACCACACCGACCCTACTGCACTCACCGCCGACTATAGTACTTATCCCGCAACCAACGTCAATCATGTCCATCGTGGCTCGCACACCTGCCCTGCGCCGGCAAATTCTCCACTCTCGTGTCTTTGCGCCGTCTCGTGGCGTGCACGACTACAAGGTACCTGTGTGTCACTCTTGTCTCGTCCGACGACTCTGACCTCGGCACTCTTTCTTTTTGTTTAGCACATCCCATTCAACTATGAGGGCTCGAAAGCCGGCCTTGCCGCCAAAGCTATCGCTTACTTTGTCATCGGATTTTCCTTCCCTTTTGGTGCAGCTTACATCCATCTGTATGTCAAAAAAGACTTGGTTGTATGGTGACACGTCGGACTTACAGTTCACACAACTTTGCAGTAAGAAGGCTGGAGCCGCATAGGTATGCGAAGGCTCCGTGCACACCCCCTTAGACATAGCAATTCTCCGGTGCTTGGAAAAACATTGCAAACCAAGTTTCGCCCAAAGTTGCCTGTGCATGAATAATATATTTGCTTCGTTCAAAATCGAGCATCCCCATTATCCACCGTTTCCATTACCACACCACCTTCATCACCTTCACCTTCTACGAGTGTCAGGGCCCTCTCTACAGCCACTGCTTCCTGATCCTCACACTGGTCCTGCAGACTCGCGAGCATCTGCTTGAGCGCCTTCTTGTGAGCTTTCTTTGCCTGGGACTTCGCGCGGCAGTCGCACGTCCGTGTAATGAACTCGGGGTCCCCTTCGATGGCATCCAAAGCATAAACTGCTGCACGCTTTGCCGCATATCCAGCCGTTCGTCCCGTCGCACTTGCCAAGGTAACTTCATGTATGACCACTATAAAAAATTCTCAGCCACGAAGTTTGGACCGCGCCGAACCACAAAAAAAACACACCACTGCAAAGCGTGCCGTGTGGGCATTCCTCAGTTGGCTCATGATCCCGCGTGACTTCGAATTGTTGGCAGCCGTGAGCTTGCAAAACCTCGAACAATGTCTTGGTCGGGTGATGAGATAACGTGCGCAACGTGATGTGTTTGTTGTAGAATGGCTTGAGAATTTTGTCGAAGAACATTTGAGCTCCCTCGGGTGAGAAGTTGTCCGAAATGAAAATCGCCCCAATCACGGACTCGACGACATCTGACAGCGCCTGAAGGGAATAAAAAGTTAACCTTGTCAACAATTTCTAGCCTATACGCAAACATGCCTTAGGAGGTGCAGTATCGATCCAATACTGGCCGGGCGCACGGTCTTCTTGCTTGGCCAGTTCGTACTCCGCGTCCCGTTTTCGCTTCAGATTTTCGGCGTATGCCCGTATCTTGTTTGCCAGATCGAACGACTCGAACATGAGGTGATCGTGCAAGCCAACTTCAACACAGATCGCTCCTAGCGCCTGGTTGGACACCATTGCGCCCTAAACATAGGAACGTCAGACAATTGCAATACCTCGGTATTGGATTTATCTTACTTTCAATAAGGTCAGGGCACCAGGCGACAGTGTCGCATCGCGTTCGTAGATGTGGCGGATGACCACTGAATCCACTCAGCGTCGAGAAATTCATAAAACGAAAAAAAAAGGCTCACAAAAATCTAGAATAGCGTCACCCAGAAACTCCAGGCGTTGATAGCAGGTCATCTCGAAGCCCTGTATCGAGGCGTGTGTCTATACATGCAACATGTGCGCTTAGCTCCAGACGATAGTGAGTGTTTCGTCGTACCAATGCTTGGGCCAGTATGTGTGGCCTGTGGAACTTGTGGCCCATGATCTCCTCGATCGCCTCCACAGTCCCAGGTCGCAGTCGGGTGGTCACGTCCGGGGGCGGTGCAAGCGCCTTACGTGCGAAATCGGACCACTGATCAACGCTTGACACGGCGATGCGAAGGGCCTTTGAAGCTTTGAGGGCCGTTTCGCTCCCTCCTGAAATGTATGCCGCGCCGATGATCGCCTCTACGACATCTGCTACTGCCTAGGGACTGTGAACAAAAGGCCGATTCGTTGATCTTTGCGTGGATATTTTTACCTTCTCTCCCAGCCACTGCACATTAAGATCATCCTTTTTTGACTTCTTGGAGGGCGCTTTTTCCACGGCAGGTTTAGGGGCTTCATCTTGCAGAGCTCCTTCGTCAATGTTCCCATTATCGGAGCCCTTCTCGACGACTATGCCGTCCGCAACGGCAGAGCCGCTGCTTGATTTAACGCCATCAACTGTCGTTGGGTGAGTATCAAGGTCCGTATCACCACCAGGGCACAGGCTAGGTGACATGCGATCATGCTCTTTCTCCTCTCGCTCGTCACCCTGGGCTTGCACTTTGTCCGCACCCAAATACATTCCGGTACCATCCGTATTCACAGCAGTCGCGCTTTCCATTGCCATTGTGGCGGTCTTAGGAGGAGGTGGCGGGGTCACCTTGAAGTTTGGTGGGATCCATTGTTTTGGCACGAGTGGCTTCGACTGGATATATGGCGCCAAACCCACGCTCTCGGCGTTAAGGAATAACGCCTTGTTGCTGATGATGCGCAAACGTGCGGAATGCAATGCGCCTTCGTGTTGTGCGGGATTTGTTACGAAAAGATAGATCGAAGAAAGATATTTGAGATAGGCATCGCCGAGTAGTTCGAGGCGTTCGTAATCGAACTCTATACAAGCGGAAGGAGCAGAGATGGCAACGAGTAGCTGATGCCCTTGGATGGAGTGGTCGAATAGGGTGGCATTGAGCTCCGTCACGAGAAGCGTATCATTTATTCGTCGCATGACAGAGGGTAGGAGCAATGCGGTCCGAAACGTGCTGAGACATACGTTCAAATCTCATTCTATCCAGAGTGAGGCTTTAGTACGTACCTTGCCGGGATGGTAAAACGGGCACACAGTTCAGGAATGAGATCTACGAATATCAGCTCACAAACTGACACATGTCCACTGTCACATACATTTTGCCGGATGTTTTGCAGGAATGGGGGGATCCTTAGTGGCGGGATTAAGTCTGTTCAGGGGTGGGAGGACTCGATCGACTTCAATCAAGGGTTGATCACAGTTGCGGAGACCTTCAAAGCCTTTCCGACGATTCTTGCAGTACTCGAGGAAACTCTCATACACGGCTTCTCGCTGCGCACGACAAGTTAATACATTCCAAAGTCGTCAATGGGAAACTTACCGGGCTATCTACCCGAGCCGGCTTGCTTAATGGTGTCAAGTCGGGTCGCAGCTTCAGGGCGTAATATCGCCGCGTATACTCTATCCACCTATCCTGAACAATTGCATCCTCCAACGAAGCTTCCAGATTTTCCGTGTTTAATTCGGTGACCCAATTGTCCGCGGCAAGTTTAACAAGATCCCAGGGGATATCGTTGATTACCTCATTTATGTGCCAATGGTCAACTTGACGGCGATGGAACCCGGGCCACGAGGTCTTCAGCGGAGCCAGGAAGTAAGGCATTTCCTCCAACGGACATATCAGCGGTTTGTTGACAATGGATCGAAAGATGCGGATTGTGTAGCGATGGAGGTCGTGTAAGCGTTCCGCATCAACATCAAACATGGCCCCTGGTTTCAGTTCGACAGGGATTCGGAAACCCGAATCAAACAATCTCAAACTTGACATGCAATGAAGAGGGGCCCGCGTCAACAAGACAAGAGGTCCGTACGGTTCTTGGCCCTCTGCCGAAATGATGGTGGGATAAAGGATGTCGGACTTCAGAGCCATCGTATTTTCCCAGAACTCAGGCTTCTTGCGCGAGTACCCGTGGACCCCAGTCTGCTTGTTCCCCGCGTTAATTTGGGGTGAGATAGTGGCGATGAGGTCTTCGTCTGTAGTGTCCAGAGTACGAGAAACGTCGGGAATCCCTTTTTGACCGATGGTTTTCGAGGAACGAGGAAACAGCTGTGGGTCCATGAGACCTCGCTCGAAAAGTTCATTGCACATTCGATAGCAGGCCATTCTCCGGGCGTACGCCCTGGACGTTGAGGGTGGCCCAGACACCGGCGGAACCTGAGGCCCTGGAGGA
>Ga0209488_10001995_pt1 | contig 17171 bp, 14 predicted proteins | sample Rivendell_Oct201_8_FD_188349 | JGI IMG/M metagenome (GOLD analysis project Ga0209488, IMG submission 188349) | Vadose zone soil microbial communities from the Eel River Critical Zone Observatory, Northern California, USA -... | ecosystem: Environmental > Terrestrial > Soil > Vadose zone >...
GTGCGCACAAAGGCATCGAACGCGGCCGGGTTGAGCGGCATCGGGTTGGCGCCGAGTTTGGTGATGACTTGCTTCAAAGCGGGCTCATTCATCGCCTTGGCAACTTCGTCATGCAGGCGTTGCACAATCTCCTTCGGCGTCGCTGACGGCGCAAAAACGCCGACCCAGAAGATATAGTCGGAATTCGGATAGCCGGCTTCCAGCGTTGTCGGAATATTCGGCACGTTTGGATCGCGCTGGAGGCTCGAGACTGCGAGCCCGTCGAGCTGCTTGGATTCGATCAGCGCCGTCACCGCGGGCAGTGGCGAGAAGTAGAAATCGATACGGCCGCCAAGCACTTCGCGCACCGCATCGGGCGCGCCGCGGAACGGCACATGCACCGCCTCGAATCCGGCAGCAAGCCGGAATCGTTCGGCATTGAGATGGGTCGCGGCGCCAATGCCGCCCGAGCCATAAGTGATCGAGCCCGGGGTTGCTTTCCCCTTGGCGACCAGATCCTGGACGCTCTTGAAGCGACCCGCGGGCGCCACCATCACGTTCGGGAACTGGCCGAGCGGAATGACCGGCGTGAGTTCGCGCAGCGTGTCGAACGGCAGCTTCGTGTAGCTCGTCGGCACGATCGTATGGATCGAAGAGTTGACCAGGAACGTATAGCCGTCCGGGGCCGCCTTCGCGGCGAGCCCCATACCCAGCGTCCCTCCGGCGCCCGGCCGGTTTTCGAACACTAAGGCTTGGCCAATCTGCTTGCCGACCTGGTCGAAAATCGGCCGCGCAATGGTGTCGAGCGCATTGCCGGGCGGAAACGGCACGATCAATTTGATCGGCTGGCGCGCCGGCCAAGTTTGCGCGTCCGCGCCATCGGCAAGGCCGGCCGCAATCACGGCAGCGATCAAGGCGAACAGGACACGCATGGCGAACCTCCCATTTGAACGATACTTCCGAACTTGAGTATAATGGAATCAACGTGGCCTTGTCGCCCACCTGACGACGCCTGATAATCTCGGCCCCCCTGATTGGAGAACCCTGCATGATATACCGACGCCAGATTGCCATCGCCGCCATGATGGCGGCGATGATGTTGCCCGCCGCCAGCCTTAACGCCCAGGATACCGGCAAATATCCGGACTTTTCCGGCCAGTGGAAGCGCCCGCCGGGTGCAGGAATCCAATGGGACCAGACCAAGCGCCCGGGCCTCACCCAGCAGGCCCCGCTCATCCCGGAATACCAAAAAATCTTTGAAGCCAGCATCGCCGACCAGGCGCTCGGCGGCCAGGGCGAAAACATCCGCGTCAATTGCACCACCAACGGCATGCCGCGCGTCATGACGGTCATCCGGCCGATCGAGTTCGTCGTTTCGCCGAAGATCACCTACGTGATTTTCGAAAGTTACATGCCGCGGCGCATCTATACCGACGGACGCACCTTCCCGGCCGATGAAGAGCCGTCGTTCATCGGCTATTCGATCGGCAACTGGATCGACCAGGACGGCGACGGCCGCTACGACCTCTTGGAAGTGGAAACCCGGAACTTCAAAGGGCCCCGCAACCTTGAAGCGACCGGCCTGCCGCTGCACCGCGACAATGAGACCGTCGTCAAGGAACGCTTCCAGCTCGACAAGGCCAACAAGGACACGCTGCTCAACGAGATCACGGTCATCGACAACGCATTCACCCGCCCCTGGACCATCACCAAGCGCTACATTCGCGAAACGGATAAAGTGCTCTGGAAGGAAGACGAGTGCGGCGAGAACAACAATCACATCTTGATCGGCCGGGATAATTATTTCCTGAGCGCCGACGGCTACCTGATGCCGACGCGCAAGGGCCAGAAGCCGCCGGATACGCGGTATTTTAAGTAGACGAGTGAGCCCCGGTAGAAGAGTGAGCCCCGGCCAAATGGCCGGGGCTCTTTGTGCGTCACTCTCAAATGTGAATCGATGACTTCAAAGCGAGTTCGGTGCGGCTCCCTCTCCCCTCCGGGGAGAGGGCTGGGGTGAGGGGGTACGGTCGCACAGTCGATTGAAATGCGACCCGGATAGGTTGCACGTCGGATAGGGTGAAGGATTCGGAATCGATTGCAAGTGTACGACCGGATTATACCACCCCTGTACCCCCCTCACCCCAGCCCTCTCCCCGAAGGGGAGAGGGAGTCACACCGAATTTGCCGACCGATCATCGACTCACACTAACGCCCGCATCAACCTCACGGACACGGATAACGACGACCGTCGTTTGCCAGATACGTCATCGTGTTGACGTCGAATGCATCTCCGTAGGTCTGGATGCAATAGGAGACGGCGTCGTCATCGTAACCGGGCTGAGCCGGGACATAAGGCTCGTTGCCATAGTAAGTGGGGGCATTCCCATAATAATAGCCCCCCACAACACCCGCACCTCCGACGATGTACGGATAGCCGGGGCGAACGTAAGGTTGGGCGTAGTAGATATGGGGCCGTGGGCTTACGTAGTGCTGCGGGGGCCGGAATTGCTGTTGCGGCACGACATACTGCTGGGGCCGATAATTCTGCTGGGGACGGAAGTGCTGCGGCGGCGCCGCGTGGCGCTGCGGTCCGTAACGGTCCACGTCAGCGGCGCTGGCATTTCCCGGAGCGACGAGAAAAGCCCCAGTGATGAGGGTGGCTGTGGCCACGGATAAGTTTGCGAAACGCATTGGGAATCTCCATCGCGCGATCCAATATGGATTCGGCCTACTTGAAATTTATGAGACGATTGGTCTGAAACAAAGGGCGGCGCAACACTGAAATCCGAAAATTTTCAATAACGTTCGCCGACAAGCCGCTACACAATCGGCCTTGAAAAGCCACAAACAAAAAAGCAGGCACGTGAATGGAAATTCATGCGGCATCCAATCCTGCCGCCCTGCATATAATCGCGTCGGCATCGGCCGGCTCTGCATCGCCGACCCAAGCCACATACTGATCGGGCCGCACGAGTACGAAACGTGCCTCATAGTCCTGCCGGCCGTCCGCCAACGTATCGCGAATGACGCGCAGCGGGACCTTTCGAGCAAGTGCGGCACTTTCGAACTTGGCAACTGTCTCCACCGGGGCATCAAGAGCCAGCAAGACGAACGAGCCGCCCAACTCCTGAAAGACATTCCGTCCCGACGTGAGAATGCGTGGCGCCAGATGATGTCCGGCTCGCGCCTTGAACATGTATTCGCCGCGCGCGCCGGTCACGCCGCCGGACGGCCCGAACACAATCGGTGAGCCCTCATAATTGGGCTCGAAATTGGCGACGATCGGTCCGGCACCGGTCTTGAGTTCAGCCCAGGCCTGCGCGAACGCCGTCGGGTTCTGTTTGGGATCATGGCGATTTATCACTTCGCCTTCCCATTTGATGCGCGCGGTGATGAATTCTTCCCCAACCTGCTTGAACACCGGCCGGCGTTCGAGATCGTAGGATGTGAGCAGTGCTTCACCGGCCCAACCATTGAGCCTGCCGGCCAGCTTCCAGGCGAGATTGGCGGCATCCTCAAGCCCATTGTTGACGCCGAAGCCCCCGTAGGGCGGGTGGGAATGCGCCGCGTCGCCGGCGATGAAAACCCTGCCCGCGCGGTATTTCTCCGCCACCGCCACGCGCAAATCCCAGAACCCGACATATTCGAAGCGGCACGGGAATTCGAAGCCAGCGACGCGATGCAACAGAGCGGCGAAATCATAATTGTCCCGCGTCGTATTGACGGGCACCGGCGAGTGGAAAAAGAACCCTTCTTGCGCGTCGACGCGGCCAAAGAACTGCCAGTAGCCATTGAGCGCCGGCTCCATGACACGGTAGGTCGAGTGCACCGGGAACCGCTTGCCAAGCCCCTCGCTGAATTCCCGTGAATGAAAGACCGCAAGGACCATGGGCTGGTCGAAGTCGGTGCCCTCGCGCCTGATCCCTGCCTGTTCTCGCACCACCGAGTGAGCGCCATCGCATCCAATCACGTAGTCGGCCTCCAACGTCTCGCGCGCACCACCGCCTGCCTCGTGGACCACACCGACGCAGACGCCGTGTTCATCCTGCGCGATCGTCTGCGCCGCCCAGCCAAAGCGCGCCTCAATGAGCGGCAGTTTCGCCATGCGCTTGCGCAGGACATTCTCAAAACAGTATTGCGGCAGGCGATCGTTCTTTTGAAAATAATATGGCGCGACGATCTCACGCCCCTCGAAGCTGTGCCAGTGCTCGTTTGTCAGGCTCCGGTAGGCCACAATGCCGGCGGACGGCACTTCCGGTGGAAGAAGGCGCTGGGCACGAACCTCCTCGACGCAGCCCCAGAAATAGAAATGCTCAAGGGTGCGCTGCGTCAGGTTCTGGCCTTTGGGGATGTTGTGCATCCCCACCCGGCGCTCAACCAACGTGCACGAGACGCCGCGCTGGGCGAGATCGATCGCCAGCCCCACACCCACTGGCCCGCCGCCGACGATGATGACTTGCCGCGTCGCACCCACAACTCTCTCCCCGAATCTGCGTGGCACGACGCCCAAAGGCAATTCTTGCACGGCAAACGTTCTACATCTGCTAAAGGACACGGCGCGAAATCGCAACGTTGGTGAAATTGGCGCGCCAGGCGTTGTGGTAGGGCGCAATAGCCATAGCGCTTCTCCGGACCAAAGCCCTGGCACGGCTTAGCGTGGCGCTATGGCGTATTGCGCCGAGGGCCTGATGGCGGGCGGCGCAATACGCCATGACGCAAGAAAGATGCGTCATGGCTATTGCGCCCTACGGCTTCCTTCGATCGAATGCCGATATAAACGACTTCCATCCGCCGCGCTGACAAGGACCAGAAATGTTCTACGAACCCCACAAGAGAAACCACGGCCTGCCGCACGATCCCTTCAAGGCGATCGTGGCGCCGCGTCCGATCGGCTGGATCACCACGATGAGCCTCAAGGGCGAGATCAATCTCGCGCCCTATTCGTTCTTCAACGGACTGTCGGCCGAACCGCCGCTGGTGATGTTTTGCTCGGAGGGCAGAAAGGACTCCGTCGTCTTTGCGGAGGAAACCAAGGAATTCGTCTGCAATCTCGCGACCTTCGATTTGCGCGAGCAGATGAACACGACCTCCGGCGCCTATCCGCGCGGCGTCGATGAAATGAAGGAGGCGGGCCTCGAACCCGCGCCCTCCGTGCTGGTCCGGCCGCCGCGGGTGAAGGCCTCGCCCTGCGCGATGGAATGCAAATGGCTGCAGACGACGCGGGTCAACGACGTCGATGGCAACTTGACCCAGCGCTATGTCGTGTTTGGCCAGGTCGTCGGCATCTATATCGACGAGCGTTTCATCAAGAACGGCTTGCTCGACACCGCCGCCATGCAACCAATCGCACGCGCGGGCTATCACGACTATTTCGTCTCGACACCCGAAACGAAGTTCTCGATCCGAAGGCCGCAAACTGGCGGCGGCGATTACGTGCGGACGGTCAAAGCTGCGGCTGAATAATTGCCAGTGCTCCGCAAAGAGTAGTTCGACCTGATGGCGTGCTGCATCTAAACGGAAAGGTCCCAACACCTCTTTTTCGTAGGGGCGGGTCTTCGGCGGCTTGCGCCGCGGCGCAAGCCGCCGAAGACCCGCCCCTACGCAAATCCTCTCATTTCAAAAGAAGCCCGCCACTACGGTCTCCCCATGATGTGCAGATGGGCAGATGGGGTTCCCGCCCACATGATATAGGTCCCCGTGTCGCTGTAGTGGACAGGCAGCCCCGTGCTCTTGGCATCGAAGGGCATCATGATCATCCAATGCGGACCGACCGCGAGAGGAGGGCTGGTCTTGTCGTCGCGATCAGTGATGCTGCGCTGCGTCGCGCCCGCAAGCATGTAAGTGATGCGGGGCTTCGAGTTCACCGTGTAACACGAGGCGGGTTGGGCAACGAATTGGGGCTTGCCAGGCTGGCAGATGAAGTTGTCGTTGCCTTCGCGTAGGACAATCCTGTTGCCTTGCGCATCGAAACCCATGATGCGAGCCTGGTCGGTAATTTCCTTGGGTCCCGCAGCGATTGCACGCGCCATTTGAATTTGTGGCGATTCGACCGGCGCAGGGCTGCCATCATCCTGCATGGGACCGGCCAAATGTTCCATCGGCGTGCCGACCGGCGTCCCCATGATGTGCAGGTGGGCGTATGGCGTGCCGGCCAACTTGATGTATGCGCCAGTGTCTTTGCTCGTGACCGACAGTCCTGTCGTCTTCGGATCAAACGGCCACATGATCATCCAATGTGGGCCGATTGTAATGGGCGGGCTGGTCTTATCGGACGGACTGGATACGCCACGCTGCGTGGCGCCGGAGAGCATGTAGATGATGCCGGGCTCGGCGTTCGTCGGCTTGGCTTTGCGCGCGGCCATATCCGCACTCCACTGTCGCGCCGCCTCGTTCGAACACGATGCGGGACGGTCAATGACTTTGGGGTTGCCTGGCTGGCACGTAAAGCCGTTGCTGCCTTCGCGCAGGACCACTTTTTTCCCTTGCACATCGGTGCCGACGATCCGGGCGGAGTTGGTAACCTGCCGTGGACCCGCAGCTATCGCCCGCACCATCTGGATTTCTGCCGGCTCGCCCGCAGCACCGCCGCTCTCATCGACGTCCATGTGACTGTAATCGTCCGCCTGTTGCATCTGCGCTCCAACCGTGTCTCGTTGGCACAACAGCAGACCAGCCGAAAGGATGATCACCAAGCCATTGCGTCGGACGAACTTCATAAGTTCCCTCCCTGAGTTCCGGCAACGTGATCCGCCCCGTTTAGACGTCGAACCTCATCATCTCGGATAGATTACGTATATAATCTATAGTGTCAACATGGACGCGGGTCGAACAAGGTCAAGGAAATGAGAGTCAGCAGGGCGGAGGCGGCGCAGAACCGGAAACGGATCATCGAGGTTGCGGCGAGACTGTTTCGCGAGCGCGGCTTCGACGGCATCGGAGTAGCGGAACTGATGAAATCCGCCGGACTGACTCACGGCGGCTTTTATGGGCAATTCGCGTCCAAGGAGGATTTGATGGCGCAGGCCTGCACACGCGCGCTGGAACGCTCGCTGGACGCCTTTCATCAGGTGGTCGAGCGGGGCGGCAGGAACGCCTTGTCTGCCGTCGCTTCCGCCTATCTGTCTCCCACGCATCGTGATCGGCCAGGCGAGGGATGCGCGCTGGCAGCGCTCGGTGCGGAAGCCGCGCGGTGTGGCTCGCCGGTGCGCGGTGCCTTCACCCAAGGCCTGCGCCCGCTGGTCGATGTGCTGACGCAACTTGTGCCAGGCAAGTCCAAGCGGGCAAAGCGCGAGCGGGCGTTGGCGATCTTCGCGAGCATGGTCGGTGCGCTTGTCCTCGCGCGCGTCGTCGATGACCCTAAACTTTCCAAGGAAGTGTTGCAGTCGGTATTGGCGTCGATCACCCAGACCGATTCACCCTGAACGCACGCGCGGATTTCGCCATGGGCCAAAGCTCCGGGTGCGGGCTATCACGACTATTTCGTCTCGACGCCGGTAACGAAGTTCTCCATCCGCCGGCCGCAAACTGGCGGCGGCGATTACGTGCCGACGGTCAAAGCGGCGGCGCAATGATCGTCGCCCCATCGGCGCCAAGTTCACCCATCCGACGACAATGGCCTGATGCGCAGCTCGTTGCTGACGCCACGCACGCCAATGGCCTCCTCGGCCAGGACCGCAATGGCCGTCTTTTCGACCTGGGAATCGACAATTCCGGTCAAATCGACGGTTCCGTCATGCACCGCAACGCAGACCAATGAAGGTCGGGCCCAGAATTCGCGATGAAGTTTCTGTACGATATCGTTGCGGATGGCGGAATCCTCGCGGCGTGACTGCAATTGATCTCTTTGACGGACGAGGCCCTGCAGGAGATTTGCACGGCTCACGATGCCGATCATCTTCCCATCTTTGACAATGGGGACTCGCTTAATTCGATGCGTTTCCAGGAGCGAGGCCAAATCGGCGACCAACATTTCAGGCGGGGCTGTGATCACATTGCGGGTCATGACGTCGGTCACATGCTGGGAGTGTGATCTGACGTAGTCGGCGGCCATTGTCTCTCGCGAGGCCAATAGTTCAAGCCACCACGACTTGCGATGCGTCGTCTCTGCCTCATGGCGATTCAACAGATCGCCCTCGCTGACGATGCCGAGTATTTCGCCTTTTTCCCCAACGACCGGTATGGCGCTGATACGATTGTTCAGCAGCTGTTGGGCCACCTCGAAAACACGCGCGTCGGGACCGACCGTGACGACGCTCGTAACCATGACGTCCGAGGCCTTCATGCCACACGCTCCCCTAATGGTACGCTCTTCTTCCTGCCCACCATGGATGATGCCCTTCTCATAATGTTGGCCCACCCGCGATAACATTCAAGGCTGCGGTTTCTTTAGGGGGGCAGACAACGGTACGGTAACGGACAAAACCGCGGCTTCCAGGAAACAAATATGCGCCGCCGGATGGAGCGCGCCTTGATTTCGATCAACGGCTCGTCGCCCTGACCGGCGTTGCAACCATTGCCGAAATGTCGCACCCTGACGGCATGCGTTGATGCACTTTCTGCGCCATATTGTGGGACCAAATTGGAAGTTTAATGCACTGAACGACGCTCGTGTGCGGCTTAGAATTCTGCATCACAAAGCCGCAAAAATGCACTTTCACCATTCTCGTATTGCCTAAGGGAGGAAACCATGACGACTCGCAAACGGAACGGCGAAGCTCCGCCGGTCGAACAGGTTGCCGGCAACGGACTGCTCCATCGTCGCGCATTACTGGGGCGCGGCATCATGCTGGCGGGCGCCGCCGCGACCGGCGCCGGCACGTCGTCGACCAGCGCGGCTGCCGAACCGCTCAAGGAAGACCCCTGGAGCCTGACCATGGGCTCGATTTCGCTTCCCCGGCAGGTGCCGTCGCGGTTTGAAAACCACGTCGTACGCACGCTCAGCAATCCCAATCACGAGTTCCGCAACTCGCATGGGCGCACGCCGCATCACCTCCTCCACGGCACGATCACACCGGCAGCGCTGCACTTCACGATCTGCCATTCGGGCCTGCCAGACATCGACCCTGAGAAGCATCGTCTGGTGGTCCACGGGCTCGTCAAGGAGCCGAAAATATTCTCGCTCGAAGATCTCGCGCGCTACCCGATGGTGACGCGGCCCTGCTTCCTGGAATGCGGCGGCAACAGCGCGCCGATGTTTTCCAAAGAGCCGCTTCAGGTCAACGCGCAGGCGATCCACGGCCTCGTATCCAATTCGGAATGGACGGGCGTCCTGCTCTCCACATTGCTGGAAGAGACCGGCATCGACCCAAAGGCGAAATGGTTCCTGGCTGAAGGCGCCGACTCGCTGGCGCTGCATCGCAGCGTACCGGTCAAGAAGGGCTTGGACGACGCCATGATCGCGCTCTACCAGAACGGCGAGCGCATCATGCCGGGCAACGGCTATCCGATGCGCCTGTTGTTGCCCGGCTACCAGGGCAACATGAACATCAAGCACGTGCGCCGCATCAAGCTCCTCGATCAGCCGGCCATGAGCTTCTATGAATCCAAAACCTATTCGCAGATCATTCCGGGCGGCAAGGCTTGGCTGTTCCACTTCCTGCAGGAAGTGAAGTCTTTCATCACCCAACCGTCGTTCGGCCATTCCATGAAGGGCCCGGGCACTTACGAAGTCTCCGGCGTCGCCTATTCGGGCACCGGCCGCATTGCCCGCGTCATGGTGTCCGCCGACGGCGGCAAGAGCTGGGGCCAGGCGGCGCTGCAAGGCCCCGTCATGCCGCAGGCCTTCACCCGCTTCCGGATGCCGTGGCGCTGGGACGGCCAGCCGGCGGTCCTGCAAAGCCGCGCCTGGGACGAGGCCGGCAATGTGCAGCCGACACGCGCGGAATTCGTCGCCGTGCGCGGCGAAGCGAGTGCGCCCGTGTCGCCGCTGGGATTCCCGAACCAGCACTACAACGCCATCACCAGCTGGGGCATCGACAACAACGGAGCGATCAAACATGTCTACGCGTAACCTGCTCCTCTCCATCCCGCTGGCATTGGCGCTGGGTTCGACGGTCTTGGGTTCAGCCGCCTTGGCCCAACAAGGGCCGAACCTCGGCAAGCCGATCACGGAAGCTGACGTCGGGGCCTGGAACCTTGACGTCCTGTCGGATGGCACCGGTCTGCCGGCAGGCAGCGGAACACCCGCGCAGGGCGCACCGATCTATTCGCAGAAATGCGCGGTGTGTCACGGCGAAAAAGGCGAGAAGCCTGCACCCGGCTACGGACCGATGATCGGTCTGCATGAGTTCAAGACCATCGACGCGCCAAAGACCGTGACCTACTACCGCTATGCCACGACGCTGTTCGATGTCATCCGCAGGTCGATGCCGTTTCCGACGCCAAAGACCTTGACCAACCAGGAGGTCTACGCCCTCACCGCCTACATCCTCTCGATCAACAAGTTGATCGGCGAGAATGACGTGATGAATGCGCAGACGCTGCCGAAGGTGAAAATGCCGATGGCCGATAATTTCATCGTCAGGTTCCCGGATCGGATTTGATTGGAAACGGCGTTGCGTGCGACACGGCCGGCGGAGCAAGTAATCCGCCGGCTTTTTTGATTGTCGAGATACGTAAGGCCTGTCTGGAAATAACCAAACCAGCATCAGGTCAGGATACCTGAAGCCTCAATTATCTGCATTGCCGAAGCCGTTTCGATGACGCGGTCGAGGCGAAGACGGACCGCCTGCAATAGCGTAGCGTATTGCTTCGCGGTCCGCTCCCGTCCGGGCAATAGAACGAGCATGTTCAAGTCTGCCAATGACGTGCGGCTTGCATATCCATGTTCCGATAGCGCGCGCTCGACGAGAACGACACGCCCATTTTTTCGTAATGCACGTGCGCAGTTGGACAGTATGCGAACGCTCTGTTCGTCGTCCCAGTTGTGAATGATGTGCTTGAGAATATGAATGTCTGCTTGAGGCACCACCTTGAAGAAATCACCTTCCAGAACCGTGCAGCGAGATGACAACCCAAGTTCAGCGATGGCCGCCCGGGCTCGCAGTGCTGCGTGCGCAAGCTCGAGAATCGTGCCCTGCAGGTTCGGGTTCCGCTCGAGCAGCGCCGCCATGATCGTGCCGGACGCGCCGCCGATGTCGACCACATGCTCCGCCGTCGACGTATCCAGCGCCCGGGCTACTTCTTCAGCGATCGCCGTGGGCCGATTGGCCATTGCACCCGTAAAGGCGCTGGCTTCGCTTGGGGTTTCGGCATAGTAATCGAATAGTTCGCGACCAAGAGTCGCCGGGGTTTGGCGCACCCCTTGTCGCACCGCTTCGGCCAGACGGCCCCATGGAAGCCAGTGACCGGAAGCTGTCAGTGCGATAGCGGATTCCCGCATTGAGCCTGGCACACCCGATCTCAATACGTGCCCTAAGGGAGCCAGGCCGAAATGACCATTCGTCGTTTCAGACAAAACGTCGATGCTCACGGCTGCGCGAAGCAAACGATGAGTAGCCTCGGGATGGCAATCGATCTGTTTGGCCAATTCATCGAATGCCAACGGGCCGCTCGCGAGACGATCAGGGATTGCAAGTTCGGCCAGTGTCCCGACAACCTGGCTGATCCGATAGCCCCTGATCATTTGGAACATTTCTTCTGCATCCGGATCCGCCATTGTGTTTCCTAATCCATGTCCTTCCTATCCGATAGAACGTGTCGAACAGGCAATCGAACCGCTTGTCCGACAGCAGATGACGATTACTCAGAACCTCGATCATCTCTGACCCTTGAGGCCGACTTCAGCGATAATCGGCTTCCACATCTGCTGCTGCGCGCTTATGAAGTCGGTGAGTTCTCCTGGAGACGTGGGACGCACGTAGGTCCCGAGTTCCTGGAACCGTTGTTTGAGTTCGGACCGCGAAAGGATGGTCCGTAGGTCGTCACTGACCTTGTGCGCGATCACCTGAGGTGTGCCGGGCGGTGCCATCAGGGCGAACCAGCCGATCCCCAAGAAGCCAGGCAGGGTTTCGGCCACTGTTGGAAGATCGGGCATGTTGGGCAGGCGTTGCGCCGAGGCCACGGCGACTGCCTTGATCGAACCGCCGGAGATGGAGCCTAAAAGGCCCGACAGGCCCTCGATGACCAGATGTACTCGCCCTCCAATCACGTCGCTCAACGCCTGGGACGTGGTAGTATAGTGGACCATCGTCAGGTCAGCGCCGCTTGCGGTGCGCAACCACTCTCCGGTCAAGTGAGGAAGGCCGCCGCGACTGAGTACGCCGACATTGAGTTCTCCTGGCTTGGTCTTGGCGAGGGCAAGCAATTCCGATAGCGATTTCGCGACTAGCGCTGGGCTGGCTCCAATCACCATCGGCTGTTCGCCGGCAAGCCCGATCGGCACGAAGTCGCGGGCAACGTCGAATGGCAAACTCGCCTGCAGTTCCGGCAGCGCGACAAAATTCGCAGCGCCAGCGAAATAGAGAGTGTATCCGTCCGGCTTGGACGTGCCCGCGGCCCGCACCCCAATCGCGCCGCCGGCCCCGGGTTGATTCACCACCACAACCTGGTGTCGCCACATTCGAGCGAGGTGGTCAGCCACAATCCTCCCAATCACGTCGGGAGCATTGCCGGCTCCCGATGACACGATCATCTTTACCGGTCCCGACGGGTAATCGGCCGCAATGGCACCTGAGCCGATGGCCGTGACCGCCAACAGCATCTCGATCAACAAGAGCCTCAGCGTTCGCGGTCCCATGGGGCGCTCCCGTGTCGGTGTGAATGAGCCCCGCATATGCCCCGGCAACGTTACAAAAAGAAGTTCCGAAGTTGGCATACTGATATATCTTATTTTCATAGGAGGATCTCGATGGATCGGACCGAGCACATTGGCCGTCGGCTCAAAATGCGCGACCTGCAACTTCTCGAAGCTGTTGTGCGGTGGGGAAGCATTGCCAAAGCCGCGACCCACCTCAACCTCACCCAGCCCGCCGCGTCAAAAGCAATTGGGCAATTGGAGCGCGCATTGGGAGTTCGTCTTCTCGATCGCAGTACGCGCGGCGTCGAGCCTACCGTGTATGGACGCGTGCTCCTCAATCGCGGCGCCGCGATCTTCGATGAGTTGCGACGAGGGGTGACGGAGATTGATTTTTTGACCGACCCAACCGCGGGTGAACTTCGGATTGGGGGCACGGCATCAATTGTAGCGGGGTTCCTACCCGCTGTCCTCGATCGGCTATGCCGCCGATACCCAAAGATGGTATTTCACGTAACAGAGGCTGAATTTCGGATACTACAAGAACGCGATCTGGGGGATCGCAAGGTTGATCTAATCATTGGTCCGCTTCCAAGTACGTTTACCAATGATGTGGCTGACGTGGAAATCCTGTTTCAGGAATCGCTCTGCGTGGTGACGGGGATCAAGAACAAGTGGGCACGTCGTCGCAATATCGAACTCGCCGAACTGATCGACGAACCATGGGTTCTCCCGCCTCCCGTTTCTCCAGGCGACTCGCTCGTTGTCGACACTTTTCATTCCAGCGGACTGGAGGTTCCACGGATGAGCGTGGTCAGCTTTTCTGTCCAGATGCGCAACGCCATGCTGGGCACCGGACGCTTCCTCGGGATGCAGTCCGATTCCATGCTTCGATTTGGCGCCAAACGGCTCGGGATAGTGACCTTGCCAGTCCAATTGCGCGGTCCGCTAAGAAAGGTAGGAATCGTCACTTTGAAGAACCGGATGATCACTCCGGTGGCAAAACGGTTCATCGAATGCGCCCGCGAACTTGCCAATGTGCTGGCGCCTGCGCCGATGAGGTAATCGAATTTGATCACCGCTGTGCGGCGGCGACATTGCGGTAGACCTTGCCGCCCTTCATGACAAAGACGACCCGCATAAGGGCATTGATATCGGACAGCGGATCGCCGTCGACCGCGATCAGGTCGGCCTCCATTCCGGGCGCGAGCGCGCCGATCTGGTCCTTGAGGCCGATGGCATCGGCGTTGATGGATGTCGCGCCCATGATGGCGTTCATGGCCGGCTGGCCGCCGTTGCGCACGCGGTAGATGATCTCGCGCGCATTCTGCCCATGGGCGCCCGCGACCGCGTCCGTCCCCATATTGATCTTCAGCCCCTGGTGACGGATGGCCATCTTGAACATCGCGTCATTGAGTGGAATGCCGTCCGCCATGAACTTGAAACCCGCCTCGTCGAAATTACCAACTCCCAGAAAGCGGTCCTTGTTCTCGAGATAGTTCTGCAACAACAGGCCGGTCTGCGGTTCGAAGAAAGTGCCGCGCTCGACCATCAGCTTGGCTTCCGCGTCGGTGATCTGCGAGCCATGGGTGACCGTCGTGCAGCCCGCGAGCGCGGATGCGCGCACGGCCGAAGCCGCATGCGCGTGCACCCACACGCGCTTGCCGAGGTTTTTGGCTTCGGTGCAGGCGGCGAGGATTTGTTCGTCGCTCAATGTCTGTTTGCCACCGTCGCGGATACTCTGGGAGGCAAAGATCTTGATGACATCGGCGCCGTCGGAGACCGTCTGCCTGATGTGCTGCTTGATCTGGTCAACCGTCATGCCCGGTTCGCGGACCGGGGAAAGTGCCGTCAGCAGGCGCGGCCCGGGTATCTTGCCGCGGGCGATGGCGTCGCGCAGCGGCACATCGCTCGCCGCCCCGATGCTTTGCACGGTGGTGAACCCCGCCATCAGCATCGAATAAGCATTTTCCGCAGCGTAGAGCGCCTGTTCGACCGGCGTCTCGCCAGGCGTCACCGAGCGGCCATTCTTGCCGAAGTGCGCACCAACGTGAACGTGGGCATCGATCAAGCCTGGCAGCACCGTCAATTGCGAAAGGTCGTAGCTGGCGCGTGCGTCAGCATTGCCGATCCGCGTGATATGCGCGCCATCGATGGCGACGACGACGTTGCGTTGAACACCGCCGCGCCCGTCAATGAGCATTCCTGCCCGGATCGTGACCTGCTGTGCGGTTGCAACAGCCGTCATGCCCAACAGAGCGGCGACGGCGAGGCTTGCGAGTTTCGTTCGGAAATGCATGAAATACCTCCTGGCAGCCATGAGGACGGGAAGCGGTGCACGATAGCACCCAGAGGCTGACTGCGACTGCACGGTCCTGAGCGATCGCAAAACCGCAATCTCCTACCCAATGCAAATACACTATCATTTCGGCGGATATTGTCATTAGACAGCATCGATCGATCGCCGCTATTTTTCTACGCGTACTCGCACCTTGCCCGTGTTACGCTAACGCGGCGTGAGACCCTTCCATCGCTTGACTAGATGTCGCTCCACAAGAATTGGAGAACCGAAATGTCCCTCTCACCACGGCGTGAATTCTTCGCGAAGCTCGCTCTCCTCGGCGGATTTGCCACTCTCGGCACCTCGATCCGGACCAAAGCCCAGTCCGTCAGCACGATCACCACGCAAGACATTATCTGCGACAACGGAATGCCGGCGCTCCTGGCCTACCCGTCAGGCGACGGTAGCTTTCCGACCGTTATCCTGATGCACGAGCGCTACGGCCTGGTAAAGCACACACGCGACCAGGCAATCCGTTGCGCGAGCGACGGCTTCGCTGTGCTGGCGCCTAATTTCTTCTTCCAGCATCCCGATCAGGCCAGTCTCAACGCAGGCAACTCGAACTACGAACTCACGGATCCCGAGTCCGTCGAACTGATCAAGGCCGCACTCGCAACCCTGACGAAGCACAAGGTCGCGGATTTGAGTAAGATCGTCGTTGCCGGCTACTGCCAGACCGGTCGACATCCGCTCGTCTTCGCTGCCGAAGTGCCAATCAGCGCTGCGGTCGTGTGGTACGGCGGGGCGATGAAGCGCGACTGGGAGGTGAACAGGCTCCGCCCGAAGCCGTACGACGGGATCATCGCTGCGCTCCCCTGCCCAGTCTTCGCCGCCTTCGGTGAGGCCGACCACATCATCTCGCTCGAGGACGTGCGGCGCCTTCGCAATTCCCTCGAAGCCCACAATAAGAGCTACGAGATACACATCTACAAAGGCGCGCCGCACGGCTGGCTCAACGACACCATGCCGGGCCGTTACCGAAAGCCGCAGGCCGACGCCGGCTGGGCCGCGCAACAGCGCTTCCTGTCGGAAGTCTTTGCGGGCACTTACGACTCCAAGCGCGTAAGCTGGAGGTTCGAGAGCGAAAGCGGTGCGGACTACGATTTCGCCAAGAACGTGCGAATGGAGTAAATGGCCGATGCGTGTCTTCGCTCTGGACATCACGCACCGCTTTGACGCAAATTCGCCCTACAAACATCCCGCCAGGGAACACCGCCCAACAGGGAGACCCACCATGACCCCGTCCAAGCGCTCGCGCGCTGAAAAACAAACAGAAACGCTCGAACCCGTCGCCGGCAATGGGCTCCTCCATCGCCGGGCGCTGCTCGGGCGCGGCATCATGCTCGCCGGCGCGGCTGCAACCGGCGTCGGCACGTCCCTGACAGGTGCTGCGGCCGAACCCATGGTCGACGGACCGTGGACCAACGAGGTCGGCGCCGTGATCCCGCCCTACCAGGTAGCATCGCGTTTTGAAAAACATGTCGTGCGATCGGTAGACAATCCCGACAATCTGCCGCGCAACTCACGCGCCCGTACGCCGCATCATCTCATCAAGGGCATCATTACGCCCAACGGCCTGCACTTTACCATCTGCCACGGCGGCGTCCCCGATATCGATCCCGAGAAGCATCGCCTCGTCATCCATGGGCTGGTCAAGCGCCCCCTGGTCTTTGACCTCAACGCGCTCGAGCGCTACCCGATGGTGTCGCGTATCGGCTTTGTCGAATGCGGCGGCAACAGCGCACCCTTGTTCTCCAACGAGCCGATCCAAGCCGATGTGCAGGCGATCCATGGGCTCGCCTCCTGCTCGGAATGGACCGGCGTCCTCTTGTCCACCCTCCTGGAAGAGACCGGCATCGACCCCAAGGCCAAATGGATCATCGCGGAAGGCGCCGATTCCCCACGCCTGCATCGCAGCGTGCCTGTGCTCAAGGCCATGGACGACGCCATGGTGGCGCTCTACCAGAATGGCGAGCGCATCCAGCCGGGCCAGGGCTATCCGATGCGCCTGTGGTTGCCAGGCTACGAAGGCAACATGAACGTGAAATATCTGCGCCGGATCACGCTCACCGAAAACCCGGCGATGAGCTACTACGAGGCGCGCACCTATTCGCAGGT
>Ga0209488_10001996_pt1 | contig 17169 bp, 19 predicted proteins | sample Rivendell_Oct201_8_FD_188349 | JGI IMG/M metagenome (GOLD analysis project Ga0209488, IMG submission 188349) | Vadose zone soil microbial communities from the Eel River Critical Zone Observatory, Northern California, USA -... | ecosystem: Environmental > Terrestrial > Soil > Vadose zone >...
CGCGACGGCGGCGCGTTCACCCTCTCGCGCGCCGGCCGGTTCCGCGCGCTCCGCGCCCGGCGCCATCCGCCCGGCGTCCGCAGCGGGCGTCGTCAAAGTGTTTGGAGATGCGGTTTCCGCGCGACCGCATCCCACGTCGCCTCACGGACGAATTGGTCGAACCAGTTGGACCGTTCGCGCCATAGCTCCAGACGATAGTGCAGTCGCAACGGAAAGCCCGAGCGCATCAGTCCGACGAACTTCCCGTCCGTCAGAAGACCCGTGCTGCGCACACGCGGCACGGTGTTCTGCAGCGTGACGGTGAGCGTGGGCGACTGCGCCACTCCCACCTCCGGCATGAGGAGGGGAGCCAGGACAATGGCCGCCCCCGCCCACCAAAGCAGGCGCACTCTAGAACCGGTGATCGAGCCGGACAGTGAGACGCAGTCGTTCGCCGGTAGTGACCGCCTTGGCGATGTACACGCCGAATCCACCCCAATCGACGCCCAATCCGGCATCTACGAGCCAGTTGTCGAAGCGCGGGATCCGGCCGGCGGGCAGCCGGCTGGGACCGTTGCCCACGAGCCATGCCTGGCCGGCATCCGCGAAGACGACGACGTCGAGGCCTTCGAGCCAGAAGAATCGCGGATTCCCGCTCCCTTCCTCGCGATCAGGCCGGTCGTCCTTGGAGGGGTTGTAGCTCCAGTTGAACTTCACGTGCCCGCGGTACTCGGTTTGGAACGCGATCACCCGATCGCACGCCGCCACTCGCGCCTCCGTGAACGCCGGATCGCTGAACGCGGTATTGCACGAGCTCGAGCGGAACGGATGGCCCGGCATCGGGTCGGGACCGCCGAGCGAAAGCCGGCGCTGCAATGGGAGCGGGTCACCGCCCACCCAGCCGCCGCCGACCAGTCGGACGTTCACGCGGCCCGATGGACTGATGCGGGTGTAGCGCCGGATATCGAAGAACATGCGGTCGAAGCGGTAGGAGCTCGGGTTTGGGATCGAATCGCGTACCGTTGCCGGCACTCCCGTATGCGGGACGACGTCGCTGCTGCGCGAGTCCTCGAGCGACGTGCGCACCAGCCATCCGGACGTCGGGTCATCCGGATCGTTGCGGGTGTCCAGCGCGGCGCCGACGGCGATCGTCGTGAAGTGGCCTTCGTCGATCGGCGGGTTGGGTCGCCAGATTTCGGAATTGCGAAATACCGTCCACGGGTCCTCGTTGACGACGCTCGTTTGCCATTCGCGCCGCAGCTCGAGCGACACCGCGATCGGCCGCTCGGGCTGCGCGAATACGCGAGCCGCCCAGCCCTTGTTCAGGTAGTAGTCGCGGTAGTCCCGTCCGAACAGGAACGCGCTCCATCCGATCTCGGCGTTGTGCAGGCCCCAATCTTCGACGGGCGACACCACGTCGAATGCGCGCAATCCGAAACCGACGGGCCGGATATCGCCCGAGCGTAGCTCGCCGCGGAACATGTAACCCAGGTCGCTGCGCTTGTCCGACAGATCGCCGGCCGAGCGGAAGACGCCGAGCGCGTCCACCCGCATCCGGAAGTTCTGATGCAACCGCCAGTCGAACAGCGGCCCGAAGACGACCGGCAGACCCTCGATCCGGTTGAACGTCCCACCCGTCGCGATCGTCAGCGACGAGCGCGAATCCGCATCGCCCCACGACACGTGCGCCCCGGGATTGAAGAGCCGCCGCCGCAGATTCGGCGCGTAGACCAGCTCGTCGCCTTCGCGGCGCAGCCTATAGAGCAATGGCTCGCGGTACTGGCGGACTTCGCCGCCGATGCGTGCCCGGGCGGTGTCTTCCACCGTTCCGCCGACGACGATGACGTTGCCGGTGACTTCCGCGCCCATGTCGAAGAGCAGGTCGCCGTTGATCACGACGAGCGTGCCCTGCACGCGTCCCGCGATCACGACGGGGCCGTTGCGGATGGCGACATCACCGCGCCATTCATTGCCGCGCGGCAGCCGCGTACGACCGACGAGCCGCGTCGTGCCGGGCGCGTTGTAGAAGCGGATGACTTCCTCGGACACGAGCCGCGGCAGCGCGCGCGCTTCGAGCGTCGCGCTCGAGCTGTCGGGGTGGATGACGATCGTCGTGTCCTGCACAATGGCCAGTGCTAACAGGAGAATGATCATAGGTCGGCTTTCGGTGGAGGCTCGATCCCGAGACGGTGCATGCGGCGGTAGAGATTGGCCCGGTCGGTTTGCAGCCGGCGGGCCGCTTCTGCCACGTTGCCGCGGGACGCGGAGAGCGCCCTGGCGATCAGCTCGCGCTCGTACCGGTCGAGGGTGTCGGTGAGCTCGATGTCTTGCCAGACGGTGTCGCCGCCGTTATCGGTCGTGGGGCGTGGCGCCGTCCCCGCCGGGAGCACGCGGGCGACATCCGCCGCAGTCACAAGTTCCCCAGTTGCCAGGATCGCCATCCGCTCGACGATGTTGGCGAGCTCGCGCACGTTGCCGGGCCAGCCATAGGCGGCGAGCAGCGGCACCGCTCCCGCATCGAACTTGACGGGACGACGCAGGTGAGCAGCGCAACGTTGGGCGAAATGGCGCACGAGCGGCGCGACGTCTTCCGTGCGCTCCCGGAGCGGTGGGATATGAATGGGCAGCACATTCAACCGAAACCACAGATCTTCGCGAAATTCTCCCTGCCGCACCGCGTGCTGCAGATCCTTGTTGGTGGCGGCGATGACGCGCACGTTCACGGCGAACGGCCGCTCCCCGCCGACCCGCTCGACGATACCGCCTTCCAGCACCCGCAGCAGCTTTGCCTGCGCTTCCGGTCCAAGATCGCCGATCTCGTCGAGGAAGAGGGTGCCGCCGTCGGCCAGCTCAAAGCGGCCCTGGCGGCGCTCCGTGGCGCCGGTGAACGCGCCGCGCTCGTGCCCGAACATCTCGGACTCGATGAGATCGCGCGGCAGCGCGGCGCTGTTCACCGTGACGAACGGCTTGCTGGCGCGGGTACTCTGACGGTGGATCGCCGATGCTACGAGCTCCTTCCCCGTGCCCGACTCGCCCGTGATCAGGACGCGCGATTCCGTCGGCGCGACGCGCGCGATCAGCGCGCGCAGCTCTTCCATCGCCGCACTGGTCCCGATCAGGGGGTCGGCATGGCCGAGCTGCTCGTGCAGCCGCGTGTTCTCGGCGAGCGTGCGGCTCAGCTCCAGCGCGCTTCGCAGGGCCACGAGCACGCCTTCGGGTGTCAGCGGCTTCTCGAGGAATTGAAACGCGCCGAGTTTGGTGGCGCGAACCGCATCGGCGAGGTTCGCCTTGCCGCTCATCATGACGACCGGAATGTGCGGCGCGCGCTTGCGGATCTGCTCGAGCGTCGCCAGGCCGTCCGGGCCGGGCGGCATCATCAGATCGAGTAGCACGACATCGGGCGCGTCCTCCACGAGCCGCACCATCGCCGTGTTCCCGTCAGATGCTTCCACGGTATCGTACCCATCCGACTGCAGCAGGGCACCGACCATGCGCCGGATATTGGATTCGTCGTCGACGAGCAGTACTCGTGGACTCATGAGACAGGCACGAAGGCGGGGGGAGGGGGAAAGACGATCGCGAATGTGGCGCCGCCGCCTGGTGTCTCGCTCACCGAGATCGTCCCGCGATGCGCTTCGAACGTGACGCGCACGAGCGCGAGCCCGAGGCCTGTGCCGTCGTCTTTCGTCGTGAAATACGGCTCGAACACGCGCTGGCGCAGCTCGGCGGGAATGCCGGGGCCGTGGTCGGCGATCGTCACGGCGAGGCCGGCGCCGTCGCTCGTCACGGTGACATCGATGGCACCGCGCCCCTGCATCGCCTCGGCGGCATTGCGGTAGAGGTTGGCGAACGCGTGGCGCAGCGGGTCGTAGTGGCCCAACAGCGAGCGCGGCCCGCCGTTCGCGTGCACGTTGACGCGCACGTCCTCGGGGACGCCGGTGCGGCCCAGCTCTTCGAGCAGCTCGACGAGATCGACCTCGCTCTGCGGCCCTTCCGGCAGCCGCCCGAACTCGGCGAATTCTTTCGCCAACCGTTCGAGCCGATCTGTCTCTGCCGCCATCACTTGGAGGGCGATCTCGTTCCGTGCTTCCGTCATTCCATCTTTCCGTCCGAGTTGGTCGACCGCGATGCGCATCGACGTCAACGGATTCTTGATTTCGTGAGCGACCCGGCGCGCGACCTCGCGGAACGTGCGCAACCGCTCCGCTTCCAGCTCGCGCTCCCGGGCCGCGGCGAGCGCCGCGCCCAGCTCACGTAGCGCCTGGCGCAGCGCTTCGAATTCCGGGGCGCCGCGCGTCGACGCGCCGGCCGGCAGCGGCTCGTTGCGACGGATCAGCTGGGTCCAGCCGACCAGCTCGTCGATGGGACGCGAAAGCTGTCGCGACAGATGTCCCGCGAGGTTGACGGCGGCGTACAGAACAGCGGCGCCGAGCAGCAAGATGACCACGGCGAAACCGGCCGTGTAATAGCGGAGGAATGTCTCGGCGCGGCGCGCGAGGCTGACCGAGGCCGAGACCTCGTCGAGATGGTGGCGCAGCAAGGCGCGCTCGTGCACGGTGAGGTGCAGCGTGTCCACACCCTCGAGCAGCGAACGGGCGGTCGCGGCCACTCGCTCGGTGGATGCGCGGGCCCCGGCGGCGGGCAGCAGTCGCCGGATCGACACGACCCAGCCGGCCACCGCCAACACCGTCGGCACCACGGTCATGACGACGAGGATGACGAAGATTCGCCGTCTGAAAGGAAGCGCCATGTTTGGCGCCAATTTAGGGATTCGCTGCGCCTGTGACAATTCGACACGGAGGGTCCATGAAGGCCCACACCCATTACCTCTGGTTCAACACGAAGCAGCGTCAGGAGATCATCGACATTACGGAGGAGGTGGCGAAGCAAGTCGAGGCGAGCAAGGTCCGTGAAGGGATCGTGCTCGTCAGCGCCATGCACATCTCGGCATCAGTCTTCGTCAACGATCACGAGTCGGGATTGTGGGAGGACATTCTGAAGTGGCTCGAGGGCACGATTGCGCCGTGGGATCCGCCGCGCTATCGCCATAATGAAACCGGCGAGGACAACGCGGCGGCGCACTTGCGCAGTCTCACCATCGGCCATGAGGTGATTGTGCCGATTACGGCGAGCAAGCTGGATTTCGGGCCGTGGCAGCGCGTTTTTTATGGTGAGTGGGACGGACAGCGGAAGAAACGGGTCATCATCAAGATTCTTGGAGAGTGAGCGCCCCCATGACCGTATTCCTTCTTGCCGTATTACTCTCGGCCAACGTTCAGGACGCGGACGCGCGCGCCCTGCTCCGGCTCGAGGATGAGTGGGCGAGCGCGCTGGTGAAGCGCGACTCGGTGGTCTTCAATCGCCTCCTCGCCTCCGGATTCGTGTATACCGAAAACGATCAGATGATGGATCGTGCGGTGGTGCTGCACTCGGTCGTCGCCGGCGCGGACACGATTTCGGCGGCGCACAACGAGGGGATGCACCTGCATCGCTACGGTCCGGCCACGGCGGTGGTGACCGGGTGGCTGATCGTGCGCGGACGCGGCGCGAATGGCGCGTTCGAGCGCCGCTACCGGTTCACGGACACCTGGGTGAAGCGCGGCCGCTGGCAGATCGTCGCCGCGCAGGACTACGTTTCGCCGTGATCAGTGCGTCTGCGCGAACACGGGGATTTCGTCCAGAAACGTCAACGTGGGCAGGTTCACGTTGGAATCGTGCTTGCGTGCCTCGCGATGCCTGAGGGTCACCGACTCCCTCGCCCGATCCAGATCCGCGACGCGGAATAGAAAAAAGACCTCCTTCGCGTCATCGATGTTTTGCCAGAGGTGCTCCAGAAACAGTCCTTCCGCGGCGTGCTCCGCTGCATCGGCTTCGAGCCGACGTTTGACCGCGTCAAGCGTCACGTTGCTGAGCTTTGCGAGCATGTGCGGCATACGACCTGTCCTCTTCCATTGAGTGTCCACGTCGAACACCGGATGGGCGGAGAGGTTCGGAGAGGTCTAGCTCCGTAATCCCTGCGGGGCTAATTGAGGCCGATTGGCTCCGCGCGGGTACGACAGCGAAACCGACTCGAGATTCGAGATGCCGACAACTCAGGATGTGATTGCCAAAGCCAACGTCACGATCGACGCCCCGCCGAGCGAGGTCTGGGCCGCTCTCGTGACACCCGCGGCCATCAAGCAGTACATGTTCGGCGCAGATGTGCGCACCGACTGGAATGAGGGGAGCCCGATTACGTGGTCGGGAGAATGGCAGGGCAAGCGCTTTCAGGACAAAGGAAAAATCCTTCAGGTTCAGCCCGGACGGCGGCTCCAGTACACACATTTCAGTCCGCTCGCCGGCCAGCCTGACACGCCGGAGAATTATCACACGGTCACCATCGAGCTCACCGGGGTGGGAGGAACGACCCAGGTGACGCTGACGCAGGACAACACGTCTACCGAAGCGGCGCGCAAGGAGTCCGAGAAGAACTGGAAGACGATGTTGCAGGGACTGAAGAAAGTCGTCGAAAGCAAGACTCATTAAGCAGGGATAGTTTCTCCGGCGTGATCACACCCACGCCGGTCGTCCTCGAAGGTCGCGGCATTCGCCTCGAGCCGTTGACCGAAGCGCACACCGACGCGCTGATCGGCGCGGCGAGTGACGGCCGGCTGTGGGAGCTTTGGTATGTCGCCGTCCCGCCGCCCGAAGGGATGACGTCGTACGTCGCCGACGCGCTGAAGGGACAGCGCGACGGGCATATGCTCCCGTGGATCGTGCGCGATGTGCCGAGCGGAGCCGTCATCGGATCCACCCGCTATCATGACATCGCCCCGGCGATTGACCGCGTGGAAATCGGCCACACCTGGTACGGGAAGAGCCGCCAGCGCACGCACGTCAACACGACGTGCAAGCTGCTGTTGTTGGGCCACGCCTTCGACACGCTCGGCTGCAAGGTCGTCGGCCTGCGCACGGACAATTTCAATTTCCGATCACAGCGCGCCATCGAGGCGCTCGGCGCCAAGCGGGACGGCGTCATTCGCCATTTCGGCATTCGGCGCGACGGCAGCGCGCGCGACGTCGTGATGTACAGCATCCTCGCGCCGGAATGGCCGGACGTGCGGCGGTACCTCGAGCTGCGGGTAAATCGAAACAAGTGACCGAACCGGCAACCGACGCTCCGCCGATGGTCCGCCGCTTCGGCCTGCTGCACGCGACGGCGCTCAACATGACGAACATGATCGGGATCGGACCGTTCATCACGATCCCGCTGCTCATGTCCGCCATGGGTGGGCCCCAGGCGATGCTCGGCTGGGCCGTCGCCCTGATCATCGTGCTGTGCGACGGCATGGTATGGAGCGAGCTGGGTGCGGCGATGCCGGGGTCGGGCGGCTCGTTCGGATACCTGCGCCAGGGATACGGCGCGGCGACGGTCGGCCGGCTGATGGGATTCCTGTTCGTCTGGCAGTTCATCTTCAGCGGCCCGCTCGAAATCGCGTCCGGTTACATCGGCTTTTCGCACTACCTCGGCTACATCTGGAAGGGGATCACGGCGCGGCAGACGATGCTCGTGATCGCCGTTATCGGACTCGCCAACGTCGCGCTGCTGTATCGGCGCATCAAGTCGATCGCCACGATCACGCTGACGCTGTGGATCGGCACGATACTTACCGTGATCGTCGTGATCGTAACCGGCGTCTTCCACTTTGACCACCGGCTCGCGTTCGATTTTCCGCCGGGCGCCTTCAACTTCTCGATCGGGTTTTTCCTGGGGCTCGGCGCGGCGTCGCGGATCGGCGTCTACGACTACCTGGGCTACTACGACGTCTGCTACATCGGCGACGAAGTCGAGAATCCGGGTCGCGTGATCCCACGCTCGATCCTGCTCAGCACCGTGGCGGTTGCGTTGATCTACGTCGCGATCAATTTCTCGATCATCGGCGTCGTGCCGTGGCGCGAATTCGTGCCGGCGGCGTCGCATCCCGAGTCGGATTTCGTCGTCTCGATTTTCATGGAGCGCATCTTGGGCGCGCGCGTCGCGACGCTCGTGACGGCGATGATCCTGTGGACCGCGTTCGGGTCCGTGTTTGCGCTCCTGCTCGGGTACTCCCGGGTCCCGTACGCCGCGGCGAAAGACGGGTACTTCTTCCGGATCTTCGCCCGGCTGCATCCGAAGCACGGTTTTCCCTACGTCTCGCTCATCGTGCTAGGGGTGCTCTCGATTCTCGCCGGCTTCGTCTCACTTGGGATGGTAATCGACGCGCTGGTGACGATGCGCATCCTCGTCCAGTTCATCGGACAGATCGGCGCCGTCACGTTGCTGCGCCGGCGTGCCCCCGATATGGCCCGGCCTTACCGCATGTGGTTGTATCCGCTGCCGAGCCTGGTTGCGCTCCTCGGCTGGATCTTCATCTTTGCCACGACGCCGCCGGTCGTGATGGTATTCGGGCTCGGGGCGTTGCTGCTGGGTGTGCTGTGCTTTGGTCTGTGGTCGTGGAAACAACGCACATGGCCGTTTGCGGAGGTGACATGACGAACGATATCAGTCGGCGCGATTTTCTCGCGGCGACGGCGGCAATGGCGGCGGCTGCGCAGCTCCCGATCGGCGCGCTACGAAATCCCGGGCAGGCCGCGGGGAAAGGTTCGGTCGTGGTCTTTCAGGGGGATTCGATCACCGACGCCGGCCGCAACCGTGAGTCGGCAGATCCGAACGCGGCGGGCGCGCTCGGCAACGGCTACCCGCTGCTGGTCGCCTCCGCGGTTCTCGCAGCGCGCCCGGCCGGCGGGCTGCGGTTCTACAATCGCGGCATCAGCGGCAACAAGGTGCCGGACCTCCAGCAACGCTGGACCGCGGACACGATCGATCTGCACCCGGACGTGCTCAGCATTCTGATCGGCGTGAACGATTTCTGGCACAAGCTCGACCACGGGTACAACGGCACGGTGCAGGACTACGAGCAGCAGTACACGGCCTTGCTGGATGAGACGCGCAAGGCGTTACCGCGCGTGCACCTCATCGTGCTGGAGCCGTTCGTCCTGCGGACCGGGGCGGTGGACGCGCGGTGGTTTCCGGAATTCGATCAGCGCCGCGCGGCCGCGGCCCGCGTGGCGGCGCACGGGCGCGCGACGTTCGTTCCCCTGCAGGCGATCTTCACTCAGCGGGCCCGGATCGCGCCGCCCGAGTACTGGGCCGCCGATGGTGTCCATCCCACCCCGGCGGGACACGCGGTCATCGCCGACCACTGGCGTCGTGCGGCGAATTTATAGACGGTGATTTTGAGATTGATCGATAAGCGCTAGATTGGAGACCATGTTCTTCTGGAATTGTGAAGCCCGTTCGCCTCTCGACTACACGCTGCTCGTGATTGCTGCGACCTCCTGGGTATATGCCGCCTGGTGCCTCATTCAGCTGCGCTACGAGCGGCGCAGGTCGCTCGTGTGGTGGGAGCCGGTACCGCTCGGCGGCAGCGATCTGACGCCGCTCGGACGCGAGTATCGCCGTCGCTTCTTTCTTTCCTTGTTCGTCGGTGCGTGCGCGATCCTGCTCGCTGTCGCGCTCTGTGCAAGCCGTTAGTCACCACCCCATAACCGCAATCACGTTGTGCGCGACGCTGGCGTGCGCGTCAGGCGCCGTGGCGCCGCCGCCCCCGCCCCCGCCGCCCCCAGCGCCCCCGCCACCCGCGTGGGTGCAGGCATGGAGCGACGAGTTCGATGGAGTTGCCGGCACCCGCGTCGATACCACGAAATGGGGATACGACCTGGGGGACGGATGTCCGGGCGTTTGTGGCTGGGGCAACAATGAACGAGAGTACTACACGTCGGATACGGCGAACATCGCACTGAACGGCCAGGGACAGCTGCAGATTGTCGCGCGCGTCGCGCCCGCTGGACTCACCTGTTACTACGGCCCCTGCCATTACACGTCTGCCAAGATCACGACACGTGGCAAAATGTCGGTCGCGCCGGGCCGAGTCGAAGCGCGCATCAAGCTCGCGGCAGGGCAGGGGCTCTGGCCCGCCTTCTGGCTGCTCGGCAACAACATCGGCAGCGTCGGGTGGCCCACCTGCGGCGAGCTCGACATCATGGAGAACAAAGGCAGCCAGCCGACGATTACCAGCTCAGCCGTGCACGGCCCCGGATACTCTGGGAATACGCCCTTCGCGCACAGTTACGCACCGATCACGAGCGATTATCACATCTATGCCGTCGAATGGGACACACAATCGATCCGTTATTTCGTGGACGGCACGCAGCATTACATCGTGACGCAAACGAACGTGCGGCAATACGGCAACTGGGTGTTCGATCAGACCTTCTACGTGATCCTGAACCTCGCGGTCGGCGGTCATTTCGACGGCAATCCGCAGTCGGACGCGATTTTTCCAGCCACTATCCTGATCGATTACGTCCGCGTGTATACGCGGCACTGACCCTCATCGCGGCGCCCGGTAATTCACGTCCAGTACGCTGAGCCGCTGGAAGTGCTTCGCTAAACGACCTGTGAAATCCGCAAAATTTTTCAACTCCCGCGGCGTCCACGCCACCTCGGCGAGCGCGATGAGGCGCGGGAACACCATGTACTCGACGTTCTTGGGCGTGCGCTGGTATTCGGTCCAGATCTGGCCCTGGGTGCCGAGCACGTGTTTGGCCTGCAGCGAATCGAGCGCGGGCGGCACGGGCTCATAGGCGTATACGGTGTCCAGCGGCAGGAATCCACCGATGGCGAGCGGCTCGCTCGCCAAGTCTCGCGACTGGTAGTAATCGAAGTAGGTGTTCGACGTCGGCGTCATCACGACGTCGTGTCCCGCTTGCGCGGCCGCGATGCCGCCCTCGATGCCGCGCCACGACATCACCACCGCGTTCGGCGCGAGGCCCTCCATCCCGCCTTCGAGAATCTCGTCCCATCCGATCAACGATCGACCACGCGCGGCCAGCCATTGGCTCATCTGCGCCGTGAGCCAGCTCTGGAGCTCGTTCTCACTGTGCAGCCCGAGCTGTCTGATGCGCGCCTGTGCCACGGGACTCGCCTGCCATTGCGGTTTCGGCGCTTCGTCGCCGCCGGTGTGAATCCAGTGACTCGGGAAGAGTGCCAGCACTTCGGTCAACACGTCCTGCATGAACTGGATCGCTGAGTCGGAGGGATTCATGATGTTCTCGTCCACGCCCCAGTGTGTGAGGACCTCGAGCGGCTGGCCGGTGTTGCCGAGCCACGGGTAGGCGGCGATGGCGGCCTGCGCGTGCCCCGGCATTTCGATTTCGGGAACGACCGTGATGAAGCGCGCTTTCGCGTACGCCACGACTTCCCGAACATCGTCCTGCGTGTAGAACCCGCCGTGGGGAATCCTGTCGTAGACCCATTGCGTCGTATCGGCATATCCATGCTGCACCCCGACGAGCGACTGGCGGCGCCAGGCGCCGATCGACGTGAGAAGCGGGTACTTCTTGATCTCGATGCGCCAGCCCTGGTCGTCGGTCAGGTGCCAGTGGAAACGGTTCAGCTTATGCAGCGCGAGCAGGTCGACGTACTTCTTGACGAACTCCTTCGGCATGAACGAGCGTGACACGTCGAGATGCGCGCCGCGCCACTGGAAGCGCGGCCTGTCCTCGATCTCCACCGCCGGTACCGTCCACGTCACGCCGAGGGTGGGCGCCGCGCGGAAGACGTCGGGCGGCAACAGCTGCCGCAGCGTCTCGACCGCGTAGAACGCGCCGGCCGGACGATAGGACCGAATCGTGATGCCGCCGGAGGTCACGGACAGGCGATAGCCCTCTTCGCCAAGGCGCGAAAGCGTTGAATCCAACCGAAGCGAGATCGCGTGCGTCGCGCTTCCCCCTCTTACTGATAGCCGATAGCCGGTTGCCGGCTGTAGCCAGTCGGCGAGCTGGTACCCGATATCGCGCGTGGCGCGGTCGGTGACCACCACGGTGGCCGGTGTGAGCAGGAATGCCCCCGAGCCGCGGATCATGTGGACGGGCCGGGGAATGACGGCAAGCGTGGTGTCCTGGACACCGGCGACGAGCGCGAGGACCGCGAGGAGGTTGATCATGGCGATATGATATCGCTCGCCCACTCGTCCGGCGAACGGTAAATTATCGCCCATGAAACGACGCGACTTTCTGCAAACGCTGGGAGCAGCGACCGCCGGCGGCATGCTGGCGCGCGCTCCTCTGGGACCGGGCGCATCCAAAAAGATGGAGCGCATCGGGCTCGAAACGTATTCCTGCCGGCACGCGATGGCCAAGGATCCGGACCGCACGCTCGCGGCGATCCGCGCGATCGGGTACACCGACGTCGAGCTGCTCTGGTCCTTCAATCTGTTTGGACGAACGCCGGCGCAGGTTGCCGCGACGCTCAAGAGCGAAGGACTGCGCGCGCCCTCGGCGCACATGTCCGCCGACACGTTCATCGTGGGATGGGAGCGCAGTCTCGACACCGCGAAGCTGCTCGGCCACGAGTATCTCGTCGTGCCGGATTTCGAGGACTGGACCAAGCAGACCCTGGACGACTGGCGCGAGTGGGCCGATCGCTTCAACACCGCCGGCGCCGTTGCGCGGAAAGCGGGCATCTGGCTCGCCTTCCATAACGAGTCCTACCATCAGAAGCCGATCGACGGAAAGGTGCCGCTCGACGTCTTCATCGAGCGCCTCGATCCGGCGGTCACGCGACTCCAGCTCGACGTGGGCAACATGCTCCTCGGCGGCGGCGATCCGATGCAGTACCTGCAGAAGTATCGGGACCGATTCTGGACCTTCCACCTGAAGGACGCGTTGGCCGACCGCTCGAGCGATACCGGGCTCGGAAAAGGCATGTTCGACTTCAAGCGCTTCCTCGCGGCGGTGCCGATGCTCGAGCAAAAGCCTGCCTACGTGGAGCAGGAAGGGGCGACCGAGCCGGCCGCCGAGCTCGACGCGGCCCGCGCGAACTACCAATACCTCCGCGGATTGGAGTTCTAATGCGGCGGTTCGCGGCGTTGCTCGCGGTGGCGACTGTCCTCGCGTCTCCCGTTTCCGCGCAGCAGCGCCGAGCTGCGCCCAGGCATTACACGTACGTGATCGTCCACGGCGCGTGGGGCGGGGGATGGGATTGGCTCGCGGTGGATTCGATGTTGACGCGCCACGGCCATCACGTCGTGCGCGTGACTCTCACGGGTCTGGGTGAGCGACACCATCTCGCATCGCCCGACATCGGTCTCAACACGCATATCGACGACGTCGTCAACAAGATTCTGTGGGACAACCTGCATGACGTGATCCTCATCGGACACAGCTATGGCGGGATGGTGATCACGGGGGTCGTGGACCGGATTCCTGACCGCATCAAGCGCGTCGTGTACCTCGACGCGCTGCTGCCCGATTCGGGAGAATCGCTGATGTCGATCCCCGATACCGCGCGGGCGAAATTCGTGCAGAGCGTCACGCGCGATGGCTACATGGTGCCCGTGTGGGTGCAGGACACGGCCGTCATTCCGCGCGATGTCCCGCAGTCGCTGCGCACCTTCACCGATACTTTGCGCCTCGTGAATCCGGCTCGGCTCAAGGTTCCGGCGGCGTACATCTTGACGTACGAGCCGCAGATCACGCCGGATCCCTTCCAGCCGTTCGCCGATCGCGCCGCGGCGCGCGGATGGCCGGTCTACAAGATGGTGTCCGATCACCTGCCGGAGCGGACCCACCGCGCCGAGCTCGTCGCGCTTCTGGAGCGGATCCCCTGATGCTGCTGCCGATGCTGCTGATTGCGACAGGCGTGGTGGCGCAGGACACCGTCATCAGCAGCGTTCTCAAAACCGTCGACGTTACGTCCGGCCGCATCGAAACCGTCTACAGGGCAGACCGGCATTTCGAGGCTCCCAACTGGTCACGGGATGGGCGCTTTTTTCTCATCAATAGTGCAGGGCGCCTGTATCGCCTGAATGCCGGCGCGCAGCAGCTGCAGCCGGTCGAGACGGGCTCGGCGACGCGCGTCAACAACGATCACGGCATCTCTCCCGACGGGAAATCGCTCGTGATCAGCAGCGAGCCCACCGAGGACTGGCTGACCTCGAGCGTATATGTCCTGCCGATCGGCGGCGGCGCCCCGAAACAGATCACGACCAAGGCGCCCAGTTTTTGGCACGGTTGGTCGCCCGACGGGAAGACGCTGGCGTTCGTGGGTCGCCGCGACGGCGAGTTCGACATCTACACGATTCCGGCGACCGGCGGCGATGAGCGCCGCATCACGACGTGTCAGGGCCTCGACGACGGACCCGACTATGCTCCCGACGGCGCCTTCATCTACTACAACTCGTTTTGCAGCGGGAAAATGGAGATCTGGCGCATGCGGCCCGATGGGACCGAGCCGGAGCAGCTGACGCACGACGCCTACTCCAACTGGTTCCCGCATCCGTCGCCGGACGGACGCTGGGTCGTGTTCCTGGCGTTCATCGAGGATCAGGCCCAGAACCATCCGTTCGGCAAACAGGTGAAGCTGCGGCTCATGGATCTGCGCGACCGCTCGGTTCGCGATCTGACGCCCGAATTCTTCGGCGGGCAGGGGACGATCAACGTTCCAAGTTGGTCACCCGACAGCCGGCGCGTAGCGTTCGTCACATTCGCGCAGCATGTTACGCCGCGATAAAAAAAGGAAGGCGCGATGACGCTGATTCGCTTCAAGGCCTCGCAGGAGCAGCAGGTCGATCTCTCCCAGACCTACGACGCGGTCGTGGTAGGCTCGGGCGCCGCGGGCGGCATGGCGGCTCACGTGCTCACCTCGCAGGGAATGAAGGTGCTGCTGCTCGAGGCGGGGAAGAAGATTCCGATCGAGCAGGAGCTCCGGTCGATGGAGTGGCCGTACGATCACCCCCGTCGCGGCGAGGCGCCCCCGGGCGACCATGCGATTCGCTTCAACGAGTACAACATCCGTAAGCCGCCCTACGCCACGAAGTCGGCGTTCAAGCACGTGTTCTCATACGTCGGCGGCTGGGGTGGATCGGACTACGTCAAGAACATCCTGGTCGATGAGAAACAGCATCCCTACACGGGTACCAAGTACGCGTGGGTGCGCGCGCGCCTGCTCGGCGGCAAGACGAACATCTGGGGCCGCCTCGCGCTGCGGCTCTCCGACTACGACTTCAAGGGCAAGACCCACGACGGCTTCGGCGAGGACTGGCCGATCTCCTACGCCGACATCGAGCCGTACTACGACAAGGTCGATCTCTACCTCGGCATCAGCGGCCACAAGGAAAACCTGCGGCATCTGCCGGACAGCCTGTTCCAGCGGCCGAACAAGCTGACGGCATCCGAAGTGAAGCTGCGCAAGAGTCTCGCCACGATGAACCGCACGCTGACGCCCTATCGCGCCGGTGTAACGACCGACGGCGTCAAGCACAACAAGTATCGGAGCAAATGTTTCGGCCGCGGGGCATGCGGCCGGCGGCCCGGCGGCTGCGACATCCACGCCGCGTTCGATTCGCCGACCGGACTCATCTATCCCGCGATGGACACCGGCAACCTCACGTTGCGGACCAATTCGATTGCGCACGAGGTACTGGTCGACCCGAATACCGGCAAAGCGCGGGGGATTTCATTCGTTGATGCAGTGAACCACAAGACCTACGTCGCCAAGGCCAAAGTGGTCATCGTCGCGGCCTCGACACTCGAATCCGCGCGCCTGCTCCTCCTCTCCAAGTCCCGGCAATACCCCAACGGCATCGGCAACTCGAGCGGGCACGTCGGCCACAATTTTTGCGAGCACGTCATGGGACCCGGCGTCACGGGACTCGTCAAAGAGATGGTAGGCGCGCCGCCCACGCTCGACGACGGCAAGCCCGGCGGCTTCTACGTGCCGCGGTTCCGCAACCTCGAAGAAAAGCAGCCGGGATTCATTCGCGGTTACGGGTTCGAGGGCGGCTCGGGCTTCTCGATTTTCCCCGACAGTGCCTGGGATACGCCGGGGTTCGGGGGGCAGTTCAAGAAGTCGGTGCGGGAGCACGCGGGCGCCTTCATTAGTATGGGGGCCTTCGGCGAAGTGCTCGCCCGCTATGAGAACTACATGGACCTGGACCCCGAGGTGAAGGACGCCTGGGGGATCCCGTCGTTGCGCTTCCATTATGAGTTCGGCGACAACGAAAAAAAGATGTGCGAGGACATGTCGGCCGCCGGCAAGGAAATGTTCGAGGCGGCGGGCATCGAAGTCGTCGGGGTCGACAAAAATATTCTCACCGAAGGCTGGTCGATCCACGAGCTCGGCACGGCGCGCATGGGCACCGATCCCAAGACGTCGGTGCTGAACCAGTTCCAGCAGTCGCACGACGTGAAGAATCTCTTCGTGGTGGACGGCTCGAGTCACGTGAGTGCGTCGTGCCAGAATCCCACGTGGACGATCATGGCGCTGGCGTGGCGCTCGTGTGAGCATCTCGCCGACGAATTCAAGCGGGGGAACCTATGAAGATCTCGCGCCGCAAAATGATCCAGCAGACGGCGGCGGCAGCAGCCGCGCTGCCCCTGGTGAGAGCCTTGCCGCCCTTGGCGCCCGTGCCGCCCAAGTTCTTCACGGTCGCCGAGTTCGCGCTGGTGGACGAGATGAGCGACATGATCATTCCGACCGACGAACAGTCGGCGGGCGCGCGCGCCGCCGGCGTGGCGGCCTACATCGATGCCCGCCTCGCCGAGGCGTTCGAGAAGGAGCAACCGCAGCGCTGGCGCACGGGGCTCAAGGCGGTCGAGACGCTGTCGCGCGAGATGAGCGGCAAGACGTTCATGGCGTCGACGCCGGAGCAGCGGCTCGCACTCCTGACCCGGATTGCGGCGGCCGAATCCGATCCGAAGACCGACGCCGAAAAATTCTTCCGGGAGATCAAGAGCAGCACGATTCGCGCGTACTACACGTCGAAGGTCGGAATCCACGACGATCAGCAATACAAGGGCAACGTCATTCAACCGGGAGAATACGCCGGGTACGATGCCACATGAGAGGACTGAGCTCGACACGCCACGGCTGACGCTGCTCGCGTACAAACCCGGGCAGCTGCTGGCGCTGATCGAGCAGCCGGACCAATTCGAGGAGATCGCTGCGCTCACCCCCGCGGATGGATTGCGGGGGTTCTACGTGTCGGGGGAGGTCTCCCTGCAATGGCTCGAGTCGCTGCGCCATGTCGCGCAGCAGGGCGGGGGCCCGAATCCCTGGCGTCACGGCTTCTTCATCATCGAGAAGGCCAGCGGGGAGATCATCGGCGG
>Ga0209488_10001997_pt1 | contig 17167 bp, 17 predicted proteins | sample Rivendell_Oct201_8_FD_188349 | JGI IMG/M metagenome (GOLD analysis project Ga0209488, IMG submission 188349) | Vadose zone soil microbial communities from the Eel River Critical Zone Observatory, Northern California, USA -... | ecosystem: Environmental > Terrestrial > Soil > Vadose zone >...
ATACGTCGCACCAGGGCGAGTTGCCGATCCACTTCTTCTGGCCGCTGAGGACCCACGTGTTCCCCTCCTTCTTCGCCGTCGTCATCAAGCCGCGGCTCGCCCCAGAGCCTACGAGCGGCTCGGTCAGACCGTAGCAGCCGATCTTCTCGAAGCGGGCCATCGGCGGCAGCCACTTCTGCTTCTGTTCCTCCGAGCCCGCGGCGTAGATTGAGCCTATCGCCATGCCGCTGTGGATGCCGAAGAAGCCCGCGATCGAACAGTCGACGCGCGCCATCTCCATAGCGATTAGGCCCGTCAGCAGGAGGCTTCCTCCCCGGCACCCGTATCCCTGCATTCCCACCCCGCCGATGTTCAACTCTTTGATACCCGGGATCAGCTCGAACGGGAAGGAATCCTCGATCCAGTACTTGTTGATGATCGGCGCGACCTTGGTCTCCATGAACGCTCGCACTTGTTTTAAAACCGCCAGTTCCTCCGCGTTCAAGGTCTCTGCGAGTTCGTAGAAGTCGCTGTTTGGCGCGGGCAGTGCCTTCGCTGGTTTGCCTTCTCGAGTTCCGATGGTCATGTTCTATCTCCTGCTTGCTCGGTACGGCAAAGTCTGATGCGGGTGCGGCGGTCGATATAGCCCCTCAATGGGGGGCAAACGAGGAGGCCTTATGTTGTTCAGGACGAGCTGGGCGAGAAAACGGGCCACGCGCGAGCATCAACGTCGGAGTGAACGTTGGTTTGAGAAACGCGGCTAACTAACTCATCGGCGAGAGAGATTGCTTGAGCAGGCGTTCCGCTTCTCGCACGTCAGGGCACCGCTGCAGCAACACCGTAGCATCGCCGATCGGAAGCGTCAGGACGTGCCTGCGTTACGACAGCCCACGCCTGCCCCAAATGGGGGACACTTTGGCGCCGCCAGCAGCCACACACAGCATAGCGGCGTGAATCCTTCGTGCAATATTCTGGGCTTTTACCTTCTTCCCTCGATCGTGTGCGCCCTAGTCGGCCTCGCGGCAGCGCTCGCTGTGGCAAAAGGTCGTCGTTGGCATGTTCGAAAGCTGGCTACAGAGAGGTTGCGATCGCGCGAACTTCGCAACCGGATTCCTCTGTCGGCATCTTCAGGATTGTTTAAGGAATTTATTTAGCACAACCACAAGGACTTCGTCGGGTCATGAAAGTAGAATACGGTCCCGGCTAAATACTTCTGACGGATGCCGGCCGCTACACTGTGTCGTTTGTATCGATTGAACGCTAAAGGTTCTCCCGGCCGCTCTCCCTTTGCGGGAAAATCCCCTGTGGTGCGCATTTATTCGATCGCGCCAGTCGATGCCAATGCAAAACCGATGTAACATGATAAGTCTGTGATCGCGCTATTCCAAATTGTTCTGCGGCTGTTGACCGATTTGATGGCACTGACCGTTGTGGCCTTCCGAGACCGGAGGGCGACGGCCGCCGAGATCTTGGTTCTGCGGCGTCAACTTGCCCTCTACCAAGAGCGGCGAATAAAGGCGCGCCGAATCGACGCGGACGCACGAATCTCTCTAGCGTTACTCTCACGATTCTGCAACTGGCGCGACGCTCTGGTCGTAGTGCGCCCGGAGACCATGATCCGCTGGCACCGAGCGGGCTGGAGGTTATTCTGGCGATTGAAGTCCCGACCCGGCCGTCCGCGGATTCCGCGTGAGGTTCGAGCGCTGATCCGTCGGATGGGGGATGAGAACCCTGGGTGGGGCGAGGAGCGCATTGCCAACGAGTTCCTCTTGAAGCTGGGAATTCGACTCTCTCCGCGGACGGTGAGCAAGTATCTGTCGCGACGTCCGCGAGGCCGACCGAGAGGCGACTTGCGTTGGTCGACGTTCCTGCGACTGCACGCCCAAGGGATCATTGCCTGCGACTTCCTGGTTTCCGTCACCGCCACGTTCCGGGTATTGTACGTGTTCGTGGTGATCGAGCACCGCAGTCGGCGCTTGATCCATTGCAATGTCACCGCCCATCCAAGTTCCACCTGGACGCTCCAACAGTTGCGTGAGGCGGTCGGGTTCGATGAGCGATACGATTACCTGCTGCACGATCGCGATAGCATCTTTGCGAGCCATCTCGATGAGTCGATCGGGAAGCTCGGCGTCACGGTATTGAAATCACCGCCCCGAAGTCCCAAGGCGAATGCCATCTGCGAACGAGTGATCGGCACCGTTCGTCGCGAGTGCCTGGATTGGCTGATTCCCCTGTCTGAATCGCATCTGCGGTGCATCCTGAAATCGTGGATACCTCATTACAATACCGGGCGCCCGCACATGGCGCTGGGTCCCGGTGTTCCCGATCCGCCGCTCACCTCTCTCGACCCTCCGCATTCCAATTCGCGCCATCGACGTGGAGAATCATATGCCATCGGTGCCAAGCCGATCCTGGGCGGGCTGCATCACGAATACTGCCTCGCGCCCCTGCGTACGTGACGCCATTGTTACCGCACCACAGGTATAGTTGAGTGGCGACCCAGTTCGACACGATCTTTGCGGTCTTGCAGAGGACCGGGGTGCGCTATGTGGTGGTCGGGGGCGTAGCAGTGAATCTGCACGGCTACCAACGGTTCACCAAGGACGTAGACCTGGTGATTGAGCTTGTTGCAGATCGCGCGCTCAAGGCTCTCCAAGCGCTCGAAGCCATTGGGTATAAACCCACTGTGCCGGTCAAGCTGACCGACTTTGCCGATCCCGCTATTCGTGAAGGGTGGATCCGCGACAAAGGAATGATGGTTTTTCAAATGTACAGCGATCAGACGCGAATGAGCATCGACATTTTCGTGCGCTACCCGCTCGACTTTGATGAGTTGTGGGATCAGGGCACAAAGATCGATTTGCCGGGCACTTCGCTGCGCATTGCCTCGATCGATCATTTGATTTTGATGAAACGTAAGGCGAGCCGCCCGCAGGATCTGCTGGACATTGAACAGCTCGAGAAGATCAAGCGGCTTCTCGATGAGCAGGCGGATGCGCCTCCATGAATCGCGAGATCGAACCGCCGACCGGCAGCTTTGAGGCGGCGGAGTTGTATCAGCTACGCATGGCGCTCAAGTCAACCTACGCGCAGCGCTTACAGGATTTGCAAGACATGTTGGATTTCAACGCCGAGGCGGAGGCGAGAAATCCCCGCCTGCGGTGGGCCGCGGCGCGACTTCGCCGACTACGGGCCGAGGGCCAAGTATCCAGCGACGATCCGTGACGCGCACGGCGCCGAACGGACATAGCACACTCATAGATTTATGATGCCGTATCGGCTTCGCGCCGGCATCGACCGTCGCGATCGAAAAAATGCGGACCACAGGCATACGCGCATCGAGGCGCAATGCTGTCGCTGCAAAATCCGAGGTGGCGTCGGCTGGACTCGATGCATCGGTGTTCATGACATTATCGCTGCTCAAGGGAGCCTACCGCTGCATTGTCGCGGCGGCGGTAATTCGCAAATCGTCCGGCAATTCGATAGCCTGTCGCCGGTCGAGATCGAAATGCACGACAACGCCAGTCATTACCGCGCAACTGTCATCAGGAGCCGCTGGCTGCGCTAATCGCGTAATGTACGTCATGGACGTGCGTCCTAGTCGCTGCACGGCGCTAAAAGCTACCAGCAAATCTCCGGCGCGCACTTCGCGAAGGTACTCAATCGAGTGACTCACATCGACCCAGCCGCGACGCGTCCGTTGCGCGTCACGCAGCGAATAGCCGAGGCGCGCAAGCAAGTGATACGCGGCATCGTCGAACACCTTCATGTAGTTCTGAGTCGCTAGATGCTCCATCGAGTCGCACAGCCACGGATAGACCACCGTACGGGCCGTCTCGAACTCGGTCGCCTTGCTCATTGCCATCTAGTGAGCAGCAGGTTCAGGCGGCCAAGCCGAGTATGTGACGCGCCTCCTTGGGACTCGCCAGCTCATGGCCTAACCCCCCCAATATCATTCGGGCGCGCTCTACCAATTGGCCATTGGTTGCGAATACCCCGCGTTGCAAATACAGATTATCCTCAAGTCCGACACGAACGTTACCCCCCAGCAGCGCCGCCTGCGCAAGCACCGGCATTTCGAGCCGACCGATACCAAGCGCCGCCCACAGCGCATCCGGCGGCAGCAGATCGCGCATATAAAGGATCGTGCGCGTATCAGCCGGCGCTGCCCACTGCACACCGAGCACGAATTGAAACAATGGCCGGCCGCTGGTGAGACCCTCACGTACGAGCGCCTTACCGAACTCAATATCACCAGCGCCGAATACCTCGAGCTCCGGTTTGATCTTAAGCTCTTGAAAGCGCTTGGCCATCGCACGAAGCGTTCGCGTCGTATTGAGGTAGACGAATTCCATAGCGCCTTCAACCTGATTGCCGGTGGTAATGTCCAACGATGCAATATCCGGTCGGCACAACTCGAGGTGACGTACACGCTCTTCAACCCCAGCCACATCACTCTCCGGCAGCGCGCGAGATTCGTCGCTGGGATCCGGCAGAAATAAGCCGCCGAGCCCCGCCGTCAGGTTGATGACTACATCAACGCCCGAGTCTCTGACGCGATCGACCGCTTCCTTGAAAAGCTTGGGATCGCGAGTTCCCTCACCGGTCTTCGGATCGCGGACGTGAATGTGCACGACTGCTGCACCGGCCTTAGCGGCCTCCACGCACGCGCTGGCGATTTCGGCAGGCGTGATTGGAAACGCCGGATGTTTGCGATTGAACGGCGCATTTCCGGTGACCGCGCAAGTGAGAATGATCTTTCTGTCTGATTTATGCATAGTTTTCCCGTACTCTTTGATTAGATTCCCGCCGAAAAGCCTTCGTCCATCAACACGGTCGAACCGTGCATCGAACGGGCTTCATTGGTGGCGAGGAATACCGCCATTCGCGCCATGTCCTCCGCACTTGAAAAAGTATTACCACTGGGGGTCCGTGCGGCCATCGCGGTCAAGATCGGCTTGAACCCCGGAAGCGTTCTCAGGTTTTCATTCATTGGTGTCGCCGTGTTTCCCGGGGCCACCGCATTCACGTTGATGCCATGAGGTGCGAGTTCGCATGCCAGCGTTCGCGTCATCGAAATCACACCGGCCTTTGTTGCGCAATAAATCGCATAAGAACCAATGCCCATGAAACCGGCCACGGATGCGATGCTCACAATCTTTCCCGAGCGCTGCTGCTTCATGGCTGGTACGACAGCGTCGATCGCCATGAATGTCCCTTTAAGATTGACCGCAATCATTCGGTCCACGTCTTCCTCCGACGCAGATCCCACCGGCGTGGGAGCAAAAATGCCCGCGCTATTAATCAAAACATCGATACGTCCGAACTCGGCGATCACGTTTGCGACTAGCGCATTGAGGTCAGCTGACTTCGTAACATCGGCCACCCTCCCGGCAGCGCTACCGCCGGCGCGGCGGATATCGCTGACAACCGCATCGGCTCGACTTACATCATTGCTCGCCACTACGATGACGATAGCGCGCTCCGCCGCGAGCTGGACCGCGATCTCGCGCCCGATACCCTGTGTACTGCCCGTGACAATCGCAATGCGATTTTCTAGCCTCATCACCTGCTTCCGTTAGGCCTGATCCTTTACGACATCGCGAAGGCGCCGCGTCGCATCGTCATCGATCGTTCCATCGGCGTGCAAAACGACACCGTATACGGAACGTGCACGGTCCCGTGTTATCCAGCGCTCTTTCACGTCGCGCGCGACGCGACTTACCTCGCGCTCCATCGGCGGACCGTAGCCGCCGCCTCCCGTCGAAACCGATAGCAGCCGGTCGCCGGATTTGAGCGTCACCTGCGCACAGGCGGCCAACCGAGTGCGCGCTCCGTTGGAGTCGGCCCGCCATTGATCCGCACGTCCGCCGCTGAGCCCTCCCCGTACACCCTTCGGCGGATTTACACCGCCATCGCTGACATAGCCCACTGCTACCTCGCCGACGAGAGGCCCGAATTCCACTGCAATTGAAGGCGCGCCGCGGTATCGGCCAGCGCCTTCCGAATCTGTCACGAGGCGCCGACTGTAGATGTGAATGGGTTGACGGAGCTCATCAAGCTCGACGCTATCGATATAGCAAAGGCCCGCGTTTCCAACATGGCCGATCGTCAGCCACGCATCCGCCAATGGCGCACCGGCTCCCCCGGTCATTCCCAGGAAAACTTGATTTACGAATCGTTCTCCAGTTACGGTATGCCGCCCCGATATAACGCCAAGCGCGGGAGGGATCACGGCGCCACACTCGGCTAGTCCGAACCCATCCGCGAGATCGGCAATTGCCGCTTGCACGGCGTTCGCGACTCGATCGGCGACATTTGTTGTGGCAACGGACGTACTGGTCGGATGGCGCGGAATACCGACGACGCAGTTTTCACGTAACAACACATCGATTCGCCGAAAGCTTCCGGCATTTTTTGGAACGGTATAGTCGATCGCGTTGAACACACCGATCATGGCTGCCGTACGCGCGCAAGCTTCTGATAGATTGAGACCGCACGGCAGACAATCCGGATTGTCCCGGAGATCAACTTGCACTCGTCCCAAATTGGGATCGACACTGACCGTTACCTTGATGTTGATCCCGGATTCCGGTGTGCCGGGAAACGGGTCATGGCGGCTCTCGCGCGTCTGCAATCCCGACGGCATCTTCTTTAGTGCATCGATCATGCGTCGTTCAGAGTACCCGAACCACTCGCGCTCGAAGCGGGCGAGCACATCCCAGCTTACCTCACCGGCGAGCGCAAGAATCTCCTGCTCACCGATTCGGGCGGCGCCGACCATCGCCAGAAAATCGCCGCGCCACTGTTCCGGTACTCGAATCCGCAACGCGCACATCCGCAGGAAGTCGGTGTTGGTCTCGAAGTCTTCCTGCACCCTGATGCACGGAAAAATCAGCGCTCCCTCCTCGTACACATCACGCGCGGCACCGTGGTAAGTGGTGGGAATGGAATTTCCGATGTCGGCCTGATGAGCCTTCACGACCACCGTGAGCCGGTGATGACCAACAGAATCCACCACCGGCACGAGGAGCGTATGATCTGCGGCGTGGGAACAGCCGTGATACGGCGAGTTGTTGAGAAAGGCATCACCGGCTTTGAGAATCGGATGAAATTCCTTCATCACACGCGCCATCATATCCGGCCCAGATAACACATGAATCGGCAGCGCCTCGTTGGTGACGAGTAGGTCGCCTGCAGCCGTTACGATGCAGCATGAAAAATCCCTCGCAACGTTCAGCACGCCAGAGCGCCCCGTTCGCAGCAGCGTGTTGGCCATCTTTCGGGCGATCCCCTCCAATCTCTTGTTCAAAATCGCGACCGTTACACTGTCGAGCTGCGAGCCCGTGGCGTCGTCCGCGATTCTCGCAGATCCGTTTAAATCCCTGCTCATGTTCCTACCTCGATTGATAGACTGCCAGACGCCCGCCGAACCGCCGTGGCGCCGGGATCCAGGACCACGGTCGTGAACGCGCTTTCGATGATGGCCGGACCCGCGATGGATTCGCCAGCCATCAGATTCTCGAAACGGTGGACGGGCACGGGCGACCAACCCGTTTCTGCAAAATATGCGAGACGAGTAGTCGGCACAACCCTTTCAACATCGGGCACGCTGAGAGATGCACTGCCCATTTCATTCAATCTAACTGAGACGTGTGCAGTCCATCCAATCACCTCGATCGCCGATTCCCGGTCTGCGAATGTGAAAAGATCGGTGTGCGCTTGGTGGAAATCCTCAGTGAAACGCGCGACGTCGTCTTCACCGGAAAATTCATTGCAGTGTAGCGGCGCCTCGATCTCCCAGACCTGCGTGGCGTAGCGTGCCTCTGCGGTAATTGTGATGTTGGCCTCGCTTCTCGCTGTGCCCCAGGAGGCCGCAAATGCTGCGCAGCGCGCCTTGAGGTCGTGCAACACGCGATTGACGACGGCGCGGTCGAACGACGCGGTGTTTGCCAAGCACGACTGATGATAATCGGCGCGCAGATCCGACATCAACGCGCCGGCTGCAGACAAAGCCGCTCCAACTTCCGGGATCACCAGACGCCGACAACCCAAACGGCGGGCAATTTGTACCGAATTGAGCCCGGCCGCCCCGCCACCACCAATCAACACTGCAGTTCGCGGGTCGATGCCTTGGTTCACCGTGATGTCAACGATAGCCTGCGCCATGTTTTCCGTAGCTACCGCGAGAATCGCCGCGGCGCTTTTCGTGGCATCAAGTCCGAGTGGACGGCCGATCTGTTCCGCGATCGCGCGCTCCGCTGATTCGCGATCCAGCGGCATTTCGCCGCCGAGAAAGAAATTCGGGTCTAGATGTCCGAGTATCAGCGATGCGTCGCTGACGGTCGGTCGAGTGCCGCCGCGCCGGTAGCTGACAGGCCCCGGCACCGCGCCGGCACTTTGCGGACCCACGTGCAGCAATCCCCCAGAGTCCACTACGGCAAGCGAGCCACCACCCGCACCAACGCTTCGGACGTCGACCCATGGGAAACCAACCATAAGACCGCTGTACGGCGCGCCGATCCAGGTATCTCGCGTGACCGGAATCACGCCCTTGCGCACGAGACTCACGTCATACGTTGTGCCACCGGTATCGGCTACGATGATAGTGGTCGCTGCTTCATCTACGGCTCCAAAGTAACGCCCAGCGACCGGCGCCATCGACGGCCCCGAGTTCACGATGCGTATCGGGGCATCGGCGGCCTCGCTCGCATCGATGACTCCGGCCTGCGATGTCACGATAAGAACGCGCCCATCGAAACCTGCCTCGCGAAGGCGGGAATCGAGGTTGCGCATGTATGTCACCATCAACGGCTTGAGCGAAGCGTCGATCGCTGTCGATGATGCGCGGCGAAACTCTCGGATCGAGGGATTCAGTCGGTGCGAGAGCGTATAGGGGATACCGGGCAGATGCTGCTCCAGAAGTTCACCAACGCGCCGCTCGTGCGCGGAGTTTACGATCGACCATAACAGGCACACGGCAACCGCCTCGACGCGCTGCTCGCGCAATTCGCGCAGAGTTTCGACGAGATGAATCTCGTTTAGCGGCGCGAACTCGGAACCATCCGACCGCATACGCCCGGGAACCTCGAAGGTGAGAGAGCGCGGCACATAGGGAGCGGGATATGGCGTCGTGAAATTAAATGCTTCCGCGCGTCCACCCTCCCGCAACACGAGGACATCTGCGTGACCTTCGGTCGTGAGCAATGCAGTCCGCGCAGTTCGGCCCGTGATGATTGCGTTGATGGCATGCGTGGTGCCGTGGATGAATTGCGTGCCGCGCTTCAGCAATTCCGCGCGGGTCAATCCGAATCCCGCAGCGGCGCGTTCGAGTACGTCGAGCACACCTTGGATCGGATCTCCGGGCGTCGTCGAAGCCTTGAACATGCGCAGTCCGCCCGCGCCATGGTCGACGAGTAAATCCGTGAAGGTGCCGCCGGTGTCAACTGCAAAACGCATGCGCGGCTTCTATTCTTCGTACTCGACGTTTCCGTCCACGCCGATCATCTGGCCCGAAATCCGCTGCCCGGCAGGCGATGCAAGAAACAGAATCATGGATGCAATGTCTTCGGGATCGACCATTGTGCGAAGCGAGACGTATCGCAATAGCGTTTGCTCGTATTGCGCCGGCGACACGCCAAGCGCCGACGCCTTGGCATCGATGACGCACTGAATGCGAGCGCCTCTAATGGCGCCCGGCAGAATCGCATTGACGCGGATGCCGTGAGGGCCCAGTTCGCGGGCCAGGTTCGTCGTCATACTCAAGACCGCACCCTTTGTAACCACATACGGCAGCCGCAGCGGTAGTCCCACCTTGGCACTCCCCGACGAGATATTGACGATGAGGCCGCTACCTCGCGCCTTCATATTCGGCACGGCCCGTCGGACACACAGGAAATGGCTGGTGACGTTGGTCTGGATTGACTGGGTCCAGTCCGCGGTCGAGATGTTCTCGACGGCGGCGGTGGGCCCCCCGATCCCGACGTTGTTGACGAGTACGTCGACCGGTCCGAAGCGTCGCTCGGCCTCAGAGAAAACCCGATCTACCGTGGGCTCGTCGCTAACGTCGCCAGGGAGGACCGCAATGTCGGGGCGCTCGTCCGCAAACCGTTCGACCGCCCCGGCATTGACGTCGCAGGTGACTACCTTCGCGCCTGCGTCGGCAAAGGTCTCCGCGATGACTCGGCCGGCGCCACCGGCACCAGCCGAGATGAAGACGCTCAATCCACGCACGGACAATGCTGTCGACCGCATGACTGCTCAGTATTTGTAGGAGATGCCGACTCCCCACCAGCGGGGCTCACCGTATCCGACCTGGGTGAAGCCGCCGAAGTCCGACGCCTCGAACCCTACGGTCCGGTAGCGCTGGTCGCTGAGGTTCTTCCCGAAAGCGAAGAGCTCGAGATGATTGTTCGGGGCTTTCCAGGCGAGGCGCGCATTCAGCAATGTGTAACCGGCAACGAAGGTTGCGTCGAAGTTGGTCAACGAAAAATAATGGCTCCCAATGTATTGCGCATCGCCTTGTAGGCTGGCTGTACCTCCCGCAACCGGGAATTCATATCGCGCTGAAGCAAGCCCAGTCCACTTGCTGGAATACGGGGGCTCGCGACTGAGGTCGGCGCTGCCGGTAGAGTTGGAGACTAGAACGTCCTTAACCGCCGCGTCGACGTAGCTTAGGCTCGCGAGCAGCTCGAGCTGATGTGTTGGTCGCACGTTCAATGAGATCTCAGCGCCCTTAACGGTTGCCGGGTTGTTCGTGACAACAGTCGAAAAGTTAATGAACTTAAAAGCCTGGTAGTCCTTGTAGTCGTAATAGAAGACAGCCCCATTCAGTGTCATCAGGCCATCAGCCAAGGTTGTCTTGCTCCCAATTTCGAAAGAGTCAAGCTTCTCAGGCTTGTATGGGATATTGGCGTCGGTTGGAGTTGCACCACCGGCGAACGGAGCATTGAAACTGCCGGCCTTCGCGCCGCGACTGTAGCCCGCGAAAACCAGAACATCGTGGCTGGGGCGCCATTCGAGCTGACCCTTCCATGAAAAGAGCCACTCTGCTAGATCACCGTGGTAAGACCGAGCTTCGACAATCGGACTTTGAGTAAGAGTTTCGACAAACGCGTTGTACTGATAACTCTTCTGTTCGCGCGTCGCCCGTAGCCCACCGACAAGTGTGAACGTTGGTGCAACGTCGAACTCTGCTTGAGTGAAGGCAGAGGAGCTGTTGCTAACGAGGTCGAATGGACTGCTAACATCTACACCTCCCAGGCCATAGAGCTCCTGGAGGTCGGTCTCAGACGCGTCGATGTGCAGGTAGTAAAGCCCCGACGTGAGACGCGTACCATGGAAGTCCTTGAAGAGTCTAAATTCCTGCGAATAGTTCGCAACGGCGGCATGTGTATCCGTGTTGAGAAAGCTGATGGCCGTAGCATCGTCGTCGAGCAGCAGGTGGTACTTGAGCTGTTTGTAGTCAGTGATCGCCGTTAGGTCAGCCTCGTTGCCAAGGTCGAACTTGAGACGGAAAGTCCCGCCATAGACCTTGTTGAACGAACCGGTGCTCTGTGCACTATTTGCATTGACAGACAGGTCATTTCCATTGGATGGTGGTTGACCAAAGAGTGTGTTCTGGGCCACGATTACCGCGTTGGGTAATCCGTTAGTGAGAACGCTTCGCGTAGATAGCGCGAAATACGGACCCCAACTTTGTTCAACATCGATCGCATAGGCCGTCAGCAACAGGTCAATGGAGTCAGTCGGCTCCGCCTCAAGGCGAACTCGACCTGCGGTGGTCTTCTTCCCGCCAAGATCGCCGCCACTCGGGGACGTATTCGTGACCCATCCATCGTTCTTCTCGTAGAGGACCGCGACCCGTCCCTGGACCGTATCGCTCAAAGGTCCACCAACTGCAGCCTCACCCCGGAGATCGTTGTACGCCCCGTAGCTCACGCTTGCGTTGGCGGCAAACTCCTTCGTGGGCATTTGCGTCGTGATGCTCACGAGGCCACCGGTCGCATTGCGACCGAATAGTGTGCCTTGAGGCCCCTTCAGCACCTCGACCCGGTCGACGTCAAACAGAGCGAGACCAGCGGCATTGTTTGCAGCCGCGTAGCCCTCGTCGAGGTACACGGCGACGGGCGATTCTGCCTGCGCCTGGAAGTCCTGCTGCGTGACGCCTCGTATAGAGAAGGTGACGTTCTGGCCCGCGAAGCTGCCGGCTATCCCCACACCCGGAGTTAACTTGGCGATGTCCGGCGCTGTGATTACGCCCGCGTCCTTTAACTCTTCGCCTGAGTAAACGTTAAGAGTAATCCCCACGTCTTGCGCGCGCTGTTCCCGCTTCTGCGCGGTGACGATGATTTCCTGCAACGCGGTTGAACTTGAGGCGTCCTCTGGAGCGGTGGCTGCCCCGAACCCGATCGTCGGTGTCCACAGGAGAAAAAATGATGCGATTCCACAGCTGGCGGCGTGGGATAAAAACCTTTGGATGGTGCACATCTTCGAAGATTCCCCATTTTAATTGGAATATATTGCCAAGAAGTTGCATAATGTTCGAAGATTATGCTACAGTCAAGAGGAATCCGCCGATGGCAGCGCGGCGAGGGACGATTTAGGATGCGCGATCAATTTTGTACAAGGAGATCGACGTGAACACGACCGGCGCAACGGAAGGGTCGGTATTGGAAGTCCACGACCACGACGATACGCGACGCGTCCCTGCAGTCGAACGCGTGCTCGATCACATCCTCACGGAAATGGACGCCGGTCAATTGCGTCCTGGTGCGCGTGTCAATGCCGCTCGAATCGCCGCCAAGTTGAATCTAAGTGTCGCGCCGGTCCGCGAAGCACTCTGCATGCTTGCCGGCCGCGGTGTATTGGAATTACTGCCCGACCGCGGCGCCGTCATGCGACCTCTCATGCCGACAGATGTCATTCAAATGTGGGAAGTCGTCGCTCCCGTGGTCGCTTTGGGGTTCGAGTTGGCGGCAGGCAAGATTGCGGGGGGAGCGGACCCTTCGGAACTGCAAGCCCGATACGAATTGATCGCTCGAGAGCCGCTCGCCATTCCTCCACTCGCGTTCCTGCTCAAACTCAACGACTATCATTGGGCTGCGAACGGGATGACTGACAACAAATATTTAAATATTTGGCTGGAACGGCTCGGCATTTCGTATTGGGATCGTTACCTTGCCGAACTGGTCGACGTGCACGCGAATATCGCCGGATATTTGAACAACTATCGCCGCATACACGAAGCGATCATTTCGGGTGATGGCCGCGCTGCCAACGCCGTCATGCACTATCACGCAAGGTGGTCCATCAATCTAATTCGGCAATCGACGGTCCGGGTTTCAGCGGCCCGAAGGCGGCAACGCGCAGCTAATCGTGCTGACCCGCAATAGATGACGAAGCGCCATGGCGGGGAAATCGCTCTATGGACGTGGGCTATGGTTCCAACGCGGCTCTTGGAACGAGTTCCCCGCAAAGAAGGAGTTTGGCGTGCAGGTGAATGTCGTCCAAGTATTTCTCGTCTTCGCTCTCGGCAGCAACCAACAGCGCTCTCCACCATTCCGGCGACTCACGCCAGCGCGGATTCAGCGCTGTGCCGCGCCGATATCGTTGCAAGTTGCAAGCTGTCGTCGAGAGAGGCGGACCTATCGGTCGAACGACGAAACAAGGGATGCCATTCGGAAGCAGTACCGATGCCTTTCGGGCCGGGCCAGTGCACCGCCGAGCGGCCGCTTGGCCTGGAGGATGAAGCGCAGCCGGATGGCCGGGTTATTTGCGGATTTGAATGAGTTCGCCGCAGAAAAGTAGCTTGCCCTGGCGACGCACCGCGGCCATAGCACGTTCGTCCCCAGCCCGACAGGCGACGAGTAGCTCTCCCCAGAACTCCGGGTCGCTGTCCCAGCGGACCCGTAATTGTTGCTGGGTATTGCTAATGGCAATAGTCCTGACCTGCTGCAAGGTGAGAGACGCAATCAGGGTCGCGACAGGTGACGTCATGGCGAACATCGCTTTGGCCACGCTGATGTCCTCTCGAGCGGCTTGACGCGCGAACAGGAGTGTTTCGAGCACGAGATCTTCAAAGAGGTTCGGCGGCATACAGGCGTACAGAGTGGAATCGGTGGGACTCATCAAGTGTCCTTCACCGGCCCGCTGCCATGACTGAGCGTCTTTGAAGCGAAGATCGACGATGACAAAAGGGAATGCCGCGACGCGTTTGCACGCTTCGGTTTCAAGAAGGCGCCAGAGATCACGGTTCTGCAGGACGAATTGGGGAAGTTCTTGGTGGGAGGAAGTGGCCGCGAATTCGCACACGAGTTTGACGCACTGCTCGTTCAACTGATGCGCAAGTGCGATGGATGGCGCGCCTGTCCATCGTGGTGACGTTGCAGAGACTTGAGGTAATTCGCCCGCTTCTTCCGTCTTGAATTCGTCCACGCGCTCCTCCTTGAGAGTTGAGGGAGCGTGTCGGTTTTCCTAAAAACGTAGACCCGGCGGGCAGGCGACCTCAGCGCGAACAAGCACTTACCAAAACCGCTGTGGCCCTTGGAGTGGAGACCCGATCCGTAATCGGTGGACCACCGAACGATTGAACTTGTCTCCGGTCGCCTCTCCGACGGCGCGCCCTCCGACATCCGAAATTCTCACCTTTCCCGCGGCATCCGAAGCGCGTTGGCTGTGCCAGTGCGGCCTCCTTATGTTCAACGGTCTACGCTTCACGGCACCGGTCCACTCATTTTTTGATGCCGGTCTCTGCTGCAAGGAGAACTGACAGGTGAATATGGGATCATGCGCGGCGGGATTTAGGGAATGCCGAGTTTCCGGGGAGATATGGGGGAAACTTCGACAGACCCCTCCATGGCGGCCGCCCGGCCAATCGATTCGCCGCCCTCTTCCATCGTCCTATCGGTGACGATGTCGTGTCGGCTTTTCACGCGGCCGCCGACTTCTCCTTGTGCTTCGAATACGGTCACCTCGTAACCGACACTTTGATGTTCGAATGCGGCCGACAATCCCCATCGGCGTCCATCCAGTACTCGCAGCGTGCGGTTACTGTATGGCGCCCAGGGACTCGGGGCTTTGATGTTGCAGAATTCGCGGGGTCGCGCGGTTTTCTTCGATGCAGAATGCGTGGGGTCGCCGTAGTTTTGGCGATGTAGAACTTGTGGGGTCAGCTTGAGGCTCATGCAGGCTTTTGGCCTCCCGACTTTGGCGCGGTTTTTGCCAAAGTTACCGCGGAAATTGCAGTATTCGACGGGTGTGGCGTCAACTCTTGGTTGCAGTACCTTTCGCCAAAGGAATGTCCATCCGGCAAAACGAACCTTTTCCCCGTGCGTCCGGTGGATGATCATGCAGCTCCTTATCGGTCTATCGGTCGCCGCTCTCCGCCGTTTCTCGGCCTGTCGGGCCAAGACGGCGACCCGCTTACGCAAATAACAATCTGAAAGACCTTATCGTGCTGCTCGAATTCAAGGACGGTCGATCACGGCCATGCCTACCTCATAACGGTGCTTCGACGAAAAATGGCCCTCCTGTTCTACTTTATTCTGTGAGCATCAGGTCGGTGCCGCCGCCCAGGGCTTGGCACTGGGTCGCGTAGTTCTGAAGGCGCTGTAGTCGGTTGTTGGCGAGGGCGATTTCCTGCGCCCTCGTGCTGCGATCGCCTGTTTTTTTTTCGCAGTGAGACATTTTCCGCGACTCCGTCGCGGCGCAAGGATGCGTATTTGCAAGCGCAAAACGTGAGTCAAGGCCAGCTAAGGCGACGTTGCGGTTGTCGGTGTTGCACCGCCGGCATTGTCGCCACTTTGTGCAACCTCAAACGATGCGAAGGCGCTGCGTGCCTGACGTTGGCGGGTCATGAATTGCTCGTAACGAGATTGTTGTGCGCTCGTGAGGATCGTCGCGGCACGATCTTGAACGCGCTGGTCGAGCGCGGACTGCCAACCTTCGAGCGTGCGTTGCGCGTCGGGCGAATTGGCGGGCATGTTGCTGACGTCGGGCCTGGACACCGCGTTACGCTCGTCCACCATGGCATGGGTCATCTGCTCGCGCTGGCTGTCAGTCAACGGCATTTGTGCCAGCGACAGCTCATCGGCCAAGGATCCCACAGTCAGACGTTCGTTCAACGAGTCCTGTTGATACTGCAACTCCTTTCGCTGCTGATCGGTCAACAGGGCGTTGATCTCGTCCTTGCTGGCCGACATTGCTGCGTCGTCCGATGCCCTAGCCACCGCTGCACTGCCCGGTTCCAACACATTGAGCGACTGCTCCATTTCTTGCAACTGTTGCTCAGCTAGGAGATCGAGAAGGCGATCGCTCTTGTCGGCGGGCAAGTGCCAGCTTCGCAAGAGGTCACCGTATAGTTGAAGTACCGCAGCGCGTTGCTGGGCGCGGAAGGCGCTGCGCAGCGCCGGATCCGCCAGTTGCTTGCGCAGTTGCTGCTGAAAGTCCCGGTCTCGCGATCCGGGTGCAGCCCCCGGCGCTGTCAAAGCCGCGACATTCGACGTCGCGTTACCCGCCGATCCCATTCGCGCGGCCAGGGCCGCCCGGAACGCGAGAGCTGCCTGTTGTTGCTCGGCGCCGATGTTCGTCGCCCGCGCGACCGCTATCTCCCGAACTTGGGTTTCCGTCTGGCGGCGAAGGTCGCGCTGCTCCGACAGCTTGACGGCCATCACCGCTACCGCGATCGCCAATCCGACGGTCGTCGTTACATGAAGCACCGCGCGTACGGGATGGCCCGAATTACGCTGCGCGCCATCTACGTCTACTCGCGATGCGTCAGCATTCAGCTGGCGGGCGACTGACCCGGCAATTCGGCCGAGGTCATTCGATGTGGCGTTCACGTTGAACCGACCGGGCTTTTGCCAGCGAGAATCGCTTTGACCATGTGGTCTAACTCATCGAGCGTCGGCGGTCGCCCGAGCTTCCAGCCGTTGATCACGACCGTGGGAGTGCCCTGAACGTCGAGTTGATTACCCAGTGCTTTACCCTCGGTGACCCTCGGTGACCCGCGGTATCAGCTCGGTCCGCTTGATACACGCCTCGAATGCTGCGCTGTCCACCACGCCGGCTTCGGTTGCAAACTCGCTCCAAGGCTTGAGGCCGAACTTGTCTTGCTGCTCGAACAGGAGATCGTACATCGCCTCGAACCGCCCCTGATCACCCGCGCCTTCCGACACACGCGCCG
>Ga0209488_10001998_pt1 | contig 17165 bp, 23 predicted proteins | sample Rivendell_Oct201_8_FD_188349 | JGI IMG/M metagenome (GOLD analysis project Ga0209488, IMG submission 188349) | Vadose zone soil microbial communities from the Eel River Critical Zone Observatory, Northern California, USA -... | ecosystem: Environmental > Terrestrial > Soil > Vadose zone >...
CATAAATCTCACCTTCTCCTTTCGCGTGTGCGTGAGGTTACGGTCTCTGCGGGACTGTGCTCCTGGTGCAGTTCCGGGATGTGGGGGCGAGTTAATCATGCGAAGGCAAGCCCCAGTATGATTCCTTCCGCGCCGAACTCACAGCTTAAGGCATGCGAGCGAGGTACCGCGGGTCTCGCTGGCCATTGTCATTCGTTAATATGTTATATGCCGCCATCACCTCGTGTGACTTCACAATCTGGTGTTATTACAGGCACGCCGCGGCAACGAAGCTGATAAATGAGGGAGGCTTGGTCCTCTCATCGATTGCGATGGCCAAACGCAGATTCACTTTGACCCTTTTGGACATGATTGGTTTGGGTTTTATAGAAGTTCAGCAGCCTCCTCTAGTGCCCCAAATATTCCATTATCAGCAATACGGATAACCGATAACCCGCGGTGAACCACAGGACGAGATGTACCACGGTGAGGAAAGAGGGAACGGCTAATCGGCATCGTTGTTGACAACAGGGGCTGTGGCGCCTTGACCCCTCAAAAGGCCCCTTTGCGCAGGCTCCATCTCAAGATGCCATTCCTAGATTTGGGGGTCGTTTCCGTTGAACCCAACGGAATGTTCTGGAGTCGTGAGCCTAGAGCCACCCAACGACTGGGAAAGGAGAAACAAGAATCCTGCCGTCACAGTTGAGCGCCGAGGGCATCTGCCTGCGGTCCCTGTTGTCGCACCATGTATGGCATCACAATCACACCGAAATAAAACCCAGTGTACGAGAAGCGCAGCACCCACCAGTAACATGTAGGAGTTCTCCGCAGAGTCATCGCCCAGGTTTCTTTAGCTGCGTGAGTGTATTACGCGTGACATACCGGGAGGCTACATTTGGTGGAGCGTAGAGCGCCGCGAAAATGAAGTTGTCGAGAGAAATACCTTGAGTTCATGAGCCGAAATCACGGAACCAATGGGGCGCAGGGGGTCCAGGCTCTTTGGTTTGAGCTACTAAATTGGCCAAGCTATTTGGTGAATTCAGATTATCGCAGACGCCTCCCAATATATATCCCCTTGTGTTGGGCAAGGGATGTTTTTACCCAAGAGGTTCGAAGCCGATTCCTGTTACGTGTGATCGATAGCACCAGGACCAGGCAAAGAACCGCCCTTGAGCCGCATAACCCGAGCCCCATGACTGACAGTTGTAGGGAAGATCAAAGGACAAGACCCTGAGAGGCAACAGAACAAATGTCACGTGACAATCGCGCTCACATGACGGCATTTCTTCAGTTCAGCTGATCTACCTACTTTGAAGATACAGTATTTTAAAGCTTGCGCACGTATTTAGTTGGGGTGGGTGTACCTCAATACGGTTTACAGTATTTCCATGAGAATCACTTTACGTGGAAGATTTGACATCTGCTGAGCAAGCACAGCCCTCGTGTCTCATCAAGCCCTGCATACGGTAACATGTGATCTGGCCCTGACAACCTGTTTCTGAGTTTAGTAGTCTATTAATCCCAAAGCGTAGCACACCGTATATACCATATCTTAGTGTGTGGTATCAGGTTGTTGGGAGACTAGACTAATCCTATTCAGCGCTTATTCAATTCTTGGGTTCGGATGCTTATCCGCACAGGACTGCCCGGATTTACAGAATCAAGCTGGGTCAAACCGAGAATGTCATATCATAGAACAGGAAGGAGGAGGATAAGAATGACCCGGGAAGTGGCTCGATGAAGCCAAGGGCGAAGACCACTTGCATGATCCACGACCCCGGGATGCCGGGGGCTGAGAGAAGTCACGACAGGGGCACAAGAGCGATTGGATAACCTCATGGAATATGCAGAGGTAGGAAGGTTCGACGTCTGCACCCGGCTGGGTGGACGGCTTGCAGATCGGCAGTACTCCAACATGCAACATGAACGATTCCGAACATCTGGTCCATCATTGCGGCTGTAGAACCTGCATCAGTCGGCAGGACAAGTGCCCCATCATTCACCTGTACGTTCTCAGCCATGTGGACACAGGTTCCAGTGTTATTGTCGCTCTCCGCAATGCCACGGTATGCGTGCGGTCTACTTGGCCATTCCCACAACAATATTTTCTCGGAATTTTGGCACCTACTCCATAGCACGGTTAGACCTGTCTCGACGGTAGCCTAACGCTTGGTGTAATCTGCAGGACGACCCTTCACCCAGTGTCACTTAGGATGCCAACCAGCCTAGCTTGCGGAAAATTCAGATTGATTATCTGGAAGACGGTAATCGTGGAGAAGTTGAAGAACGGGAACAATGTAGGTAACTGGCAAGCGGCTCATCTGGAAACAAGTGAGAACAGTCATCAGCAGGGGATGGGCTGTACAACAGAACGACGGGGGATCGATATATGGGAGCCGTGCGGCAGTGATCCCCGCCTTCGTCCCACGAATTGGTTGACGTGCGGAGGCGGCGCTGTATTGGGCTAGGCTACTATTATCAGGGTTAGCACTGAGATGTCCTCGGATCTTGCCACTGTCCTAATACTGTAACTCCGGTTCAAGGTACTGCACACCTTGTGCTGGTAAAGAACATTTCACTCCCACGCCCATAGGTTTGGTGTCAATGATCGCTGGTCTCGGCAAAGGGACGCCCTGAGAGGATTAAAGATGAGCCATGTGGGTCCCGAATGGGTGAGACTATGGATTCGCCTCCTCCCTCCCACAAGGACCCCAGGATAGGTGGAGTACCTTACTATTTACGGCTTTCGCCCCCCGAAAGCTCTGCGCGGTCTGTGAGAATGAGAAGATAATGAGTGCATCTTTTTTTTTCACCACACTGCCACTTCCGCACAACACGGCCTCTGGCCGCTGTTTACAGTTCTTCTCATCTCATCGTGGGGCACCATGTCAGGACCATCAACCCCTACATCCCCCGCCTCTTCTCTTTCATCACCCTCCATGGACACACCACCACTTGCAACGCCTCCAAACTTGCACCAAAATACGATCGACCCAGACGCCAAGTGGTGTGTACAAAAATATGGAGGCACGAGCGTTGGCAAGTTCGCCTTGTCGATCGTAGAAAACATCGTACCGTACGCCCGGTCCTTCCTCCCGTCCTTCTTTCCAAACTCGCTAACTTGTGAAAATTTTTCTTTGCAGTGACTACTTGGACCGACACAAGCTCGCCATCGTCTGCTCGGCGCGTTCTGGTTCCACCAAAGCGTTAGGCACGACCAACCTGCTCCTCCGCGCCGCGTCCGAGGCTCTCCGGCGTCCAATACGGGCCTCGTCGCCTGTACAGTCTGGCGCGGCGACACCGCTTACCGATTCCCTCGTCTCTCGATGCTTTCGTGCTAGCTCCCCAACGGGCACGTCCAACCCCTTGATCGAGCTGCCTTCGGGGTCATTCAATAAAACAGTCGATCTCATCCTCTCGGAGCACCTCGCTGCGGCGAGCCACTGCGTAAAAGGGAAAGAGCTTCTCGCTGAATTAGAAGCAGAGATCACGAGGGATTGTGAAAACCTGAGAGCGTTCTTAACCGCGACGCAGGTACGCCATCCAGCAAGGAATGTTTGTGTAAGGCAACTAAGGTTATGGGACCGCAGGTCATAGACGAGATCTCACCTAGGTCCAAAGACAGCATCGTTGGCTTTGGAGAAAAACTCAGCTGTAAAATTATGACTGCCGCACTATGTGACTGCGTACGTCCTTTTTCGAGCCACTCTTTCTCCCTCTGTCTTCATAAAACTGTTGACGCAGGGTATAGACGCAGAATCTGTATCACTAGAAAATATCGTGCCGCCTCATGACGAGGCCGATGACACTCTTGGGCAAGACTTTTACGACCGAGTGAGCGACGCGTTCGCCGAGAGAATACGACAGTGTGAACCACGAGTGCCCGTAGTCACAGGTAGTTCTCCCAAAGTCCTTTTCCTGGCGTCCGAACGCCCATATGCTCAACCCCACAGGCGTCTTTGGGCCTGTGCCCGGCTCGTTACTGAAACAAGTGGGTCGCGGGTATACCGATCTGGCAGCTGCGCTTCTGGCTGCTGGTCTGGGTGCATCCGAGCTGCAGATATGGAAAGAAGTCGACGGAATCTTCACGGCCGACCCGCGCAAAGTGTCCACGGCACGCCTCATACCCGTCATCTCTCCAGAAGAAGCTGCCGAGCTCACCTACTACGGAAGCGAGGTTATCCATCCATTTACCATGGAACAGGCACGCTCCGTTACCTTTAAGACTGCGGTTCTATTTCTAAAAACACGCACCAGGTCATCCGGAGGAAGATCCCCATACGGATCAAAAACGTCGAAAATCCGCGCGGCAGTGGCACGGTCATCGAACCGGAAGCGGACGTCGAGTCTGAGGACCCGCCGCCCGCCTTTGGTGCCGCGTTCGCCGAGGGAATCCTGGCGAATGGTGGGGCGTCGCGGCAGCGGCTGCCGACGGCGGTTACGATCAAGGAGCGCATCGTTGTGCTGAATGTGCAGTCGAACCGGAAAAACGTCTCGCACGGCTTCCTCGCGGGCATCTTCGTCACCCTCGATCGCTTCGGCATCGTCGTTGACTTGATCAGTACGAGCGAGGTCTTTGTCAGCATGGCGATCGAGGACGTGCTCGAGCGCAAGCTGCTCGCGCGGCTCGTGCGCGATCTAGAGAAAATCGGCACTGTGCGTCCTCCCTTCTCCCTTCTCCCTTCCCTCGCGTTGCTGCTCTCGGCTGGCGGTGGATTTGGATTGCTGACACGCGGGCACGCTTAGGTGTCTGTGCACCACGACATGGCGATCCTGTCGATGGTGGGAAAGCAGATGCGGAACATGATCGGCATCGCCGGACGCATGTTCACGACGCTCGCGCAGGGCAACGTGAACATTGAGATGATCAGCCAGGGCGCGAACGAGATCAACATCTCGTGCGTCATCGACGGGCGCGATGCCGTCAAGGCGCTCAACCTCATCCATCAGAGCTGTCTGCAGATCAAGCCCGAGGGTCCCAAGGGCCGAGGTCAGTTACTGGGTCTGCCCCTGACGGTGTCCACATTGCTCACGTGCGTTCTTTTTTTTCAGTTGGACCTTGGTTATTCTGAGGAGAGGGGCAGAAGTAGGCGCGGATGTGGATGTGGTGGGGGTGTTGGGGCAAGTGGTATATCCGGGCTTGCTGGCAGGGCGGTTGCATGAGGAGTCATCGTTGCTCAATGAACGCGCATCGTTGAGCGCCGCGACAGTTCAACTCTGTCCCGCGGTAATTAAATGTAAAAGGTATATACGCATATACACATCACTTCATTATCCAGTCTAGCAAGCTCACCCTTTCTGCAACTCAAAGTATCCTGAGCTCACGATTACCCCTTCACGTGGAGTGGGAATATTAAGGGCAGACGGTGTGAAAGCGAAAAGGACAGTCGAATTCTGGGAGTGGTGGATGATGAATGCTACAAGAGGAGGGAGACACTGGAACGAAAGCGCTATATATACATGCAGGAGGGGTTAAGTATGAGGAGCCGTAGATGTGGATTATTTTGATACTGTGAGGTCATGTAAATACGTTACACTGGAAATCACAAACTCTTGGGAAGGCTCAAGAGCAGCAGCAAAAACGGGGGAAAAGCGAGGAGAAAGAGTTAATAGAGAACGAAAGCGTCCTTCCAATGACGTTTGGCTGAGAGCACCATAACATAACATATCGATAACGAGCAAGGATCTAATTGATCGTGATACTTTGCGGCGCTTCTACAGCTGCTGGGGGCCCGAGGTGCACTGTGAGAACAAGCAACCCGTCCTTCATCTCAGCTTCGATGTCGGTCGCCTAGTCCTAGAGATCAGGGAAAGCGGGAGATGCAAAGGTCGACACAAACCTGAGTATGCGGTGGGACCTGTAATCGACGGAGGAAGTCTCCAAACCTCCGCTCGCGCTTCGTGCGCTCCCGCTCTTCGGGGGCGGGCTCCCCAAATGGGGGTTGGGTTCGGCCTGCGATGGTAATTTGTCTGGCGTGGGTATATGGTTCGGTTGCGAGGGTCACACTGAGTTCGCCATGCTTAACGCCCGGCAACTCGAGCATGGCGGTCATCGTGTTCGTGTCGATGTTGAAATAGATGTCGGTACAAATTGAATACACCTTCAGTGTCGATGTCGGCTGATAATTAGCAGTACCGGGCACAGCAGACGGAGGGCTGCGGCAGGCCGGCACAATAGTCAGAGCCCAGACAGGCGACGGAAAGGTAAGAAGTAGGAGGGAGCACGACGCGGGCGGCGTACCTCATCCGTGTTAACCCCGAGTTATTCTCCCCTGTAAAAGGTGACGTACGCGTCTGATCGCTCACTGAGCGAGACGCTTTGCCCGCTCCGGCACTAGAAGCACGTGAGACAGCACCCCCTGCGCCAGCGCTATGAGGGCGACGATATGGATGGGCGCGGGCGCGCTCGGCGCGGACGTTGGTGAGGGAGACCCTCACCAGCCCTGATGATGGCGCAGTGCCCGCAGTAGCGCTCGTAGGCTGCTCTGCGGTTGCGCTGGACGCGTCCTTCTGGACATGCATCCGCACCCTGCTCTCACCACTTGTAACTCTAATGCGCGAACGATGATACTGGCTAGGCACAACGGGAATACGCTCCTCGAGCTGTATCACTGTAGGCGAAGAAACAGTGGGCGCAGCAGAAGTAGAAAATAACTCCTGTGGAGCAAACTCTGCCGGATGAAGAGTAGCAAGGCTTGTTGATGAGCTTGGGTCTTGAGGTTGCTGAGCTGGATTGGAAGCAGAGGCGGCAGTGTCGAAGTCCCAAGGATGGTTCACGGGTGTACTTGGGTTGCTGCCTCCGCCGGGCGTCGTTGGGGACATCGTATCTTGAGGGTAACCTGAATCGGTATATTGATAGCGATATGGCATTTGCATAGCCCTGACTGCGAACATACGCGGCCAGGAAAAAGAGTAGCAAAAATGGGGGGATCGCGTGGGGGCAGTTTTATAAATACGCGTCTTCAAGGTCACATGACTCTTCCTCGGCTCCGACGAACAATGCACCGCCCCGCTCTTCCCTTTTAAGGCAACTACGCCGTCCCATCTAAATGACTAGCATGAGTACCACCCAGTCACTCACCCACCACGCTGCTCTATTTCATCACGATCATCATCTGTGGCATTATAATAGGCGGAAATCATAAATCATAAATGCCAATGAATGTTAGCCAAGTACGCGGGGAGCCCAGGGAAGGAAATGGACCGGCCATGACGGGCTTGTCCCGTCCCTTTTCTGACTCTACTAGTCGATCACCCTTGGTAGCCGTGAGGTGTGGGCTCAAGGTTTGTCCGCTAGAGATGGGCGAATTCCCGCACGGTGACTATGCCCATTGTTTCCGTGTCCTAGTAATCCGTGTCCTAGTAACGGTAGAATACAGACTCTGCGTTCCATCTTTTGATGAAGGAACATGTATACTCCGCGGCTTCCTCCGCTTGATTCGCCTCGCCTCGGGACTTCCTTGGCACCGCTGTCGAGGACCCGTGGCGGCGTTATGAGCCTTCGCCGATTTATTACCACGTCTCAAGATTTTCTGTTCCAGCCCAGCTCTGGTCAAGTTCCACATCAATCAGCATCAAACTACAGTAATATAACGCCGCATCTTTGATGACAACGAGGCCTTCGTAGTCTTGAATGTCCACCGCCGAGTGTTGATACCATTCTCCCCCGCGACATCATACGCCATTCTTTATTTTTTTCGTAGCTGGATTTTTTATCGTCTAGCTCGCTGCCCAGGCTTTCCCGGTGAGAGTGCGTCTATATCTCCCAATCGTTTCGCCCATACCCCTCTCCGCGAAAGGTCTTGTGAACCCCTCGAACTGGACGGGGCATCCGCGTTCGACAATATTGCGACGCCGGACTTCCCGGTGCCGGTTATCTCCCTCCTCTCCCGGGAGATGGGTCAGATAGGGTGCTAAAGAAGACGATGGTGAATGAGTCAGAGATAAAGGACCCACCTAGAGATCTTCCATTGCTTCGATTTTTTTTCTGTTTTGTTTGATGTCCTCTGAACTGAACGAGCGCATTGATACGCAAAGCCACATCCTTGGGGACGGAACCGACTAGGAGACTCCTTGTTCCAGATGACACACGATGGGTAAACATGGACCTTGAAGAGTAATGGCGCTTTGTCCTTCGTGGCTGTACAGGTTAGAAGAAAGTCGTGTACAAAATATTGGGTATATGGGGTATCATTGTTCCTATCATCATGCTCTACTCGTCCCCGAGGTGGAACCTATAAACCTCTTCGCTTTTTCCGTCGATAAATTCTTTCCCGTACACGACACCTCCACTTCTCGGGACGATTTCCCGCACGGGCACCTGAACGCCGTCGTTGGCCCTCCAGCTGGGCTCTTTTCCTTTCGACCCCTTGCGTGATCTGATATAGTTGATAAATGTGCGCCAAAAGTCGTCCTTCCCTAGCGCTTCGGGGTCCCCAATCATGATAAGTAAGGACTGCGCGCGGGTAATGGCCACTAGCAAGTGTACGTCAGCCTCACAAGTTGGATGCGTTAGTAGATGAGAAAACAACTGACCATTCATACGTCGAGGGTTCATCACGAAGCCTAATGCCCTCCGTGGGTGGTACTCTTCGTTACTTCGAGTAGTTGCCATAATGATCACCTTTCGTTCCTGTAGTTCGAAGTAAGCGCCTCCCCATGATGGGCATGTGACCCATAACAAACCTGTCCCTGGAATTGCTCGACCGAGCCCACTGAAATTTCCGCCAATCTCACCGTCCTCAGCAATTCCCGGATGGTCCTGACCTGGGCCCTGTACGGTGCGATGATGCCAATATCGTCCGGACCTACACCGATGTAAAGAAACGACAATGGAAAACAGAAAACTTGCACCACACTCACGGATCTTTCGTCCAGGGCTGGTGGTGAGCTTCACGCAGTAGTCGCGAACGATCGATGCCTCGAGAATATTATAGTAGGACGGAGATCGCCTCGTACGCTTCTCGGTGCCTTTGATGCCATGGAATATGATAGGGAAGTCTTTATTCGGCAACTCGTCCCACTGAAGCATGCGGTCCGTGATGTCCGCATCCCCGTGCGCGCGCATCCTATCTTCGTACAAGTACCTGTTCGGCCAAGCGATAATCGCTGCATGGGAGCGGCGGTTCTGCTGAAGGTCGACAATCCTAGATTCCATCTGAGTGAGTGGCGCGAATCACAAGGGCAACAAATGGCCACTCACGTTCTTCCGACCTGTGTATCGAGCCCGTAGACCTCACGCATGTCCATCAATCGCTCGAGATAACTCTTCCTCAGCCCGTACTTCGAGGCAGTGGGTGATTTGATGACGGGACGCAACTGATGTGGGTCTCCAGCCAAGATAATGTTGGTATTTGCGTCGGAGAACGCCAAAATTGGAATCATGGCAAGAGGCTCTTCTGCCTGTGCTGCCTCGTCGACGACGATATGGCTGAAGTGCCCGACGGGAACATTGAAGACCTTGAGCATACCCGCCGAGGAGCACGTTGAGAGAACCACACGAAAAGCCAGCAATTCTTCACGTTTCGGGATTACTGAGAATTGTTGTACATCGTCCGGTATATGCTCTTCACGCGAGAATGCATTGAGACGGTACAACTGCTCGAAATCCAGGCCAGCTGCCGCAAGGCGCTCAACGAGCAGATCCGCCGCAGCGTTGCTCGGAGTACATGCCAGAATTTTCACGTTGGCGTCGCGGCGTATAAGCTGTATCATGCTTTCTACGACAGTGGTTGTTTTACCCGTCCCCGGACTGCAACGACTTCGTCAGAACTCGGGAAAATCAAAGGACCAACGGGGAACGCTCACGGTCCGAAGATGATAAATGGCACGGTTCCTTTTGGTTGCTGTAAGATTGATACTACCGTCTGTAGTTGCTGATTATCATCGCGGATTCTCTCGTTCACTAAATCAAGAGAGGCAACATCGTTTCTCGATAAGCGTCGCATCGGTTTGAGATCCGCTGCAGAGGGGAACAACAACCGATGTGGTGTCGTGGAGAGTGTTGCCAAGGCATGAAATTGGCGCCGTAAGGTGATTCGATTGAGCCTGAATCGCAGAATGAACTGGGCCCCCATGTAAAGATTGAATTCCGTTGGCAATCTAAGTGATATCTTGAGCACGGCTTGCCGACCTTGACCTCGCGAGAACACTTCGGCGCTGGCGATGCGTGCTTCATATCGTATGTCTTCCTGAATATCGTCCAACCAAAGGTAATCCCCAACGATGACCTCTGGCAGAAGATCTTCGTCAGTATTTTCGATCTCGATACTGCGGGAATATCAATGAACGAAAAAAGTAAATGCCAAGCCAACATGAAACTCACTTCTGCCGTTTACCACGGTCTTCAACTTCAACTACGTAGTAGGGTTGGCACAAAATATCTGACCTAGTCGGACATGACTACCAAACAGGAGGAAAGAGTCACAGGGAACTTACTGCTGGTGCCCATCTTCAACTTGCAATAAGGCAGTGAACCAGTCCACATATGTGTCCATGGTTAACTTGTGGGGTCTCAACGTGGCGACGATGCCCTGCGCCTTCTTGTCGTAAGGACGCCGTGCAGTAGAGTCTTCTATTGCCTCCTTGACTATTGACGGCACTTCATACTCTGGAAGTCTTCTCGATTTTTTCTGTCGGCCGCGGGTGGGAAGTAGCATAAGGGTTTCAGGTGGTTGATATCCAGTTTCCTTAGTATATTTCTTGTCATCCTCTTGATGATCGAGAGGTTCGAAGAGTTTATGATCCTCGACCGAGCCAGCGATACCTTGTAAGCTTCTGCGAACGACGAACTTAAACGATTGCTCGGGCTCGTAGAAAAACAGCACGAGTTGGGCTCGGAACAACCCATCGAATTTGGGGCTGAATATTATGCGAACCGTGCTCTCCGTACCAGGCTGGATGATACGAGTGTCACCCTCGAACGTGGCTACGAAGCTGGGGCGAGTCGGATGATGAATGCAAAAGAAATCGCGAAAGATTCTTAACCCACTCAGAATCGCTCCCATCCGCTGTCTTGATCCTCTCATTGAGAAAGGTAATGGCCGAGAAACCGTCTTCCAGCTTGATGGTGAGCGAAATCGTTGCAGTTGCAAAGGGTCCATTTGGACGTTTGCGTTCGACCATCCCGAAGTCCAGCCCATCTTCGCTCGAGACGGAGATACCGGTACCCTCGCTATCCCAGAGTTCTTCCTCTTCATCCGAGTAAACGCTGGTATCATCAACTCCCCAATTATCGGTCTGCTGGGGCTGTGGAGCGGCTGCGGACCCATTTTCGTGGCGCTCCTGCCCACTGGGTTGTCGCCTAGCCCACCCACTTAGCGTCCGGTTGACCACGAAGTCCACCTTGCGTTTGTGATGATGGAAGGTAAGTTCAAGTGCTGCCTCACAAAGACCTTCTCGCCCGGGATGAAAAGAAATGGGCACTATATGTCTTTGCCTTGGCTGAATCATTGCAAAGTCGCCCCCATACAGTGCCGAAAAGGAACTACGCGTCGAGAAAATGAGGACACAGACAGCTCCTGCGATAGATTTGGACTCACCCATTCACAGAATCATCTGTTGAGAGGATCCTGACATCTTTGATAGAGACTGATGGTGTAGTCGAGGACTTGGTTATGATAAGTTCCTCGGTCTGTGTTTCACCGGACGGTGGCCATGCTGCGGAGAATTCAAGGCCATAGTCGTGCGAGACGGTGATCCCAGTGTCGTCAGCTCCAACCGTGTCCTCCGCAGTACCGGCCGCAGTGGATGCTTCTCCGTTGCTAACATGGCTAGCCGGGAGAATAGCACGCCCCCGCAGCTCGCGTTCCACTGTGAAGTCTTGTTCATACGGTTTTGTCCTATCGCGAAACGTAATACGTAAAACTGCGTGAAAAGTGCCGACACTTGATGGCCGAAATGACACGAAGACCTTGCGTGGCTTGTTTTGTTGGACTTCCGTCAGCTCACCATCCAGAGACGCCGTAAAGCTGTCAAGGGAACCGTGTGAGATTTGAATAAAGAAAGTCACCAAAAGCACCCGCACCATGAATTCCGAAGGGGTGAAACGGCCACAGATGATACAGAGAGACTTGACAAAATTTTGGTCTTCTCGATCACGATGGTCTGACTGGAAGGCAAAAACGACGAGTTTTCGGCTGTCCCCAACCCTTCTACGACGAAATCGAGACCGTCTTCACCAGAGACGGTAACGCGTGGGCCTGCGTCAGGAGTGAATGAGTCGTCTCCGCTGGCATCTGGTGGCGAGGTATTTATCGATGTCGCAGTTTGGAGATTTGAAGAGGAAGGTGGCGAGGGAGTAGATTGAGTACCTGGGTTGGAGGTACCACTCGAGGCAAGACTCTGCAGGTGCATCCTTCCGGTCTGGTGTTGTTTGAGGGTGGAGGGCGGGAAACCACAGTGGCATAGCTCGCACTGTGAGAGTTTGTGGTTATTGGAACATCCCACAACTGTACAAGTATCCCCTTGTAGCATAGTAGTGCAATAGGGTATCCTAGCCATGACTGGAAGAGCGAAAGATGCGAATGAAAGACATTAGCCGCCCAGAGAGCGCTGAAGTACTGGGTGCCACAAGCCGGTTACACTCCGGTGTTACCACCCGGGATCTACCGTGCGCAGTGCGCAGAGTCGCGAGGCCCCGCCTGCGCCTGCGCTGGCGCAAAGAGCGAGGTGCGGAACATGCGGCGTATGCACGCCCAGGCTGATACCGTCAACACGCCCCTCTGTCCGTGCTACGACAAAGAGTGAGGTTGTACGGTGGTGTGGAATACCCCACAACCCAGACTAGCGGTTCGACTCGGACCCAGCAAGGAATGAACCAGAGCAGAAAAGGACCACGAGGTGCTGGGCACTCGGACTGAGCTACGCACCAGTTCTCTAACATGGTAAGCAAGTTCAGGCTTCTCTAAAATGATTGGCGCCGGATGCCCAGGTCTGAGTTATGGTCGCAGCACGTAAAGGCGTCCCTTTTCAGGCGGGTCTCTATGGGGCTATCTATCGCAAGTGAGGCGGTTACGCAAGTGCCGTATGACTTCCAACTCCCACATTAGGTACAGCTCAACGCCGATTCCCCTTTCCACCACGTCGGATGGTGTAAAGTCGTAACGTCTTCACCTCCCCAAATTCGAATTCCGTGCGGTAATACAGTGGAAAGGGTCACGGTCTCCTACAGTAATCGCAGTTCTTCCTGTCCTTGTCGCTACCCTCACCCTCCATTACTCTCTGAAGATCTGTAAAATTTCTCACTCTTCCGACCCATGAACTCCTCTCCATATAGGACACTCCCTTTCCTCGATACGACCACATATCCGGGAACAGGCACGGGATCACCGTTCCGTTTGTGCGTTTTCCCCGTCCACCCTTCGCGTGAATTGACGTAGCCCAGGAAAGTGCGCCAGAGTTCGTCCTTCCCCAGTACTTCTGGGTCTCCAATTACAATAAGCAACGCCTGCGCGCGCGTAATGGCCGCTAACAACCCATGCGTAGGCGTCAAGTCAAGTGGGCCTGAAGCACAGACAACTCACCGTTCATATGTTGCCGGTTCAGTAAGAAACCCAAACCTTTTCTTGGGTGGCTTTCCTCATTTCGGGTGATGGCTAAAATGATCACTTTTCGTTCCTGGTCAAAGATCAGCACTGCTCTCATCGTGGGTTCAACATATATAACAAACCTGCCCCTGGAATTGTTCGACGGAACCCACTGAGATATCCGACAACTTTGCCACCTTCAATAACTCCCGAATGGCCCTGACCTGTGCTTTGTAAAGTGCGAGTACCCCAATCTCCTCTGGGTCTGGGGTGAGGTAAACAAAGATGGTGGTACGACCAAGCGCACCTCACACTCACAGGTCTTTCGTTCAGGATCTGCGGTGAGCTTAACGCAGTAATCACGGACAATCGACGCCTCAAGAATGTTGAAGGCCGAGGGTGACCACTTCGAATGTTCCTCACTACCCCTGACGCCATGGAACACGACAGGGAAGCCTTTTTTTGGCAACACGTCCGAATGAACCAGGTCGTACGTAATATACGTATTCCCATATTCGCGCATGCGATCCTCGTAGAAGTACCGATTTGACCATGCAATAATTGAAGCATGTGAACGGTGATTCCGCAGAAGTTCAACAATCCTGAGATTTTCATTATAAAAGATCTCAGTCATAAGGGAGAAACGCTGCTCACGTTGTTCCAGCCTGAGAATCAGGTCCGTAAACCTCGCGCATAAGCATCAATCGCTTGAGGTAACTCATCCCCAGCCCAGCACTCGAGGCAATGCGTGACCGGATACCTGGGCTGAATTGATCTGGGTCGCCAGCTAGGATAACATTTGTCCGCGCATCGGCGAAAGTCATGATCGGGATCATCGCAAGCGGTTCCTCCGCTTGCGCAGCCTCGTCGATAACTATGTGGCTGAAATGTCCTCTAGGGACATTCAGCGTCTCGAGCACGCTTGCCGAGGAGCATGTCGAGACCACCACACGGAAGGCCAGTAACCGTTCATGCCCAGGCATTAGCGTGAATGTTCGTGGGTCTTCAGAAATATCCTCGCACTGCGAAGGGACATTTAGACGGAACAACTTGTCCGAATCGAGACCGGCCGCGGCAAGGCGCTCGGCGAGGAAACCGGTCCCAACATCACTTGGAGCACATGCAAGAATTCTGACGCCAGGGTCACGACGGACGAGCTGCACGATGCTTTCGACAACTACGGATGTTTTTCCTGTCCCGGGGCTACAGGTAGTCAGTACTACTCGAGGATAAGTCGAAGTGCGCTCACGGTCCGTAGACGATGAAAGGGACAGAGCCCTGCGACTGTTCTAAAATTGAAATTACTGCCTGCAGCTGTTGACCATCATCGCGAATGTTCCGATTCACCAATTGGTGGGACTTGAGGTTGCCAATCTCAGCTCTCGATAGAGATCGCATCGGTTTGATATCCGACTCGAAGGGGAATAAGAGCCGACGGGAAGGTGAAAACGAAGCTATTAATGCATGGTATTGGCGACGTAACGTGATGCGGTTATGTCTGAATCGTAGAGCGAATTGCGCCCCCAGATAGAGGTCAAAACCAGCCGGCAATCTAAGCGACATCTTGAGCACGGCAAGATGACGTCGCATGAACACATTGATGTTAGTGACACGGGCTTCATAACGTGTGTTATCCTGGATATCGTCCAGCCAAAGGAGATCCCCCAGGACAACTTCTGGCAGGAGATCCTCGTCATTATTCTCAATCTCAACGCTGTAAAGGTATCCGTGAACGAGAGCGTCTATGCAAGTCAAGATGGACAAACCCACATGTACTGCTGGCCATGCACCTGTACCTCAACTGTATAGGGAGGTTGGCATCGAACCTCCCACCTGTCTGGGTATTAATACTAAACGACGGTACCATTGTTAAGGAACATACTGCTGATGCCCGTCCTCGACGTTCAATAGAGACTTAAAGTATTGCATGTAAGTGTTCATAGTTAAACTCTCGGCCCTCAAAGTGGCGACGAGGTCCGACGCCTTCTCGTCATAAGGATGCGCAGCAGTGGACTCATCCACAGCCTCCTGGATTATTGGCGGTACCTCATAGTCTGGGAGATTCCTTGACCCTCGATGCCGGTCGGGTGACAAGAGCAGTATAGTCTTCCGCGGCGGTGCTCCTAGACCACTTTCGGCGGGATTGTCATTCCCTTGGCTAAGGGACTCAAGGTGTTTATGGTCCTCGAGCGAGCCGGCAATACCTTGTAACGTTCTGCGAACCGCAAACCAAACCGATAGTTGGCGATGATAGAACACCAGTTCGAGTGTTGCTTTGAACATCCCCTCGAATTTGGGGTTGAATGCCACGCGCACCTTTCTCTCAGTGCCAGGCTTGATGTTGTGAGAGTCGCCTTCAAAAACTGCTTCAAACCTGGAGACATGGATGGATAAAAGACCAGACAACGATAGCGCTTTAACTCACTCTGGATCGCTCCCATCCAACGTCCTAGTCCTGTCCTTTGTGAACGTCACGGTCTGGAAGCCAGCTTCTAGCCTGATGGTGAGTAGCGATGATTGTGATGCGAAAAGTCCATTTGGGCGATTGCGTTCGACTATTCCAAAATCTAATCCATTTTCGTCTGAGATATTGATCCCCGTGCCTTCGCTGTCCAAGTACACCTCATTTTCACCAGCGGAAACACTTGCATGTTTGCTCGTCGAACCATTTATTAACCGAGACCCGGATTCAGGCGTGGACCCATTTTGATGCCTCTGGGCGCTGGTAGGTGGCTTAGCCCGACCCGTAAGCGTCCGCTTGATCACGAAGTCCCTCTCGTGCTTGTAATCATAAAAAATAAGGTCAAGAGTTGCTTCATAATGTCCTTCTCGACAAGGCTTAAAAGAAACGGTCACGATATGCTTTTGGTTGTGCACGATCCGCTTAGAGTGACCATCGAATCGTGCAGAGAAAGAGCTATTCCGAGACAATGAGCGACGACGCGGGCTGACTATAGCCACAGATCCGGACTGACCCAGTTACAGAATCATCGGATGAATGGACATTGGCTGCTGTGAAGGTGATCATTGGGGATTTTGGGGACCTGGTTATAATGAGCTCCTTAGTCTGCGTTGTGTACGGTTCACCGGAGCGTGAGGATTCTACGGAGAACTCGAGACCGAGATCCGACGAGACGGTAATCCCAATGCCTTCGCTCTCCACCGCGCCAGCCTCCATGGTGTCGGGGGGTTCTCCATTGTTAGCTGGGTCACCAGGGAGAATAGCACACCCACGTAGCTCACGGGTCACCGCGAATTCTTGATCGCTCAGTCGTGATTTATCGCGGAAGGTGATCGTTATGATGGCACGCTGAATACCAGCATGCATGGGATTAAATGCCACAAGGATTTTGCGTGGCGAATTTTCCTGGACAAGCCCGGTCTTTCCGAGTAAAGACGCAACGAAGCTATCGGGAGCGCATGAGAAATTAAATGGGGTAACCAAAGCTGCTCGCACCATGGACTCGGAGAGGGCGACAGAGCCATAGATTGGATGGAAAGATCGGATAACGGGCTAGTAGTCTCAACCAAGATGACGTGGTTGACAGAAGGAAAGAAGGGATTTGATGCGGTTCCCGTTCCCTCGACAACAAAATAGAGGCCCTCCTCGTGAGACACCTTGAGGCGTGTGTTCACGGTTATTGCAGTAGTAGGTGGGTT
>Ga0209488_10001999_pt1 | contig 17161 bp, 16 predicted proteins | sample Rivendell_Oct201_8_FD_188349 | JGI IMG/M metagenome (GOLD analysis project Ga0209488, IMG submission 188349) | Vadose zone soil microbial communities from the Eel River Critical Zone Observatory, Northern California, USA -... | ecosystem: Environmental > Terrestrial > Soil > Vadose zone >...
GAAGCTTTACTTGTGATCAGACTGTTGGCATCGTGCCACCGTCAATGACGTAATCCGCACCGTGAATGGAAGCTGCGCGATCCGATGCCAGAAATGCCACCAGTTCTGCAACTTCTTCCGGCACACCTGGACGACCAATTGGAATGCCTCCAATCATGTTCATGATCTGCTGACGCGCCGCGCCCTCCGTGATGCCGCTGCTATGAGCAAGCTGCACAATCATTCCGTGCGCGCCCGCAGTCTCGATGAATCCCGGCGAGATCATGTTTACCCGAACGCCCTTCGGGCCAACCTCGTTTGCGAGTCCTTTGTTGTACGTGCTAAGCGCGCCTTTTGCCGCAGCGTAGGCTAGAGTCGCCTCGTAGAGAGGAAGGCGATGTTGAATCGAAGAAATATGAATAACAACGCCTGACCTGCGCTCGATCATCCCCGGAAGAAACGCTCGATTCAAGCGAACTGCCGCCAACAGATTCACATTGAGAGCTCTTTGCCAATCGTCGTCCGTAAGTGCCCGGAATCCACCATTCGGAGCCTCCGATCCGCCAAGACAGTTCACGAGAATATCCAACCCATGCCACTCCTGCTGGATGCGGTCGACAACCTTCCTGACACCGTCTGCAGTGCCGATGTCTGTTTGCACGAACAAGGATGGGTTTTGTCCCTGAGGCAATGGGGAGCGTGCCGTCGTTACGACCCCCGCACCGCTCAATAAGAAGCGACGCACGATCGCCTCTCCCATTCCCTTGGTGCCACCAGTTACTAGAACCCGCTTGCTTTTGAATTCATCACTTGAAACAGCGAATGGATACGTCTGCGTCATTGAATAGAACCTCCAGCGAGGCAGTCTCCGAATCGATTTGCTCAGATATTCAGATGAGGTTGGCACAATACTGATAAAATGGGAAGTACGCACTAAAAAGTACGTTAGGAGGGCAGGTATGCCAAAACGCTACACGCCCGTGACTGCTGCTGCGGACCTGGAGAAAGCGCTGCGCCTTCTCGAAGGACGGTGGAAGCTGGTGATCTTGTTCCACCTGTTCGGGGGAAAGATCATGCGATTCTCCGACCTGGAACGAGCCATACCAGCCATCACGCAAAAGATGCTTGGGCAGCAGTTGAAGGCAATGGAGGCTGATGGCATTGTTCTACGGACTGCCTATGCGCAAGTGCCGCCTAAAGTGGAATACAGCCTGACATCATGGGGGCAATCCCTATGTCCAGCGCTTGATGCCATCTTGAAATGGGCTGACCGCCGTCCAGCGCATGTAAGGAAAGTTAGCGAGACACGCAGACCAAAAGACGCTTCATCGGCTCGCCCCAGAACTGCTCCCGAGTGACGCGTAATCCAGAAGCTATTCCGCCCAGAAGTCGGCTTCGAGGGGATCGCCATTCCAATGTCCTCCAAGCCCGGTTTCTAGCCCGTGAGCTTGCCTGCTGTCACCCCGGATCTGACCCAGCCCAGCTCTTTTGTGGACAAGCCAAGAAAGCCAGCGAAATCGCTGGCCTTCTATTCTCGATTTTCTGCCAATGCGAATTCTCCGGGAGCAGTTTCATGATGTGACAGTCAGCCTGATCGGTGATCCCAATGGTCAATTCAGTTTTTACAAGTAAACGCAGCGGCTACTTGCAAGGTTCCGAGCGATCACGTAAACCAAGTCTAGTAAACTAAGGGTGATCAAAAAATGAAAACAGTTAACATTCACGAGGCGAAGACTCAGCTTTCCAAGCTGATAGACGAGGCGTCTAAGGGGGAGCCGTTCGTTATCGCTAAGGCCGGTAAACCGGTGGTAAAGGTCACTGCCCTGAGCGCTCCGACCGGCGCTCAAGTACGCCGACTCGGTTTCATGGCCGGGCAGATCTCTGTGCCGGACGATTTTGACCGAATGGGCAAACAGGAGATTGAGCGAATGTTCGGCGGTGGTGCGTGAAACTGTTGCTGGATACACATCTTCTCCTCTGGGCTGCCGGTGAACCCCGGCGGCTCTCCAAACAAGCTCGAAACCTTGATCGACAATCCGGACAACGAGGTTCTATTCAGCGCGGCCAGTTTGTGGGAAGTGGCAATTAACCGCGGGTTGGGCCGGGAAGATTTTAAGGTGGATGCGCGGCTGCTGCGCCGCGGCCTTTTGGACAACGGGTATAGTGAGTTGCCAATCATTAGCGACCATGTCGTCGCCACTGAGAGTTTGCCGCTGATTCACAAGGATCCGTTCGACAGAGTCCTGGTGGCGCAGGCGACGGTAGAGGGTATTACGCTGTTGACCATCGATTCCTTGGTCTCGCAGTACCCGGGTCCGATCAGGACCGTGTAGAACTGCGGTTTACCGCTACGGTGCAAAGCAGGCACTTTCAAAAATTTGGGGAGGTCCGTTGCAGCGGAGGGACATCTGCAATCTCCACCCGCTACCTTATAGTTCTAGCGGCACACTCGCGTACAGGTATTACTATGATGGTAACGGAAATCGCGTTCAGAAGTGCAATGCGAATCCCTGTATTAGCGCGAGTACGGCGGGCACTCCGCGCTCAAGGAGCGATTCTGCGGCTGCGCAGTTCACAGGCGACGGCATCAACACGTTGAGAGTCGGACAATCTCAGAACAATGGAATACAATACATGTTTCCCATTTGGATGCTCAATGAAGGTTCGGATGCGCCAGGACAATTCCGGCCAGGATCCAACTTCCCTCAATGGACCTACGCCGGAGTCTAACGTCCGAGTCAGCTTCGAGTTCCGACTGACTTCGCGATGAGCGCGTCCGCGACACGCTTAAGGTCTTCGATCTCGGTTGCGGTGGCCGTGGCGACATAGTTTCTCACGAGCTCTCCGCACCGATGGCGCACTTGATCGTAGCTATCCGCATCCTGACCGCGCTTAACAAAAAGTTCCCTGAGCCAGTGTTTACCGTAGCCGGCATGCATCGTCTCATCAGCCCAGTCAAAATCCATGTCGTGCTCGCTGAGAGAATCCCCATAAGTGTGAAACAGTTGTGCGCGAGCCGGCTTGTGGCGAATATTCTTGGTCTCGAAGAAATACAGCGTCCCGAGGCGATAGATCGGGTCCTCCCCCGATGCACTGTCGTAGATGTACGTTCCCAACGGGATTTCCGCTGGATCAAGATTCCATGCCATAAGGCGTTCATAACCCATCCGGCAGTGCCGCGACTCGTCGTAAGTCCATCGGGCAGAGTTGTGGATCCACTCCCACGGAAGGATATCGGCAAATGTGCTCAGGATGATTCCGCCGGCCTCGATGGCCCAGACTTCATTCAGGTGACTGATTGCAGAGCGGAGTTGGAGTTGAACGCCCTCGCCGTAGGGGAAGGAGGGGTCAACGATATCGGGCCAATAGAAGCGACATGGCCAAAATCGCGTGTCCCGGGCTGGGCGAGATGGGATTACGTAAGCCTTTCTCCCCAGTGCCGAGGGCTCCGCATCGATATGTCTGGACACTTCGACGCCAATTCCCCCCACGTGGATGAGTCGATCGACCAGCGATCTCGCCCACGCGACGGCGTCTTCGCGAAGCTGGGGTTGAAGCGACAAAGCCGTTTTAGCCCATTCTTGATAGGCGCGAACCTGCTCTTCCTTCTCGGACAATGCGAGAGACAGAAAACGATGTGTTGGGCCATCCGCAATCAAATCTGACGATTCCAGGTAGTCTCGGTAAGCATCGCGTAGCGCCGGGAGAAATACTTCCCCGACAGCTAACAGAAATGCTGGAACGGAAGGAGAGTCCTTGACTGAGTCGACCAACTCGATCAGCGCATGATCGGTAGCTTCTTCCTCCAGCAGTCGACTGGGGAATCGTAGTTCGAAGACGCGATCCCGGAGCGCGTGCGCAGTCTCTGCGCTCTGCCAGATATAACGAGCCGTATCGATCTTCATATCGAGGGGGGCGATCAGGGGGATCCAAGCTGCCTGGCTGATGAGAAGAGATCGCTCACAAAAGAAGAATCGCTTGAGGATATGCGCCGTGTCGAAGCGTAACCAGCGGGCGCGAGGTTGTTGGCTCGACAGATAGCTGCGTGCTGGAGACATGGCTGTTTTTGGGGGCTGGAGAACCCATCCGGTCCTAATTCTAGGCCGCAGCTGCCGTGGAGGCTAGAACGAATTGCTCAGGGCAATGGTAACCACGGCTACGATCAAAACTCCCAGTCCCATGTTGAGGGATCGGCGAGCCCCCATTGAGGCACCCGCCCACTCGCCTCGCCAGAGTCCCCAAATGTTCCCCATCACGATGGAAATAGAAATGAAGAGGGGCCACCCCGCGATAACGCCCCAGCGCCCCATTTTGGCGGCGCCCGCTCCGTAGAGATAGAAGCTGCCGATCCACATCGCGGCCATCAGCGCACTCAGTGCGAGATTTCGTGGTGTTTCCGCATTCCAGAATTCGCCTAAGGTCTTCCTGGCAACCATCAGGTAGAAGCAATACCCGAGGTTGACGATACAGCCCATCGTAAAGAGAAGTGCCCAGACCGTGTTTCCTGCGGACGACGGCGATAATCCCAGGCTCTGCGCTACGCCGGTAATTTTCCCTGCAAACGCCACGCCAATATTGGGCAGGCACGAGAGGATGCCTGCCATAATTGCGATCGCGAGACCCATCGCGACCTTACCCGAACGCGACGAATTCGATTTGTCCGTTGCGGGCAATTTGCGCGATCCAGCAATCGCGCATTGCACGATGCCGACGATGACCAGCGCGGTCCCAGGAAGAAGAATTAGCCCCTTGGTCGTACGCAGAGTTTGGGGAAAGAAAACGAGGAGTGGAATGAGAGCGCCCAGGCTTGAGATCAGACCCATGATGATGGGATAGCCCAGCGCCATTCCCAAGCGGTCCATGCCCAGGCCGAAGAAGACCGCACCAATACCCCAGCCCATTCCAAACAGAGCAAGAACCACAAGGTCGTGCGACGGAGACGCGCCGTAAACGGTAAAAATACCCGGCACCAGGTAGAGGGTAATGAGCCAGTTAAAGAGAAACATCCCGAACAGGGAAAAAGTGGCCCATGTGTGTTCCCAAGACCACCTACGGACGAGTGTCATGGGCAGGACGAACGTTCCCTGCAGCAACCCAGCAAGCAGCACGAGCAGAAAACCTGCAAATAAAGGCATGCGGGACTTTCAAGGCCACTGAGCGACTGGCCCTTCGCAACAGTTCCGGGCCGGTTGGGGGATGGTACCACGCCTTAATAGGTGCCCTGTCCGGGGTTGGTGGAGCCGTTGCTCTTCGTTCACCACGTTCGAAATGAGTGTGGATTGAATGCGGCCTGCAACGGTGGATGGGTTTAGCCACTCGGCCTCGGAGTCTCGCTGCTGGTCGCTCGCATTGATGAGTGCCTGGCCTTTCCTCGTGGTCTCAGCCAGGTAGGAGCATTCACTCGCTGCTCTCGATAGAACTTCAGCACCTCTTCGGCGTGCGGCAGCGAAGGGATAACGCCCTCTCTTGTGACCGACAACCCTCCCGTGACAACCGCGAACCGGCCGGCGTCTTCCAGACCCGCACCACAAGCTAACGCCATCGCGAGACCGGCATTAAAGGCATCGCCTGCGCCGGTCGTATCGACGGCCGATACCTCAATGGCTGGGATATGCGTAGCCGCGGATGAGGTCACGATCAGTGCGCCGCGTTCGCCAAGAGTCAAAACTACCTGTTTGACACCAAGGCGGATCAACTCCCGGGCCAGCTTCTCAGGCTCTATGGATGTACCAGGCTGGATATGCGCAAGGAGTTTGCCCTCCGTCTCATTCGGCGTGAGCACATCAACCAACTGCAAGACGGAAGCTGGAAGCGGCCGCGCTGGTGCCGGATTAAGAATGGTTATAGCCCCGCAGGCACGCCCATCGGCCATGGCTGCCGCTGCAGCTGCGACCGGAATTTCAAGTTGCGTGAGCACAACTGCAGGCTCCCCTGCCGTTGAAAAGCATCGGGAAACATCGGAAACGCTTAGCAGTTCATTAGCTCCAGGATCAATCGTGATGCAATTGTGGCCACGGTTCGCATCGACGATGATGAAACCCACCCCGGTAGGGCCGTCGGTCGTCTGTTGCACATGGCCCGTGTCGATATCCTCGTCACGGTAGAGGTCTAGCGCCATCCCCCCGAAAGCATCTTTGCCGATCTTTGCGACAAAACTGACCTTCGCTCCAAGTCTGGCGCAGCCCACAGCTTGGTTGGAGCCCTTTCCGCCGTAGTCGACACGATACCCCGTTCCCAGGAGCGTCTCCCCAACGCCGGGCAGGCGCTCCACCTTCATGGTTAAGCCGGTCGCATAACTGCCTACGACGGTGATTCGAGGTAGTTTCAAAAAGTGTTCTCCGAGCGGCGGCTCGATGATGAAAGTCGTAAGCCTCGCACATTGTAGTGCAACCCTTTAGAACTGGTGGCGTTCCTCCAGACAAATCTCGATTTCACTTTGTTCGTTCATTAACCGGCGGCTCCCTGCGCTTTCGTTATTGCACGATGTCTCGGCAAAGCCCGTTCTTTCAAGGATGATCGTGGTTTTCAATCCGTGGGTGGTAAAAGTGCTTTCGGCGCGCCCCCCGACGCGCGGTGTTTCTGGCCAGCAGCCATGAACAATGAAGAACTCTTTTTCTTCCTCGGTTCGGTTCTTTGTTTCGAGAAGATGGAGTGGGCAAACAGGTCGCGCAAGTCGGCCGCAGTCCTTGGTGCTAGCAAGCTCATCAAGTTCTCCGGTTTGTAAACCGACCGCCGGCGGCCACCTTTGCTTCCAAGAGCTCCGCTCTACCCAACTCCCGTGTAGGCGCAATGTTTCCTACCGATCAGGGCGCGCGCTCCGCAACGACCGCCCTCTCGTCTCTTGGGCTGACGGCCGATCAGTCGGCTGCTTTCTCGGACACGCATGAAATCTGATTCTTGAAATGGTGGTGTGCAATCGTGTACCGGATTTCGGGCGCACAGCCACCAACGAGGAATTGGTCAGAAAACTCTTCAGCCGGAAGCGTGAGAACAATAGAGTTAGCCACGTACCGAGGCGCCCCAGTTTAGCGAACCGGAGGCGCATTCGGCACCTTCAGCGTGCGCATGATTTCGGGCCCAAAGCGTCCAATAAGCAAGTTCAAAGACTTCCTCAATGGATCAAGAAGGGGCAACCAGTAGCGACTATCGCACGTCGGGCCTTGGACCTTCATTGTCGTTTTATCGCTGTTATTCCTGCCTTTATCTCTTCCGGGCTTAGTCCGGTATTGGTTACTATCCGTTCTTGTGCTGCCTGGTAAAACACAGACAGATTGGTCGCGGCGGGATGCTTCTCCCCAGAAAGAGCCAAAGCGGAGTGGAAGCCCTTAATGACTGCCTTGCCGTCGATAGCAGAACTCTTCTTTCGCCAGGCGTTCCAGATCTGTGCGCAGGCTAGCAGGTTGCGCAAGTCGGCGCTGGAGGGATCGAGCGGAACAGCTTTGTTGAAGTCGGCCACACCGGAGTCGCTTTGCTGCAGGGCTGCCGTGGCGATCCCGCGCAGTTCGTACGCGAGCGCTTCGGTCTCGTCATCTTCTTTTTCGCGGTCGATATAGCTGGCGAATTGTTCTGACAGGGTCTGGAGAGTCTGCAGCGATTCGCTCGGATTTTGCGCCTGCATTCGGGAGACAACATATCCAGCGAGGCCCTGGATGAAATACAGCTCCGGCATGAAATTTTCGAGGTGCTCGGTGCCCAACTCGGCGCCGGCCAAGATCCAACCACCGTGCCCATCATAGTCGGAAGAAAACCACTCAATTCGAAACCACTGGCCTCGCTGTTCGACTACAGAGTAACGCGGATTAGCAGCTGCGCATTTGCCGTTGGAGCATTTGGCAAACGGACTGGGAAGCGGTGTGCCAGGTGCATCAAGCGACGGCTCTGGGCGGATCACATTGGCTTTTTGGTACGCCTCCTCCAACTGGTGCAACTGATCACGGGTAAGATGTCGCGACTCGAATGAAACGTTCTGCCTGCTGGGATTGGCGAAGAGCGCCAAGCCCTCCAGTGGAAATTTGATCTGCTCAGAGGCGCCTCTTCGCTGATATGTGGCAAAAGTTTTTACGTAATAATCGTTGCCTTCCTGATAGAGAATCCCGCTAACAATGATCAACCCACGGTTGGTCATGATCTGGCCACGCTCGAACAGTCGGCGGGTCACCTCCTCGGCATTGCAACCACCGCTGTTGTAGCTCGGCGGGTCTAGTTGCACCGCCGCTACACTTCCATAGGGCAGCAGGTGAAGCAAGGTATCGAGCTGCATCAACAGGGAAAGCTCTGCGAAATAGCCAGCCTTCTTGCCCGCGGCATCGGAGGCCAGTTCGAACGGCAGAAAGACCACATTGATGGCTGCCGCAGGATAGGCAATAGGGTTCAAGCAGTCGACGTGCATGGCGCCGGCGTAACCGAACCTCGCGAGCGAAGCGAGCAGAAGAACGATGACGAATGCATTCATGATTTTCATTGCGTTTTCTCCACCGGGCACGTGGATTGCGGGGAAGGAGGAGTGCCGGCTGCCTGCAGTGCCTTGTTTCTGAGGTCGAGCGTCGCGGAAAGCAAAGTTTTTTGCTCTGTAACAAAGATTAGATCAGTATTGGCTTTCTGCACGCCAGCTACCACTTTGCTGAGCTTTACCGCGCCGGTGCATAGGTAACTGCTTGCGCTGGAGAAATCGCTGTTCTGAAACATACGAGTACCCACCGCGATGGTGGCGTAGGCAACCAGCACCGGATCTTTGGAAAACGCCTTCTGCACCGATTCGGGGTTGCTCCCCAGCACCCGATTCACTGTGTAGATAGCGGGATTGGCGAGCTTCTGACTGGTCGCCGAAACCAAAGCGTAGCCGACCTGGCCGTTTCCGCTGGTATCGAGAACCAATCCCCATAGTTCCAGGACGACACCAAACTGGTCCAAAGTTTTGAGTTCGGTTTTGGTGAAGTCCGTCCTCTGTTGCGGCTTGCGTTGGGAAGCGCAAGTGATCACCACCACTTGTGGCATGGCGGGCACGCGACTTCGGTCTTCAACCAGTTTTTGGCGCAGCTCCTGCACGTTGGTTTCAACGGCGAAACGCAACCGGTCCAGAAAGACGCCTTGGTTGGCGGCTGCGGAGGATAGCGTTACCGGGTCAACATAGATCATGTAGTTGCCGGAATCTGTCTGGGTGGTGCAGGGATTCAATGCAGTTGCCACCGAAGTGGCGAATAACGCGAGTAGTCCTGTAAACGCGTACTTGATCATGATCACTCCCTTATCCCGCCTCTTCCACCTCATCATCCGAGATGATGTGGAAGAAACGCTTCAATCCCCGCCACCAGGAAACTTTCGGCGCGTGGTTCAGACGTTCCAGAATGCTTTCCGTTTGTGCGCGAAGGTCATCAAAGTCTTTTTGCGTGGCGCGCGTATTTACAAAGGCATTGAGCTTATCGATCGTGGCCGTCGAGTCTTTAAAGTCCTGAACTGCGGCTTGTGAACTCTGGCAGTTGATGTCGCCCACCAAGTCGAGCGTGTGGCTGAAAGTGCGCCAGGAATAAAGACCGGAGCGGTTACGCACAATGCTGGTCAGGTGGACGCACACCCAGGATGGATGCGCGCTGCCCACCATGTGCAGGCCTTTATCGGCAATTCGCAGCGAAGTAGGAGTGTCTTTGCCTAGAAAAGTAGTGAATGCGGGAACGGCAGGCTTGCCAAAGGCAGCGAGCGTGGTCGTGTCGACGTCCTCATCCTTTTCGGGGATCATGGGATCGGAGAGGGCGGAAATCAGAGATTGCATCTTCTCCACGCTGGCCAACTCCATCTGCCGTTGCTGGACCGAATTGCTGATCGCGCCCGTAAGCATGAAGCCGACCAGGGCAAGGATGATGCTGGAGACAATTCCGGTCGCGCCGGATGCCTGCAATTTGTCCCAGAAATCTTTGTCGCCGGCTCTGCCTTTTGCCGCTTCCAGCTTTTCTTCAATCTTCTTGAGGCGGTCGGCGATATCAGTCGGCTGGATTTCCAGGGTCCCTTTGATTTCCAGGGGCCGCCTCGGCACCTCAGCCATGGAGCGCCTCCAATATTGGTATTAGTGAAGGATTCTATCTTGAGTTACCCAGAGCAAGTGGAGAAAAAAGATCCGAACCATTGGTTCCTTTTGACTGCACTAAGGAGCCGCGGTGCTCATAGTCGGGCCACGTGTGTTCGCCTTCGGAACCCACAAAAGCAGATGTCTTGTACAGCTTGTGCAGTGTTTTGGCACCCCGCGCGTTCTTGGAACCTATTTTAGAACCTCACTACGCTACCCTGTCAGAGCAGACTTCAGGCATACACTATCGACTGACATTCCATCAGTCGTTTTTCCTATAACCAGCTAATGACTTCCTTTGCTTGCGGCTCTGTGATGTGCGCATAGTGTGCTTCCCCAGCAAGCCAAGAGGAAAGCTCCACGGCTCGCAAAGCTCGCCAGATCATCGCACGCGGCGAGCCAGATGGCCCAGCCGCTCAGGGGGACCAGCTTCAGCCCGCTTAGGGACGGGGCTCTGGGTGAATTGCCCCAGGCTTGACGTGCCGACAATAGCCATGGTATTACATTCTATAATATGTAATGGAGGAAACATGGAATCCGCGATCACCGTTAAGGGCCAAGCCACCATCCCGAAACCCATCCGTGAACATCTTGGACTGCAGCCGGGTGATCGGGTTAAGTTCTTTGTGCATCCCGATGGAAGTGTAGTCTTGTTGCCGAAAATCTCAGCCTCGGCGGTACGTGGTATCGTCAAATCCCGGAGCCTGCGGCCTGTGACTACCGAGCAAATGACCATAGCGGCCGGTGACGGTGCTGTGAGTCGAAATCCGCGGCGACGGCGCCGATGATCGGACTCGATACTAACATCCTGATACGCTACCTCACCCAGGACCACCCGGCACAGTCTGCCAAGGCCACTGAAATTCTTGAACGCCGCTTGACACAGAACAATCCGGGTTTTGTCAGCGTCGTAGCAATGGTCGAGACGGTATGGGTCCTGGATCGCGCTTATGGCTTAACAACTCAGGAAATCGCCACCGCCGTCGAACGCTTGCTGCAGGTTGAGGCTCTCGCGATCGAAAACGAGCAGGAAGTCTTCACTGCCATGGTTGCCCTAAAACGGGGGCGCGGATCATTTGCGGACGCGTTGATCGCAGAGCTTGGAGCGCGGGTAGGGTGTACGCGCACAATGACGTTTGACCGAAAGGCAGTACGGCTTCCAGGCTTCGAGCTTGTGTAATCGACCGCTATCTCGTTCAGCACTTTCCGCCTTGCGCCTACTACAACTCGTCGCATATTTTGTTCGAATCGTCGTGTGTGAATTTGAACCCCTGTGCCGCTTCGATGTCCCGTTGCGGAACGTCTGCATAGTGCAGAACGAGGATCCTGGGCGGTTTGCTGTTCCGGGGAGCTTTCAGATGTGAGTCCTTCGAATATCCACCGAGAGTAAGCGTCACAGTTCCCCCAGAAAGGCTATCGGCACGTCATCCTCAACGACGCGTCCCGCCTCAAGAACGATCACCCTGTCAACACAGTGCAATGCAGACAGCCGATGCGAAATCACGACAACCGTAGTGCCTGGCAGAATTCTTCGAAGGCTTCCAAGCAACTGTTGCTCTGAACCCGCGTCAAGCGAAGAAGTGGCTTCGTCCAAAATCAGGATGCGTGGTCGCTGCAGGATTGCTCTGCCAATTGCCAGGCGCTGTCGTTGACCGCCCGAGAGTTGGTGCCCTCCCGGACCGATCCGATGGTTGAGGCCTTCCTGTAAGCTACATGTCCAAGTCGCGAGCCCAACATGGTCAAGCACTCCCCTCAGTTCGGCGTCCCACGCGGTGCCTTTCCCCCGTGCAGCTGCATCGGGAACCACGACTCTTAATCAGTAGGTTGTAGGTTCGATTCCTACCGCGCTCACCATCTTTTCGAGAACTAGTCGTCGAACCACTTGGTAGCAGCTGTCCCCGGTGGTCGGTCAGGTTGCCTTCACCGACAGCCATGCTGCTGCAATCAAACATACTGTAATCACCATTGAGAAAACGATAGGGAGAATAAAGAGGTATGTCCAGCTCACAGCCGTGATGGCGGCAAAGCAAACAGCGAAGGCCCACACAGTGCCGCGCATGAGCGATAGAGTCTCTGCCGGAAGGCCACCGAGTTGCCATGCTAATATCGCCGCGAAAAAATAAAACACGCCGACAGAGAGTCCAGCCGCAACAAAAAGGTCCCAATATGTCCGGCTAAACCCCTGCACGTCAAAATGAATTGACCGCATTAAGCCAAAAAGCGTATCAACTCCCCATTTAGGATCGGACTGGCGAAAACCAAGTGTATGTCCGAGGGCAAATAGCACCAGAAGGACAGAAGCGATTCGATAAAACAGAGAGGCCTTCATGTGTCGCCTCCAGAGATTACGGGCCGAAGTGTACCACGGTGCTCGATCGCACTTGCGGCTTAGTAAAAATTCTCGTTCTTGAGTGAACGTCCACTTCTCCACAACCAATTTGAAGTTGGGTCACTTCTCCGATAACGTAATCAGGGATTTAGACCAACTACGTCGATTGGCGCTGGGACAACGGTCTAGGCCCACTTTTCATGACCTTTAAGTATGGAGGCGAGGCCATTACAAGAACTTGTTACACCTGACTAATGCGGAGGCGCCGGTTTTTCTGGCGCTTGCGGCGGATTGGAACTGCTCTGTAGCCTCTGGAATGCCTGCATTTCACGCTTCGCGGCGTCCGTCTTTCCCTGCTTCCGGTAGAGGTTTGCCAGCCCGAAGTGCGCCTGCGCTGCGAGTGGAGTCTCCTTCTCAATGGTAAGCAACTTGCTCCAATCTTTCTCGGCGGCGGCGGCGTCGCCATCAAGCGAAGCGGCCTTTCCGAGCGAGTAGAGCGTCTCGGGCATGTCGGGCATCAACTTGTCGGCACGAACGAGTTCGGCTCGCGCCTCATGCACTTTGCCTTGTTCCAACAACGAAGCCCCCAGACGATATGCCGCCTCGGCATTACCTGGCTGAAGTTTGGCCTGTGCGCGAAACTCTTCTTCCGCTTTGGCCCATTGGAAAGCGCCCGCATACACTTCGCCCAGTTCCAGGTGAACTTCCGGCACATCCGGCCGTAAGCGCAGCGCCTCGCGGAACTCGCTTTCAGCATCTGGCATGTTCCGGAGTACGAAATAGTTTTCGCCCATGGCTTCATGCGCCCGGGCGGAGTCGGGATAAGCGGCTAGCAAAGTGTCAATCGATTGTTTCGATAACAATCCACTGGCGCGACCGAGGTAATAGAGGATGTCGGGATCGTTGGGATGCTCGGCCAATGCCGCCTGTAAGTTCGCGACGGCTTCCGGCAGTTGGCCAGTCTGGATCTGCGCAATTCCCACGGCGGATTTTTCTTTTGCCCGTTCAAGGTGTGGAATCGCCTGAGCCGGGTAGCCCTGTACAAGCAGCGCATAGCCGAGTAATTGGTGAGCGGGTGTCGAGTCGGGATTAATCTCCAAGGCTTGCTTCAACGAAGGAATCGCGGAATCGAAATCGTGCTTTTCCATGTAGGCTTGGCCGAGGCTGATGAAGCCATCAGCGAAAGCAGGTTCGAGTTCGGTAACCCTTCGAAATTCGGTAATGGCAACGTCGAATTGACGTTGTTTGTCCGCTGCGACGCCGGCTTGCATGTGCTGGACGGCTTCCGGCGACAGAGTCTGCAGCGTGAACCACAAGACTAATATTGCCGGGGTCATCGCTCCTGCTTCTCCGGTTCGCGGACTTCCAGGAATTGATCGGCGTGAACCTCATTCAAAGTCTGGTGGATACCCGACGGCCACACGACTTCCACCTTACCTTTGTCCGTTGTTCCGAGCCCAAAATGAAGACGCTTATCGCTGGCAGAAAGATAACCGACGGTTGAAGTCGCGTATCGTGTCTGCCCGTTCACTTGCACGCGCGCACCATATCCATCACGATTGCTGCGCGTGCCGCGCAACGAGATGACCAGCCAGTGCGCCTTCCCGCCACGGTTTAGCAACACTTGAGGATGGCTCCCGAGACAGGTGATCAGCACGTCTTCCCATCCGTCGTTGTTCAAGTCGCCGAAGGCTGCTCCACGAGCGGCAAGAGGAGTGGCGGCGCCGGAATCGGCGCTTTCGAATCGGTTATTGCGATTCATCGCGAGGAGTGGCAGTTCGAGATAATGCAGCGAGGGATCGATGCTTTCCACATTGTCCAAGACATGGCTCTGGGCGACAAACAGGTCTTTCCAGCCATCATTATCGAAATCTTCCAAGCCCACGCTCCACCCGGAGGTTCCACTGGAGAGGACGCCGAGTCCGGTTTGGAGACTGCGGTAACTGAACGAACCGCCGCCGTCATTGTGGTACAAGCTGTAAATTTCCCGGGGCAACTCGGTCACCACTATGTCTGGACGACCATCGTTGTCATAATCCTGAAAAACTACACCCATGCCCGACATCCGTCTCCCGTCCTCGGAAAGTGCAGCGCCCGCCTCCAGCGCAACCTCTGTAAACGTCCCATCTCCATTGTTGTGGTAAAGATACTGCTGCATGCCATCGTTGGCGACAAATATATCCGTAAATCCGTCGCCATCGTAATCGGCGAATGCTACACCCAGAGCGCGCCCTTTCTTGACTGCGATACCACTGCGCTGGCTCACATCGGTGAAGGTTCCATCGCCATTGTTGTGATACAGGATGCTGGTAGTGGCAGGAAATTCCTCCGGTGGACAGTATGTATGGAAATTGCCGCCGCAATCTTTACTATGCTTTGTGTCCCACTCCATATATCGAGTAACAAACAGATCTAGCTTGCCGTCATTGTCGTAGTCGAGAAATCCAGCGGATTCGGACCAGCCGCCAGCAGCTACCCCGGCTTTAGTAGTTACATTGGTGAAAGTGCCGTCGCCGTTGTTGTGGTAGAGAATATTCTTTCCATAATTGGTAATGTAGATATCGGGATAACCGTCATTGTCATAGTCACCGACAGCTACTCCCATACCGTAGTTTCCGTCCCCTGCGTTTGACAATCCTGCTTGCTCGGTCACATCCGTAAAGCTTCCGTCCTTATTCTGACGATAGAGGCGATTCCAATAACGGGGATTGCGGCGATCGAAATTCTCCGGCGTTGGCATCGGACTGGTCAATCGGCCGCCATTCACGAAAAAGATGTCGAGCAGTCCGTCGTTGTTATAGTCGAGGAGAGCGACGCCACCGGGCATTGTTTCGATCAGATGCTTCTGCGGAGTGGGAGAATTCTGCAGGATAAAATCAATGCCGCGCGGCAGTTTTGCCTCGAATAAGGATTCGCCTATAGTAGCCGTGGCGGCGAATGCCGCAAGGATTGCGGCAGCGGCGGATAATCGGCTCAGCATCCCCATGGTTCCTGCCATCCCGAAACTGGTGCCTCAGTGCGACACTCCGATCGATAACTAGAACAAAACTTTTAATGCAAACTGAACGAGACGAGGATTTGTCCCGGGTGCGGTACTCGTGACTACGCCAAAATTTGCATTGTTTGAGGAACAACATTTCGTACTTGGCGGAGCAAACTGAGTCCGATTGAAAAGGTTGAAAACCTCGACGCGAAACTCCAGATTTGCACGCCCCTCCCGATCCAGCAAGAGGTTCTTGAAAGCAGCGACATCGAAATTGTTGACTCCATCGGCGCGCAGCGTTGGATCGACCCGCGGCGAATTGCCAAAGGTAAAATCTGCCGGGGCCACGAAACACGTCGTATTAAACCAGGCATTCAGTCGCGCTGTCCCGGTGGAAGACACCGAGTTATGGCACCCCGGCACAATATTGGGACGGGAACCAGCCCCGAACAGTGTAGCGTCGTTCGCTTGACCGTTGCGGAATATTAGAGGAAACCCTCTTTGAAACGTAGTTACACCGTCGATCCCCCAACCGCCGACCAGGTAGTTGACTCCACCATTAACATTGGAAAGAAACTTTCTGCCTTGACCGAACGGAAGGTCCAGCACATAGCTGATTACCAGCCTCTGCGGCACATCTTGTGACGATAGAGAACGCTCGTTCCGCAGATTGTTGTTGTCCTGCAAGGAACCAACGCCTGTTTCCAGCCACGAGGTCAGCGTATCGGTGTTGCTGATCAGCTTGGAATTGGTGTACGCCACCAGAAGCGATCCGGCTCCGGCGAATCGTCGGCGTGCAGTGACCTGCAAAGAGTGATACGTACTGTCGAATGAGCCTTGGCCGGCCAGTTCCACGCTGGTGTACTGCGGATACGGTCTCAGAAGTTGCCCCACTGTCGTAGTTGGAGCGCCCAGTGCCAAAGCTTGTCCGTTGACAAAAAAAGGGTTCGGCACAGACTGCAGCAGCGTGACGGCGGATCGTCCTCCCGCCGCAAACTGGTCGGCCGCCTGCGCCAGCAACTCGTCGGAAATCTGGTTGACTTGCTGCGAGTACTGCTGCAGACGAGTGCCTTTGGAGCCCACGTAAGCCGCGGAAAGGAGGAACCCGCCGGGGATTTGCCTCTCGATGCTCAGGTTCCATTGTTGAACGTAACTGCCACTATAGTGAGCGCGGTCGACCTCAGTGATCGCCTGTACAACCTGGGTAAGAAACTGCTGCGTACCCTGCGTTCCAAGACTGCGCCCCGGCGGCGCGGAGATGCCATCCGGAAAGGGCAGCGAGATCGAATTGTAGGGATGAGTTCCGTCCACGGTCCCCGTGTAGGTGGTGCTGGTTGCGTTGATCATGTCATTGATCGGGTTCAGCGCGAACGAAACGTAGTTGGGCACCCAGAAAATTCCATAGCCGCTGCGAATAATGGTTGTCGGCGTTAAGCCATAAGCAAAGCCAATTCGGGGCGCGAAGTTGTCTCTCTGAAGTGGAACATTGTTTCGTGTTCCGCGAGCCACCAGATTGACATCGCCTTTAACCGTTGGAGAACCCGCCGGAAGAAACTGGTTCAGATAGCTTGGCGCGTCCGGTACGAAATAAGACAGGCGGTTGAACCGCTCGGACCAGGGTCCCTGCAATTCATAACGGAGTCCCAGACTGAGCGTCAATCTGTCTTTGATATGCCAGACATCGTTGAGGTAGATGGCACGATACGTCTGCTTTCCCGACGTAAATGCCGGGACAACTGCCTGCGCAAAGAAATGATTTTCGAAATTGCTGAAGTTGTCCGCATAGCCCAACAGAAAATCAGCAAAGGGGAAT
>Ga0209488_10002000_pt1 | contig 17158 bp, 9 predicted proteins | sample Rivendell_Oct201_8_FD_188349 | JGI IMG/M metagenome (GOLD analysis project Ga0209488, IMG submission 188349) | Vadose zone soil microbial communities from the Eel River Critical Zone Observatory, Northern California, USA -... | ecosystem: Environmental > Terrestrial > Soil > Vadose zone >...
AAATCCGGCGGGCCCCACGGCATCCCAACGTCGCAGCATCTGAGCGACCGCTTTGCCCAAAGCGCCATGCAGACCTTCCACTTTCTGAAGCGTTACTGTCTGTGTTTGGCACCACCCACCCGTCTCGTTGTACCGGAATGTCGAACCTGGGGCATATCGCCAGATTACTTGGGATCTCCCCCGTTTCATCTCGTCTTTCATCGCAGGTAATCCTCAGCGCGCCCGGAGTCGGGTTACGAATCCAGCAGAGTCCACGCTACCAAAATCGATTCCCTCATCAACGTCTCTAAAGGATGTAATAGGATTGAGAACCGCCTTCAATTGCATCTCCATTGACCGCCCTATTGAAGCTATTTGCTCATCAAATACATCATTCACTCGGATTCGGAGATTTTCTATTTGGGATTGCGACGCGGGCGGATGTGCCACTTCGACTCCAATAATTTGTTCGATTGCATTACGCAGATAGGATGCATCCACACAATTGGCCTTTGTTCCTTTTTTGGGCGCGGGTGCTTGTCCCATGGCAATTTGAAGTGTGGGTAGATGGTCTAATGGCTTCGTAATCTGGTCTCCGTACAAATCCGGCGTCAGATCGCACAGAAGCAAACCCGCAAGTAGGCCAGGGACAGTCTTTTTGGGAGCAAACGAAGCGAAACGATTGACAGCGACAGCTTCAATGAGTCTTTCCATGTGCTCATGCATAGAATAAAAGAACTCATATTGACTGGTCTCCCGAGGGTCTCTTGCTTTGAAGCATACAAAGATCGTTCCCGGATGCGAACGTGCAGCCCTGCTACTACTTTGAACATATTCCGCATAATGCGAGGGCATCCCGCAAACGGTCATCATGTTTATTCGCTCAAGATCGACGCCATGACTTATAAGATTTGTTGCGACTACTGCATTGAGCCTCGGACTACCTGTCTCCACGCGCTCCATTTCGATACGATCAATGGTTGCTCCTATCTCATCAATCGTCTGATCGCTAGTAAGAAGTTGTGCCTTCAATGTTCCAAGATTATCTCTTTCAAAAGACCGCTCGACCTGTCCAACCCTGTCAACGATACTTCCACCGGTAGATTTCCTGTTCACATAGCAAAGCGACAAGTCATAAAGGCGTAGAACGTCGAGCACTGCGTCGTCAGCTACATCCGGTCGTTGCATGATTTGGGCGGCTTTGGCGGGTTCGCGAATAAGCAATCGGACTTCGCGTTGATACAGCGCGAGAATTCTAACTGCAGGCTCCTCTATACCTCGTGTATGCCCGAGCACACCAACGTAAATCCGCCGGTGCTGCTCTGGTTGACTAGTCGCGTAGAATGATTCTCCCTGTTGCCAAGATGGTTGTGGATATCTTCGCGCCTTGCTTAGGTAAATGTGAAACGCTTGGGTGTCATAGGCTTCAATCGTCGCTGTTGCAGCCAGGATTTTTGGCCGTAGATATGCACGGTCACCCAGATATCTCAACAGCCCTTCGTAATGCCCGTTAAAAACACCTAACTCCGCGCGAAGCAGATGCAACTCGTCTTGTATCAGAATGGAAATTCCAGGATCCGACACGGGAATCACACTCAGTAGATCTTTACGAGATACCTTACAACCAGAAAATCGCTCAATACATTCGTCATACGACGTATACCCGTGAGTTCGGCATCGCTGCTTCGGACCACGGACAATGTGAGCGAAATATCTACTTCGCGCGATAATAGCCAATTTATCAACAGTCCCAACCAAGACGGATGGCAGGTAACGATAAATTTCATTGTCAACAATGCAGACCGGAAGTGATCCTTTGTACTCACCCATTGACTGATCAGTATTTGAGAAACATTTGTCGTTTGAACATACATGGGCCAAACGCCAGCTATGCCGGAGGGGCTTCACATCTACTGAACTAGAACAAAAAGGACACTTTCGCAGAAGACGAGCTTCTTCTCGAAGACTCTTCCCATATTCAAAGCGGCGCATATCCTCTTCAGAAATCGAGTTCGGCGTATTAGCGTCGCCAACGTAGTATCCAATGGCAAAGGGATCGCCCACTGCAACCGCGCTCTCTTCGGCTCTAAACTCATTTAGTGCTGCGATGACGCGAGCGAGGCGCTCCATCTGTTGAAGGGATAACATACGAAGTGGGAAACGCATCCAAGCGCACACCCCACGAATTTTGTTGCGCAAACGGTCGTACAACAAACCCGTCGCGATGAGTCCAAGGTATGCCTCGGTCTTTCCGCCACCAGTGGGGAACCACAGGATTGCGACTTCATCAAGCATTGAACGGAGATTTTTCGAGTACGAATCACTCTCGGCTCTTCCAATCTCTCTAACTGCGAGCGCAGGAAGTTGGGAAACGATGAAGCCAACTTGAAATAATCGCCAACTCTTAACTTTACCCCCGCTCTTGAGAGCAAGTCGGCCGAACACACGATTCATGAACCGAAACGCTTTTGCGAGTCGCCTGTCCCGCCGGAGTGCCTCGATGCCAATTCTGAAACGTTCAATCTCTTTAGCAAACTCATCACGATCCCCATTACAAGCTGCCAGCTCTTTAACGGTTAGGTCCCCCTTCGCAGCATTGGCCACAAAATCATCCCAACTCGTTAAATAGGAATCCATTGCGGCTGCAATCCCCTCTAAATGTGTCGTGGCATCATCCACATCGAGATGCTCGAATCGGACTTCAATTACGTCTCGGGTCCGGTAAAGCGGCTGCCGAAAGATCGGAAGTGTCTCCGTGCGCAGGAGTTTCGGCTCGCCATCCCAAAGCGCCGTGCAATTGATTCCTTTAGCCGGCAGTTTCGGATCTGATCGGTAATCCTTTGGCGCCAGCCAAAAATCGAATGGCACGAGACTTCCACCTTCAATCTCAATTTCAAGAGATCCATCGAATAATGCACGTTCTTCTAATGCTGGGTCGGGAACATCAACGCCTTCAGGTGTAGTGTTCGCCAGCAGTACCCTGACTCGAAACACCTCGGAATCTTCAGGTTCAAGTGCAACGTCAATCAAAATGTTCGCCGACCAATTTGGCAGGGAGACAGGTGGGGACGCACTGGACAGCGCTTTGCTGTAGGCATCAGTGCCTACAATGATACTTCGATTTCCAGGAGAGCGCTCCCGCTTCTTGGGGTCTGCCAGGTGTCGCCAAATGTCTGGATCTGAAACCATGCTTACACGGGCCTCGCTAACTGCAGCTTCGATCTCCGGGAGCGCGAATTCTTCAATCGACATCACACCGTTTATCTCGATTGTCGCGGGTCTTGGCTTAACATCGGATCGTCGCCACTTACGCGGGAGAATGACTACTCCGGTATCCAAAACCGATACATTGTCGCCAGCTTCGCTTTCATCCTCCGTGTCGATGTCTTCAGCGCTACCCGAATCACCTTCAGCGTTTAAAAGTGCCGCGGTATCTGGAGAGTTGCCACTCGATTCATGGGGCAGATCGTTTGCACCGAGCGCCTCCTGATAGGTAGGAAAGACCGGATAATAAAGACTCCATCGGGGACATATTTTGAGTGAGACCGATCCGCCGGGCATCGTAGGCTTAACGCGGAAGTCGATTCCAAGAGCCGTTCCGACTGGCGCATCATTACTGGAAATGTGTGCGCCTTTCACTTCGGACTGTCGCGGCACTTGGAGAACACCTGCAAATATGGTTCGTGATGGGAGAACATCAAGCAGGTCGCGTCCATCTCGACCGCTCAACTTCATGATCACAGTGTCGATTAAATAGTTGTTCAGATGCTGTTTATCGTTTTCCGTAATTGTCGTCATTCAAATTGTCTTCTGGTTTGAAATGATCTGGCCAACAAGATGCGATGGCATGTTTTCACGAAGTGGGTTGATTGTGACGACTTCCGCGAGGTCTAAATTATCGAGAAGTTCGTCCAAAGGAATTCCTAGCCTATCGTCTAGGCTTTCTGTGTGACGTTTACTGTGACCAAAATGGAGATGCTGAAATGATTCCCGAATGACACCACTAAGTCTCCGTCCAATTCCTTGGTGAATACCTCGGATCTTTCGGAAAGCACGATCAAAATGCTTAGCCTGTCCCACCAGAGCAACAGAACCGCTTACTTGACCGACGGCTGCAATCGAATCTACTGCTTCTGGTCCGATGACCTGATCATGTAGCCAAAATTTGATGGCTTGTTCCGACTCGATCGGCGCTCCTGCCTGCTTCAGCGCACCGAAAGCTGCTCCATAATCGATGCCGGAAGGGCAACGAAACTTTGCGGCGATCTTTTGCACTGCGGTTCGCCATACTCTACGGAATTCCGCCAAATACTCCATTTCGGGCTGTCCTTCAGCGAGATCTACCAGCCGGTCGAAGAGCGTGGTGCGATGCGTGCTGTTGGCCGATCTTAGAATGACATCGCCAACTTTGATTTTTTGGACCTCAATTCGTAGTACATCTTCACCCTGTGAAGGCCTGACACATTCTATGAAACTGCCCAACTGAAGATAGAGCATGCCACCGCCGTAATGGCGAGATTGAACGCGGAACCCGAGTACTTCCACAGACTCGCTAGATTCGGAGTCGCTTACGGCGACGTTATCGATATCCGAGACATCCTCTTCGCCGCTATCCAGGTCAATCAGGCTCTCACGAAAGGCCTGCTCGGACTTTACGTTCTCAGCAGACCTGCGAGCAGCATTCAATGCCTCTCCTAATCCCGCTAGACCCCGACTGCTTTTAATCGGTAAGGGACTGTCCGTGTTGGCTTTTCCGCGAACTGGCCGCTTGAGGATCAAAGCGGGCACCCTACATTCATCAGTTACCGTTTGCTCATTTGCGAAATTCAATAATCTTGCAATCGACTTACTCCGAGCGTGGCTTCGTGCTCGAATTTTCTTTTCATCATAGACAGACCGAAGCTGATGTTCGATGATGTCTGATTCATGAGGGTATGCTAGAAAAACGACTTCTAGTCCTAATGCTGCTCCAGAAATCCAATTGTAACGTCGCGGAATAGCGCCGTTAACCAACACATGACTGTATTGAGTATTGGCAACCTCAAAGTATGCGGGGCAACCTCGTACTTCCACCCGCTGCAACCATTCAGCCTCTGAGAATGCTTGGATTGATAGCCAACTATCCAACGCTTCTTCGGACATGCGATCTCTGACCAATAGGAGGATCCGCTCCGCCCCGGAATCCAATGCAACTCGCTCAATTAAGATCTTGAGAGCTCCAACTCGGGGATTGTCGGCGTCAATCAATGAATACAGTTGAAGCAATATCATTCGAACAGTTTGAAGAATTGGCCCCAGACCCTTCGCAAGCCTAGAACGCGATCCTAGCGTTTCGATTAGCCTCTTGATGGTAGATCGACCGGTATTCCGAGATGACTGTTCATACCAAGAAATGGGAACAGGCATGTGCACAAGGGTAGCGAGTATCCACCGCGCTCTATTCAATTCCAAACTACTAGTTGCCCGTTGTTCATGCAGTAGTCGCGCAACTTGCGTATATATCTCCTCAACCCTATCAGCACCAAGGATCTCCTCAACTACGTGTCGCCGATTGAGAAGGTCTGGAGCCGCTGCGAAAGAACAGTCCAAGGGAAGGGAAGTGTTAGATTTCGGTGCAGACACCTTCCTTGAACATGTCGCAATCGCTGAGTGGTCGAACGGAATATCGAGAAAACCACTCTGAACCAAGGCAGTAACGGTGTCTTGATCGCCCAGGGTATACAAGGCCAATAGACCCGCAGAACATTTCAGCGCAGTAGCCCACACGGTCAACGCTTGAGCGCGCTTTACCCATCGAGAGAATCTGAAGTCCAGAACAATGAGTGACGGCATGAACTGCATTCGATCAGGCAAGTTCAAATTGGGAAGGAAGAAGCAAACACCTCGCTCCTGATTGATCTCATGCGCGTGTTGCCTCAGAACAGTAGTATCGCCATTTGGTCGCATTCTGCTGCCGGGATGGGCGTCATCAAGCATTTCCTTGCGAACATACAGGCCACAGTAATGACTGCGGAGATCAAGATCAGGGCTGATAACGAGGACTCGACCATCCCGTTTCGAGCCCCGCGCCAGTTCAAGGGTATTGGCCAAGACCACCGTACTAGCAAGGAGGAGCGGGAAATATCGTCCGAGCGGAGGAGTTCCAACTGCCAACTTATTTTGGGTCGCGCGGATTGAATCGGCAAGTGCGGAGATATAAAGTCCGGACGGATCGGGCTTGAGTCGGGCTCGTGCACCATCTCCCGTTTCTACGCTTATTCCGGCGGGTCCGAGAACTGCAAGAGTACCAAGATCGTCGCGGGCGACTTTCGCCAGATGTCGCATCCACGCGGGAGTTTCAGCAACCGGTTCATATGGCGTGAAGTCCGCCTGAACCCTTAATTGATCAATACCAAGAGTTGCTAAAATTATTCGGGGAATTTCCATTTAGTGGCAAAGCAGTTTACTCCTTCTTCTGGTTCCAGAGAAAGCGCCCCCGTGAACCCGCCACATAATCCCCTCTAGCCTCAATCGAGACCCACCGGCGACTGAGTCGGTCGGCCGATGCCCCCGTTGTATTGCTTCCGGCAAAGGGATCAAGGACAAGATCGCCGGGAGTCGTGAGAAGTTTGATGAAGAACTCAGCAACACCGGATGGCATTCGTGCGGGATGCAGTGATAACTTCTCTTCTCGACAATGCTTTTGATAGGTGTCGGTCGAATTCGTATTCGAAAACACTAATACGTTCGAAGGAATCGCACCGCCGTTATTCTTGAAAAACGAGGTTTTGCCAATCCTATGTTCGGACGGCCTTTGTCCTGAATTGTATTTCTTTTTTTCCAACAATTCCTTCATCGAGTCAGTGTACGGGGTTAGAACACGACGATTATTCGCCTTCGGCTTTACCGATGGAGACATCCACCAAAGATGGGTGTACGCATCTTTCACACGAATCCGGCGAACATTAACCCATTCGGTGGGTCCAGGCAGACGCGCCGGATTGTGTGCTATGAACTGCTGGCATAGATTGAATCGTCCAATTGTTTGAAACTGCAATAACGCACGAAGAGCCAATGTCGACATTAGTGGCTTGCCAGGTTCCCACGCGTTTCCCATTTCCACTACGATCGAGCCATTTCTCTTCAACAGCTTTCGAAAGAGGGGTGCAAACTTCGCAAGCCACTGCAAGTATTCTTCCTGTTGAAAATTTCCATAGTTTTTTTTCGTATTGAGGGGAAAGGGTGGAGATGTGAATATAAGCTGCACCTTACCTTCATAGCGACGCGCGAAGCGTGAGGCAAAAAACTCTTCGGCATGTCCGAGATACATGACCCCGGTTGGTCTGCGATATGCCACTTCGACTTTTGTCGTATTAGATTCCTGATTAGTCATTTAAAAGAGGAGCGTCAGAGTACCTCGTTTGGCAATGGACGGCAACGAGCAACACTGTCTAACAAGTCACATTGCGCTTTTGGTTGTCGGCTCCTAACGAATTTGGATTGCTAAGTTCCGCCAATCGACGCCGGGCATTCGCCAGCTGATTTCGTATGGACCGCTGGGAAGAGACGACGTATCGATCTCGACCATCAATTCAGTGATTCCACTCTTGATGTTAGCTTGGCCACTACCACTGATACTCGTAGGTTGACCTGCGCGTCGTATTTTCACCTCATATGAGCCGGCTTCCGAGCCGATGGGCAGATTGATCGTTAGTGTGAGAAGCCCGCGAGGAATCTCAATTGGAGGTTGCTCGGATCCCGGACCTTGTATCGCACGGTTGGCCGATGCGTTTCGGAGGTCCAGTAATACCGCTATTCGTTGAGGTTCCGGCGTCGGGGATTTGGCTGTTTGAAAACCGAAATAGCCGAGTAGCACTGCCAGCAGAACGACCGCCGCCGCAGCGGTTCCTGTAATCCAGAAGACATTCTGTTTGTGAATCGAACTGCGGATTTCCGTCAGTTCAGCAAAGCACGGCGAGCAGCGCCCAGCGTGGTCAAGCGCCGGATCCTGCATCGAGATTCGCTTTTTGGCAATCGTGCGGAGTACCGCGGTACCGGGACAGCCTTTCCGTTCCGGATTCGGGAATTGAGTCAGGACGACGGACTCCAGTGTCTGATGAAGAGTCCGATCGTCTCGTTTAGACAAGTGATCGCCCATCATTATTCATTCGTCCCTGTTTTCGTTGCAGTATGTCTTTCCCGGCTTTCTTCAGTCCTCGCGTATAGCGGACTGAAAGACAGTTCGGCGTAATGTGAAGCTCCTTCGCGATCTCATGCATCGAATATCCTTCCAATCTCCATTGGCAAATCTGCCGCGTATCGGGATCCATCGCGTTCAGTAGTTTCTCAACAAGTAGGCGACTGTGGATCGCATCCTCAAATGACGCACCGAATTCGGAGTTCGCAAGATCTTCGAGAAACGAATCGTCCACGGGCACGAGCTTTTTCTTCCGTGCCAGGAATCGGTCGACGATGTGTTTGTAAACGGATGTGAGGTACCCGGGCGGGTTCTCAATTTGAGTGCCTCGTGTCGCTTTCGACGCCGCTTCAACGGCAGACTGGAGCATTGCATTCGATGTCGACTCGCAGTCAATCTCCTGCTGGCGGTAGCGTGCGAGATCGGGACCGATCTCATCTGCCGCTTTGAGAATCTTCTCGTCGAGCGGTTGACCTTTCTTGTCTTTGTCGTGCACCCAGAACCGATAACGACCCATGAGATAACTCCGCAGGGAAAGAGATTCAGAACGTCTCTGGGCAAAACGTCCTGTCGCCACTTTGGACCGTCGTTCAGGGGATGCTGCCACGAGTTGTGGGAGCCAATCAATACCCCGGAAGAATTATTTTTCGGGCGCTGATTGTCGGTAAGATTTTCCGTCGTCGATGCCTCAGCCTTGTGTCGGGGCGACTTCAACTTCGGCAGCGTTTTGTCCGCTTCAAGAAAAGAATCTTGTGAGATTTACCACCCGCGTTTTGTAACAGGAATTACTCAACGCGACTTTCGAGAGGCGCTTCGTTAGCTTTCGCGCACATGAGGGGTACTCACCATGTTTTTCCTGAATTCACTGAGATTTCCTTCTGCATTATTCACGCCAGCATTGTTTGCCATTGTTGCCGTTGCTTCGAGTGCGTTGGGGCAAACCTCTACGGCCACCCTGACCGGAACTATTGAAGACCAAAATCGATCCGTTCTACAGAACGTCATCGTCAGAGTTACGGACATGGGGCGGAATACCGAACGTGTCGCCCGAAGCAACGAAGTCGGAGGTTATATTCTGCCGGCGCTTGAGCCGGGCAATTACTCGATAGCAGCAGAACTGCCAGGCTTTAAGAAGTTCGTTCAAGATGGGATCGTGCTTCAGGTCAATCAGTCCGTGCGCATCAATATTCGAATGGATATCGGCTCGATCGAACAATCCATTCATGTCGCGGCCGCCGAACCGTTGCTGGAGACGGAAACGTCGTCGCGCGGTTCGGTCATCGATAAACAGATGCTCTCGGAACTGCCCCTAAATGGACGAGACTACAACCAGCTCGCGACGCTCTCGCCTGGAGTGGTGCCTTCGACCCCGCGATTGGCTGCGCTGAATTTCAAAGGAGCGATCAACATCAACGGGAATCGCGTATTCAATAACGTATTCCTGCTCGATGGTGTCGATAACGTTTCGTATTCGAGTTCCTACCGAGGAGAGAACGTCCAGGTAATCCAGCCCTCCATTGAAGCGTTGGAGGAATTCAAGATTCAGACCAACGCGTACACGGCGGAATTCGGACGCAGTTCTGGAGGTGTGATCAATGCGGCGGTCCGGTCTGGGACAAATGCGATACGAGGCAGCATCTATGAATTCCTTCGAAACGATGCGCTCGATGCGAATCATTTCTTCTCGAATGCATTTGGAACTCCAAAACCGGTGCTCCAGCGAAATCAGTTTGGTGCAGCGGTTGGAGGGCCGATTCAGAAAGATAAAGTGTTCTGGTTCGCCAACTATGAGGGCGTTCGAGGACGAGAGGGCGTGCCGCAGACGCGTGCGGTTCCGAGTGCCCAGGTCAAAGCGGGCGTCTTCAATACCCCGGTGTTCGATCCGTTTGCCACCTTCAAGCCGCCCTTCGGACGGAACGCGTCTGGACAGTGGGTGATTCCCCAGGATCGCTGGGATCCAGTAGCCGCCAAGATCATTGCTCTGATTCCAGACCCCAACGTTCCGGGGACGAATATTTATGCCTCAACGCCAGTCACTCGAACACGAACCGATCAGTTCGATGTGCGCATGGATTATCAAATGTCGGCGGACACCCGGCTTTTCGGCCGCTACAGTTTCACCGATTCCGACGTGTTCCGTCCTGGGCCCCTACCCGGATTGGCGGATGGATCTTACAGCGACGCCTTCGGATCAAACGAAAACCGGTCGCAGGGAATCGCCGTTGGATTGACTCACGTGTTCTCATCGTCCGTTGTTGGTGACTTTCGGCTGGGATGGACCCGAGGTAATTATTTTACGTCTCCACCGAACGCCGGCATCGATGGGCCAGCCCAAGTGGGGTTAAAGAACGTCCCAAATGATGCCGGTATTGTTGGCGGCCTTCCGGAAATTGGGCTGCTGGGCTCTGATGCCATTGGGCGCAGTCTTTCGACGCCGCAATTCCAAACTCCGCGGACTTGGAATCCAAGGCTGACGTTCTCAGCACAGAAGGGGCGTCATTTACTGAAGTTCGGATTCGAATTCCTGAAGACGGAAACGAAGATCAATGATCTGCCGGCGACGATCGGTGCAATGGGTTTTTCTGGACTCTTTAGCGGCGCGAGCCTGGGCGATCTGCTTTTGGGGCTGCCGTCCGCTTTCGATTTGACATCGTTTACAGTGATTGATCGCGGACAACGACTGTATTCGTATTTTATTCAGGACGACTATAAACTCGCGCGAAGGCTGACAGTCAATATCGGCCTGCGTTACGAATACGGAACGCCGCCGGAGGACAAAGCTAACCATTTGGCAAACTTTGATCCGGCGTCGGGAACAATGTTTCTTGCCAAAAGCGGAAGCATCTTCGATCGCACGCTGATTCATTCGGATTGGAATGATTGGGCCCCTCGAATCGGATTCTCATATTCGCCGCGGTCCCCTTGGGTTCTCCGTGGGGCTTACGGCGCCTTCTACAATCACACGGTGCGGCAGGGACGTGAAGGGATGTTGGGCTTGAATCCGCCGTTTCTTGTCGACAACATTATCGTCCCCAGCGCGTTTGGTTCGACCGCTGTCGCGTCTGCGGCGCCCTTCCGCCTTGTGGATGGCTATCCCGCCGGATTGTTGGATCCGAATGCTCTATCACCAACTGTCTATCGTCGAGCCGAGGATTCAAATCAGCGAAGTCCGTACGTGCAACAGTTCAATTTCGGAATTCAACGTGAGCTTACACGGAATCTGTTACTTGACGTGGCGTATGTCGGCAACAAAGGAACGAAGCTTCCTGCTCTGCGAAGCATCAATGCACCAAGCGTTATTCAAAACCCGAATGGCACAGAGTCCGCTGGGGCAAGGCCGTATCCAGGCTTTGGCGACATTCAATGGGCGGAGAATCGTGCTTCTTCCAGCTACAACTCGTTGCAAGCCAGTTTGGAGAAGAGATTCTCTCTGGGTTTGAGCGGACTGCTGAGCTATACATGGTCGAAGACATTAACGGACGCCGCAGATCAGTTGTCCACCAGTCTGGTGGGTCCCGGAATCGATACTGGCGTCTATAGCGTCCCTCAGAATACGAACGATTTACGAGCGGAGCGCGGGCCCGCAGAATTTGATATCGCACATCGGCTGTCCGGGAGTTACGTCTTCGCAATGCCATGGGGACGAACACGATTGTGGGGAAGGTCCTGGGGACGCACGAAGGATTTGATTTTGGGGAACTGGCAGTTGTCCGGTATCTATGTATTCCAGACAGGTCTTCCATTGACGGCAACCCTTGGCGGACCAACGGTTCTCAATCTGGGTGCCGATCGAGTTGCCCGCCCAAATCTGGTTGGGAATCCAGAGTTGCCGGCTTCGGAGCGAACTGTGGATCGATGGTTCAATACGGACGCGTTCACGATTCCCGGACCTTCGCAGCAGGCATTTGGAAGCGAGGGAGTAGGGGTAATGCGGGGACCCGGGTATTCCAACTTTGACTTTTCGATCGCCAAGAACATGGCGGTCGGCGAAAACCGCTCCATTCAGTTCCGAACCGAATTGTTTAACGCGTTCAATCACGCCAACTTCGGACCGCCGGATATTCGACGCGAGGCGGTCACGTTTGGAAGAATATCGACAGCTGCCAGTGCTCGAATCATCCAATTTGGACTCAAGTTCTATTTCTAAGTGTGCCATGAGCAAACGAGTCGGCGACAGATGACTCGTTTGCGTAACTGAGTAATTGATGAGGGAAGGCCCCTCGGAATCGTCTTACAGGAGAGGATTCCAAACTACCTTCCGCTGCTGCAGACAAAAGCTGTGGTAGTGAGCAGAGAAGGAAAAGGCCCTGCAATGAGGGGGTCAAGTGACATCCGGGAAGAAGAACGAAAGTAAATCACCGTTTTCATGTCGAAAAGAACAAGACGATATCAAAACCGCGGTTTGTTAGAAGACTGCGGGACAAGTTCCGACGGGACCTGTTTACGGGCGGAACGATATCCGGCATATAGGTGGCTTGAGCTCGGATGAGGCGATTATTCGGAACATGGGAACCTTCGATGTCGATGATAACGGAGAAGTCACAAGTGGCATGAACCACGAGGACGAGAGTACGGAAGCGGCATCAAGGGACGGAATACTCCGTAGTAGCGATGAAGTCGGTGAAAGCCGACGGAGCGAAGGGGGTATGTGTAATGAGGCGACATCAGTCGGGCCAACCCGCAAGGGGAGGAGCCTGAAGGATGAAGCAAAACCATTCTGTATTTCACGATGGGAAGTCTGGGAAGCCTATTTAAAGGTGAAGAGCAATCAGGGAGCAACAGGGCTCGATGCGCAGACGATCGAGGGATTTGAAGAAGATTTGAAAAAGAATCTTTACAGAATCTGGAATCGGATGTCATCGGGCAGCTATTTCCCACCGCCAGTGCTGACGGTGAAGATCCCGAAGGCCAGTGGTGGAGAGAGAACGCTTGGGATACCGACCGTCTCGGATCGGGTAGCGCAAATGGTCGTGAAAAATCGATTGGAAGCGGTGGTGGATCCACTGTTCCTGCCAGCCTCTTACGGGTATCGACCGAAGAAGTCGGCGTTGGATGCGGTGGGGCAGGCTCGGCAGATGTGCTGGGACTATGACTGGGTTTGCGACCTGGACATCAAAGGCTTTTTCGACAATCTCGATCACGATCTGATGATGCGAGCGGTAAAGAAGCACGCAAAAGACAGGTGGGTTGAACTCTATATCGAGCGTTGGTTGAAAGCGCCGGCGCAAGGTGAAGCGGGCCATCTGCAGAAGCGTGAACGTGGCACGCCGCAAGGCGGGGTCATCAGCCCACTGCTGGCCAATCTGTTTCTGCACTACGCGTTCGATTTGTGGATGGGACGGAATTGGTCCCATTTGCCATTTGAGCGGTATGCGGACGATATCATCGTCCATTGCAGAACAGAGCGGGAAGCGAATCTGGTACGTGCCAAGATTGAGGCACGGTTGAAGCAATGTCGGCTGGAATTGCATCCGGCGAAGACGAAAGTGGTCTACTGCAAGGATGCCAATCGGCGAGAGACTCACTCTGACGAACAGTTCGACTTTCTCGGGTTTACGTTTCGCCCGCGGAAAGCAATCAATCGGAGAGGCCAGATCTTTTGCAGTTTCAGTCCGGCGATCTCGACGAAGGCGGCGCAGAAAATTCGTGATGAGATTCGCGGGTGGCAGTTGCATCGATGTACGACGCAGTCCATCCAGGAACTGGCGCGGATGATCAACCCGAAACTTCGGGGATGGTTCAACTATTACGGGCGCTTCATGCCTTCAGCGCTCCGGCCCATCGAGCGGCATGTCGGCCAATCGCTGGTTCGCTGGGCTTGTCGTAAATACAAGAAGCTGCGCTATCACCGCATGCGAGCTTGGGAATGGCTCCTTCGCGTTATTCAGCGACAGCCGACCCTGCTCGCCTTGTGGGAGCACCAGCGCGGTAAGGTTTTCACCATAGGAGCCGTATGAGCGGAGACGCTCACGTACGGTTCTGGGAGAGCCTCGGGGTGCAATTCCCCGGGGCTACTTAACTCATGAGATATGACACTCATTTGAAGACCGCTGAACAAAACGCAAGTTCACTGGCGCTTTATATTGGCAAAATGGGCATGCTTCGCTGTGAGTATCTTTCCGTGGACATCACAATTGCCGATGCCAAACGCAGTTACGGACGCACCTTATTGCTGGTCCGCCCGGTTTCGGGTAGCGGCGAGCAGTGGGTCGAAGAAAATCGCGTCAGTGGAGTTTCTGACGGGAGCCGCCCATGAGCCGCATCTATGTTTTTGCGGCCTCAGATATGGAAGCACAGTCTGTTCGCAAAATCGCAGGGCCAAACAAACTGGTACTTGTGATCAGCGGAATGGGGCCCGGAAACGCCAAGACGAAGGCGGAGGCAGTTTTGAGTCCAGGGGACAAACCTGATGCGGTCGTAGTGATTGGGCTTTGCGGAGGCCTAACGCAATCCACGCAAGAGGGAACGATTGTCGCTTATACGGAATGTCTTTCAAGCAAACCGGGAAGACCGCCTTTGCGGTGCTCAAAAACTGTCACGGATACCCTCATGACGGCGCTGATGGCTGCAAAAATTCCGTGCGATTGGGTTGTTGGAATTACGTCGGCTCGCATTGCAACGACTCGCGACGAACGACTTAACCTGGCAAAGTCTGGAGCATCCGTTGTGGATATGGAGACCTATCCGATCGTAAAAGTGGCCGCTGAAATCGGGATTCCTGTGGTCGTTCTGCGCGTGGTTTCAGATTCCATCGATCGAGAACTGCCGGACCTCAATCGCGCATTGAACGATGCCGGCGGTCTCGATGGCCGCAAAGCCCTAAAGGTTGCGCTGGGTTCACCAATCAAGACGCTAAAGTTGCTCTCTGCAAACAAGCGCGCAATGCAGCGACTTGCACCGGCACTTGAAGTAGCGTTGACTGCTCAAATGTAAGCGGACCACGGACGTCCTCGAATCCGATTGTCGGAGACAAATTGTGCGAAGGCAGATTCTGACATGGGCAGCCATCCTCTTTTTGTCTCAGTTCGTGGGTAGCGATTCCCAATTTCACGATCCTGGCATCGTGCTGGAAGCCGCCGACCGGTACGCCATGCTTTACAACTGGCCAAAGGCGTCCCCTCTCTATGCCAGGGCGGAGTCGCTATTTGTCCAAGCCAATGATCGAGAAAATATTCTGTTTGCGCGCCTTGGCTACCTTTGGGTTACCGCTGACGCCGGCATCAAGCATTCTGCTGTCGAAGAAGTTGCGGCTGCGCTGAATGACTCTGTTGTTCAATCCAACCCGAAACTCCAATTGAGAGCATTGGTGGCGAAGGCTGTTCTCGAACGGAACAAAAATGAGATAGCCGCGCGAGATTCCTGGAATGAAATTCTCAAACTTGCCCAGCGACTGCACGAAACACGATGGGAAAGGCGCGCGAAGGCGGAGATCGGACAGATTCTATACATGGATGGAAAAGTAGAATCTTCCACGGTCATGTTTCGGGACGCGTTGGAATCTCAATACTGGCATCTGGACATAGCACCAGCAATTTACTACACGGCGATGGTCGGTAACGGATCCGCGGAGTCCGGCCGCGCCGAAACCGCACTTCAATACTGCGATACAGCCATAAGAATTTCCGGTCTGGTCCGGGATGGAGGTTTTCCGTTCCTGGCATATCAGGGAAAGGCGCGTGCCCTTATTGCACTGGGTCGAAGCTCTGAGGCTTTAATCGCATTGGATAGCGCCATAGACCGCGCCCGATATGAAGGGAATTCCTACGCATTAGCGCAACTCCTGGTCGTTGCGGGCATTGCGACGAAATCGAGTAACTCAGCTCAAGCGATTCAATACCTGAGCGAGGCTGTGAAGTTGAGCGAGGAGAAGGGCTTCGAACATGTTTTTTCATGGAGCACGATCCAGCTTGCCTCCGTTTATCGGAACACCGGAGACCTTGATGCCGCCGCGTCTCTAGCCATGCGATCCGTTGCCACGGTCCGCGACCTTGAGGATCGATATCACCTTCCAGAGGATTTGACTCTGCTTGCGGATCTGGAATCGAGGAAAGGCAACGTCGAGCGTGCCGACCAACTCTATAGCGAATCGACGGACTTGATCGATGCTCTTTTGGTGAATTTGAATACCGACCAACTCAAGGGCTCCCTGATATCGCAGCTCAGTGATGCATACGTGGGGCATTTTCGACTGGTCGCAACGAAGTTGTCAGATTCCCGCAGGGCATTTGAGATCATCGAGAACGCCCGGGGGCGAGAGCTATCCGATAACCTTCGTGGAGACTCCGAATCTCTGACAGACGCGGATAAAAGGACCACTGCTGCCGTCAAAGATATTAATCGAATACAGCTGGCTCTTTTGCACGCGACAAATTCAACAGAACGAAGTGTGCTGCTTGACGTGTTGTTCGGAGAAGAGCAGCTTCTTGCACCGGTGCGACACCGGACTCCTGGCTTGAGTCCGAATGCGGATCGTTTTAAGCCCGTAGCAGTCGCTGATTTTCAGGGATCGCTCCATTCCGACGAAGTCTTTTTGGAGTATGTTCTCGACGAGCCAGTCTCGTTCTGTTTGCGCATCACTTCCTCGGACATTACGGTAATCACACTTTCCGCCGGCCGGAAGCGAATCGAAGACCTCGTCGAACAATATCTCAAAGCGGTACGATCGCGGAATCCAGAGACCTCGCCGAGTCAGGAGCTTTTCTCGGTACTCCTGAAACCTGCCCTGATTGGCCAAGGTTCCAAAAATCGTCTTGTCATAGTTCCCGACGGAAAGCTTCACCTTCTTCCGTTCGACGCGCTGAAGGACGCGAAAGGGAATTACGTTCTCGAATCGCACGTCGTGACACACGTGCCTTCGGCGACCGTACTCGATCTGCTCCGAAAAGCCCGAAGTTCAGGTCCGGCGAAATTGAATTTCCTGGGAGTCGGTGGCGTCAGCTATTCCAGCAAAGCAATTGCCGCAGTCGATCGCGGTCCGGGAGTCGCCGATTTCTTTGGCATCGA
>Ga0209488_10002001_pt1 | contig 17158 bp, 15 predicted proteins | sample Rivendell_Oct201_8_FD_188349 | JGI IMG/M metagenome (GOLD analysis project Ga0209488, IMG submission 188349) | Vadose zone soil microbial communities from the Eel River Critical Zone Observatory, Northern California, USA -... | ecosystem: Environmental > Terrestrial > Soil > Vadose zone >...
TCACTCCGGCGCCTTCTTCGAATGTCACGAGCATTGGGAATTAGTGTGGTTAGCGGCGCAGGAGCCGGAGAAAACCTTCTTGCAGGGACTGATCCAGGTCGCTGCTTCATTCCACCATTTCCAGCGCGGCAACTGCCCGGGAACCATTTCCTTGCTGCGATCGGCCCTGCGGCGGCTCGACAAGTATCCCGACGCCTTCGCCGGTGTTATGGTCGAACCGCTTCGCATGGCCGCCCGGGCATGGCTCGAAGCTCTCGACGCAAGTCCACAATCCTCTCCGCCACCGTTCCCGCAATTGCAAATGATCGTTCACGAGGACCCGTCTAGAGCGCGCCTTTGATAACAGTTCGGGTTCGCCTCAAGTGCCCGTTGAATCAGTGACGTAGAATTGAGCTGCATCATGGCAGCCTCATGTCCTTACTTGAAATCCGCAACCTTACAAAGATTTATCCCGTACGCGAATCCTTGTTTGGGGGCAGCGCCGGTTCATCTGTCCGGGCCGTCGATGACGTCTCGCTCGATATCCACTCAGGCGAAACCCTCGGCCTGGTGGGCGAATCCGGCTCGGGCAAGAGCACGCTTGGACGACTCGTTCTTCGGCTCATCGAACCAACCTCCGGCAGCATCCGTTTGAATGGACGGGACCTGCTCGCTGCCGGCCCCGAAGAGATGCGACGCTTGCGACGCGACCTGCAGATAATTTTTCAGGATCCGTTCGCCTCACTCGATCCCCGCTTCCGCGTCGAGGACATCATTGCCGAGCCGCTGCTGATTCATGAACGTCACAGCATGACGACCTCTGCACGACACGCCCGTGTCGCTGAACTGTTGCGTGCAGTCGGTCTTGACGATTCGGCTTCGCAGCGCTTCCCCCATGAATTCAGCGGAGGGCAACGCCAGCGCATCGGCATTGCCCGGGCCTTGGCGTTGCGCCCGAAGTTCATCGTTGCAGACGAACCGGTTTCCGCGCTCGACGTCAGCGTTGGCGCGCAGATCGTTAACCTGCTCGCCCACCTCCAGCGCGAATTCGGCCTGACGTATCTCTTCATTTCACACTCGATGCCGGTGGTCCGCTATCTCGCGACGCGCATTGCCGTGATGTACCGCGGGAAGATTGTCGAAGTGGGAGCGACCGAGCAGATTACGGAGCGCCCCGCGCACGCCTACACTCGCAGCCTGCTCGCAGCTACGCCGGAAGTGGAGGTGGTTTCATGACGACTTCCATTGCGCCACGGCTTTCCATTCTCGTCGTCATTCTCGCTTCGTTTGCTTCATGCTCCGTTCTGGCGCAGGACGAGACTCACCATCAAGATGCGGATTCCGTTGCGGACAGGCCGATTCAGGGAGTGCCCGGTCTTGCTGTCCTGTTGCAGACCAAAGACGGCCGGCCGGACTTCCACTTCGGAGAAATGGTCGAGCTGAAGTTGCAATACGCTGCTCTCCAGTCCGGCCGCTACGTACGCGCCAATCTGAACGAGCTCAAGGGAGGCCATTCCTGGCAATGGCAGTGCGAACCTGCCAGCCAGGTAGTCAACCGTCGCATTAACAATGGCGACATCAGTGCGAAACGCTTTTATTACGCCAAGGAGAATTGCGGGGAGGGATTTGGCGGCGGCGGTGGCGGCGGTTGCGATCACTGCCGTGGAGAAGATGTTCTCGGACCCGTTCCGCTCTCCTATGACGTCTTACTGAACAATGAACTGCAGTTTCTGCAGCCCGGCCGCTATACGTGCCGTGTCTCTACGGCCGACGTGGCAACGCCCGCAACCAGCCCCGGCGAAGAACGCACTGCCATTGAATTAGTTTCCAATCCGGTAGTGATCGACCTGAACGAGGATCCCGTGTGGTCAGCCACAACGCTCAGCGCGGCGCGGCAGCAGTTCAGCAGCGCTCAGTGCCTCGGGTTGCCCGATGAAAGCGCGCGCTGCTGGGATCCTGTTAACACGATCCGTTTCCTCGACACCGAGGAATCACTTGCGGAACTAGTACGCCTTTACAAAGGAGTGAACAAACCTTCCTGGCAGGAGTTGCTATGGCTGGGAATTTTGCAAAGCCAGCATCCGAAACTTGCCCGCGAGTTGCTGGAAAAGCGGATGGTTGATCCCGATTTCACCGTCACTACTGGGTTTCTGGACACGTTGACCGCAATGGCCCTGCGCGAGGATCATCCTGACGCTCTCAATGAGCCGGTGCCGGAGGGCGAGACGTCCATCTATCATGACCAGGATTTAGAGCTCTTGCGGAATTATCTCCGCACAGTGGGCAAATACCTGCCGGGGAAGTGGGCCGCAACCCGAGCCCAAAGTTTGGAAACTTATACAAGGTATGCCGGTCAAACCTTTTGCGAGGACAAACCTCTGATCCCGTCGGCAGAAGTGCGGAAGGTTCTGGCTGCAGCGAAACGAAGTCAGCATTGATTCTTGCCGGGCTGCGGACGCCCGGCTCGCAGCGTTATTCAGCCGGAGGCGTGCGAGCTGAGGATTAAGACTGGCCTATCTCGCCGCAGTACTTCGTGTGTTGCTCCAGGATGAAATGGTCCGTCATCCCGGCGATATAATCGCAGATTACCCGCGGTAAAGATTCTTCCCCGGCCTTCTCCTGGTAGTAGTGCGGCAGAGCGGAAGAATTTTCCATCCAAAAGCCGAACAGATCGCTAACAACGCGCTCGGCATCTTCTTTTTCGCTGGCCAGCGACGGACTGAAGTAGAGACTTTTATACAGAAAATCTTTGGCTTGCTTCCGTTCCATTTCAACCTGGGGGGTAAACGCAGCCAGGCGACCGCCGTGGCCGCGCACGTCATCCACGGTCTGAACTCCCGCCCGCTTCACTTGCACTTGCGTGTTCGTGATCAGGTCGCCGACGAAGCGATCGAGCATGCGCTTCAGAGCCTCGTTAAATTTCAGTTTGTCAGGCGCGTCGGGATACGTCTTCTCCACTTCGGAAAGGGAAAGTCCAAAAACCGGCACGCCCGCGCGAATATCCTCCAGCGAAAGCAGGTGGGCTTCGTATCCGTCATCTAAATCGGCGGTGTTGTAGGCAATTTCGTCGGTCAAGTCAATGAGTTGCGCTTCCAGCGGAGGATGCTGGTCGAGAAGGTATTCGGCCAGTTCGGGATGCCCGCTGGCATTGTAATCGTGCGAATGTTTGATGATGCCCTCGCGCACTTCGAAGGTCAGGTTCAGACCGCGAAACGCCGCGTAGCGCTGCTCAAAGTCCTCGACAATGCGTAGGGCGTGCAGATTGTGGTCGAAGGACAGGCCGTGCTGGCGCATCGCGGCGTCGAGGGCCTTTTCGCCGGAGTGGCCGAACGGCGGATGACCAATGTCGTGTACCAGTGCCAGGGCCTCCACCAAATCGACATTGAGCCCGAGGGCGCCAGCGATGGTGCGCGAAATTTGCGCCACTTCGATGGTATGCGTCAGCCGGTTGCGGAAGTGGTCGGAATAGCGGCGGGTGAATACCTGCGTCTTGGCTTCGAGGCGCCGGAAAGCGCGTGAGTGGATGACGCGATCGCGGTCCCTTTGGAAGTCGTTGCGGTAGGCGTGCGAAGGCTCAGGGAACCTGCGGCCGCGGGAGTTCTCCACGTGCACCGCGTAGCCGGCCAACATGATCGGAGTCTAACAGAGTGCTGAGTTACGATCCGAATGGCCTAGCGCTTCTCCGACTCTTCCTTCGCGATGCGGACCTTGGCGGCGTCCAATTTCTGTTGCACCTTAGCGACGGACTCGCTGTCCACTTCGGGAGCCACGGTCTTGCTCCACTCGACGATAGCCCGTTCCCAGTGCGCTGCGGCCAGTTTCAAGCGGCCGGTTTTCTGATACAGATCGCCCAGGTGCTCCTGCACGGTCGGGTCTTTGCCCATGTGCGACGAAGCTCTAGTCAGATTCTCTTCCGCCAAATCGTATTTGCCCAATCGGAAGTAGGCCCAGCCCAGCGAATCCAAGTATGCTCCGTTGGCCGGATCGAGACTCACGGCCTGCTTGATGTAATTGAGCGATTCGTCGAGGCGTACGCCACGGTCCGCATTCATGTAACCGAGGTAGTTCAGCACCACGGCGCTCTGCGGATGGATGGAGAGAACCTTCTTGAACTCCGCCTCAGCTTCGTCGTATTTCTTCTCGCGTTCGTAGGTTGAACCGCGCAGGAAGTAAACGTATTCCTTATCTTCCGCACTGGTGGACAAAGATTCCGCTTTGTTGAGCGCCTCCTCCGCGTCACTCCAACGCTTGAGGCGGGTGTTCATCTGCGCCAGCGTGATGTAAATCTCCCGATCCTCCGGTTTGCCGTTCAGCATCGAGCGGACGTCAGCCAGCGCTTTGTCGGGCTCTCCCGTGTCGGCCAGCTGAGCGTCGAGCACCATGCGCACTTCGCGATCGTTCGGCAGTTTCTGCACCGCTTCACGCGCTGTCGCTGTCGCCTGCGCCCATTGCTTGGATTCGCGGTAGGTGTCAATGATGTCCTGGTAGCCGCGCTTGGCATTCTCATCGCCGAGCGTCAGCATCTTGCGGAAGGTTTCCACCGCGGCGGGATAATTCTCCTGATCGCGGTAAACCAGTCCCAGGCGCTCCACGAAAATTGAACGGTTATTTCGATCCGCCTGGCTATAGCTTGTGTCGGGTTTTTCCGTCTTCTTCACCAGATCCTGCAGGAGCTTCAGCGCTTCGTCATAACGGCCCTGCGCCTGGTACACGGCTGCCATGTTATACGGAACTTCGAGCGAGTCCGGCACCATGGTGTCAGCTTTTTTCAAGCTCTCAAGCGCCTGATCGTACTTTCCCTGACGACGATAAATTTCTCCGATGCGCAAATAGGTCTGGGCGTCTTCCGGATTCGCGTCGGCAATTACCTTGTATTGCTCGAGGGCAGCATCGGTCTGGCCATCATTCATCAGGTTTTCAGCCAGGCCGCGGATGGCATCCAGGTTGTCGCGATCCAGCTGAATCGCCTTCTTGAATGCCTCAATGGCTTTCTTATAATCCTTGCGCTGCTCGTAGGTTGAGCCCAGAGCCGAATAAAGTTTCGCGGAACGGCCCACATCTGGGACGGAACTGAGCACCTGCAACGCGTGGGCGGTGTCGCCTTCGTCCGTATACAGGATCGCGAGCGTGGTGACCGCCTCTTCCGAATTGGGGTCGAGCTTCACCGCAGTCTTCAGTTCACTCTCGGACTTTTGCAGATCGTTGTTCAGGCGATACAGCCGCCCGAGCAAAAGGTGGTTGTCGACGCTGTTAGGCTCAATTTTTACGATCTGCTCATACTGCTCGATGGCGAGCTTGAGCACATTGTCCGAGCCGTTTCCGCCCGGCATGTCGCCCAGGGAGCGCAGGTATATCCGGCCCAGCAGCTTATGCGCTTCAAGATTGGTGGGATCGCGCTTGATAATGTCCTGCGCTTCCATCACGGCATCGCGGATGCGTCCGGTCTTCACATACAGTTCGGCCAGGCCGGACGTCAGAAACTCCGAAGAGGGGTCAGCCTCAATGGCCAGCCGGTATTCCTCGATGGCTTTGTTCGCCAGCTCGCTGCGGCCGTATACCGTCACTTGTTCCTCGTACATGTGCGCAACCGCGTAGTGGTAATAGGCCGCGCCGCGATCGAGTTTATGTGGCGAGGATTGCGCCGGTTTGGCACCCGATTGCGCAGCAGGAGTGGTTTGTGCGAATGCGGCAGCGGCCGCCACTGAAACCATTAAAATAGGACGAAAAATTCTATGCATGCTGAACCTGACTGTGCTGAAGATCATTCCCGGACCATAGCGATTGGATGCAAAACCGCCGCGGATGGGGTGCTTTTATTCTAACCCGGCACGCAGGATATTGGGGAAAAACACTGCACGCCATGGGGGACGCCACAACCAGAAGGACAGGGACTGGCGGGCCTTCGCTTGTTCGATTGTCAATGCGAGTAAACGAGGGTTGGAATGTGTGGCGCGGGCACTCCTGCCCGCGAAATGCCGGCAGCGAAATTGCCGCCTAAGCATGCCCACTTGATCGAAAGCGCGCCTCAGGTGTTCCTGAGGCGACTGGAGTCTAAAATCCAAACTCAACAGTTCCGACATGTTCTCAATGCCGGAAGTGCCGGACTCCAGTAAACAGCATCGCCAGCCCCACCCGGTCTGCGGCTTCGATCACTTCCGAGTCGCGCTGCGAGCCGCCCGGCTGAATGATAGCGGTCGCGCCTGCCTTGGCAATCTCTTCCACGCCGTCGGGGAAAGGAAAAAACGCATCCGACGCGGCGACCGTTCCTTTCAACGGCAATTGCGCCTTCATCGCCCCGATCTTGGCCGCATCGACGCGGCTCATCTGCCCCGCGCCTACGCCCACGGTCTGGCCTTCGCGCGCATACACAATGGCATTGGACTTCACATGCTTGCAGACCTTCCACGCAAACAGCATTGCGCGCTTTTCTTCCGGCGTAGGTGCGCGTTTGGTGACGACCTTCAAGTCGGCGTCTGTCAGCGGCCGGACGTCGGCGTCCTGCACCAATATTCCCCCGGACACATTCTTCAGCGCCCACTTCTGATTTGCCGCATTCACTTCCACCAGTCGAAGGTTTTTCTTGGAGGCGAACTTGGCCTTCGCGGCTTCGTCGAAAGCGGGGGCGGCGATGACCTCCAGAAATAGCTTGTGCATTTCCTCGGCCGCAGCGGCGTCGATCGGACGATTCACTCCGATAACGCCGCCGAAGGCCGAGACCGGGTCGCATTCCAGAGCTCGCCGGTACGCTTCGGCGAGAGTTTCGCCAGTACCTGTGCCGCACGGGTTCGTGTGCTTGATGATCGCGCAGACAGGCTCGTCGAACTCCTGTGCAAGATCCCACGCGGCCTGTAGATCGACGATGTTGTTGTAGGAAAGCTCCTTGCCCTGCAGTTGGCGGCCATTCGCCACTCCCGTTCCCGAGCCGTCGGAGTACATCGCCGCCTTCTGGTGCGGATTCTCGCCGTAACGAAGGTCGAGCGTCTTCTGAAACGAAAATCGCAACGTCTGGGGGAAGTTTTCGTTTTGCTGCAGCTGAAAGTCTCCATTGGCGCTGACGCGTTCGAGAGTAGAAGCAATCGCGGAGTCATAAGCGGCGGTCGTGGCAAACGCTTTCTGTGCGAGCCGCCACTTGGTTTCGAGCGAGAGCCGCGCGCCCGACTTCGTGAGCTCTTCGGCGATGGCCTCGTAATCCGCCGGCGAGGTCACGACGGCCACATCGTGGAAATTCTTGGCCGCCGAGCGAATCATCGACGGACCTCCGATGTCGATGTTTTCAATCAGCTCCTCGAAAGGCACTCCGGGCTTGGCCGCCGTCTTCTCAAATGCATAAAGATTCACCACCACCATGTCGATTGCGGCAATGCCATGCTCCGCGACCGCGGCAACGTGTCCGACATCTTCGCGGCGATGCAGGATGCCCCCGTGCACCTTGGGATGCAGCGTTTTCACCCGCCCGTCGAGCATTTCAGGAAAGCCGGTGAGTTCAGAGATATCTTTGACCGCGACGCCGGAGTCTCGCAGCAGCTTGGCTGTGCCGCCGGTGGAAATGAGTTCGATGCCGAGGCCGGAGAGCTGGCGCGCAAAATCGACGAGGCCAGTCTTGTCAGTGACACTCAAGATGGCGCGCTGGATCTTAGGAGTGTTGGCGGACATGATCGACCTCGGAATGAAGGATAGTGCGGAGCGACCGAAAATTCTATCAGCAATCCTCGGACGGCAACTGATCTAAGAAGATTCAGTCCCTATTGGTGAAATGGAGATGTTACGCCAACTACACCAAGGCGATAGCTTTAGCCGCCATCACAAGCAGTAATTCTCAACACAGCCGTTCTCGTTACCATTCGATGAGAGCTGAACTTAAGGCTTGATCTCGAATATCGTGCCGGCGGAGTAAAGGCCGCCGCCGTTTGTCGTGCCGAAGAGGATGCCGGCTGAGCTTAGCGTGAGGGGAACGAAAGGATAGTAGGCGTCTGAGCCGTTGTTGTTGAAAGAGTGGAGTTGTTTCTCGGTCCACCCTCCGCCCGCTTTCCGTGTTAGCTCGAATGCCGCTCCATAGCCATAGGCGCCGCCAAAGAACGCAGTGCCGTAGAGATGGCCCGCCTTGTCGATGATGAGACTGGCCGCAGGGTTTCGCCCGTCGATGCCATCGTTCTTGAAGTCGTAAATCGCCGTCTCCTTCCAGCCTCCCCCAGGTAAGGGCGACAGCTTAAATAATGAGCCGGCATTGTTCGCGCCGCCGAAATAAGCGGTGCCATAGAGGTTGCCGGAAGCGTCGACGGTCAGTCCAGAACTGGGACTATAGCCCTCAGTAGTGGCGGGGTTGAAGCTGTGTAAAACGCTTTCAGTCCAGCTTCCTCCGGCCGCAGGGGAAATCTCGAACACCGTGCCACTCTTAAAGGCCCCACCGTATTCAGTTGTGCCGTAGAGATTGCCCGCAACATCGATGACTAACTGCACTAAGTAGGGCTGTTGTCCGTCAGGAGTGCTGTTGTTGCCGAAGCTGTGCAGAATGGTTTCTGTCCAGGTTCCCCCGGCTGCGGGCGACAACGCAAAGACAATACCAGTGTTATCCGCTCCCCCGCCATTGGTCGTACCATATAGATTGCTGGAAACGCCAAAGACCAGGCCGCCGGTCGGACTGTTGCCGTCGGTGGCGCTGGAGTTGAAGCTATGCAGGATCGTCTCGCGCCAAATGCCGCCCGCCTGGGGCGACAACTCGAAGGCCGTGCCGCCGCTGTTCGGGCCGCCAAACGCGGTGACACCGTAGAGATTACCAGCGGCGTCGAATATCAAATTTCCGTACGGAGTTTTCCCGTCGGTACCGTTGCCGAACTCATGCAGTACTTTGATGGTCCAGCGTCCACCTGCGGCGGGCGTGAGTTCGAAGAGTGAACCGCCGTTATAAGCCCCGCCGAGTCCTGTAGTGCCGTAGAGATTGCCTGCGCTATCAAAGATAAGGGGAGAGTCCGGATTAGTCCCAACCTTGCTAGTGGAGTTAAAGCTGTGCAGCACTTTTTCTTGCTGGGCAGAAGCACGGGTGGCTAACATGAAAGGAGTAGCTGCAAGAATTGTCAGAACTGCAACAGCGCGGGAAAGTTTCTGGGTCGACATCTTCAGTCTCCTGGGGTACAGCGCGACGAGTAGGTTTTTTGGTACTAATCGACATTGGGTCAAGCGACGCTAAGTGGAAATCAGAAAGCGTGCTCTAGGGGAGGAGAGAACCATAGACGAAGGACGTTTGCGAGTCAAGCTGGGTGCGGCTCTTTCGTCGTCCGGCTATTGCCGAACGGTTCCATAACTCTTGAAATCAGGCGATTACCCCAGCTGCGGGCGTGGAAGGAATTGCGAAAGACAACAGCCGAGGACGGCTTACGTGGCCCCTACGCCTTCGCCTTAGCCTTCAGCTTGACCCCGCCTTCGGCTAGTTCGACGGAATACTCAACGCTCTCGCAGCCATACTGTTTGCGAATCTGCTCGGTCTTTTTCTGTACGAAGGTCGTGAACGACTCGAAGTTGCCGGAGATATTCTCTCCCGCTTTCTTCTTGGCTGCGACCAGCGTGTTGTACAAGCGTTCCACTTGCTCCCGCTCTGCCTTGTCCACGCTACGCAGAGTAAACGGTTGGGACGAGGCTCCCTCTGCCGCTGTGGCCGCGGCGGCGGCCGCCGCGGCGTGACTCACGCCATACACCGGGTTATGGTGAGCCTGGTGTTCCTCTTCCCGCACGCCTTGAACGGACAGCAGGGCATCCTGCGGACGCCGGTATCCCTCTTCGCGGATGCGGGACTTCTTGCGCCACAGATCGCTGTAGATGGCATAGCGTTGCGCCATTTCGTTGTAGCGGAAACGCTGGGAGAAATTCATGCGCCCGCCATCGGAAAACTTCCGCAACAAGCTCAGCACCTTCCACTCGACGTCGGTGGGAGGCCGTTTTGTCGGATTGCTGAAAAAGATCTCGTACTCGATCTTCAGCCGCCGCAGCTGCGAGTCGAGAAGGTTCAGTTCCTCATCGGTGGTCACGGGATTCTCCAGCCCTCAGTCTAGGCGCTGCCCCGGTCCTGAGCGAGGTATCCGTTGGTCACCAAGGTGATGGTACGAAAGTAAGGGCAGCTATCAGCTGTCAGCTTTCAGCCATCAGCTTGGATCGTTTAACGGTCTGCAGCCTTTACTGATTTTGGAGAAGATGATGGGATTCCCTGGCGGCTGTGAGCCGTTGACTGAAGCTGAGAGCTGACAGCTGAGAGCTGACAGCTGAGAGCTGACAGCTTATTTCCCCGTATTCGACGCCATTTTCTTAACCATGGCGAGTACCAGCTTGCGGTCGCTGTCGTTCAGACTGGTTGCGTAGCGGCGGATCTGGCTCAGGAAGCGGACTTCGTCGTCGGAGAGCTGCGGCAGTCCCTTCGAGCCGTTGCTGTGGCCGGACTCGGAGAAAAACTGCGAGAGCGCAATCTCCATGGCCCCGGCGATCTTGGACAAAGTATCGAGCGACGGGATGGTGTGGCCGTTCTCCACACGCGACAGGTAGCAGCGCAACAGGCCGGTGCGCTTTTCAATGTCGCCCTGGGACATACCTTTTTGCAGCCGGTAGTTCCGGATGGTTTCGCCGATATTGATGGTTGGGAGCATTTCAGGATGCGTGCATAGTAATCAGTACGGCATCTTCTGGCAAGTGGAAATTCGTGCCATACGACACCCACTTTTGGTTAGGGCTTGGCCAACAGGTACAGCAGCTCTTCTTTTACACTGTATAAGAAATAAAACTCCCGACGGTGCGGCCTTTTCCAAACATACGGAGAATCCGCAGACCTACTTCTTCAGCGTCGCTGCCAGGAAATCCACAGTACGCTTCCATGCGTCAGCGGCATCTTCGGCACGGTAGCCGTCTTTGTTGTTCGGATTCTCAAAGGCATGACCCGCATCAGGGTAAATCTTGGTCTCCACTCTCTTGCCGAGTTTCTTCAGAGCCTCCTCAAACTTGTGGACGTCATTCGGCGTAATTCCGCGATCCTGTCCGCCAAACAGTCCCAGGATTGGAGCGTTGATTTTCTTGAGCGCCTCCGAATCGGTGGCGAGGTGGCCGTAGTTGATGACATCGGCCGCCAGAGTTGGCTCCTGGAGCGCCACGTCGAGCGAATAGCCTCCGCCCATGCACCACCCGATCGATCCGATGCGATCTTTCTGGACGTTCGGTTGCGAAGAGAGAAACTCAAAAGCCGCGTGTAAATCGCGTTTGGCACGGTCCTCGGGCAGGCCCCGCATGAGCTCGTGCCCCATATCAGGAGTGGTAGCGATCTTGCCGCGATAGAGATCCACAGCCAATGCGACATAGCCTTGGTCGGACAGCTTCGAGGCTTGTTCCTTGACCCAGTCATTTAACCCCCAGTATTCGTGGATGACGATTAGCGCCGGAAATGGCCCTTTGCCTGGAGGCGTGTAGAGCATGCCCTGCACTTTTTCGTCGCCACTCTTATAGGAAACGGTTTTGCCGTCGGCGGCGAACGCAGTGGCCGCGAACAGGATGGCAAAAATCAGGCAAGCATTCTTCATAGCATTCCCTCCTTTTTTCGTCAGCAATTATTGGTTGCGGCCCCTCAACATGCCTGAAAGAGCTGCCTGCAAGAGTACCGGCATCACAGCCGCAACTCCATGTATAGGGCGCCTGCGATGGGATTGGCACAATAAGCGGCAATCTCTTTGAATCCCAGTCTGCGGTACATAGCGACCGCATCTTTCATCACAGGCTCGACAGTGTCAAGGCGCATTCGCTCGTAGCCGATCTGGCGTGCTTCGGCAATGATGTGCTCCGCTAATACACCTCCCAGGCCCTTGCCGCGAAACGGCGGGCGCAGATAGAGCCGCTTCATTTCGCAAATGCCGGCTTCGAGCTTGTGAAGTGCGACGCAGCCCGCGACCTGGCTGTCGTATTCCCCCAGCAGAAGACGGCCTTGGGGTGGCGCGTAGTCTCCCGGCAATCCTGCGAGTTCCTCGTCGAAGTTCTGAAAGCAAAGGCTGAAGCCGAGGGATTTCGCATACTCAAGAAATAATTCCCGCGCCTGGGTAATCTGCGGCTGCGATTTGGCCTGGACGACAGAAAACCCAGTCACCACAGGAGTCACAGCGGACACAGGGTAAGCCGGCTTGTTTTCGGTTTCCATTTACCCTGTGTCCTCTGTGTCCCCGGTGGTGAAAGCTCTTAACCTATCCCATCAGCAGCCCGCCATTGACGTTCAGCACGTGGCCAGTAATGTAGGACGCTTCATCTGAAGCGAGAAAGGCGACGGCGCTGGCCACGTCCTCAACCGAGCCGACGCGACCCAACGGAATCTGTTTGACGGCGTTCTGCTTGAACTCGTCGCTCAGCGTGGCCGTCATAGCGGTTTCGATGAAGCCCGGAGAGACGGCGTTGCAAGTAATATTGCGTGACCCGACTTCGCGCGCAATCGCCATGGTAAGCCCGATCAGTCCCGCCTTCGACGCCGCGTAATTGGCCTGCCCCGCCTGTCCCATCTGGCCGAAAACGCTGGTGATGTTGATAATGCGTCCCCAGCGCTGCTTGAGCATCGAGCTCATGACCTGCTGGGTGCACACATAAGCGGAAGTGAGATTAGTCTGCAGCACGGCATCCCAGTCGGCACGCTTCATGCGCATGACCAGTTGGTCGCGCGTGATGCCCGCGTTGTTCACCAGGATGTCGACCTTGCCGAACTGGCCGATCGCCGCCTTGATGGCAGACTTGACTTGCTCCTCGTCGGTGACATCGAGCGCGAAAGCTGCGGCCTTGCCACCGGCACCGTTGATTTCGCGGACCAGTTCCTCGAGCTTGTCCTGATTGCGTGCAGCGACGGCAACCATCGCCCCTGCAGAAGCGAGTTTCAAAGCGCACGCTCGCCCGATTCCTTGTGACGCTCCCGTAACCAACGCCACTCGTCCTGAAAGGGACATGAGGTTCTCCCGATGAAACTACCAAAGTCTTTATTGCGACTGCAGTAATGATGAATGCCGAAATATGAACGCTGAGTTACAAACGCCAAATTATAACCGTCAACGTGCTACCTGGCGCGTTGCAGAGGCCAGATCAAAACCTCCAGCCTGCGGGCGAACGAGAGTAGCGGTATAACCTGAGGCAGAGTGATCCCTGCTGCCGCAGCCACTGTGTTGGTCTCGAATTCAGCCTCGGCGTTCTGCAGGGGCCAGGGCAAGTGATGAATATCCGCGCGGAAAACTTGATTCTTGTACGTCGTGTACAGGCAATAGCGCTCGGTTAGCCAGTGATCGAGCGATCCTTGCTTGCGCAGTTGCACGTCCGCCGTGGGAGCGAAGTGTCCGCGTAACTCCGCCGATGCGTGATGTCGGAGTGAATGGTAGTGAATTACGCCCTCGCGCTCTTCGGACTTCATGGTGGCGTGAAAATACGGCAAATGAAAGAAGGTTCGGGCGGTCCAGACAGCGGGCAGGTTTGCCGCGTCAAGGCTGAAAAAATACACGCCCGCTTTGCCGCCCAAGGTCACATACGTGCGGACATTCAACTCCGGAAAGCGGGACAATCCGGGAAGCGGCGGAAGTCCGCGGCCGCGAATGCCGCTCATGCGGAAAGGCGTAACGGCTACCCAACACTGGCCGTCAAACGTCTCGAGAGTGAGCTGCGCAGGCACGAGAGGTCGCACGGCGGCCAGCGGGAGTGGCCAGTGAGCAAAAAGCAGATCGTGCCACGTCTGCTTCATCACCCAGGGACCCGACGGCAAAGGCCATGGCCGATGCGCGACGGATTGCAGGAGAGGATCCACCCACTAGTGTAGGCGGAAACCGTTAGCAAGGGCCTGTGCGCTGAAATTTCCGTGTCCGGGTAGAACATCCATAGCTTGTAAAGCCGCGAAGCGGCGTAAGAATGTCCAGCCCACGGCGTAAGCCGTAGGGAAGAAGAGGAAGAGAGATAAGCCCCAGCGGGGCGAAAGAAAGACACGCAGTGGAAAAGAGCGTGAGCGTACCAACTGGATTCATCCCCACACGCGAACGACGTCATCCTCTAAAACGAATTGCGGATTGTTTCTTTGCCAAGTAACATTCGAACACTCCGATGCCTCAAACTGTGACGAACGAAGTAACCACTATGCCCGATCCTTCTGACAAGAACCCATCGCCGACCGAATCGGGCTCGCCGCACCGCTCGACGCAGAGGGCGTCAGCAACCGCTGGTCCCGCACTGGTTGAAAAGCCGCAGTCCGAAGCGCCTTCCACCGAAGTTTTTGCCGTTTATGGCGTTGAGCCGGAAATTCAGGCGTACGCCATGGCGAAATACTCGCGTTCGTCGCTATCGATGAAAGAGTCCCTACGCGAAATCAGCTCGCAGAAGGCGGAGAAATTTCTCAACACGTTCTACTTTCAGTATGGCCACCGCTCGATTGCTGATCTGGCGCACATCGCTTTGGCGGTCGAGAGGCTCTCGATTCTAGCTGCCATCGAAGTGGCCGACGAGCAGCGCTGGGACGGCCAGGAACGCTCCACCCGCTACCAGGATTTCAAGAAGAGTGGCTACTACACGCCCGACTTCGGCGCCGACGACGCAGCCCGGAACCTCTACTGCGAGACACTGGATTTTCTTTTCGCCGAATATAACGCGCTCTCCGCCCACATGGCGCAGCACCTGATCAGCATCACGCCGAAGCCCGCGGACATGAAACAGGAAGCGTACGAGCGCACGCTGAAGGCGCGGGCCTTCGACATTACGCGTTATCTTCTGCCGCTGGCTACAAATACTTCGCTGGGGGAAATCGTCAATGCGCGCACGCTGGAGACGCAGGTTTCGCATCTGCTTTCGCACCCTCACAAGGAGGTGAGGGTTCTCGGGGAGTCGTTGAAGAAAGCCGCAACGTCAGCAGCCTACAACGTGAATGCCGACTCTTTGAAGAAATTAGTGGATGAGATTCGGGCTGTGAATCCAGAACTGGGCGCGCGAGCCGAGCAGGAATTGCTGCACGAGGTTCGGGTCGCACCCACGCTGGTGAAGTACGCAGATCCAAATCCGTATGAGATGGAAACGCGTCGCGAGTTGCGGCAGGCGGCGCGCGAACTGATGAAGAGCGAGTCGGTCGCTCCCTCGAAAGCTATCGTCGACCTGCTCGATGAGGAACCGCTCGAAGTCGAGATTGCCACCACTCTGCTGTATGAGCACTGCCACCACTCCTATCGACAAGTCCGGCAGGCATTGCAGGTTTCGGGCGAGCGATTCCGCCGGGAGATCATCGACCTGGGCTTGCGCCATCGGGGCAAGCACGACGAAATGCTGCGTGGCTTCCGCGCCGGACAGCAGTTCCGCTTCGACATTCTGATGGACACCGGCGGCTTCCGCGACATGCACCGCCACCGGCGCTGCATCCAGGTGATGCAGGGATTCACCACCCAGCACGGTTACGAGATGCTGCTCGATGTAGAAGATGCTGGCATGCGCAGCCGCTACGAGGCGGCCATGCGGCGCGTGCAAACCGCGGTCGAGAGCATCGCGAAGAGCAGCGCGCCCGAGGCGGAAGAAAATTCGCAGTACGCGATTCCGCTTGCGTTCAAAAAGCGCGCGCTGTTCAAGATGGACTTCGCCGAAGCCGTCTATATTTCCGAGCTGCGCACCACGCCGGCCGGACATGTTTCCTATCGCAACGTAGCCTATGCGATGTACGAGGCGGTAGCGCGCAAGTATCCAGCGCTGGCCAAGTATTTCCGCGTGCACGATGTGACGGCACCGGTGGACTTGCTGCAAAGGTAATCTACGAGCGACAAGAGGCGAGTGTGACGTTGAAGCGGGTCGCGATAGCGGTCTTGGTTTTCTGGATAATTCGCAACATCGTTATGGTCACGTCGGGATTCCAATGGCCCTATCTCGGAGCGAGCTGGGTCGGAGGCTGTATTGGACAGAATGTTGGCGACCTTCGTGTATGGATGCTGGTGATCGGCATAGTCTTGCTGAACTATCGGGAGAAGAAAGGGAAAAGAAAACCTGATTCAGGCGCGTAGCCCGTCGGGGGAGGGGTTAATTAGTCGGTTGTGTCGGAGGTGGCTGCCTCCCGCTCTCCGATGGTGGATTGGGCGGTGGTTCTATCCGGTCTTTCCAAGGCGGTTCCGGAACTGGGTCCATTCGGCTTGACTTCGCCATTTCCGGAGGTGCTTCCATTCTGCTATCCATATTCTTGAATCCTCTTTAGATTTCCCTACAAGACAAGTTTACCCACATCAAGGCACATTCCAATTGACTCTTCGGGTTCGAGTCTCCAGTCGGATCGTTGTTTATAGCAATATCTAGATTTATCTTGATCCGGCCAGTCCACCCAGCGAGAATCTGATTAAGAGGCGCCCATGCCGCGAACCGTCAAGATCGCTCCGGAAATTGATGCCAAACTTTATGACGAACTCGTCTCCGTGGCCAAGGAGAACGGGCAGTCCCAGCGGTTTGTGCTGGAACGGGCGCTGGAGCATTACCTGCACAACGTGGTCCCATCGCAACGCCTGGTGAGGCCTGAGGTAATGGCCGCCTATCGCCGCTCCAACGAAAAGTATCGTGACTTGTATAAGCGACTAGCCAAGTGATGGCCGAGCGCGCCTATTTGACGGTGGCTGAAGTCGCGGCTATTCACCATCACCAGATCGAGGAATACGGCGGCGAGCATGGACTGCTCAATCAAGGCGCTCTGGAGTCTGCCGTCTTCCGTCCCCAGACGGGTTACTACAACGGCCTGAGCGAAGAGGCGGCCGCGTTGCTGGAGTCGCTGGTCAATAATCATCCATTTCTTGAGGGCAACGATTACATGGGATTTGCAGCCGTCCATACGTTCCTCCTTGTGAACGGATTCGACCTGAACGTCACCAGCGACGCTGCCTTCGAGTTCATAAGGAAAACGATGGCCGACGGCAAATTTCGTTTTGCCCTGCTCCATGAATGGATTGCCGCGCATCTTGTGCCGCCGGTCCGGTAATCTTTTGACCGGGCACGCCCGTTTCGGAACGTTATTCACAACATATTTGCAGTTTCGTCTTTTCTTCGCTTCGCTCTGTATGTATAATCCGGCCAGATTAGTTCTGCACTTCTAAAGGAGCCACACTTCCATGGCTGATGAACGCGGCAAAGCAATTGAGTTGGCGGTCGCACAGATTGAAAAACAGTTTGGCAAAGGCTCGATCATGCGGTTGGGGTC
>Ga0209488_10002002_pt1 | contig 17155 bp, 16 predicted proteins | sample Rivendell_Oct201_8_FD_188349 | JGI IMG/M metagenome (GOLD analysis project Ga0209488, IMG submission 188349) | Vadose zone soil microbial communities from the Eel River Critical Zone Observatory, Northern California, USA -... | ecosystem: Environmental > Terrestrial > Soil > Vadose zone >...
TCGGAACGAAAAGAGAAACAGGAAGACACCCACGCAGTCAGAGCCGCTATCAGATCGTGCTCGTGTACGGCCAAGCCCACATCCAAAACCTGCACCCCGAGACGACGACTTGCCCACTCCAACTCTTGATCTCGTACGGGTGAGAGAGGCGGAAGGGAGAGGTAGGAGTACCCTTCCGTGAGCCGTCGACTACTGGCAGCGCCGGAGAGTCTCGTGCCGAGCAAAAAGGCCCCACCAGTGAAGTCGTAGATGCCCGTCGAATCAAACGGCACGCAGACCGGCATCGACCTACGAAATTGGAGCGTCGCCCAAGCCTCCTCCCGCTTCTCGAGAATGCGAAGGCGCTCGGGATAAGATAAGCCCGGATGGATGTCATCGCATACTGCGTAGCGCTCCATTTGGACGAGATAACGCATGAGGGAGTCGTTGCAGAGGTCGTACAGCGCGCGACAGGTGCGCCGACATGATATGATGTCACGCGCGGAGAGATATAGTAAGATATAGCTTATGAGCTCTGGGGGGATGTGGAGCAAAGAAACGACCATCCGTGAATGTGACGAGAGCATCAAGCGTGTTGCCGCAGGGTTGAAGTTGCACCCGATTTAGGCAGGGCAATGTAGACGTACCCGGATCGCCCGGGCCGGATGATACGGAACTGATGTGGTGTATTGGCCTCATGACACGATGCTATTTTCCTACTAACTCGTCTTAGGAATGTCCTGTAAATTTCTCTCTTACCCTTCCATGTAGTGAACCTTGATCATGTAATTTTAAGGTACGTGACGTGCATCCAATGCATTGTCCGAGTCCCATCCAAGTCCCAGGGTTTTCCCTTAAGCTGCCTGTTCGGTTTTTTTTTTTTTTTTTTGGAATCATTTTATTGTCCGCTTGCGGCCATCCCTATTCCCCTGCTTGTCGCCTACCTTGGGCTGGGCTTGGCCCACATAAGGGTTCGGGGGGAGATAGAAACAGCCGCGGGGCTGCAGAAGCCCCAAGTGGGACTTCGGGAATGGTGTACATGTGCGCGGTTTGTAGTCTAGTGTGTGTGATGCCTGTCTGCAGTATTTCTCCCCACTGCTATTATCTAGCCGTCGTTATGTGACGCTCTACTTTGACGTGTGACGAGCGCGGCTAAGCGCGCCAGTTGGCTTAGTTGGAGCGATGAACAATTGAGTCTGATCGTGAGCCTTGATCGTATGTTCGGTGCTCTGAGGCCTTCCGTGTGTCGTCCTCGTCCTAGTATTAAGGCCGCGTTTGCGCACGTTTAGCGCACGCGGGTAGCATTACAGGGGAGTGAGAGGTGGTGGTCGTTTATGGTACGGGTATCCTTGGTGTGTCGGGTTTGTCCTGAGGTTTGAAGCGATGCGTAGCGTCGATGAAGTTTGCTAAGAGTAACGTGAGGTCCGGGTCGCCCAGAAGAGTCTCTAGCCTCAAGTTTTTACTCAGCTTTGCTGCTTCGTTTCTTAAGGTCCATCTTTCTCTCGCATATCCTGGACAGGCCAGGAGAAAATGCTTCACCGTTTCTTTGTTAGCGCCGCACGCGGGGCAGTTGGCGCTATCTGCTCTTTTGAACTGCCTGTTCGGTTAGGGCCATGATCTGCATACTTGTCCTATAATGTAGAATACCACTGGTCCATTCTACTTGTAACCTTGCCACAACAGATCTGATATGTCACAGAATAAACTGCCGCGGTCCCTCTTAGTTTTGAAAGAAAGACCGACAGTACATGCTCGTGTGGTATATAGACTGCACATGGTACGAGTAACAGGAGTAATAACGAACGTAGTATCCTGGTCAAGTCCGTTGGTAAAAGTCCGTTGAGAAAGTCCATTTATATCCGGGCGGGGAATAAGTACGCGGAAGCAAGGTTGGAAAGGGATACCGAATCAGGTGTTGCCTGTGGAGTTGACGTATGCGTTGTAGGTAGGGCAAAGGTTTTTCCATGCATCTGGTACGTCGTGTCACTCAGTCGTTGCACAAGCAATCAAAAGACGCTACGCACCGGTGGTGATATCCTCGTTCGGCACGTCAGGAACGTCTTCGGCGAAAACGATCGCGAGACCGCTGCGCATAGATAGTGAGCATCGAACAAGTCGATGAAAACGAGACACTACGTACGCATTCAAGTGCCAGTCGATGTGACAGTGGAGAAACCATGGGCCAGGGTTGTCGGTGAAGAAGCGGATGGTCACTTGGTCAGTTGACGCAGTGCCAATACTCACGACATCGCGGACAACAGGGTTGTCGAAGTTGTAGGACGCGTTTCCGGCACTCCGAACCACGTGGAAGGAATGCTGATAAGGGACGTGTTAGCGAAGGAGCAGGTGTTCCGAGCGCATTCCAGACTTACACCATGCAAGTGAATAGGATGCTGTTGTCAGAAGGGTAAGCAAAACGACAACAACTGAACATAAACATAAATCTGTTCGCACCGGTCCGCCCAAAGCAAGGGCAGGAATCGTAAGCTCAACGCTTTTTCCGGCCTCGAGGCCATAGATACTGCCCGAAGGAAGGAGATCCGAAGCATTCTGCGTACCGCTCAAAATTTGGAGCAACACCGGGATGGAGGGAGGTTCGAAGGAGACCCCGTTGACTGTAAATTGCCCTACAGTGGAGTTCTTATGATTGGACAATAGTAAGTGAGTGTCAGATGTACGGAAGCAGACTTCACTCACAAACCCAAGTGTAAGATTGATGTTGATGTCAGCACCGCCAGGGGTGGAACTGCCAGGCTACATCATGTGGCTCAGCAGCCGAGACAGGGATGTGCGCTTCGACCGGACTTACCACACCAGCGGGAACAAGTGGCTAGATAAAACATCTTTAGTCCCATGGCGGGGTAAGTCAAACATTATCAGACACGAACGTGAAGGTTGGTTTCAACAAGGGGCGTCGAACTAGTTGGGATGTTCGTTGTCGGATCAGCTGTAGGATTCGCGGACGCCGCCTCGTCGTAGTGAAGAACGGCCAAATTGAGGAGGCTAGCGTAACTTCCACCCGGGGGCAATGCACGGATCCCTGTCCGGGCGAAATTCAGCGCGAAGGTTATGCGACAATTAAATGGCTCACAATAGTTGTCGGGAGTCTGGTTGGCTTCAAGCTAGAAAGCAATGTGAACGACTCTCCTTGGTTGAATGGTACGACAATCGACCTACGACGAAGGAGTAGCGTTGGCCTGTTGACGGTATATGTAAGCAACAAGAAAATAATTCGGCAATAGCTTACCTGCGAAAATCTGAATTGAATCAACCACCAGAGGTTCAACATTGTTGCCGTCAACTTCGATAATAGTCATATTGTGGCCATCGATGGAGAATGTGAAGTTGGGATCGCAAGAGATGGACACTAAGCGAAACCGGTAACTAATAGGAAGCAACTCAGTTCGTGCTATTGAGAAGGTCGGGTTGGATACGAGAGTGGCTGACCGTTTTCCCGCCGTGACATTCACCACAGCGAGGTCAACATCTGTAGGGCCACCAGAATAGCGACCCTTGCCGTTGATCAACGTCGAGCTAGGGTCTCTGGAAAGCTCTTAACAACGACGTCACAGAACGGAGATATATAGACACACGGGACTGCAGGTGCGTCCGTGGAGACGTAGTGATACCTGGACAATATGGGTTGATGGATTTACACAAAAGCGTTGCTAAACCCGCTTACCAGTCGGCCAGCGTGATCACGGTGGACTCTGCGGAAAGAGTATGAACAGGACGCGTGTTACGACACATTTCCCTCTCACCATCATCGGTGTCATAAAGATCACTATGAGGATCGTCCGGATCATAGATGACCAAAGCGCCACGTAGGCCATCACAATACTGATTTTGGAAATGACTGTGGTACCAGAATGTTCCCTGTAAGATACGAGAGGTTAGATGACAGAAACTGTACGAGATCCGAGATCCATACCGCCTGGTCTACCGCCTGAAAATCGTAAAGAAAACTGTTTCCTGGCACGATGGGGCACTGGGTAACGAATGCTGGGCCGTCAACGTAGTTGGTATGCTGTTGGAAAAGGCCGTGCCAGTGCTGCAGGAAGGGCGTTAGTTGACCCAAGCATATATCGAAACGGGATTGCTACAATGGAGGTTGCCACGTTCATGGATGTGTCCGTTAACGAGTCAGTAACGTTGATGGTGAACATCCCATCCTAGAAACTCGGTGCTCAGACTGTCCTGTGATCCAGTTCGAGTGACCCCTACCTTTGTCCCCTGGATCAATGGCCCTGGGAAGACACCACCAGCAACTACAGTGCTACGATTCATGGTGAAACGTCAGCACGAAACTAACTGGTAGCAAACGTACGAGCGATTGTATCCATCAGGAGCGATGTCGACGTTTACGATGTCGAGGTCAGCGCTGGGTCCGATGGCGGCAGAGACTAACCATGAGGTAGTACTAAGGAAGAAAAGGAAAGACAGAAGTTGATTCATAGAAATGAGTGGAATGGGTAAAAATGAAAGGCAAAAGGTAGGGAGGGGAGAAACTGGGGCGGGAAACACGCCGCCTGAGACGTTTTATATGAGCGACTGGAGGCTGACGTGACGCTCTATTTGCGACAAAAACGCGGCGACTAGACAGCTTTTAGCGCCACTCACAGAGTACGATGGCCATGGATTTCCCATAGTTAAAGAACCCGATACGTATTGGCGGTACCAGTGCACCGGGAACAGGTATGCAAGGGCAGAATGCGGTGCGAATCGGAATGGCATGATGGCATTGAAGAAGATGTGAATGGTGAGATCGTGATGGGCACCGGGAATATGGAATATAGCTGCGGTTTGATTCAGAAACGGTAGTCATGCTCGTTCCGATGAACGCTGCGGATTGGCGTGGCCATTCAATTATTTGCTCGGTAACTTCAACGAATTCAGGTTGCGGGAAAATGTTTCATGAGCTGAGACCCAAGCCAGACATAACAACACCAAGGAGCCAGAAAGGTCTGTGGAGTGTAACATTTCAAGGCTCAATGCAACGCTGTGACACAGTACACTCCTGGCGCGTCGGAAGACGTGAACGTGAAGCTAAGAAGACACACGTGCATTATGTAATGAATGAAAAAAAAAAAATCTTTCCTCATTAGTCAGCATCCCGGCATCGCATCCTCGGCATTAATTACTTCCCCATTCTCCTCTCCCTCGGTTTGCATTGCCCCTCGGATTTCTGCAGAGCGACATGGGTAGTCGGCGCTTCGTCTTAGGGTCAACAGCTTATACCCCTGGTCTTGTCACACTTCCTTCTCGCAAGTGAATGCGACGATCAGCAACCCCTAATATATGTGCACTCGTTGGACGAGGCCGCGACGCACGGGTTGTCACTCTCTGCCTTGGATTAACTCCGGGAGTTGTTAGGCCTGTACTGAGTCACGTTTATGGTTTATAGAACTCACTCTTCCACGGCGAAATTTCATTCCAGTGCCATGTGCACCTCCTTCGTTCCACGACGTTGGGAATACAGACAGACCCTTTTACAGTAATTCCTTCAGATCTTTTCGAGATCGCTTTGACACATTTCTCTATGGTTTAATACATATCAGAACGCGCATCTGCGATCGGATCATCGATCATCCGTCGCAACTATGATGGTCTTACAGTTTGTGAATTCTCTCCTTTATTACATGTGGACTTACAGGACGCCACAGGCTTCTTCGATATGCATTTACAACTGGTATCAAGTCTTTTGACTTTCCCGTGCCCATTTTCTTTTCTTTTTTTTTCCGTTATGGTCGCAAGCATTCCTAGCCATCGCCGGGGTATCTGCACTGATCTGTTGGTTCTGAATTTTCCCTTTTCTCTCGTATCCTCGCCCTGGTGCGGGCGTCGTGAGAGTACCGCGGCTTTATAGCGGACAACATAATCCTTCGATCCCGAAAATCGGATGGTCCATGTCTGTGGCCTGACTTCTGGCTCTTCGTTTCCTGATGCTGGGCTGGCTTTCAGCAGGCAGATCAACATGCCCTTCTGTTGAAGTCACAGTATCCTAAGTCTAGTGTTTTCTGCCGCTGCTGCATTCAGGCTCGACATCGAGTGAGAGAAATGTCAGGGTGGCCGCGTTCTAATTTCATTGCACCACTTGCTGCTTCCGTTTGCTCTGAGGCTAATCTCTATCATATTCTAAGTACGAATTCTAGCACTACAAGACATCTCTCTTACGCTCATGGATCCCTTTATGGTATCATGCGACTCAAATCACCCTAGTGCGACTCTATAGTAGTACGTAACGTCTCACCGCGTATAAACACTCAGGCGACTGCGCGCGTAGTTATCTTCTCAGCCGGTCATTTCTGAACAGTTTTTTGGAGTTCCCGGTCTCACAGCCCTTGTACCCCTACTTATTTCTTCGATCCGATCGCCGGCAGTTTGACGGCATCACGACTGCGAAGAGGGCTGCGCAAACGTTGTCGGAGTAACCTCAAGGACCTAGTAGGGCGCCGCACCGGGATCCTGTGTCCCGATATCTTTGGACCTTAGGTGCTCACCCCGGGCAAACCGCGTGTACTGCCAAAAAATTTGTGTCATTGCGGTCGTAGGCGCCTTTTGGTGGCTTAATAAATGTATCCCATACCATACAGCAATTGCCGAACGCTTCGACCCTGTGTCTCTTTACTGACTCCAGTGGACGCGGCAATCACGACGGTTCGAAACGAGACAGAAAGGAGAGCCGGTTCAGCAGAGCCAACTTAGTAGCAATGTCACGAAGCACTCTCTACGACGTCTGAGTTTTCACCCCAATTTTGATTAGTTAGGACAGTCAGGGCCAGTATCGACTACATAGTACGGAGATGGGAAGCAGACATAGGATTCGAGGGAGTGTGAGAATATTGGTACATAAGAGCTACAAAACCATCAGACATCCAATCGATGAATAGAGCAATCACCGGGTGAGTAAGCGAGAAGAGATATAAGGAGGGGTGAGGGGGGGAATGATACGGTCCCAAAAAACTCAAATTCAAAATCCACTTCACTTTCTCAAATCTGCACCCATGCCAGCCGCCATCCCAGCGAGGGAGGGCGCCGCAACGCCCATAGCCTCGGTCGGGACGAAGACGGCCTTGTTCCCAAACGCAGCCACGCGCGCGACTTCCTGCCGGCGGCGACCCATCTCCTGCGCAAACGCGTTCCCGACGTCCGCGTCGGCGCGCGCTTTGATGCGGGTCGCCTCTGCTTCCGCCTCGGCCGCGAAACGCGTCGCATGCGCGTGCGCCTCGGCTTCGATGCGCGTGCGCTCGGCGACGGCCCTGGCAGCCGCAATGATGGAGTACGCTTCTGCGTCGGCCTCGGCCTGAAAAAAAGAAAGGAGAGTCAAGTTAGTTAGTGGGATGTGGTTGTACCTTGAGCTGGCTGCGGACACGTACATTGCGGGATTGGGCTTTGATGCGCGCCACAGAGAGGACACCCTCCTCCTGCTTGACCTTGTTGCTGTTTTCCCGATCGACATTCTGTGGGATTGCGCAGGTGAGTTACTGTGCTATTTTACCCGCGAGGAGAAGACGTACAGCAGCCTCAACCTGAGCTTGCAAGGCACGTTTGGTGAGCTTGTCCATTGTACTCGCGATCTCACCTGGGACTTGGTCAACAAACCATCGACCGAAGGATATCTCAGAGAACCTCACCCTTGAATTGCCTGTCAATTACGGCAAGATCCTTCAAAATGATACCGTATTCAAGGGCAGCGGTATGCAAGTCGTCCATGGCATGGGTCCTTAGTGCGTCAAGGAATTGAGAAGAGGTCTCCGGCTCCTCGACGCTATCGCCACCCAGGGAGCGCTGCTTGACCATCGAGCTGTAGTCGACTACAAAAAAGGCGTTAAATCCTCATCGAAGCCTGACGGAGAGACCCCTACGATGAGCAACAATCTGCGTCAGGATAGACTGGGTCTTGTCTCGAAGGGCATCGTAGGGTGTCTCATATCCATGTGTCGCAAGCTTGAGGGGCTCCTCCAGCTGCCACTTGAGGTACAGCTTCAAGCTCACTGGAACCTGGTCACGGGTGAAACTGCGGGTACACGTGTGAGCGTCATGATCAAAGAACAGGGGAAACAGTTCGCGCACATATCCTTCGTCGGCATCTCGAATTGATTTTCGCCAAGGGTGTAGAGTCCACGGAGTGTGACGTTCGGATGCGTGATGCAGTGCTGCCCGGCGGGAAGTAGCTCGAGATCATTCCCGGACTGCAAGATAGCACAATTGTTTGCTGGGATGTCCAAACTGAACACGTCGATACATCCCGGTCCTCATCAGCACAATTCTTCAGAAAATAAAAATATGAGACTTACAACAGCGCGACGACGTAGTCCTTTGCCGCGGAATTCGCAATGCCGGTGGTGGAGGACGTGCGAACCTCGAGGCTACGACCGAGGACCGAGCCGGTGACATGGTCCTTGATCAACTGGGTAAGGTGCGTCTGGTCGACGATCGCAAGCACGTCGTAACTGCCGGTGATGCCATACGCGACAAAGCCAGTGTTCTTGATTACGAAGATGTGGTTCTGCGGATCCGAAATCACCGCGGCTTGGTTCTGCGCTACCTGCACGACGGTCAAACCCTGGAAATGGATGACGGTGTCCGACACTGCAGATCCATGGCGTCAGTCGAACCCCCACGCCGCACATGGCCATGCGATGATATATATGACTTACATCCACGTGTCCCATGGTACGTGCGTGCCCACCAGTTGCGGAAGGGGAAACCTGGGTAGCGCCCGGGTTTCGTGAGCAGTTTGGGCATGCCACCATGGTTGATGAGACCGATTCGTCCAGGTGCAATCTCTTTGCCTATCCAGTCCGTGGGGCCCTATATGCGCGCGCGCGGAGAACAAGGGCATGATTAGTATCCGTATCCTTGGGATCAGCGCCGCTCTAAAGCCGCATCACACGGCGTTGCGCCGCGTCGTCACCTCCACTCCCCTCGCCACAGTCACAAGACAAAAACACACACACCTTTCTAGAGAGTATCTTGTTATATCCCGCCTACAGTCACAAAAGCAAAAAAAAAAGAGGAAAAATCAGACGCGTGTAAGTCCGGAGACCAACAGGAGAAGACCGAGAAGGGAACATACCGCTTGCAGTTGCGCGTCGAGCTCTTCTAGCGCGCCGATCACGCCTCTCTTCCCGATGAGCACGACGAACGGCCGCTCCTCCGAGAAGTAGTCCGACGTCTTGGCGAACGTAGTGTGCGCATGCGTCTTGGACAGAGAGCCCGAAGACAGCTCGACGCCCTTCCCGCGGCTGCTCCCGCCCGGCACATGCCCGTGCGCGAAGGCGGCGCTCGCCGTCGTGGCCTCGATGACGGTCGCGCCGTCGCCAAACTCTGAGGGAGAGGGCATCACTTTGCTGTCGGTCGGTCGGTCGGTCGGTTTCTGGCGAGTACAGTAACTAGTACTGTATGCGATTTGGGTGTTTGGGTGTGTGATGTCGGAGAGATGGGAAGAGCATTGAGTTTAAATAGGCCGTGCCATGGAGCGACGGAACATCCACATTTATCTACATCACTACGCACATCTGCATACGGCGGTGCGATCGCGTGGTGTCATGGGCAAACTCTCACAGGTCCGTGCCAACTGACCTCAATTCCTTCAAACATGTCACGTCGTCCAGCAACCACAGTTCAGTTGAAATTAACCGCCACATTCGATGTAGACATTCTGCTGTAAATGCAAATGCCCAAGCTGTGCTCAATCGAAGGGCGGCAGTGTGTATATTCTATCCTGAGCGAGGAATGCCAGTGGGTGATACGTTAAGCGCTTGTATAGCCTTGCGCAGTCAAGACCAGATCCAATCGCTTGTCATTTCAAGCAGGCACTCGGCGCACCCTCAACTCTACTTGCCCTTGCCCTGTTGGACCTCCAGGGACCAGGACCGTCGCCAGCGGCACAATTATAACGCTACCGACGCACATCACTCAAACTCAAACAGCATTGGGCACTGGTACCAAGCAATTACTGGGAGCTCCTTGACCAGGCAAACTTTATGATATATCTACTTTCGAACTTTCTAGTATTCAGGGTATCATTGTCATCGCGCGCTGTATGAGCCGCACAGCGCCCATGCCAGTGACCGCAATATATCGCACAGCCTTCGCACGTCGTACCAGGAACCCTAGGAGCCAGCTAACTATCATCGGTTCGCACACTGCTGCACGATCTCTTCCGGGACCGTCAACTTCGACAGGGTGGTGGGCTGACTGCTGAATTGCATTAGAAGTCCGGCCGCCATATGCCACGAAAGGTGGCAATGAAAGGCCCACACGCCCGCTTTGGTAAGTGGTGTTCATACGAGTTGAGCACATCAACATAGCTAGGGAGAGAAAAGACACTCACGGTTGTCCGTAATAAAGCGCAAAACTAACCAACTGTAAGCTGGTATGAGGATCGTGTCGCGGGTGAGGGGTGACGTTGCGTTGAGCCCTTGTCCGATATAGCGTCCTTCCCCTCTTCCCATTCTGGTTTATTGCTGTCAGAAATCGCAACTCCAGCAAATTTATCCCGATTGCAAGTGTCCACGTACATCCAAGGGCGATGGCCATGCAAGTGGAACGGGTGATCTCCGTCGTCCAGGTTGTCCTTTCGGGAGCTGGTCAGAGAACAAGACTCCGACAAGGACACACGGGTAAGCGGACGTACGACGCGCAAGTCGACCACCTGTATCGAATCCACTGTAAACAGTAACTGGTCCACTGCACCGACGCCAGAGCCGATAGGCGCGTACCCCGTCGGGTCTTTGCGCACGGCCAGCAACGTCGACTGGCCACTCAAAGGTTCCCAACTCGTGTTGTTAACGAATCCAAGGAACCGCCCATCTGAGGTGGACTGAAACGAGACCGTCACGGATACGGAACGCGTCGCGTTCGGCGGGGAACTGGGGAGGAGCGGTGCAAGGTCGGTCTTGCCGTCTGCGCCGGGAAGGCCGGTCACACTCGGGCCGGGGTCTGCAGAGGCAGGGTCTCCAGGGAGCCCAGTTTTTGCGCGGTCTGAATATCTGGTGATGCATATAATGACACATTTCGCTCACAGAACAAATAGGGCATACCGGATCACGCCTCGGATGTCGACGTTCTGCCCCAGCTGGTCGTACCTGAACATGTCGGTTTGCAACGTGGCTCGTATCCAAAATGTCCCGTTCGGGGAACTGGTCTGATTGGCGTGCAATAGCACGGAATAGCGCTGCGCGACCTCAACGGTAACCCCAGAAACCTGAGTGGGAGCGAGCAGCGTGCCATCGGCTTCGATGAGTGTGAGGGGGTGGCTGTCAACTGAGAAGCGGACAGCGGCGAAAGACCCGGTGTTGACTATTCGCAGGCGATAGGTTTTACCGCGGTCCACAGTATACTGGGATGCTTCCTCTCAATTCTATACGTGTCAAGTAGGATGTAAGGGTGCTCACATCAAAGTACGATCCGCCAGTGCCAGAAGCAGAATATTGCCCTAGGCCATTGATCGTCTATCGGTCCTCAGCCGACTGTATAGATGAAGGAAGGTTCACGTACGCCACTATCCGGAACGGGCTCGTTCCCTTGCGTACCTGCGATACCGTCTGACTATGCAAAGTTTTAGATTCTGAGACAGGTTGACGGTGTGTCTTCGTACCGAGAGATATTCTGCCAGAAGGACTTGGCTGAAGTTATGGTAAAGGTCTGCCATCTATGCACTACTCAGGTGATGTTACTTGTCCCCGAACACAAAGGTTTCATACTTGGATCACAATCTCGCTGTCATACGTTGGGAGAGTTGAAGGGTTTTGGGTCGGATGTACAATCAATGCTCCGGTTACACCATCAGTATACTGTGTCGAGTCTGTCATACGGCATTGGAGAGATCGTTAGAGAGTGTTCTAGATGCAGAAGAGGCCCTTGGCTTACAATCTAACTGCAGTTTCAGAGGGATCGTGTGGGAGGTAGAATGTAATGGTAATACGTACGAGCGCTAGTGGCGACTGATTAGCGCTGACGTCTTAGCCTCGAAGAAGAGACGCACTGATACCACGTGGTTCCAGAAAATCCCCCAAGAGTGAAGCTAAGAGAGGCATGAGTAGTTGTCCATGTGGATCCAAGAATTTGATATACTTGTAAGTCAGGGACTTCCCTGGAGGGATGCCGCATTCTGTGATCCCCGAGGTGCCGTCATACCAGTTTGAGCCATTTTGGAACTACAGCATGCGTTAGGACAGGGAACCACTCGGGTAGGTCCGATTCTCTCACGAGTCCGTGCCAGTGTATACTTGTACTGTTCTTGAGGTTATTGTAGACATTGACGATAAGCCGGTCGCCCTGATTAACCTCTATGGTCGGACCAGGGTATATGCCTAGAGTTTACGCTCAACATCGAAATACGCCCCACAAAACGGCGCGAACCAAAGTGGGTCGATATGCCTGTCAAACAAGAAACGCCACAAGGCGGTGTCGTCCCACCCAGTACAGGGATGCGAACGCATTAACACCGACGAGCGACCAGTCGCTTCTCGAGGAATTACGAGCCTGCGGTCGGTGATAGAAAGCAAGGCAGACCCGAAGCCATGCCACGGATGGCATCTGGAGAGCCGTTTGGGTGACCGCCGAGGACGCAGTGGAGCAGGGATAAAAGGGAGTCCCAGGTAGGCAGTGTGCCACCCCAAATGTGTCATGGACGAAGAACGCGGGAGGGCGGCGCAAGATGGAACAGCCATCACGGCAAGGGCGTAAATACATACCATTGACAACCACCACCGTCTTATTTACCCCATCGGGTGCTCCATTAGCGAGCGCGATTGTGAAGTTATACGTTCGGTCCTGGGATGACTTGCCAATGATAGAGCCCACAACAAAGTTGTTCGATGTCTGTGGAGTGAGAAGCGGGAGGGTCGAAGTAGGTGGAACAGCCTGTGAGGCATTTGCGTGGTGGCGGTGTTTGAGCCCGAGGCCCAATCCGAGGCCGAGCGTCAGAGCAAGGATGATGACAATCGCTGAGACGGCGAAAATGGCCCGCCTAGAACCGGACGCCTTGCGGGGCATTTCGCCTGATACGACCCAAGAGAAGAGCAAGAGCACTGCAAGAGCACGAGCGAATGAGTGATAATATAAGGAAACGTCACGGCGACAAGCCCCGGATTCGGCGAGCGCTCCATATTATGCCCCCCGGAATAAGCGAAGAGACCTTGGAGTGATTGTTGTGGCTGAGTATAAATGAGAAACCGATGCTGAGCACATGTGCAGGGCCAAAAACGAAGACGAAGAACGTGTTTCTGATGGACTCTGACCTACCTCGTGCGTGGACGAGCTCTCTTGATTGGCCATCGTCGTGACCGAGGGCGTCTCGTCGGGATGACGCAACCTATTATTATCGTAACGCACATGCTTCTCCGAATATTTAAATTGTGTATGATGGTCCGACGAACAAGTAACGTATAAAGCGACGCCAAGAACAATTCGGGACCACCCCCGAGCCCCCCTGCGTCACGATGTACCCGCTCTCCTCCCTCCTCCTTCTCCCCGTTGTCCTCGCCGCAACGGTGCGTACCTCTTCTCACACTCGTCCACTCATAACCTTGACGTGGCTATTCAGGTGTCCCAGTTTGTGCCGCCCTCCGAGGGGCCTCTAGTTCAATCGTCCAACTACGTGGGCGCCAATAACGGCAGCTTATCTAAGTCTCAAGTCGTATCCGGAAAAGTCTTCGACCGCATCATCACAGTAAGTCCTGCGCCACAACTTGCACACATTTCCCCTCCTCATACGATCGCAACAGATTTGGCTTGAAAACACAGATTTCACCTCTGCGGACACGACAGTGAGACCCGATACCTCACAACTTTCTGTATTTCCGCTCATCCGACCGGGGCCCTTCAGGCTGCATTTATTAACCTTGCCAAGCAGGGCGTTCGTCTCGATCAGTATTATGCAGTGACTCACCCTTCCGAGCCCAACTATGTTGCTGCCATTAGTGGTGATTTCTATGGGATGGCCGATGATGCTCTGTATCACATCCCGCCAAAGTGAGTCCCCACGGTACTCGTAATACTCTACGCATGCGAAACCTTCACCAGCATCTCCACTATTGTGGACCTCTTGGAAGATAAGAGTGTCTCATGGGCGTCTTACCAGGAGAACCTGCCCACTGATGGGTTCGAAGGCTTCAAGTGAGTCTGGGTCTTCCTGGCCTTTCCCTCTTAATTTCACTTATGCCGTCGACCGCAGCTACACCTCGAAAGACTATGTCAATAGCAGTAGTCCAGGCTATATATACTACGTGCGCAAGCATAATGGCGCGGTCATCCATGATGCGATTGCATCTGTGCCCTCACGCCTGGCACGGATCCGTAACTTTAACGACTTTGCAGTTGATGTCAATGCTTCCGCGCTCCCGCAGTGGGTGTGGGTAACTCCCAATATGATCAACGATGGCCATGATACCACGATCGACTATGCGGCTGCGTTCATCGAGTACTGGCTCGTCCCTCTACTCAGTAACACAAACGTCAACGACAACAAGACCCTCATTGTGCTCAGCTTTGATGAAAATGAGTCTTATACAGAAAACAACCAAATTCTGACCTTACTACTCGGGGGCGCAGTTCCCGAAAGTGCACGCGGCACTAACGACTCGACCTACTACACCCATTACTCCCTACTCTCTACCGTCCAGGCCAACTGGGGCCTCAAGTCACTGGGACGTGGTGATACCAACAAGTACGTCTCGCACTGTTCCCTTATCCCCGCCTGCCCGACTTACATCCCGCGGTGTCCTATAGGACCCTCTCGAACGTGTTCTCATTCGTGGCTGAAGCCACAGGTTACACGAACACGAACACGTCCGGCGCCAATATCCCGCTCACTAACACGACGGGTACGACAGCTGGCGCGCTCAATCCACAGTTATACGTGCCCTTTACTGCGCCGGACGTTTCCGCCGTCGGCGCAGGCGGCGGATCCGTCTTCGTTGCATCCAGCCTGAACACCAGCTTCACCAAGGCTGCAGCGCCATCTCCCGTCAACCTCACCGCGCAGGGAAAGAGCGTGCCCTGGGCCGGCGCGCGCACCGGGTCGAACGCGGCGACCAACTCGAGTAGTAGTGGAAGTGGCGGTGGGGCGATGAACATGAGGGAGGGCGTCATTCGTGCGGCGATATCTGGCGTGGTTCTCGCTGGCGCGGCCATGGTTCTCGCTTAGGCGAAGTGGCCGTAAACCGTTCTACCTTTGTGGACTACAGTATAATGCGATCATGATGCTATATTTACCACCACTGGGTCAGGCACCAGGAATACGAAGTAAGTGGCGCACACTGCCGTCGGCAACACACCCCTTCTCACTGTGCCTCCCTGGAACGTTCTTCGATCCCACGGTTCCAAGGACCCAGTTCAGGTGCCGTGGATCCAGGACTGGTCACATGGGCACGGGAGCTGATGTTGCGGGAGCCGATGTGCCATGCGCCATGATTCTGTGGATGATGGTCGCCGTCGATGTGAGTCGGCTCATGTGAGATAATCCTGTACAATCGGGCCTTTCGTTGAGCATCAAATTACTCGGACCCTAGATCACTGAGACCGGCATGTATATGTGGTGGCTAGCTCAATAACAGGTTTAGCCACACTCAAGCACGCTTACCTGGGATGAACGAGTGATGAGCTCCACTGCGCTGCGATATATGTCCCGAGAGGAGAACTCAACGCGGAGATTCGTCGAGCTTCTTAATAACAACAGCACGAACATTCGCGACCTTACCAGTGCTACACCCGCTTAATTGCATCCGATGATCTTGCTCAAGTTGGTGGTTATCTTCTGGTAAGAAGACTTGACGTTCGATATCGTATCTCCCTCAATGCCTCTCCAGCGCAGACTCAGCTTTGTGTCCTGGACATACCAGTACTACTAGTACTTGGGTTGATCAGCGAGCACGTGCCGCAGCGTTGAAGTGAGCCGGGACTGGCTTTGAAGAGAATTTATAGTTGATGCCCGAGCCTTCACGTTTGAGAGCTCTTACTAGTAGTCACAGACGACGCATGAATCTCCATCGAAAATCTGGCCACTGACGGGCCGAACTGGGTCTGCTATCGCGACCGCATGGTTTGGACCATGAATTCAGAGTCCCGCGGGCTATCCGAGGCGAGTATAACCGGGTCACTTTGATGGCCCTCAAATAACACACTCTGGCTGCTCATTGTAAGTCATCGTAATTTCTTAATCTGTCTACATTATGCTGTAGCGTTGGTTGGTTGGTTGGTTGATCGAATCGACACCATATCGTGCCCATTGGGCCTACATCCCGCTAACCTGGTGCTGGGGGCTGGCGCTCGGTAGCCGGGGGGCTTCCTCCTGCTCCTGATGCGACTATAAGGGTGTTATTGGAGACCCAAAGGAATGCTAGTCATCAATCTCACCTAGGGTCCGTGGTGTACTAGTAAAATTATAATAGTTATCCCTTCCAAAAACGTCCGTCGACTGAGGAGACGGTTGGAGCGGCGTGAGTGGATGATGGGCTTGATGAGCATACTCCCACAAGCGGGGTTCGGGTCCAGGAGAATACGCTGGACTGTATACAGCAGCTTCAGGCTGAGGTTTACTTGTGAAACACCCCATGGGACAATGCAAAGGTTAAGGCAGTTGAACTAGTAGAGACTCTGGGGAGGTGGCGGGCTAAAGGACCACTGCCATAGACCCATGTATGTTTATGGAAGAGGAGTCCACGTTGCAAGGATGTCCCGGATTCTGCCTCACAGTTTTCACATGCCAGTGGATACCACGGACTCGTACGAGTGGAAAAGTCAGAAAGTTGAAAAGATACCTAGAATTTTTTTAAAAGTAGATTCCCAATTTCAGGAGACCCTCTTTTTTTTTTTTTTTCAAAAGTAGAAAAGTTAGTTACAGTGGTCTTGCACCACGGCTTGCATACATTTTCCCTTCTCCCTTTCTCATACTATCCCATCAGATTTGGCTCGAAAACACGGATTTTCTTTCCGCGGACACGACCGCAAGACCCAATATCTCATAATTCCGCTCATTTGACTGGGGCCCTTCGGGCCACTACATTAATTCACTTTGCCAAGCAGGGCATTCGTCTTGATCAGTATTATGCAGTGACTCACCCTTCCAAGCAACTATGTTGCAGCCCGAGCACCCTGGATCATCGGATGCAATCAAGGAGGCGTAGTAAGGCCCGGTAAGGTAATCGTGCTCGAGTGTAGCCACCAC
>Ga0209488_10002003_pt1 | contig 17154 bp, 19 predicted proteins | sample Rivendell_Oct201_8_FD_188349 | JGI IMG/M metagenome (GOLD analysis project Ga0209488, IMG submission 188349) | Vadose zone soil microbial communities from the Eel River Critical Zone Observatory, Northern California, USA -... | ecosystem: Environmental > Terrestrial > Soil > Vadose zone >...
GTAGATATCGAGGTCGACCCGAGGTTTGGCGCCCCTCACCGCATCAGCCATTCCGGCTGTGACCATCGACAACTCTTCGGGCTTCAAAGAAAAGACCTTGATGTTGTCGCCAAGCAGGAGGCCGAGAGCGTAAAACGTTTTCTGGTCATCGGTCTCAATGTCGGGGACAGCCGGTGGACTCTGTGGAGAATTCTGCGCAGCAGCAACCAGCGAACCCAGACAAATGAAAAGCATCACAAACGGAATAGTTTTCCTCATCATTGTTTCAGCATAACTGAAGGGCTTCAGATCTGAGAGCGTTCACTGTTCCGGCCGGTCCACCAAAACATTGGGAACGACAAAGACATTCTCCGGTTCCTTGATTCGTGATCCGCTCGGAGGACGTCGGAGAAAGCAGTGTTATACTCGCGCCAATTTTGGCCACGGTGTGTTGCAGAGACCCATTTCCGGGCATCGGAGATCCGAATGACACTTCGTTTGTTATGCAATTTCGTTTATAGCTTCGCCTTGCTCCTGCTTATGGCGCCACCGTCCCTCGCGCATCATTCTTTTGCCGCGGAATACGATGCGAACAAACCGGTCACCCTGAAAGGAATGATTGCAAGGGTGGAGTGGACGAATCCCCATATCCGCTTTTATATCGATGTGAAAAATCCTGGTGGTAAGACGGCGAGATGGGAAATCTCCGGACCGTCCGTAAACGCCCTGGCGCGGAATGGTGCGAAGAAAGATTCGCTGAAGATTGGTGAAACGGTAACGGTCGAAGGATTTCTCGCCAGAGAAGTTAAGAATCTCGCAAACATGAAGACCGTGAAGTCTGCAGACGGGAAAATCCTGCTGGACCGCATCGGAGACCAACAATGACCGGACGGCTGCGGACTGCAATCCTTCTGCTTCTGCCCTTGCTCGAGGCGTGTTCTGCCAAATCTCCCGCCGCTGCAACAAACCCGAGTGCGGGCGTGAGCCGGACTGCAGACGGGAAGCCGGATCTTTCCGGCATCTGGGAAATGAAAAAAGATCGGCCATGCCCGCCGGGAGGCTGCACGGACAACCAGGTGGTGAACCAGTTTTTCGATATCGGCGCGGGTCTCTCAGGCGGGTTGCCGTATCAACCGTGGGCCAAGCAACTGGTCCAACAGCGCATGGAGCTGAACGGGAAAGATGATCCGTCGTCCCGTTGTATTCCGGGAGGGCTCGTGAAACTGCACACCAACCCATTTCGAAGGAAGATCATCCAAAGTCCCGGAATCCTCGTCATTCTGTTCGAACGCGACGCCACATACCGTCAGATCTACACCGATGGCCGGCCTTTGCCGTCCGAAGTGGACCTGACTTCATTCAACGGTGTTTCTGCCGGCACCTGGGACGGGGATACGCTGGTCGTTCAATCTGTCGGATTCAAGCAGGGCGACACGGAAAAGGATGGAGCCTGGCTTGATCGCAACGGCAGTCCATTGACCGGCGCCGCAAAGATAACAGAAAGATTTCGCCGCGTGGATCATGGAAACCTGGAAGTGACGCTCACCGTCGATGATCCCAAGGCATATACGGCGCCGTGGACGATCAAGCTGAATCAGGTTCTGGTGACCGATGGCCAGGAATTACTCGACTACAACTGTACGGAAAACGAACAGGACGCGGTTCATCTCGTGGGCAAATAAAGGCTCGCACCGGGCTCGGAATTCCTGCGGCCGCCGGCGATCCAATACATCACCGGTATGAGATATCGAGCTTCAAATCGAAGGACAGGCCCACTTTTGCTTTCTACTTCCGGTCGAATCGCGGGCGGGTACGATGCGAAATCGGCGATTCCCGCGGATCCGGTAAGTTTCGAAGTCATTGTGGTCGATAGTCAGAATCAGACTAATGGAATGTCGTTCCGCGATATGAACCAGTGTTGCATCGGCCAGATCCATGGGCCGGTCGCGGTATTTGTCCATGAGAGCATGGAGCGAGGGAAGATCGGCATCCGCAATGGATGAAAGCGTCAGTGCGCCGGATCGAACGAATTTCCATGCGGCGCGAACCTCACGGGAGTTGTCACCAACAAGATGAAACAGCTCAGTGAGTACGGCGTCTGAAGTCATCAGCGGCAGGTGCAATTGTTCGAGAGCGGCGACACAGGGTTCATGCCACCGGTCCCTCCGATCCAATAACGCAAGAATTCCGCCAGTATCGATCAGCGCATTAGCGGCCATAACGATTTGCCAGCTTCTTCCGAATGGCCGTCCTGGCTTGTTCCGCGCGTACCGGGTTCTTCCCGGAAATCACACCAAGGGTCTTGCCGACCGCTGCGTGAAGCCGAATCTGTTCGTCGGGATCAATCTCGCTGTTCCTGGCATCCATCCATTCCTGCGTGATCCGATCCAGCAACTGAGCCAGACTAGAGCCTTCCCGCCGCGCTCGATTTTCGAGAGCAATCTTCTTTGCTGAGGTCACCCGCCAGCTATAGACATCCGTTTTCATGCACCACAGTGTAGTGCACGGCCTCCCCTGTCATCAAGATTTAAGTCCGCGGTCAGCGTTCCAAAACACACTTAAACTGTACGCGCGGTTACTTCACGCCAGTGGGTGCGAGCAGTACGGCAATACACACCAGCGCGTTGACGGTCATATGCGCTGCAATCGACGCTGCCATTGTTCCCGTCTTCGACAACAGCCAGCACATCGTCAGCCCGAAAACGACATAGTACGGAAACATCATGGGGTTTACGTGAGCGATTGCAAAAAGCAGTGTGGAAACGATGACGCCTGCCCGCGCCTGTGGTGTGGACCGAACGGAACCGAAGACCGCGCCCCGAAAAAAGAATTCCTCGCAAAAGGGAGCCAATACCGCGATCGAGAAGACCAGCGCGGCAACCATTCCCGGACGTTCTTTCAGGGAGGCCAGCGATTTCATAATCTCTTCCATCCCCTGGGTTGACGCTTTGCCAAATAGCTTCACTGCAAGGGCGGCATTCAGTGCGCCAACGACAGCCAGGCAGAGTCCCACACCTGCTCCAGTCACGATGGACGATACGAACTTGCCTGCAAATAGCGGTTCCAGTAGATGGCCTTTTCGTCGGTACCTCCATCGCAAAAACATGGCGAAGCCGGCAAACGGCAGCTCCGAAGCAAACAGAATCCCGACGATCAAACCAGGAGTCAGCCCAAAGGACGGAGTGGAGGTAGTCGAGAGGTCTCCTGTAACAAGAGCGCCAATTACCACAACGATCACAAGAAAGATCGTCAGGCCGATCGCAGCCATGAATGCGAGGATGCCATCACGGATAATCCGGATTCGTATCGACCCCGGGGCGGAAGGGTTCTCAGGCTCTGGTATTGTTTCGGCGGTCGTGTTTTCCAAAGGATCCATAGATTGACAGTACCAGAGGCAAGAGACAGCGATCCGTCGCGCGCAAATGATAATATGCGCCGCAGAAAACGAAGCACAAATACGGGGGAAAATTCCATGCGCTGGCATAGCAAACTCGTGGTGGGGCTCATCGCTGCAATCGTGGGTGTGTGTGTCGCGCCCGCCCAGGCTCCAAAGTTTCTGACGCCGCCGAACCAGGTGGTCGCCATCCTTGCCGGGCGGTTGTTCGATGCCAGATCGGGAAGCATGTTGACCAACCAGGTGATCCTGATCAAGGGCGATCGCATTACCGACATCGGAGCAAATGTGCAGATCCCGCGTGAAGCGAAGGTGATCGACTTCAGTTCGGCCACCGTGCTTCCTGGAATGATCGATGCGCATGTTCACGTGAACACGGGCGGCGAGACTGCTGCCGAACGCGCGCTCATCGCGCTGGCGAACGCTCAGCTCGATCTCGACGCCGGCTTTACCACCGTCCTGGACATGGACTCGCGTGGCGGCTTCAACACGGTGGATCTTCGCGATGCGATCAACGCCGGCATTGTTCAGGGACCGCGGATGCAGGTCGTCGGTCAATCCCTCAATCCAAGAGCCGGCAATTATTACCCCGATGATCAATCGCTGCGTTTCCTCGAGGGATTCACGGAGAACAAGAACATTAATTCCCCATGGCTCGCCCGCGCGGCCGTGCGTGAGGCCAAACTCCACGGCGTGGATTGGATCAAAATCTATACGACTCAGGATTTCGTCGGCCCCATGCACATGTGGAAGCCGGACGCCACTTTAGTCGCCAGCCCCTCCTTAACGCTGGAAGAAGTCGAAGCGATTGTCGATGAAGCGCATCGGCTGGGTTTGAAAGTGGCTTGTCATACTTATGGGGGAGAAGGACTGATGAGCTGCCTGACCGCCGGCGTTGATGCTCCCAATCATTTGCTCGAGCTGGATGATGCGGGCGTGAAGATTCTTTTGCAGAAAAAGCTCCCCTTTGTCGTCACACTCGACGATTTGATCGCTCTCGAGAAGGACGATCTCCGCGACACCGGCGGTCGAAATAGCCGACTGCGTCTGGCCGAACAGGCTTTCAAGAGAGCGCTGGCGGCCGGCGTGCCGATCGTGTTTGGAAGCGGCGCCACTTCCGCAGCGGTTCCTCACGGCAAGCAAGCCAATCAGTTCGCATACTACGCAAAGTGGGGCTTGACGCCCGCGAAGGCGCTGCAGACCTCCTATGTTGCCGCTGCCAACATGCTGAACTACAACTGGGCGAACCAGGTGGGCAGCATCGAAAAAGGAAAGTTTGCGGATATCATCGCGGTCTCGGGAAACCCGCTGCAGGACGTCACGGAAATGGAACGCGTTAAATTTGTGATGAAGGGCGGCCTGATTGTTCGAAACGAATTTGGTTCGCCGCAATAAAAATGAGAACTTCGGACGCAATGCGAATAAAATCCGGAATCGAACACTCACCATCAATGTTCAGTTGAGCTTCCAATATGGAGGATCGATGCAGGCGAGAGCGTTTCTTTTGATTCCAGTTCTTGGCTTTTTGGTGTTAGCGGCGCCGGTTCTATCCCAGGAAGGCCATCCGTTAGTAGGCTCGTGGCACGGAGACCGAGGGCCAGGAACGGCGAACCGGACCTCCCTCACGTTGATCATGGACTGGGACGGCACGGTGATATCCGGGCTCGTCAATCCTGTCGACGATCACGCGGCGGTGCTGAATGCGAAGTTGAATCCAAAGGATTGGACCGTCCATTTCGAAGTGGATTTAAAGGATAACTCGGGAAAGGCCGTACGCTGTGTCGTGGACGGTAAGTTAGACAAACTCGGTTCCGACCGCCGGACTTTAACCGGCGCCTGGAACTGCGGCGCAACGAAAAATGATTTCAAGCTCACCAGGGACCGGGACTATTACCACACCGTAGGCGAAACGAAATAGAGGAGGTTCGGCGATGAAGCATAGCGCGATTGTTTTTTTGGCTTTGATGGCGGCGGCTCCGCTCTCTACACCACTTTGGGCGCACCATTCCTTCGCAGCAGAATACGACAGCAACAAACCTTTGAACTTGAAGGGCGCCGTGACGAAGATCGAATGGGAGAATCCACACGTCTATTTCTACATTGACGTCAAGGATGACACCGGCAAAGTCGTGAACTGGGCTTTCGAAATGGGCGCCCCGACTGTCATTCAGAGAAATGGCTGGACGCGGAATTCGATGAAGATTGGCGACATTGTGATTGTAGAAGGGTCGCAGGCGAAAAGTGGGAAGCCACATGGGAACGCCAGGTCCGTGACCATGGCCAGCACGGGTAAGAAGCTGGGCGCGGGTTCCAGTGAAGGACAGACATACCAGGAACAATAAGAGCGGGCTGAGTTAGGGAGGGTTCGATGCGAAGCCGTTCGTTAATCGCTTGTGTCGCGACAACTACATTGGCGTTGTTACTGTCTCTGCCGGTCTCCAGTGCTCAGGCTCCCGCGGGCGGTGGACAGGCCGGAGCGCGGGGCGCGCGTGGTGCCGGTCGGGGAGCTGCCCAGCCAGTCGCTCCATCCAAACCAACTCCACACTGGCCGGACGGACGAGTGAACTTGAGTCAGGCGCCCGGTGTTAAAGGATTTTGGAACGTCGCCGGCGGTAGTCCGATTGGAAAGGGCGGCACTGGCCTGCCGACAAACCTGACTCTCGAAGAAGTTCCTTTCCAGGATTGGGCCCGGGCTCTCTACGCTTATCGCCAAACCCGCGGAGGGCTCGACGATCCCCACTCGCGATGTCAGCCTGCCGGTGGTATGCGGTTCTTTACCGTTCCGAATGGAATGGAGTTTATCGACCAGCCCGAACTCAGCCGCATTTTCATTATCGATGGAGAAAACCGCGATTGGCGCCGGATTGCCATGGAGCCTGGACGGAAACATCCGTCCGAGGATCTGCTCAATCCCAGTTACTTTGGCGATTCCATCGGCCGCTGGGAAGGCGAAACCCTGGTCGTCGACACGGTGGGTTACAACGAGAAATTCTGGTTTATCCGAGGCGGCTTGCCGCATACACGATTCATGCATCTCATCGAACGCTTCACGCGCACCGATTTTGACACGCTGAAATATGAAGTGACGATCGACGATAAAGGCGCATACACACGGCCATGGAGTGGCGGCTGGAACATCAAATGGCAGTACACCAACTACGATGGCTCGCCAGGCGGCGAAATTCATGAATACTTCTGCATTGACAACGAGCGCGACTCCGCCGACTTCGCTCTTCAATAGTTTGAAGTACGATTGAGATTATCCGCTGAAGCGATAGCCCTGTCCGTGAACGGTCAGAATGTAGTGCGGGTCGGAGGGATCGTCTTCCACTTTCTGCCGCAGCCACGCGATATGCACATCCACGGTGCGTGTCATCGACGCAGCACTATAACCCCACACTTCCTGAAGCAGTTCATCGCGCGACACCACGTCGCCGCGCGATTCGATCAGGCGCTGAAGCAGGCGGCACTCGCGTTCGGAAATGGAGACTTCCTTTCCGTTCCGCGTCATGCGCGACTTCCCGAAATCCACATGCACGACTCCAAAATCGGCGTTCTTGATCTTCTTCCGCGCATCCGCCGGCGCGCGGCGAAGCAATGCCTGCACGCGCATCTGCAGCTCGGCCGACTCAAACGGCTTGGTGAGATAGTCGTCGGCTCCCGACTTGAAACCCAGCACCTTGTTGTTCAATTCGCTGCGCGCCGTGAGCATAAGAATGGGAGTCTTCACGCCGTTCTTGCGAAGGTGCTTGCAGACGTCGAACCCGCTGCGTGACGGCAGCATGACGTCGAGAACGATCAGGTCAAACGGTTCGCGGATCGCCAGTTCCTGCGCCGCAAGGCCATCGGCGGAACTTTCCACCGCATAACCTTCTGCAGCGAGAAGGTCCGTCAGAGTGCGGCGAAGTCCCGGCTCGTCTTCCACCAGCAGAATTCGGCGACGGATCATGCGGTCACATCCGAAGTGGGCAACGTCAGAGTGAAGCAGGAACCGCCATGCGGCGCCCGCACATAACCCACAGTTCCCTTCTGCGACTCCATGATGCTGCGAACCAGATGCAGGCCGAGTCCATTTCCCGGCGTATTGGTGGCCGCATTCGAGCCTCTGTGAAACGCATCGAACAGATGATGCTCGTCGACGACAGGCACGCCGGGTCCATGATCGATAACATTCAAATGAATCCTGCGTGCGACGGGATCCACCTGGCTTTCAATTTCAATCTGCACGGAATCGCCGTTGCTCCCATACTTCAACGCATTGCTCAACAGGTTCTGAATACACTGCGTCATCGCGGCCTCGTCTGCCATTGCCGGAGGAAGCGACGGATCGATCCGATTCTCGACGGAGGCATTGGCGTCACCGAGCGGTATCGCCATGTTCTGCAGTGCGCGGTCCACAACATGATTCAGGTTCACCGGTTCAATGTCGAAGCGTTTCCGGCCGGATTGCGTTTCGGCGTACGTCATCACCTGCTCCACCATGCTGGAGAGGCGCCGGGCTTCCTTTTGAACGATCGTCGCGTACTCTTCAATACCTTCGCGATCGCGAACAACGCCCGAACGGAGGTTATGAGCGGCCGATTGAATGACAGCGAGAGGCGTTCGAAGCTCGTGAGAAACGCCGGCCGCAAATTCCATCTGCAGTCTTCCAAGCGTTCGCGCCCGCTGTCCGGAAACAATTCCCACACCGGCGCCCAACCCCAGCACAATGAGAATGCCAAAACTGATGGCGAGGTTTCGGCGGCGAAGGTTCGAAACGGCTGTTTCCAGAGAACCTGATTCGTGTTTCACCAGCAATCGCAACCCGGGACCGAAGTAGGAAACCTGCTGACCTCCACCGCGAGGTCCGCCAAACAGACTCACACCGCGTGGACCACCACCACCCTGGCCGCCGCCCTGCCCGGAAGGTACCAACAGGTCGATTGAATAATCCGGGGAGCCCAGATCTTCCGGGGTCCACGCATTGCCTGTGCTGAATATCGTTCGGGCTGGTTCTGCCGTCGGCACCACTGCAATGCGATAGTCCAGATCGTCCGTCATCGGAAAATCGCGCGCAAACAGCGCGGGAAAGATCGCCTTTGCATAGGCCGAGTCATTCAACTCCAAAAGCAGCCATGATTCCGGACGACTCGTCCGGGGATCCGGAGGCGGGAAACCCCGGCCCGGCTCGCGACCGAACCCCGGACCAGGCCCGCCGCGAGGGGGACCCGGAGGATTCCCTCCACCCATCTGAATCATGACCACGGCGCCGGCATCCACCTTCGGAAGCAAACGCGGGGAACGATTAACGAGAACTCGATCGGGCGCAGGGTTGTCCCTGCGAAGATACTCATGAATCGAAGCCCAGCCCATGGGCCACTCCGAGAATTTCAGGCTCTCATCCGGAATGATGACCTGCAGCAGATCGACATCGCCGGACGGCACGGGTTGCACGAGGTACATGGATCGCAAAAGATCCGGGAATGGCGAGTTCTCCGCCCAGGTGTGATAGCGAAACACAATGGCGGAAGCATTGGGCACTCGACTGGCTGGGATATCCAGCATCGACGTCGCCAGCGAACGGATGTCGCCCGAGAAATCACTCGAAAATCGACTGGAAGAATCCCGCGCGCTCTGCTCCAGGCGTTGCCTTTCGGCAACACTGATCTGGCCGATCCAGTGATATTGGAAGGCCGCCAGTGCCAGCAGGGCGACAACGAGAAGGGCAATGGAAACGCGTGAGATCATATGCAGTTACTGGTTGAATTATAGGTACACGCTTCCCGCACGCCTGTAAAAACATGTTAACGGACTGCTATTTTCTGCTCGGATCGTCCGCCGGGTTGATGTAATTCACGGTAAACGGTCCCATGCCGTGCACCTGAAACGTCGCGGCGGTCTTCGCCAGAAAATAGTGACGCATCTGGGCCGGCAGCGCCGCATATCCACCTGCTCCAACCGATTGCATTTTCGACTCATCCCAGGTCTCGCCCATGCCCAGTGCGACGGTACCTGAAAGAATGGTCAGATTCTCATCGCCCGGATGCCAGTGCGGCGCAACCTTGTAACCCGCGGGAACCTGAGCGCGGATAACGAAGGGCCCGGGCTTCGACGGGTCTCCCGCGATGATTGCTATTTTCGAGCCCGGCGGCAAGCTTGGCGGCGGAGGGCCCCACTTGATCGAGGCGGCTTCAACCATGACGTGCGCGGTCGGTGAGGCATCGCCGCTATTGGAGTTGAATATGTCTTCGGCGACTTTCCAGTCGCCGTTGGACTGCTTCTTCCAGACGGTGACGTACTTCCCTTCTTCCGTTGCGCCGCTCATCGTCGCCTTGTAGGTACCGGTCGTGTAGCCAACATCTCCGGCGGAACTCACATCGGACTTGGATGGCTCAAATACCAGCGAAAATCCCGGAGCTGAACTCATCTTCGTCAGAGTTTCGCGGATCGGTCCGGCGCCCGTGGCCACCGGCATTCCGGGTGGATAAACCGAAGCATCCGAAGCGTAATAGGTCATGAACTTGTCCATGTTGCTCACGGACGCGGCCCACTCCCGGTCGAGATTCTTCAAGGCTTCCCGGTCACGACCTGCATTTCCCGATGTGCATCCCGCGATAGATAAAATGATCAGCAGCAGTTCAACCCAGCGGCGCATACCAGCCTCCTAGTTTTGCGGTTAGGGAGAAAACGGCGGGATTCTATCACTAGCTGGATTTGAACATTGCTAGAAGCGAGGGCATTGCCCTCCTGAGTCAGGAGCGGCTGCGAGTGCAAGCCCGCGCGAAGCGTGAGCGCGATAGCGCGAAACCTCAAGAAATTTCACGCAGCCATCAAGAAATATCGGCAGCGGGATCGCGAAGCGGTCCCGCGAGGGGTGGTTCCTGAAGCGAAACGTTTCGGCCTGGGAACCACCCCTCGCGAGATCTTCGATCTCGCTGCCCTCCTGACTCAGGAGGGCAATGCTCGCCTTTCCGATTTGTTCACGCCCACAACCAGATAGTCTTCTTACTTTTCCCAGAGCCGGGTGCTCATATAGCGTTCGCCGATATCGTTGAGCAGCGTGACGATGGTTCCTTTTCGGATGCGCTTCGCAGTCTCATACACGGCTTGAAGGTAGGCACCCGTCGATTGACCGGCAAACACCCCGTACCGCGCGAGAAGCGCGCACATGCGCGCCGCATCCGTACTTGAAACGCGAACTTTCTTATCGACGACGGACTGGTCGAGAATTTTCGGAATGATGTCTCCTGGAGACTCGAGCGGTTTCAGCCCTTCGATGCCCGGAAAATCCTCGGGCACGATTTGCACGATCTCCACTCCGGGAATCTCCTTCTTCAATCGCCGGCCAATACCGGTGATCGTGCCGCCAGTTCCAATCCCCGAAACAAAGTGAGTCAGCTTGCCGTCGGTCTGCAGCAGTATCTCCGCGGCTGTTTCGTAATAGTGCGACATCCAGTTGTTATCGTTCGAATACTGATTGCAGTGAAAGAACCGATCGGGTTCGCGTTCCGCGATGCGATGGCCTTCGCGCAGCGCTTCGTCATAACCTTCCATCGGGTCGGTCTGCACGAGCGTCGCGCCATGTGCGGCAATCCTTAGCTTGCGCTCACGGCTGGCATTCCCGGGCACAACGATCTGCACGGGAACCTTCATCATGGCGCCCAGCATCGCATAAGCGATGCCCGCATTTCCGGAACTCGAATCGAGAACCACCTGCCCTTTACCGATCTTCCCGGCGATGCTGGCTTCCAGCAGCATCCGCCGCACCGGCCGATCCTTCAGACTCCCGCCGGGATTGGCGTATTCCGCTTTTGCATAGACCGATACTTCCGGAAATTCTTCCTTGAAGCACAGAATCTCCACCATTCGGGTATTGCCGATCAGGTTCAGCGCCGGATATCGTTCGTGAAATTCGCGGTACCGTTCTTCCAGGGGAATCGCTGCAAAAGGATTCATGCGAAGCCCAGATTTCGCCGCAGATTCAGCCAGACGCGTCGCCAGTACGGCACCGTCACTGCCCGGCGCTGCGGTTCAATTTCCACGTCGCGATAGGCATGCGTTCGGGCGAGTTGCTTGACGGTTTCCTGGTACGCAAAGACGTTGCAATGAATGCAGCGCAGCAACGGGACGGTAACTTCCAGAATTGGAACAAAGAGGTGGTCGGAAGACTTGCAGATCGGTCGATCGTTCATCAATGCAGGACAATATATCACGCAGCCGCTATCGGAAAAAAATGAAGGTCAGAATGATGAACGTCGGAATCAATATCGCCCCGGAATAGATCATGTAACCGCCGAATGTCGGCATCTTCACTTTGTGGTGTTCGGCAATGCTCTTCACCATGAAGTTCGGGCCATTTCCGATGTAGCTGTTCGCGCCCATGAACACCGAACCGCACGAAACCGCACGCAACAGCGACCGGCCGAGGTCCGACGCCAGCAGTCCCTTCAGACTTTCCGCCGTTCCACCCACAATTCCCGACGCCATGGCGGTAAACGTCAGGTAGGTTGGCGCATTGTCGAGAAAACTGGAAAGCGATCCCGACATCCAGAAGTATTGCCACGGCGCCCGAAGATCGAATTGCGCGGCACGCATGTTCAGAATTTCCAATGCCGGAATCATCGTCACGAAGATGCCGATGAACAGTACCGCGACCTCGACAATCGGATGCAGATGAAAATGATTGGCCTCGTGCACGTGCTTCGGCGTGGTGTACCACGAGAGAATGGCCATCACGATCATGATGGTTTCCTGAATTCCCTTTGGCCATGCAAAGTATCCGCTCAACATGGCGGCCGCCATCACGCCCAGCAAGAACAGGAAATTTCGCTTGCCTCGAATATCGACCCTCCGGTGAGACAGCACTCTTTCGGCCAATGCACCGTGCACCGCGACATCGTCCTTGAAAAACACGTACTGATCGTAAAGATTGAACACCATCAGCACGATTCCCAGCGCCGTGGCCCAGACGGGAAACAACGTCAGCGTCCACTGAAACGGCACGCCGCGAAGGAATCCGAGGAACAAGGGGGGATCACCGAGCGGCGTCAACAACCCTCCAATATTGCTCACCACAAAAATGAAGAACACCACCAGGTGCGCCTGATGCTGTCTCGCGTGATTCGCGCGCAGGAACGGGCGGATCAACAGCATCGACGCTCCCGTCGTGCCAATGAGATTCGCCAGAACGGCGCCAATGGCCAGGATGACCGTATTGACCAGGGGCGTTCCGGCATACTCTCCCTTGATAAAGATTCCGCCGGAAATCACAAACAACGCGCCCAGCAGGACGATGAACGACAGGTAGTCCTTCATCGAATCGATCAGCAGGTGCGGAGCGCCGGGCAGAATTACTGCCAGCACCGGTATCGACACTGCGATGCTCACCAACAGCTTGTTGATGTTCTTATCCCAGAATCTCGGCGCTGCCAGCGGCACAATGGCGATGCAGAGCAGCATGACAAGAAATGGAGCGATGCTCCAGAGTGGAAACTCCATGGTTCAGCTTTTCTGTTTCGTAAGAAATGAGATCAGGTCGGACTTCGTGATGATATCGAATCCGCCGGCCTGTTTGACCAGGATGGCGGACGTGTCGCGATCCATCCGCTTGGCCAGATCCGCGAGGGAGGAATCGTCGGCAACCACCGGGAACGGACGTTCCATGTATTCGGCTACCGGCTTCATTCGCGCCTGAGGATTTGCGACGAGGATATCGAGTATCCGCGTCTCGCTCATGCTGCCCACCACTTCACCGCCTTCGATCACCGGCACCTGGGAAATATCGTGATCACGCATCAGGTTCACCGCATCGCCCACGGTAATGCCCAGCGGTATCGATACCAGCTGATCCGTCCGGCGAACCTTGTCGCGCACCACTTCGCTGGCGCGAACATAGACCTGCGCCTCCACGAACTGATTTTCCTTCATCCAGTTGTCGTTGTAGATCTTGCTCAGGTAGCGTGTTCCGGAATCCGGGATCAGGGTGACGATGATGCTCTTCTCGTCGAGATCCTCGGCGATCTTCATGGCAACGTGAATGGCGGTGCCGGAAGATCCGCCGGCGAATATGCCTTCGGACCGCGCCAGCAAACGGGCCTTTTGAAACGAGTCCTTGTCGCTGACGGAGTAAATCTCATCGATGACGGAAAAATCCACGTTGGCCGGCTTCTCATCCTGCCCGATGCCCTCGACTTTGTATGGCTGAGGCACGGGTCTCTGTCCAGTTCGGAACATCTCTGCGAAAATCGAACCCTGGGGATCGGCTCCAATAATACGGATGTCGGGATTCCTTTCCTTCAGGTAGCGGGCCACTCCGGTAATAGTTCCGCCGGTTCCAACGCCGATCACCACATGAGTCAGCATGCCGTCGGTTTGATTCCAGATCTCGGGGCCGGTGGTTGCATAGTGCGCATCGGCATTGGCCGGATTCTCATACTGATTCGGAAAGTAACTGTTCGGAATCTCCTTGCTCAAGCGCAATGCCACTGAATGATAGCTGCGGGGATCGTGGTGCTCCACCTGCGACGGCGTCACGATCACTTCGGCGCCGAGCGCGCGCAACGCATCGATCTTCTCCTGACTCATCTTGTCCGGCATGGTGAAGATGCATTGATAGCCTTTGATCGCTGCGGCCAGCGCGAGCCCCATACCGGTATTGCCGGAGGTGCCTTCAATAACGGTGCCGCCGGGTTTGAGCAGACCCTTTTTCTCTGCAGCATCGAGCATGGTCACGCCGATGCGGTCCTTCACGCTGCCGCCCGGGTTCAGGTATTCGAGCTTGGCCAGCAACGTTGGGCGCAACCCGCGAGCGATGCGCTGGAGACGCACCATCGGGGTGTTGCCAATTACCTGAAGGATGTTGTCATGCCACATGGGAATGATACCGAAGGCACTCCTTGCAGCTGTAGGCGCGGTCTATGACCGCGCACGCTCTGAAGTAAGGATGAATTTCGATTCGAGGAATGTGCGCGGTCATTCCGCGCGAAGAACCAGAATACATCACTATTTCTTCCCGGCCACCGTTGCGGCCGCCTTGCGGGATGGTTCCGTCTTCCTGCCGAGCTTCTTGGGTGGAGCCACGGTAACTTCGGCGCGGTAATTATCGAGAGCGCGAGCCAGTTCGCCTTCAACGCGGCGGCGCAGGCGCTCGGGTGCAATGACTTTAGCGGAAGGGCCAAAACTGAGTATCCACGATACCAGCTCGAATTCCCCGCCCACATGAAGGTTCATGCGGATGCGCCCGCCCTCCAACTCGCGGCATTTCTGCGAAGGATGCCACACGCGGCTCCGCACATATTCGGAAATATCCGGGCCGAATACAATCTCGACGTCGAATGGATCCTCACGGATCACGCCAAACGAAGACTCGAGATAGCTTTCCACGGAAAAGTCCGCAGGTTTGTCAAAACGCTCGCGAAGTTTTTCGATCGAATCAATCCGTTCGATGGCGAACGTCCGGATCTGCTCATACTCTTCGACGTAGCCGAACAGATACATGCCCCCGCGGAAATACATCAAGCGATAGGGGCGCACGTTGTAGTCCTTCCGCTTCTGGCTGTGCACCGAGTAGTACCGCATCTTGATGTGCACTTCTTCGCCGATCGCTTCCATCAGCGTCCGGATTACTTCCTTGTGCTCATCCAGATCCTTCGGCGCATCGGCGCGGACGCTGATCATCGAATCCAGATTGTCGAGAAATTCGATATTCCGTTCCGGTAGCGCCCCTTCAATTTTCTTGAATGCGGACGCGATGTCGCTGGAGAACGGAGGAGCGGCGAGGTTCACCACCAGTTTCTTGCTGAAATAGAGCGCGGCAACTTCCGAGAGAGAGAGGTTTGCCAGAGGCAGACCCTTGTACTCTTCATTGAGGCGCCAGTAGACCTTTCCATCGTAGCGTTCGTCGTACAGTGGAAAACCAGCTTCCATGAGAGCAGCAAGATCGCGGCGGATCGTCTTCGTGGACACGGTGTGATGGTCCGCGAGATCCGTTATCGTCGTCCAGCGATTGCTTTCGATCTGTTTCAGAATCGCCCACTGCCGGATGAGCTGCGCATTGCGCCCCATTCAGATCCTCCTGCCTTCTTTCACCGAATTACGGCCGCGGAGTCATGAACACGAGAAGGACCAGATCCTCCAGTGCTCCGTTTTGAACTCCATGTTGCTCTCCCGGCCGGGCGACGACGGCTTCGCCCATTCCCAGTTCGCGCTCTTCTCCACCGATGTGAAACTTACCGCGGCCCTGGAGCACGTAGTAAATTTTGTCGGATTCGGAATGACTGTGAATCCGCTGCTCCTGTCCGGGTTTCAGGCAGTATAAGTCACAAAAGTACTTCGACGAATCGAACAACGGGATCTTTTGCATTTTCTCGTCCGAAAATTGGACGAGCGAATCAATGTTCACAACTTGCATGGGAGATTTTCAGGGACAGCGCTTATTGTATGGGAAAGATCCAGGCTGTAGGGACATTTTCCGACACGCGAACGGACCACATCGCAGCGTGACTCCACCAGAACTTCTGCATTGTCAGTTCACGGCCTTGCGGTTTAGGGGCTGGTAATCGCGACCTGCGAGGCCGTGTCTGTCTCAGCGTCAGAGGCCGCAGCCATCAACACATGTGCGGATTCCCGCTTTCCAAGAGTAACCAGCGATACCACACCGGTTCCGTATCCGGACAGCTCGTTGAACCAACGTTGCTGGCCCGTCACCGGATCCAGGCAGTACGTGTATCCAATCACCGAAACGATGAGGTGGTGGTCATCCGTAAGCAGCTGCGACACGTAACCAGCGCCTTTTGGACACTTCCAGGTCCACAGGATTTCACCGGTGTTTTGATTGAGGGCCACAACCTGACTGTTAAAACCCGCGTATACGATATCCGTGAGCGGTCGATTCATAGAATGCAACCTCCTTTTTCATTGAGAGAATCATAAGACGTCCGCCCAGGCTGGCGCCGCCGCGAAGGCAGCATGGACCAGTCCGACGTGTGAGTATGTCTGCGGGAAATTACCCCACATGCGCGGCAGCGTGGGATCGAAGTCTTCCGATAGCAGTCCCAGCGGGGACAACGCCCCGTGAATCCGGTCGAAGAGAGTTCGCGCTTCGGTGCGGCGTCCCATGGCAGCCATCGCTTCAATCAACCAGAATGTGCAGATGACAAAGGCAACCGTCGGTTTGCCAAACCCGTCGTCCAAGCTGTAGCGATGCAGCCAGCCGGCTTGCATCAGGTCTTTGTGAATGACATCAATGGTGTTGTTCAATTTCGGATCGTCCGCGGAAAGAAAACGCAGCCGGACCATCTGTAACAGAGACGCATCCAGATCGTTTCCGCCGTAATGCCCCACGAAGCTGTTTCTGCCGGCACTCCACGACCTGGCAATGATTTCGGAATGAATATGTTCGGCGGCGGAACGAAACTCCCCCGCGTGTGCCGGATCATGACGGTCCGCAATTCCTGCCATGCGATCCGCAGCGGCCCAGCACATCAGGCTCGAGAATGTCTGAGGCTTCCACTCGGTTCGATACTCCCAGATGCCGGCGTCTGGAATACCGGCCATGGAAATCGCTTTTCGTGCGAGTCCTTCAATCAATTGCAATGCCGCCGGCGATCGTTCGGCGCTCATCCGTTCGTCCACAAATATTGGCGTCAGCGCCAGCACCATTTCTCCGTAAATGTCGTTCTGGGAATGCAAAGCCGCGCCATTTCCGATTCGAACCGGCCTTTCTCCGTTATAACCTGGCCAGTTTTCGAGAATGGATTCTTCAAGGTTCCGGGAACCGTCAACGCGGTACAGCGGAGCCAGGG